>Ga0265316_10002812_pt1 | contig 17797 bp, 11 predicted proteins | sample 4522metaG_FD_202092 | JGI IMG/M metagenome (GOLD analysis project Ga0265316, IMG submission 202092) | Rhizosphere microbial communities from Carex aquatilis grown in University of Washington, Seatle, WA, United States - 4-5-22 metaG | ecosystem: Host-associated > Plants > Roots > Rhizosphere >... | reverse complement strand
CGTCGGTATCGGGCCGCGGCTTCGGGGAGTATATCCACTTATGAAGCCTGCCTATGATTTCGTGATTATCGGCTCCGGCTTTGGCGGCTCGGTCTCCGCGTACCGTCTGACCGCGGAGCAGCAAATCCTCGGCAAGCCCGCCTCGGTGTGCGTGATGGAGCGCGGTAAGCGCTATCTGCGCGGCCAGTTCCCGCGCGATCTCAGCCGTCCCAAGGATTTCAGTTTTCGCAACGAAGGCCGCCACGGCTGGAACGGCATCTTCGACGTGCGCGGGGGCGATAACATCAGCGTGCTTTGCGGCGCGGGCGTCGGCGGCGGCTCGCTGGTGTATCTGGACGTGCAGGTGGACGCGTTCCCCGCCACCTTCGACATCGCCGGTCCCGAAGGCCGCAAGCGCTGGCCTTCCACCGTCGACTGGCATGCCGAGATGCCGGGCTACTACGCGCGCATGGAAGACATGCTGCGGCCCTCGCCGATTCCCGACCCCGCGCTCAAGACCATCGCTTTGCGCGAAGCCGCGCACGGCGCCGGCATGCCAGAGCGCTTCAAGCTGGTCGACCTGGCGGTGTTCTGGGGCAAGCAGGGTGGCGAGCGCGGCGTGGTGTTCCAGGACCCTTACGAGCGCGGCGGTCCGCCGCAGGGCGCGTGCCAGATGTGCGGCGAGTGCTTCCTCGGCTGCAACACGCACTCCAAGAACACGCTCGACCTCAACTATCTTTGGTTTGCCGAGCGCGCGGGCGCGGAGGTTTTTTCGCGGCATCGCGCCACCCGCATCGAACCGCGCCCCGGCGGCGGGTACACGGTCTATTTCGACGACCTCGCCAAAGGTTCGCCCGGCTCCGTGGCCGCCCGCAACGTGATTGTTTCCGCCGGAACCACCGGCAGCACGGAGCTCATGCTCAAGTGCAAGTACGGGTACCGCAGCGGCCGCACGCAATTCCCGCCGACCATGCCGCGCATCAGCGATATGCTGGGCCATTACTTCTCGGGCAATGGCGATTTCGGCGCGGTGGCGTTCCAATCGCGGCGCGTCACCAATCCCGGCGTGGGCCCCACCATTACGGCGGCCGTCGATTGCCACGATATGCTGGACGGCCACGGTTTCTACATCGAAGACGGCGGCATCCCCGAAGTTGTGCGCGCCAATATGCGGCTCTATCCCGGCGGTCTGGCCACCGGCCAGCGCGTGATGCATTGGCTCCGCAGCCTGGTCTCCAAGAGGACGCCGCCCTCGCTCGCCGAACAAGTCTTCGATCTGCTGGATCTCGAAGGCGTGCGCAACGCGCTGGTCTATCTGACCATGGGGATCGACGCCGCCGATGGCGTCATGTCCATCGACCCGAACGGCCAGTTGCAAATCCATTGGGAGAACGCCCAAAGCATGCGTTATATCCGCAAGGTGGAGGAAACCTTGCGAGCCATTTCGGAGACGCCCGTCCCAGGGAGCAACGGGCCCGGCATCGCCGCCAACCTGATGCTCAACCCCACCTGGAGTTTCGACAAGCATCTGCTCACTTTGCACCCTCTGGGCGGCTGCCCCATGGGCGACGACGAAACCATGGGCGTGGTCAGCCCGGCCGGCGAAGTCTTCAATTATCCCGGCTTGTACATCACCGACGGATCCATCATCCCCTCGGCCCTGGGGCCGAATCCGTCCAAAACCATCGGCGCGGTTTCGGAGCGCGTCGGCGATCATATCATCGCCAAGGGGATTTAGCCCATGCTCCGAAACGCCGCCGCCTGGATTCGCCGGCACCCCGTGAGATGCGTGGTCTACGCGCTGCTCGTGGTTGGTGCGGTGTGGGCCGGGCTGACGGCGCGCGGCATCCTGCTGGGCCGCGAGAATGGGCTGCTCACCGCGATCGCGCGCGCGCCGGTGCTGCGCGGCTGGGTGGATCGCGAATTCCATATTCGCTACTCGATCGAGGCGGTGGGGCTTAAGCCTCCGGCTGCGGCGCCGGCCCCGGGCGCGGCCACCGCCGCGCCGGGTGCGTCGCCGGCATCGGCGCCAGCCCGGGCCCCGGCCGCGGCTGCGACCACAGCCCGATCCTCGGCTGCGGCCCCCGCCTCGGCTGCGGCCCCGGCCCCGACCCCGGCCCCGACCCCGGCCCCGACCGCTGCCACCGCCCCCACCCCCGCCCCGCAATGCGGGTACGAAATCGATGTGCGCGGAGTGAGTGTGGATCTCGCTGGCGCGGCTTCGGGCGGCCTCGGCGATGCGGCGGTGTGCGTGTCGGGCAGCGGAGAGGTGCACGGCATCTACGTGGGCGACAAGTCGATCACGGTGCAGGCTGTCCAGTTCGATTGGCCCAAGTCGGTCTCCGGCTCGGGGTTCGCCTGGAGCGATCGCGATGGCGTGATGGTCTCGGCCGGCGCGTTTGCCGCTTCGCCCAACGATGTTTCAGGCTCGCTACAGAATCTGCGCGTGCTGGCGATTGCGAGCGTGGATTCGGCGTCGGCCGCACTGGCGCCCCTCGCGCCGCCGGCCATCGACGTGAAGAACGCCGCCGCCCGCGGCATCAAAGTGGATGTCGACCCGGCAACCATCGCCTTGGCGCCGGCGCGTCTGCAGGCTGCCGCCAACTCCCTGCAGGCCATGGGCACGGCAGTGCTGCCGCTCCCGGCGCAATGGCTCGCTACCGCGCACAAGCTGGTGGTGGAACTCCTCGTCGGCGCGGCGATTTTCCTGCTGGTTCTGAAGGTCCTGTTGACGCGCGCACCGGCCTCCGTTGCCTGGCGCATTGCCGCCATTCTGGCGCCGTTCGCGGCATTCCCCTTGCTTGCGCTCACGAATTCCTGGCTCGCAATCGTGATTGCGGCGCCGGTAATCGCCAGCGCGCTGTGGGCCTTGGCCTACCGTCATGCCGCGGAGTGGCAGCAGCGTTGGGAGCCGGCCGCCATCGATGTGCCAATCGTGTTGCTCGGGCTGCTGCTGCTGGTGCTCGCGAACTGGCCCGTGTTTGCCACTCCGCAAATCCCGGCCATCAACCAGGTCACGGTGGCGCAGGCCGACGTGCAGGATATCGCCGCTACCGTTCATCAGACCACTTGCGGCGCCCCCAGTGTGGCCCACGTCACGGTACCGCAAGCTGGGGTCACCGGTCTCCGTGTGGATTTGAGCGGCGCCGCGGTCCGCGTTTCGCTGCCGCAAGCCGGAGTCACCGGGCTCCGCGCGGATTCGAACGGCTCGCCCGCGGTCCGTGTCTCGGTGCCCGAAGCCGGAGTCACCAACCTCAGTATCGCCCTGAACGGCTCGGCTCTGAAAAGCATCGATATGGAGCGGGCCTCCGCCGATGGCAGCGTGCAGACCTCCGCGCTGGACGTGCTGCAGCCCATCCGCTATCTGCCGCCATCGTGGAAGAAGACGCCGCCTGTGGGCTTCTGTGCGGCTGTCACGCTGCGCAATAGCGGGTCCGCCGATTTGCCCGCGGCCGCCTGCCCCGCCGGCATGAAGCAACCGGCCGTGGTCGCCCGCGCCGCAATGGACTACACCGCGGAGCAAGCGCGCTTCGCCGCCGATTGGAACAGCGCTCCCGAGCCGGTGGCTGCCGCCGGCTCCGCCAATCTTTCTGGTGCGCAGGTGGACGTACACAGCAAGCCTGGCGCAGAGGTCCGCATTGCCAAGGCCTCCGCCAGCGTCGCGTGGCCGAAAGCCATCGCCGCCAACGTGCGCGTGGAAGGTGTGGAAGCGAGCGGCGCCACCGTGGACCGGATTTCGTTGAACGCCAGCGCGCCCGCGCCCTGCACCACGGGCACCACGACAGTGGCCGGGGACCTGGGGAAGATAAGATATGCATTCGGCGGCAACGACGTTCAGCTCGATAGCGCGACGTTCGCTTTCGCCCGCCCCGATTCCACCAGAATCTCCGCGACGGTGCACAGCGGGCGCCTGAGCGTGGGCGGCCCGGTGGAAGCCAGCATCCCGGCATCGGAGTTCCGGTTTGAGGGAACCACTTCGCGCGAACCAATTCCGCAAACGCTCACCGCGCAAGCCAGCTTCGCCACCGCCGCGGTAGGAACGTCGGCGCCCATTCGCCTCGCCGCCAATCTGTGGAGCGGCGATTGGCAGTTGCCGGAGCAGTCTCTGACCGTGCTGCAGCAAATCACGTCGCGGGTTCCCCGGGCGATCATGCTGGAATTGCAGGCCTCCGGCGGAATCGCGTCCGTAGCAAGCCCGCTCGCAGCCAACGCGCGCGCGCAACTGCGCATTCCGCAGCTCGTCCCGGATCTGGGCCCCACCGATATCGAGTTGAACGACCTGCGCGTAGAGGGCGCCTGGGACGCGGCCACCGGTCTCGCGCCGGCCAATATCTCGACCGGCTGGAACATCGTGAAGCTGCCTGCATTCCCCAGCGGTTTCCAATTGAACGAGGTTTCGGCGCTGGAACTTTCGACCCGCGGCAGGATGGTCGAAGCGCCAACGTTCGACGTTCCGCAATTTCAGATGCCCGCGATCCCGCAGCAGACCCGCTTCCGCCTGCGGGGAACGCCGCAATCCATCGCGGTCTCGCTCGACGGCGGCGAACAAATCACGCTCGATAACATCGTGACCGCCAACCTCAGGGCTTCGCTGCCGAACCTCACGCTTGCGTCGCTCGACCTCGACACCAGCGCCGAAGTGAAGCCCGCGCACGCGGCTTTCCCGTTCTCCGGCCACACCCATCTCACGGATGGGAACATCGACACCGTGCTCGCACAACCCCTCGGCGCGCAGGTTTCGATGGCGCCCGAAGCGATCCATTTCGCGCTCAACCGGCCGCTCGACTCCGGAAAGCTGCTGGACGAAGTGGGATTTTCGCTCGACGGCATTCAGCCCCAGGCCACGCTGGCGGACCTGCGGGCCAATGTCAGCTTCGCCGGCAAGAAACTCGCGGGGCTGGACGTGGCCGGCACTCTCGCCGCGGGTCCGTTGGCCACGGTCAATAACCTGGCAGTCACCGGACAGGCGCCCGCAACATTCCATGTCGCCGCGCCGGAGCTTCCTAAGGTTACGGTGTCGGCGTCCGCGCCCGGTGTCGACATCTCTCTGAACGGCGACAAGCTGCGCGCTTCCGCCGCGGCCAACGTCTCGCTGAAATTCACGCTGGCGGACGCTCCGCCGTCGCCGCTTTTCACCGCGCTCGGCGATGCCGCCGCGGGCTTGAGCGCGCACGTCCGGAAGGCCACGCAGGTTTTCGGCGGTTTTTCCGCGGGGGGCCTTTCCGCAGGGGGTCTTCCCGCCGCGGACTTTTCCACCTTCCCCCTCGATTGGGATCTGGAAGTAACCGGCGGCAGCCCCACCGTTTCCTTGACGCCGGGCAACATCGCGATCAGCGCGAAGACGCTGCTACGCCGCATCGATATCGGGCAGGAAGCCATCGATGGCTCAGTGGATCTTCATGCCGGCGCGCGCCTCTCCGAAGGCCATCTGCTGCTCGATGTGAATGCGCCCGCCGACATCGGAGCCTTTGGCAGCCGCTGGCACCTCGATACGCCCGTCTTCGTGGCGCTCCGCAAAGATCTGCTGCCGGGAACCGGGGGCGAGCTTTTCGATAGCGCGTTCTACAGCCGCATTGGCGGCCCTGCCGAGCCCGGCGCAGACCCGTTCCGGCTGGCCATCGGCTACGGCGACGCCCTTCAGGTTTCGAGCGCGTATCAGCAACCTTTCAGTTCGGGAACTATCGGCGGCCTGGCGCAGGCGGCCATCCGCTGGCAGAACAGCGCGGCCAGCATCGATAGCTTCGCTACGTTCACCTTCCGGGGTCTCGAAGCCGGGGTGCTGGCGTTTCCCAACGCGTATCTGGAAGATCGGCTCGATGGCGACATTCGCTTCAGCACCAGGGGATTTCTGGCCGACCGGCTGCTCGCGCCGCAACTGCTTGCCGACGCTTCCCGTGTGCGCCAGTTGGACCTGATCGATCTCTCCGCGCAGGTGCGCAGCGCCGCCGATGGCGCCCACTTGCCGGGCATTTTTCAGACGGCCAGCGGAATCTCGCTGAAGCCCGCCGATTCATTGGTACAACTTCTGACCAATGGCCTCAACCTTCGGCTAACGGCGCCGGTCTTGCAATACCAAACCATGGCGCTGGATTTTCGCGTCCAGCAGGGCCGGGTGCAAACCGAGCCGGTGCTGCTCTCGCTCACCGGCGTCCCGGTGTTCAGCTTCGCGGGCGCTACCCTGGATTCCAACGTGCGCATTTTGTGGGGCCGGCATGGCCAGGAGCCGGCGCCCCTGTTGCGCGATTTGATTTACACCTTTCAACGAGCTATCGAGCCTTGATATGTCGAGATACTTACTGCTAATCGTGATGCTGTTGGCTGTCGCGCTCTCCGCGTGCCAGAAGAATCCCAAGCTGGGGACCGTGGCCCTGGACGTGTACATTCACCCCGAATCCTCCAGCTCCGACGACGTGATGCTGCAGACCGCCATCCGCGGCAAGCTGGACGCCGACAACCTGACCGCCGGGTTCGTGCAGGTTCGCGTCGCAGGCATGCTGGCGGTGCTCACCGGCAACGTGGCGAAAAAAGACGCCTCCGACCGGGCCGAACAAATCGCGCGCAGTACCAAGGTGACGGTGGACAACGACAAGCCCATCGCCGCCGGAAGCGTGCAGAATCTGATCAAGGTGGGGAACTGATGTTACCGCGTCGAAGGTGCGCCCTTGCTGCGCCGGAGTGGTGGGGCGGGCGGTGCTCGCCTGCCCTGAGCAGCGGGGCTGGCCCGGACAGGGAGGGCCGGCGGCACCGCCTGCCCCACCACAGCACGTTCTCATCCTCGCGGACAAGGAGGATCCTAGCGTGACCGCGCCGCCCTTCACCTTCTGGTACCTGTTCTCGACCAACGGCGCCGATGGATTCCTGCTGGACCTGATCCGGCGGCCTGGCGAATCGCTGGCGCGCCTGGTGACCTACCGGCAAGGCCGCCCGCCGCACATCGTGCGCCACGGCTTCCAACCCGCCGCGCTGAACGGCGTGCCGGGCGCGCTGGGCGTGAATCTGGGCGGCATCGCGCTCGATGCGATCGGCTGCCGCAGCGCCTTGCCCGGCATGCAGCTCGATGCACGCTTCGCGCTGAACGGCAGCCACATGCGCTTTGTGCCGCGCTTGATCGCGTGGTGGTTCGACACCGTCCCCGATTTCCGCTCTTGCTATGGTTCGCTCGAACAAGCCACCTGCGAAGGCGCCATATATAAGGATGCGCCGTTCGTCTGCTCCACCTATTCGCTGGAATCGCTCGCTCGCGCCCGCTGGGTGTTGATCTCGGCGCCGCGCTTCGCCGGAACGGACCTGGCTTTCGAAATCAGCGCGGCGCGCCTGTTGGGCCGCTGGATGCCCACGGCCAGGGTCTACTATGCCGGGCGCGAATACCACTGGAATTCTACGCTCGACAGCCTGTTTCGCCTGCATATCGGCCGCGCCGGCGACGTGGAATCCGGCCACCGCGTGTTCACGGCCTCCATTCGCGCGCCCGGCCTCGATATCGACGTGGAAGCGCGCGGACCTGTCGAGCAGTTCGCGCGTCTCGACACCGAAGGCCAAACCGATATCCACACCACCCTGTTCGGTACTTGCCGCGCCACGGTGGCCTCCGCGGGCCAGACGTTTGTGGCGGAACGAACCTGCTTACTGGAGTTGAAAAACTAATCGGGAGAGAATATGGCGGACGACCTCATTTTCCAACCGCTTCGCTTCAGAAATCTGACGGTGAAGAACCGCATCTTTCGCTCCAACATCTCCGGCCGCTTCGATAATTTCGACGGCTCAGGCAGCAACACCAGGCTCAACTGGGAGGAGAAATTCGCCCGCGGCGGCGTGGGCGCGATTCTATCGTCGTTCGTCGCGGTGTCCGTGCATGGCCGCATCATGCCCAACTACGCCATCATCGATGCCGACGACAAGATTCCCTTCTGGCGGGCGGTGGGCGAGCGCGTACATGAGCACGATTGCCGCTTCATCCTGCAGCTCAGCCACTCCGGCCGGCAGCAGGATGTTCCCGGCGTGGAGAACCAGTTCCGCAAACCGCTCAGCGCCACCGATCGCACCGAGAACTTCGACGGCTTCGTCCCGCAGATGATGTCGCGCGAAGACATCCGCCAGACCATCCACGATTTCGGACAGGGCGCCCGCCGCGCGCGCGAAGCCGGGCTCGACGGCGTGGAAACCCACAGCGCCAACGGCTACCTGTTCACGCAATTCCTGAGCTCGGCCATCAACAATCGCAAGGACGAATACGGCGGTCCGCTGCAGAACCGCGCGCGCTTCCTGCTGGAGGTGGTCGCCGAAATCCGCAAGCAGGTGGGCGACGATTTTCACGTCCAGGTGAAGATCAACGGCAACGACTACGCCAACGCCGTCTTCCCATGGGCCGCCAAAGGCAACACGGTGGAGGACACCATTCAGATCTGCCGCTGGCTCGAAGAGGCCGGCGTGGATGCCGTGCACATTTCGGGTGGCAGCTCTTTCCCGCATCCCTTCAATCCGCCCGGCGGCTTCCCCGTGGACTGGGCGCTGCGCACGTTCGACATCATGCTTTCGAGCGGCATTTACACCTTCCAGCGCTACCTGCTGTTCCGCTATCGGCCGCTGCGCTTCCTGTTCAACTGGTTCTGGAATCACAGCAAGCCCGACCTCGTGGAGGGCATCAACGCCGATGCCGCCCGCGAGATCAAGCGCCACCTCAAGATTCCGGTGCTGGTGACCGGCGGTTTCCAGACCGCGTCCATCATCCGCCGCTACATCGGCGAAGGCTACTGCGACGCCGTCAGTATTGCGCGCGCGCTGGTTGCCAACAACGACTTAGTCAAGATCTTCGCATCCGGCAAAGACATTCCCGACCGCCCCTGCACCCACTGCAATAAGTGCCTGGTGAACGCCATCAAGAATCCGCTGGGCTGTTACGAGCTCTCGCGCTTCGATGGCGATTACGACCGCATGATCCAGGAGGTGATGAGCGTGTTTCACCCTTCGGAATTCGATCCGGCCGCCACTCAGGGAGGAGACTAAGGTGCGGAATCTCGACAGATTTGTGGGGCGGACCCCCTGGTCCCGGCCCAGAGGGCACCCCGACGCCCACGTCCCGCTGCTGGAGCGATGCGGCCAGCCTCGCGCAAGGTGTCAGCAGGCCGGCCAGGGGGCCGGCCGCGGACCGGGGGGTCCGCCCCACGGGTTGTGCCAGATGGAGACTTATTTGTACAGGCTCTCACAGAAGGGAGGAGACTGGTTTGTGCCAGCTCTTACGGAAGGGAGGAGACTAGCATGACCGAACCACTTACTCCTATCGAACAAGGCACGCGGAGCATGGCGGCGCGTGTCGTCGTGGTCATCGTCATGGTGGTCTATGTCCTTGGCCTGTTTCTCTACCGGCGGTTCAATCCCAACTTTCCGGTAGTCTACACGCCCATCGAAGACCACTTCAAATACGGCTCTATAGGCAGCGAAGCGGCTAACGGCATCCCCTATTGGATCTGGAAAGTGCTGCCCGACATGTTTCCGGAAAAGCTCCCCGGCAAGGGCTACGCTTCCTTCGGATTGGTGTTCGAGCCGGGCCAGGAAATCCCCATCGGCCTGGCGAAACGGCGCGTCACCATCGATCGTCTCGGGATGAATTGCGCTATCTGCCACACCGGGACGGTTCGCGACACGCCCGGCTCCACGCCGCGCATCTACCTGGGCATGCCGGCCAATACGTTCGATCTGCAGTCGTATCTTCGTTTCCTGATGGCCTGCGTCTCGGACGGCCGCTTCACGGCGGATAACGTGGTGCGCGCCATCAAAGCCAGAAAGAGCCTCGACCCGCTGGAGACCTTCGTCTACCAACAGGCCGTCTATCAGACGCGCGAAGTCCTGTTGGAGCGCGCCCGGCAGACCTCTTTCATGGCGTCCCGGCCCGACTGGGGGCCCGGCCGCGTCGATACCTTCAACCCATACAAGACCGTGCAATTCGATTTCTCCCTGGACAACGACCACACCGTGGGCACCACCGACCTGCCTTCCATCTGGAACCAGACGCCGCGCGTGGGCATGCAGCTTCACTGGGACGGTGACAACGATTCCCTGGCGGAGCGCGACAAGAGCGCGGCCCTTGGCGCGGGTGTCACGCCGGTCACTATCGATATCAAATCCATGACGCGGATTGAAGACTGGCTTCTCAACGGCCTGCAGGCGCCTAAGTATCCTTACGAGATCGACGATAATCTGGCTGCCCAGGGCGCCGCCGTCTATAAGAGCCACTGCGCCGGTTGTCACGATTTCGGATCGCCCTATGTGGGCAGGGTCACACCCATCGGCGAGATAGGGACCGACCGCGAGCGCCTGGATTCCTTCACCTACGAATTCGCCTCCAACATGAACCTGCTCTACACCGGATATCCCTGGCGCTTTACCCATTTCCGCAAGACCGGCGGGTACGCCAATATGCCTCTCGATGGCGTCTGGCTGCGCGCGCCGTATCTGCACAACGGCTCGGTGCCCACGCTGCGCGACCTGCTGGAAGCGCCGGATGTCCGGCCTAAGACGTTCTATCGCGGCTACGACGTGTACGACCGCAACAAGGCCGGTTTCATTTCCGACGTTGCCCAGGAGAATGGCAAGAAGTATTTCCTCTACAACACCACTCTTCCCGGCAATCACAACAGCGGGCATCTCTACGGCACCGACCTTTCGCCAGCCGAGAAAGAGGCGCTGGTGGAGTACATGAAGAAACTCTAGGAGCCGACTATGAACCAATTCTCCTATTTCCGCTCGCGCCGTTTCCACAGGCTGCTGGTGGTCAGCCTGGTGCTTATCGCCCTCATCGGAACGTTTTTCTGGTACAAGCTGTTCCGCACCGTCATCACGGTGTACTCCGATCCGCTGGAACATTTCAAGTACGGCTCGGTCGGCGTCGAAGTGCCGGCGGGCCTGCCTTATTGGATCTGGGTGGTGCTGCCGCGCATCTTCGCCGACAAGCTTCCCGGCCCCGGCGGCTACGTGGCGCTGGGCGCATCCTGGGAGATGGGCAAAGAGATGCCCATCGGCTTCACCAAGGAGATTGTCGGCATTCCGCGGGTGGGCGTCAATTGCGCCGGCTGCCACACCACGTCGGTGCGCTCCGCTCCCAACGAAGCGCCGCAATTCTATTTCGGCGGCCCCACCAGCCGGTTTCAACCGCAAGGCTATGTGCGCTTCCTGTTCGCCTGCGCCCATGACGACCGCTTCACTTCCGCCAATATCATGAAGGCCATCCTGGCCATCTATGATATGCCATACATAGACCGCGTGCTCTACCGGTTCCTTATCATTCCGGCCACTAAGAGCGCGCTGCTCAAGGAAGAGAAGGTGGATTACTACTGGATGCCCGAGCGGCCCGACTGGGGCCCCGGCCGCACCGACATGAACCCGTTCCAGCGGCAGGTGATGCTGCTGCCCGACGACCACACCGTGGGCTCGACCGACGTCATGGCCATCTGGAACGAGCGCGCGCACGAAGGCCTGGCGCACCATTCCGACGGGCTGAATACCACGCTCATCGAATCCGCTCGCTCGGCGGCGCTGGCCGCCGGCGCCACCAAGAGTTCCATCGATATCCCCGCGATCGATCGCATCGCGGCGTGGCTGATGGACCTTCCCGCGCCGAAATACGCGTTTGCGCTCGACCAGGCTTTAGCCGCCGAGGGTCAGCCCATCTTCGCCCAGCACTGCGCGGCGTGCCATGCTTTCGGCGGCGCGCGCACCGGCACTGTCATCTCGCTCGCCGAAGTGGGCACGGACCCCCATCGCAATAAGCACTGGCCGCAATCCTCGGCCGACGCCTTCAACAAGTGGGCCAATGGCTATCCGTGGGCCTTCCACCACTTCCGCGCCACCGATGGCTACTTATCCGTACCCCTGGACGGCGTGTGGCTGCGCGCGCCCTATCTGCACAATGGTTCCGTGCCCAATATGCGCGAGATGTTGTTGCCGCCGGAGCAGCGCTCGAAGGTCTTTTACCGCGGCTACGACGTGTACGACCAGGCCAACATGGGCTTCGTGTCTTCCGGTCCGCAGGCTGTGCTCGAGGGCTTCCGCTACGACACGTCGACCGTCGGGAATTCCAACCAGGGACACACGTACGGCACCGATCTCAGCGATGCCGACAAACAGGCTTTGATCGAGTATTTGAAAACTCTATGAAGGAGACGGTGACATGGGAAAGCCGTTAAACCAGCAAGTGGTAGTTATTAGCGGAGCCGCTTCGGGAATCGGACGCGCTTCCGCCAGAAGATTCGCCGCCGGGGGCGCAAAGGTGGTAGTGGGAGGGCGCAGCGCCGCCGGAATCGCCGCGATTCTCCAGGACATCAAGGACGTTGGCGGCGAGGGGACCGGCATGGAAATGGACGTTTCCCGCCGCGATCAGGTGGAAGCGCTCGCCGCCCTCGCCATGAACACCTACGGACGCATCGATACCTGGGTAAATAACGCCGGCGTGTCGATCTATAGCCGCTTCGAAGACGTCACCGAGGAGGAGGTCCGCCGCCTGTTCGACGTGAACTTCATGGGCGAGTTGTATGGCATGTGGACCGCGCTTCCGCTGCTGCGCCAGAATGGCGGCGGCACCATCATCAACTTTGCGTCGGTGGTGGGAAAACGCGGCTTGCCGCTGCAGAACTTCTACAGCGCGACCAAATTCGCGGTCGTCGGGCTCTCCGAGGCGGTACGCGTGGAGCTCAAGACCGAAAAGCAAAACATTGCCCTCTGTGTGATCTGCCCGCCCTCGATCGATACGCCCTTCTATGACAATGCGCTCTCGAAGATGGGCCATTGCTCCAAACCGCTGCCCATCGTGCTCTCGGCAGACCGCGTGGCGAAAGATGTAGTGAAGTGCGCGGTGCGCGCCCGGCGCGAAGTGTGGGTGGGGATGATTGGCAAGGCCTTCGTCACGCTGAGCATTCTCTTCCCGTGGTTTATGGATTGGTATATCACCAGCCTGGGCTACAAGGCGCAGATGAGCGACGAGGCCCCCAAGCCAGCCGCGCTGCATAAGCCCACCGCGCTGACGGGCGAGAGCGGCCACTGGTCGGCGTGGGGGAAAAGGGAATAACAGGACTGCAAGGAGGAACACGATGGGAACGGAACGATTCTGGAAGATTCTTTGGGCCATCGCCGTGTGGCACAACGTCATCGGCGGTGTTGGCCTTCTCTTTTTGGGTGACTGGGTCTACACTAGCGAAGGCCTCCATCCGCCGGTACCGGGGGTGAATTACTTTCGGTGGATGCTGCTGATCCTGGTCTTTGCGTACATGTATTATATGGTGTACAAGGACCTGTATCACACCGAAAGCGTCGTGAAGGCCGGCATCGCCGGAAAGATCGCCTCGGCGACTCCCGACTTGTACTGGCTGACGTTCAAGACCGGGGTGGCCAAAATCTTCTGGATCACGGTCTGCACCGACTATACTTTTGCTATTTTGTTCATTATCTTCCTGGGCTTTGTGAAAAAGCAAAAAGCGCTGATGGCCGCCGCGCCACAGCCGCAGAGGTGATTTATGGCAACCGTCGCAGCCGCGTCCCAAACTTCCCCGTTGAAGGTCAGCATCTTCGATGGAACCCGTCAACCGATCGCCGGAAACGTTCAAATTCTGTATACCATCACCGATGGAAACAACAACATCCTGTTTCGCGATTATCGTTCGCCAGGCGCCCAATTCAACCTGCCGTTCTACGACAACTTCGGCGACAACTACTCGGTGGTGGCCTTCGCCAATGGCTACGGCCAGGCCGGTTTCACGCCGGTTAAATGCTCTCCCAGCGTCCCCCAGGTGCTGGACATCATGCTGCTCGGCAAGAATGCCGGCTTCAACTTTGCCGCGGCCGAGTGGGACCGGCTTGCGGCCACCAACTCCTTGCTGGCCGGCATTATCGCGCATGGCGCCGCCGACGATGCGGCCGCGCGCGACCGCTACACGCAATTGATGGAAGACCGCCCGGCGGTGCTGGCGTGCCTGTTCAACATCGCCACCGCCATGGCCGCCATCCCCCTGCGCACCGGCAGCCCCCTGGAGTATTTCAAAGAGCTGATTTGGGACGATACCATGGCGCAGGATCGCTTTTACGGCTGGGCCGACCCGGCGCTTTACGACGAAGTGAAACTGGCCGCGTCGCACGGGGTGTTTTCCCGCGAAGCCGATTTCGCCCTCTTCCACACGGGCGCCACCGATAGCTACAAGCAGATCCAGTTTGGCGAGGCCAACGTGCAACTCACCTTCCACCAGAACGACACCAAGGTAATCGACGGCCTTACCTGTATCAGGATGGAGCCCGATATCGATTACTACAAAGACCTGGCCGCGCACGCGTTACTCGAAGTGGTGGCCAATGCAATTAGTGGAAGCCTGACCGATCCGCGCCAGGTGTATGTTCTTCGATGGATCGCCGGCCGCCACGCCGGAGTCCCCGATTTTAACCCACCTTATGTAATTGCCTGAGGAGCCGTCATGTCAACTATTAAAATCACCGATCAATTCGGGCTCGACGTAGACGTCAAGACCGACATCCTCTCATCGCTCGAGAAATATGCCTCCAACTTATCCAAGCTGTCGCTGACCAACCTGAATCTCCAGTCGATTGCCGACCTTACGCTGGAGAAACCCTCCATCACCAGCCTCCATGCGGGCCTGAATTTCGATCAGCCGGTGGACATCGGTTCCGGCGGTGTGACCCTCCAGGTGGACGCCGGCCTCAAGGGGACCATGGATATCTACGTGCCTCCCACCGGCGGCGGTAGCCTGTTCCAGCAGGACTTATACGGCGAGACCATCCCGGTAGCCGCCGCGGAGCGGTACGTTTCCATCGGAATCGGCGCTACCGCGGGTCCCGACATCGGCGCCACCGTCAACCAACTTACTCTCGGGTTCAAGGTGGGCGTCGCGGTGACGCTGACTAACTATCGCAAGTTTACGACGCTGCCAACTGCGCCCACCATCCTCGATGCCGTCAAGACCACGGTGGCCGGCTTCTCCATTCCCGGCGGTCGGGACGACCTGGGCGCCATGCCCGACGATGCCATCGTCACGCTGGAAGGCGAAGGCACTGTCACCTTCAGTGCCAAGGCCAACCTTCTCACCGCGGCCAATCCCCTGGCCACGCTGACACTGCCCTCGCCGCTGCCTGCGCTCGACGTGTCCGCGGGTGGCTCGGTCACCGTGGGCGCGAGTTGTTCGCTCGACTGGGATTACCAGCTTCGCATTCGCAAACTGGATGCCGGCCACGTGAGCCTGGGCTTCTATCGCAAGCAGGGGTCTGAAACCACGGTCACGGTGACCACCTCCGCCGGCCTCTCGGCCGGAACCAGCGGCACGGATCTTTTCTCCAGCGTCATCTCCGAGATTAGCCCGAGCGCGGCGGCGGATCCCAATGCCATCAAGGCGCTTGGTCTGCCGGATGACGAACTGAAGGCGATTGCCGCCGCAGTGAACAGCGGCGCCCAGCGAAAGCTGGAGTTGTCGCTACTGGCGTCTCTGACGGCCAGCGACTCGCACAGCGCAGCCTTCCTCTACGAGTTCGACCTTGCCGCCCTGGACGCTGCCGGGAACGCCGCGCTCGCGGCTGCATTGCACGGCGATCTCAGCGGCCTCACGGGCGACGCCCTGCCCGCGGGCGTCCAGATGGTTCGCAGCATCGCCACCGATTTGCAGAAGACTTCCATGACCTGGAAGGTCAACCTGCTGGGAATCTATAACTACATTTCCACCACGGAACTGACGCGGCAGGGCACGGTACTGTTCGAGCCCGCTACCGGAGACCTGGTAATCACCGACAAGGCTACCGCCCTGCATATCACCGCCGCCAGCATCAACTTCGGAGCGGACACCGGCAAGCTGCGGCACCTTCTGGCCGACAGCTTTCTGATTACCGCGGCCTACCGCGGCAGTAAGTCCGTGGTTTCCGCCCCGGAGATCACAAGCTCGCATTCTTACTTCGAGTTACAGGCATCCACAAGTCCATCCGACATGCTGACGGATTTAACCGCCGCAACAGCCCTGGGCCTGCTGGATGCCGGCGCACCGGCTACGCTCGTCGCCGGCATCGGCAATTTCGGCAAGACCATGGTGTACGCCGAGACATCGTATGGCGACACCGTCGCGCCGGCACTGTTTCTGAACGGCGCCGACCCCAAGCCGCAGGGCGAATTCGAAAGCGCCGGGCGGCAAGCCATCCGCCTGCTGGTGCGCCCCGATGCCGCCGATGCCTTCCGTTTGCGTGGCGTCGACGACCAGTTGTGGCCCCAGATGCGCGCCGCCGGTCAATTCAACTTCGTGCCCCTGTTCCCCGGCCTGCCGGCGCCTGAACTTGGCGCGATCATATCGGACTATACCTTGATCGTCTGGTGGGCCGGGGCGATGAGCGCGTGCGCCAAGAACGTGGCCGCCATGAACAGCCTGATTGCGGCGAATCCCGATCCGGAATCCCCGCAGTTCCTGAAACTGCGCGCGGAACTTGCGAAGACGCTGGCCAGCGTCACCAGCAATACCAGGGACGAATTCGGGCAGCCCTGGGGCCTGGTAGCGATGGACACCGTCTCCGGCAGTCGCGCCGCGGCGCGGGTGCAGATTGCCGGCGCGCGCTTCGCCTTCGCCCGCAGCCGCCCGGAAGTGACGGCCGCTATTGCGGCCAGCGCCTCGGAGTAGGGCCTGGAAGGGTCCGCCCCGATCGGTCAGATCATCCGTTCGCCGGCGCGCGCCGGCCACGTATTCTGTGGCCTTGAGTGGGACAGGCCTCCCGGCCTGTCGTCGCGCCGCAGGCGCGCTCCGCGCGCCTGACAGGCCAGGAGGCCTGTCCCACTCAACGGCCGAACCATACGTCGCCGTAATTCGGAACAGGAGTACTTAGTTTGCGACGTGTTCTTCAAAATCGTACTGCTCTGCCCGCCGGCCAGAGAGCACCCCAGCCTCTGCCGTGGGGACCTCGATCGGCCGCGTTCAGATCGAAACTTCCCGGGGTCAGGATCGCCGCGCAGTTGCCAATACGGTTCCCCACATGCCATTCTTGTGTGGCCAACCTAAGTCCAACCGTTCCACTTCTTCTCGTGGGCGAAGGCGTTCCACCTTGTAACTCAAGTCCCGGAGAATGGCGCCGACCGCGACATCCTGCTCAGGGGTGTGGAGTTCTATCAGCAGCGTTGGCCGGCGCGCCGTCAATACGTTTAAGGCGCCCCGTAACGCCGACGATTCCCCTCCCTCAATGTCAATCTTGATGAAGTCGGGAACTGGACTGCCGGAATCCACAAGCGAATCGATGGTGACGGTTTCGACTTCGAAACCTGTGGGGCAGGGGGATATGTGCCCTACTGCCGTACCAGCACCCAGGTCAAAGGAGACGCGGCCGTTGGCGTCCGACACAGCCCTTTGTACACAGGACACTTGCTGGAATCCGTTGAGGTCCACGTTTTTCCGGAGCCATTGATGAATGTCGGGCGACGGCTCGAAAGCCAAGACTCGACCTTTCGGACCGGCAAGCCGCGCCAAAAGCAGCGTATGCATCCCGTAGTTCGCGCCGAGGTCGTATACTACCGAGCCGGGGTTTACGTGCTCGATCATTACCTGCATCTCCTCGCGTTCGCGGCCGCCATAAAGGTACGCGAGAGAATAGCCCTCGAAAATGTGGTATTTCAAGCCGCGGCACGGCCCGAAAAGCACCGTTCTAGCGGCTCCGACCCGATACACCGTGCGATAAAGAAGCCGCTTCAGCGAGGTGATCATCCGCTCCATCCGCTCCCAAGCCCAGCTTAGCAGTGTACCACCGTCTGGCGAGGCCTTCGACCTAAACCGGCAAGGCATGGACCCCGCCGCTTCACGGGTGTTCC
>Ga0265316_10002810_pt1 | contig 17808 bp, 11 predicted proteins | sample 4522metaG_FD_202092 | JGI IMG/M metagenome (GOLD analysis project Ga0265316, IMG submission 202092) | Rhizosphere microbial communities from Carex aquatilis grown in University of Washington, Seatle, WA, United States - 4-5-22 metaG | ecosystem: Host-associated > Plants > Roots > Rhizosphere >... | reverse complement strand
CGACGATCTCCCCGGCTTCTCTCCGCTCATGGCAGAAGTTTTATTTGCCGACTGCCGGTAGTGATGATAGAATTACCTCTATCGTGAAGGTACGCGGTTCGCGACACGCAGAGCGTGCCCGACCATTTGATACTTTCGGGTGTTTCCTCCGGGGCGCTGGCAATAGTCCGATGAAATTGCACGGCTTCCTCGGCTAAACGATTTTTTCCGAATGGCGCGTAAGCGACACGACGAAGCCAATTTGTTCTAAACCCGCGCTTGAAATAAATAGTCCGCTATTAAAACAAGGAGTAACCAGCCATGGGTACAAAATACTTCCTTTATGCCCGCAAGTCCACCGAAGATGAAGAACGCCAAGTCATGTCGATCGAGGCACAAATCGCCGAATTAACCGAATACGCCAAGCGCGAGAAGATAACCATTGCCGAGCAATTCATTGAGAGTAAAAGCGCCAAGGCACCGGGCAGAGAGATATTTAACCAGATGATACAAAAGATACATTCCTCCACGGAGCCAGTAGGTATCATGGCCTGGCACCCTGACCGCTTGGCGCGTAATTCGGTGGACGGCGGGCAAGTAATTTATCTCATTGATACAGGTAAAGTAATATCATTGAAATTCCCCACCTTCTGGTTTGAACCAACACCGCAAGGCAAGTTCATGTTGCAGGTAGCTTTTGGGCAATCAAAGTATTATTCCGATAACTTATCGGAAAATGTAAAGCGCGGGTTTAGACAAAAACTTAGACGCGGCGAATGGCCAAGCTTAGCACCTTTAGGCTATGTGAATAATCCTAAGACAAGGAATATAGAGCCTGATCCAGTCAAGGCCAGATGTATTGTCAAAGCTTTTGAAGAATACGCCGAAGGTAAGCATACCTTACAAAGCCTAAGCGAGCGTCTAAGTTTATGGGGCATAGTCAGTAAAACCGGAAAGCCATTGGTTAAGTCTGCCGTACAGAGAATGTTGACATGCAAAGCATATATAGGTTTAATCTCCCGCGACAAAGATACCTATGAAGGCAATTTTGAAGCGATAGTTTCCCCTGCGACTTTTGAGAAGGTACAGGAGTTATTAAAAAGTAAGGCCAGGCCGCGCCACTCCAAGCAAAAGCACAACTTCCCCTTTTTAGGGTTGCTAGACTGCGGCGAGTGCGGCTCGACCATCACCGCCCAGCATGCCCGCGGTCAAAGCGGCGGTCTGTACCGCTACTACCGTTGTACCAAATGGCGCGGTCGTTGTTCTCAGAAATACTTAAGGGAAGATTTATTGGCCGACCAGTTAAAAGAGCGTATCGCAAAAGTCGCCGTTGACCCGGAGTGGGCTAATAGAATATCCAAATATCTCGATACCATGGAAAAGGAAGAAGCCCAAGCCGGGCAAGGCTTCGCCCTAAACCTGGATAACCAGATCAGAGATACCCAGGAAAAGCTCGATAAGCTGGTTAATGCCTTCCTAGATAACACCATTGATAAAAATACCTACCTTGCCAAGAAGGAAGAGTTGATGACCCTTAAAACCACCCTTGCCGAGAAAAAGACAGGTTTAGGGCGAAAGGGGAAATATCGTAACGAACCTTTTAGAGAATGGTTAAACATCTGTATTCATGCGGATAAATTGGCTTCGTCGAACAATCTGGACGAAATTAAGACGGTTGCGGAAAAAATCGTAACGAACCCCCGCCTGCTCGATAAACGGGTTGTTGGTGATTTCGCGCGCCACTTTGAATTGGTATGGAAATATAAAGGTTTTTCTGCCGAGGAAGCCGGGCAATTCCATCAGCGCCTTGCCAGCGACCCCAACGAATCACCCGAATGTATCAAATGGTCGGGAAGGCGGGACTTGAACCCGCGGCCTCTTGCACCCCAAGCAAGTGCGCTAGCCAAACTGCGCTACTTCCCGATAAAATCAAAAACAAGTTATCCTAACCAACGGCAGCTAGCCCCTGATTTCGCTTCTCTCATCAGGACTAATTCGACTACAGGCTCTGCTGCGCTTACGCTTGCGTCGCCTAAGTCTCATTGAGCAAACTGCGCTACTTCCCGAAAAGCAGTTTATTATATACGCTTTTGTGTTGACTGTAAACCCCGCCGAAAAACCAGGGTTAAAGGAAGGCGCTCACCGCACAATGGACAAAAACATCGAAAGATAACTACAAGGCAAACTTATCCTCTGAAACGCCCATAACTACCGGGCTTAATCCCCGGATAGAAATATTCTCCCACACCTCTTGAGAAACCGGCAAAACCGGCCCCTTACCGTCACGCCGGATCCGTAAATTAAGTAATTTTTCATTCAGGGTAACGCCGCCCACGGAATCGTCGGAAGGAGCAGGCGGATTAACGCCGATACGTTCAACCGCCAGACGTATATAGTTACCGTGATTCGCATATAAAAGCGGTGATTGCACCTGATCGATCGGCACCCACTTAACATCGTTGGTGCGGTATCCCGGTTTAGGCTTGGAAATGCGCGCGGCATCTTCGCGGTCCGTGATATGGAAGAGCCACACCTCATCGGCAACCTGGCTTTGATCGGTATTACGGTCATCATCCACGGGACCGCGGTAGATCACCTCTTCGCGGTCAACCGCAATATCCGTCAGCTGGATCCCGGTCTCTTCGTGGAGCGCGCGCACCGCCGTATCTCTGGGGTTAGAAAATACAATACGCCCGCCGCGGCCTTTAACACGCGTCAAAAACCTGCCCGGCAAAGCAGTTTGCCCGTCCTGGCGGGTTTCTAATAGCACCTCGACTCTGCCGTTTTCTAAAGGATTTTCGCGTAAAACAACCGCGGTAGCCGCAGGGTTAAACCCGTAGAGCCCTAAATCGCCGCGGCCGGTAAGGCCGGTACGCGCAAAAACCGGGTAACCTTTTTCATCGTATTCCACTTCCAAACCGTAAACATTCATCGGCGGCCGTTTACCGGCGGCAATTGCCGCCTGGACATCGCGTATATCTTCCGGATCCGCCCAACCATCAGAATGAGTTAAATAATCATGGCTCCTTACATTATCCGAGGTGTAAGACAAGGGAGCATAGCCGGGAAAAGAGTATTTTCGTAAAACGCGCGTATCCGGAACCGCCACGCGCTGAGGGTAACCATCGGGTTGAGCTGTACGGGCAATACGGGGAAGGTTTTCCGCATTGGCCAAGCGCGCTTCATCGATTAAAAGCGTTTGCTTACGCTGTTGCTGCGACGACAATTCCGGCCGAATAACATCGGCATTCATGATCAACTCGTGCCGGCAGCGGGCCTGGGCTTCACTCAAAGCCTCGGGAAGTGCCTTGGTATATTCAGCTAAAATATTCCCGTGATCGACCACGACCACGCGCGGGCGGACCGCCTTAAGATCAAGCCCTACCGCTATATTTTCCCCGCTTACCGCCGTGATACGTTTTAAAACTTTGCCGCTGTCGTCGGTGATCAAAACAACATCTTTGTCTCCGGCTAAAGAAGATTTCTCTTCTTTTTCACTGGCTTTAACGCGATCCTCGTGATCGATTTTAGCCAATTTAAAAACACCGCCTAACGACGATTTTTTGCCGCCCGTAGCCAGCTCGGCGCCGATACGCAAGCCGGGGGTATTCGAATCTGCCAGCTTAATACCGAAACGGCGCGCCGCATCCCAACTGGTCGTATAATCAAACCCAGCCATAGCCGCAGCCCAGGAAACTTCCAGATCAGCCGGACCCTGCGATGCCTCGAAGGCATCTTCGATCAATACTTCGCCGGGATGATCACGGCGGATACGCGCCGCGTTGGTAGTATCCAGCGAAACAAAGTTGTGCCGGCTTAAGACAAAGGTCTCAAGCAGCATTACTTCAAGCGGATTACCATAGAGGGTCATGATCGGCTCGTTACCGTAAACAACGCTCCCTTCCTGGAAAGCTTTAATCGTACCGGAAAATTTAAAATCTTTTAGATATTGACGAAATCCCGGAGTTAATTTGATTCCGGAACGTTTTTCAATGGCATCGATCTGCGCGTCGGTAAAACGAAAATCACGTAACTCTTCCAAAAAGAAACGCATGCCGGCAACAACGACTTTAGGCATATCCGCATAGGGCGGCGTACGATAAAAATAATCGAACGTCGATTGGCGGTTATGCTCGCCATTCTCAAACATGGTTTGCGCCATCGTCAAATGGTACATATCCTCTTTAAGCGCGACGTTATCGCCTTCCTGGTAGCGCACGATCGGATGGGTAATCGGCTCGCGCAATTGATGGGCCGGAAAAACTCCTTTGTGGTCATTAGCCGCAACCAGGTCGGTAGATTTAATTACCTTGATTCCTAAACGCCGGTATTCCGCGTACATTTTTTCCAAAGCGTCGGGAGGAAAACCTACATTCCGTTGGGCGTCTTCCACCACATATACTTCAAACCCGGCTTTGGCCGCGTCGGTCGCGGTAAAACCCACGCAGTAGTCGCCGGCTAAACCCTTGATAAAGATGCGTTTAATGCCCCGCTTTTTAAGCCGCAAAGTATACCCGGTATCTTCTCCGAAATTATTAGTAAAACCGCTGTAAGAATCCGAATAATCTTCCAGCCCTTTATCTATAATTTCGCCATAATCTGACGGACGCAAACCATCCAGCAATTCCACCTCCATGGTACCCAAAAGAGCATGGTCCGGCCAGAGCATCTGGGCGCCGACTTTCGCCAGGTAGTTTTTTAACCGCTCGAGCGTAAATAAAGCGTGGCCGGCAAGTAAATTTTCCGGTTTAGTCCAATTTTCCGTTATCTGCGCCGCCATATCATAAGTTAAAAGCGTCATCGGCGGCAAATTCTTGTAAGAGCTGGCCAAAGAAACACTGCCCTTGCGATGTTTATCGATCGTCGCCGAACGGCGCTGGGCGCCGCGCGGGATCAAATCGTTAACTGTACGCACTACCGGAACAATCTCTTCGGCGCCGGAAACCGGCAAACCGCCTTTTGGGCCAAAAGCTTTTTGCGCATCTACAGTCAAAGCCATATCGGTATTCGGATCAAACATCAAAGGGTTATCCTGCACCCTGACGGCAAATGCTGTATCGACACCGCTTAAGCGTTTGATCGCTTCAGGCAAACGGGCCAACTCGGCCATGGTCCGCGCGCGCGAATCAACGACTTTTTCCTCACCGAAATAACGCATCCCGTTATTGCGCCAATAAGGTACCAGGAGTTCGACAATGCTTTGATCTCCCTCGACATAAGCGGTTTTAGTGGGAGAGGTTTTAACATAGCTCGTGGCTTTGCCCTGCGCATCCTGCACGCGCCACAAACGCATATTATCCGAGGGAACAAATTCAAGCGGCAAATAGGCCTGGGCACCGCCGGTCACCAGATTTGTCCCCACACCAAATCCATCGAAAATCGCTCCGGCAGCGATTAACTCGGTAATTTTTTCCTCATCCAAATCATCCGAAGCGAAAATTTTTACCTCCGGACAGCCGGCCTCGTCGAAGATCCGGCGCACCTGGCGCGACAATGGGGCAAGTTTTCCGCTATCTAAACGTACACCCTTAAGCCACTTATTCCGGTCGTTAGGATATTGACGCTTTAACTCCTGGGCGACAATCGCCGCTTTTTTCGCGCCTTCCAGCGTATCGTAAGTATCGATCAAAAGAATCGCATTTTCCGGAAACATCTTAACGTAAGCGCGAAAAGCTTCCAGCTCGCGCTTTGGCCCATAAAGCATAACATATAAATGGGCTATAGTCCCGGTTGCTTCCAGATAATGTTCGAGCGCCGCCTTCATATTCGACGTTTTAAGCGCCCCGCCGATAACCGCCGCTTCACTGGCATAGGGCGCGGCTTCGCCCTGGGCCCGGCGGAAACCGAAATCTAAAACAATACGCGCTTGCTTCACCTGTTCACGGGTCAACCCATATTCGGCAGCAAGGCGCGCTAAGGTCGCCTCGTCGATAAAATCGCCCCGGGCCGCCTGAACAATACGCGCCGCCTTAGTCGCCACCGCCACCTGGAAACCTAAGCGGTTTTTAATCATTGACCCGACCAGTGCTAACTCCACTTCGCTGGCATTAATGCGTAAAAGCGGGATCTCGGGGGTAATGACCCGCCCTTCCTGAAGGCCGTCGATATCGCAAGTTACGGTAAAATTGGCCAGATAATCTATAAAATCTTTCGAATACTTTCCCTCCCGGCGTAAACTCTCGATAAAATCCGCCTCATAACGCAATGAAAATAAAGACGCCAGGACACTCTCAACACCGGCAGCTACCATGATCGCGCCGCCGTGGGGCGCTTTGGGCGCTTTTAAGTCCCAGGTTTTACGCTCACGTTTACCGGCTAAAAACGCAGAATATGCTTTATCGAGTTGGATCGAGGTCAAATACGTCCGCGGTAAAAATTTTGCTTGCGCGGCATCAGCATTAACGCTTACTCCCGCCGCGCTTGAGCTTGCGGAAACCGGCGGCGTTATTAAAGCCGGGGACGCCGCGGCGCGCTTGTCGATCTCCCTCTCTCGAATGTATTGGTGTACCCGTTTAGGCACAAAAGCGCCGACATCTTCGCCGCCCTGCATCATCGCGCGGATCTTCTCCCCGCTGACATCCATGGGCGGAATCGGCACGACTTTAACGTGATCCTTAAGCGTCGGCGGCACTTGAGCCTCATAGCCGGCACGGCTGCCTACTACAAAAGTAACCATATTTTTCAACTCGTCGATCCGGTGCCAATCCGGTAAAGTTTCGGGGCGGTCCGAGCCCATAAGAAAAAACATCTTCGTATCCGGTGAAAACCGGGCTTTAAGCTCCTGGATAGTATCAACCGTATAAGATGCGTCGCCGCCGCGGCGGATTTCAACCGCCGACGCTTCAAACCCGCGAATGCCTTTAATCCCCAGCTCGGTCATTTCGTAACGCTCCACGGCATTGGCCAAGGTCTTGCCCCGGTCCGGAGTCTGATTGGAAGGGACAAAAATAACTTTATCCAGGCCCAATTGCTCCATCATTTTTTTCGCCAAGTGAATATAGCCTTCGTGGAAAGGATCGCCGGTGAGGCCCAAAACGCCTACGCGCCTACAATCTTCGTCTTTAACTTCGGCTCGATCGATATACCGGTTGGTAATGGGCATGCGGTTATCTTTGCCCAAAGCATGCTTGGATATTTTTAATCCGGGCGGTGATTGGCGGCGTTTATATTCGTTACGGTCGACCATGCCCGCGACGCGTTCAACCGTCGCCGGATCGAAATCAGCAGCAATCTGCGCCACCGAATGCGATTGAACGATCAGGCGCTCCAGGATCGAATCAAGAATCTCGTACGGCGGCAGGCTGTCGGTATCTTTCTGGTCTTCGCGTAAAGCCGCCGAAGGCGGCCGAGCAATGATGCTGCGCGGAATCCGTTCCTTCGCTCGGGCAAGCGCATAAACTTGAGTCTTAAACAAATCTTTGATCGGGTTCATCCCACCCGAAATATCTCCGTAAAGCGTTCCGTAACCTACAGAAGCTTCACTTTTATTGCTGGTAGAAAGGAGCAGCCAATTAAATTTATTGGAAAAATACATAAGGATCGCCATGCGTATACGCGCCTGGATATTTTCATCGGCAACATCGAACCCGGTAGCGGCAATCTCGGGAATTTTGTGCAGCTTTGCTTCAAACTCTTTGAATAAATCCTCGATCGGCACGGTGATATATTTTATGCCCAGGTTTTTACAAAGCAACGCCGCGTCGCTCCGGCTTTCCGCATCGTTAAACCGCGTAGGCATCCCGATACCGACAACATTTTCCGCGCCCAAAGCGTCGACGGCAATCTGCGCCACCAACGCCGAATCGATCCCGCCGCTGATACCGATCACCGCCTTTTTAAACCCGTTTTTGCGGAAATAGTCCCGCGTGCCTAAGACCAAAGCCTGGTAGATCTCCGAATTTCCATCAAGCAACGCGGCGTTTGTGCCCTGGACTAAAGCCGCCGTACCGTCACCATGCACGTCGACGATCATCATATCTTCGCTGAATTGAGCGGCGCGGCCGGCTATAGTGCCGTCGGCATTAACGACCATGCTCGCACCGTCGTAAACCACATCATCCTGGCCGCCTACGGTATTAACGTAAACAAAAACACCATTAGTCTGTCCGGTGCGTTTTTTCAAAAGCGCCTCCCGGTCCTTAACCTTATCCGCGTAATAGGGCGAAGCCGAAAGGTTAAGATTAATGCGCGCGCCGCGCTCGGCCTGAGCAAGGTAAATACCGTCTTTATCGATCCAGATATCTTCGCAAATATTTACCGCGAAGGGCAAACCGTTGAGTAAAAACGGCTCAGCCTGGTCTTTACCGCCGACAAAATAACGCTTCTCGTCGAAAACGCTGTAGTTAGGCAGCTCTTTCTTGCGATAGGTCCCGACAATTTCTCCGTCGCGGATAATGGCCGCGGCATTATAAAGGAAACCCTCGGCATCCTGGTCGACAAAACCTACGATCAACGTGATCCCTTGGGTATCATCAAGCAAAGAAAATAACGCTTTACGGTTATCATCGACAAAGTGCTGCTTAAGCAAGAGGTCTTCCGGAGGGTAACCGGTAATCGCCAGCTCCGGAGTGACCATTACGTTGGCGCCGGCAGCCTTAGCTTGGGCCAAGCGCTCACGGATCATTCTTACATTGCCCTTTAAGTCGCCGACCGTAGGGTTAATTTGGGCCACAGCCACACGTATTGATTTTTTTGCGGGACTCTCTGCCGGCAGCGGTAAGGCCGCGGCTGGATTTTCGACGACAGGCGCATCAGGCCGGGAAGCCGCTTCTTGCGCGCCGATATGGACTAAAACACTCCCATCACCGGGGAGGTTAGCTTTTTGCGCAGAGGTCAAATCCTGCGGATCGCGTTTTACGCCGACATGCTCAACGCCGATAGCGCCGCCGGTAAAATAATGGCGCCGCATCAGGCGGCCGCGCGCGGGATCGACCTCTTTACAAATCTTATCGCATACGCCCTTTTTCAACGAAGCAAGATAGGTTTGATAAATACGCTCCACCGCCGAATCGTCGCCGGTGTCGACACCGTGCGTACGGCGGCGGTCGACATAAATCTTTGAAAGCAAACTTTCTTTAAGTGCCTGCTTATACCATACCGCCAGGATCATCGAATTATATATCTGGCGCAAATTAGCGAAAGTCTTACCTTGATTAATTTCCTTTTCTACCGCAGGGACGATAATCTCCCGCATTGCCGCAGTTACCACGGGGTTAAGCGGCGAGCCGGAATTAGTTTTTATGTCTTCCTCGAGCAAAACTTTTAATCGGCTGTCGATGATGTAAGCACCGCGAGCGGTTTCGTATACTTGCGCGCTGCGTGGGGCGATCCAAACCTTAGCGAAACCATTTTGTGCGGCCACCGATTCTACTCCGGCAGCGCGGATACGCGCCCAGTAGGCGCGGCCGGCAGCGCTTTCCGGATGCATCAAAGAAGCGGTAAGCTGTTTTAACAGATAATCCTGCTTCAGAAGGTCTTGGCCCATCTGAGTACCGCCGAAAGCAGATTCAACAATGCGGTTGCTCTCGCCGGGAGAAAGGTTCACCCATACATCTTTCGAAGGCACCGTCAACGCCGTAAAAAAGTACCGCGCCATAGTCAATGTTTCCGCGCGTAATGAGTCCATGGAAAGCACATCGCTGCCGCGGTTTAAGACAAAGTCGAATTCCATGGGGTTATTTTTATCGATGCGGATACCCATAACCAGGGGCGGTTTATAAGCCGGGGTTAGCTGTAAAACGGTTCCCGGCACGGGAAGAACAGCGACAGGCGCAGAATAGGCTTTAAAGGAAAACCCGGCCTGGCCCGCAAGCAGAGATGAAACAAGAAGAAAGGAGATAAAACGCGACAAAGTGATTTTTTTCAGGGATAACAAAAACATCCGACATTCCTCCATGTTTTTGCCTCCCCAGGCAATATTTGTAAGCGTTTACAAAATATAACATATTGGTTACACAATTTCAAGGCAATCGTATTAAATAATTTAAAGGCCGATGAAGGATCAGAAAATCCGGCAGAAAGAGAAAAGGGGAAGGTTCTATTGCCACCAACCGCGCGTTAATTGCTCTTTGAAGTGCTTCAGGATATGCTGATGTACCCGTTCGCGGCCGGATTCCGTAGACGCCGAGAAGCAAAATCCAACCTCTTTCATCTCGCCCACTTCCTTGCTCCAAATGACTTTTCCCGCAACCTTAAAGGTTTCGTCGGGAAACATGATCGAAAGCTTCGCCGCGCTATCGGATAATATGCTGGAAGCGGTATCAAGAGTTAAGCGCACGCCGCCCATACTGATATCTTTGATAACCCCGGAAAATTCCCGGGTTTCCCCATCAACCGAATATTGAACGCAAAACGGTGCCTGGAACCGGATAAACCTTCGTTTTTCTTCCATATTTTCCTCGTGTTTCTTCTGCTGTTTCATAAGTTTTATGAGTATTTGAAAACGTTTTCAAACCCGCCTTGTTCTCAAAGATAACATATTTTTTATCATAATGCAAGGCGAAGTGAAAAAAATTTAAAATATCGGCAAAAGCCCTTTTAAAACAAGGCCGGCGGTGATTCCGGCAGCCAGGTTAAATGCCAGCGACCAGGTAAAAGGGGTACGTTTATAAAAGAACCGAAAGGCCACGGGGATCGGCAAAAACCACCAGATGGAAAAGGCAAAAGTAATAAGAACCACCGCACGCTCAAACATCCCATATTTAATGCGGTAAGGATCAAAAAGTTTGGCTTTTTTAAAATAAGACATTTTGTAAGATTCCCAGAAGTACGCCCCCAAAAAAACCGTGACCACGAACCCTATGGCAAAAAGGATAAAATGGTTATTATTGTATAATTCGCACCAAAAACCCCTGCCCTGCGCCGGCTGGTTGGAAAACTCCATCATAAACGCCGGGGCCAGGAATAAAATATGCAAAAGCTGATCGACCACAAAAAGGACCAAATTTTTATCTTTGGGATAACGGCGGCGCATCTTGATCTCGTCCTGCACCATGTGCGTGATCGAAGCGAACCCGATCAGGATCCATATCTCCGGGTGAGTTAAATAAGGCCAGGAAAAAGCGATCAGCGAAAGAAAGATAATGACCGCGTGGACGACCACTCCGGCAAAACGGTTTTTCTTGATCTCATAAACCTCGTCGGGCTGGAGCACCGTATCGCCGATAAAATGCGCCAATAAAAGCCGGATAAACAAAAACATATTAAAAAAGTTTTAGCAGCCTTTCCCTGGTCTCATGCGGCCGCAATTTATTAAATGTCTCCGAAACAAAAGGCCCGTTAAAACCGCTCTTTACAAGGCGCGGCAAGATCTCTTTAAACTTTATAACCCCCTTGCCGATATCCAAATGCTCGTCATGCTTACCCATATTATCATGGAAATGGACACAAATAATTTTTGAAGCGAATTTTTTTATAAACGGCAGAGGGCCGCCGGCGATCTGGGCATGGCCGAGATCGAGACAAAGATTAAGCCATGGCGATCTTACACGGTTAAAAATTATATTTAAATCTTCGATATTATCCCCGATCGCAATAAAACCTCCGTCGCGCTTAACCGGATTGGAATTTTCCAGGGCGATCTTAACCCTGTACCTGGCCGCCTCGGCAGTTATCTCTTTGATCGCTTCGATCACCCGCGCGCGCGTTGCCGCATAACCTTTCTTGTCACGATGGAGGCCGTGGCAAACACCGATATGGAGCGTAACATGAGTAACCTTCAGCGCTTTTCCCAATCTGATGATTTTTTTTACGTATTCGAGCGTAGCGCGCCGGATCGAAATAATCCGCTCGGAAAGATCGACCACGTAAGGCACGTGCAGGCTTAAAGAAACACCGCACATTGCAGCCTTTTTTTTAATCAACTCGACACGGGGCTTGGTAAACTTTTCGATTGCGCACGCGGGCCGCAAGAGGTCCAGCTCAAGGTGATTAACGCCATATTTTTTTACATAAGCAAAGTGTTTTTCTACCGGATCGAGCGCCACCGAATAACCGTAGATTATTTTCATCCTACACCTTGAAGATAAGATGGGCCGCAATGCGTAAGATTATATTGGCATAAATACCGGCGACCAGGTCATCGCCCACGACTCCCAGCGAACCATATTGCTTTTCCATCCAATTGGCGGGAAAAATCTTAAGCATATCAAACATGCGGAATAAAAAAAATCCCGCCCAGAGCAGACGCCAATCAAAAGGTACAAATAAAAAGGTGACCAGCATCCCCGAAAAATCGTCGATCACCATGAATTTATGATCTTTTTTACCCAAAGCTTTTTCCGCACGCGTACATACCGCAAACCCTAAGGCCGTTACCAGCACGGTAAAAATCGCAAAGAGCAGTGCGGAATGGATCAAAAGATAAAACGGCAGCGCCAGGATACAGGCAAAAGTCCCTGAAGCAAAAGGCACGCGCCCGGCTCCACAGATGGTCGCGATATTGACATAAAGTTTATCTTCGGCGTTAATTTTCATTAAAAAGTGCTTATAAGTTTGCGATTCTGCCATAAGTAATGCAGCCCCGAAAAAACCGTGATAATAACAATGTACCACATTAAAACCGGGATAACTTTATCGAACATAAAAGTTACGGCAAAAGCATTAGGAATTTTTTTTGCCGCGATCAGCGCGATAAAAATAACGATAATCCCCGCGATCTGCGAAACGGTCTTATGCTTGCCCAAAACCTTTGCCTCCAGCACGACACCTTTGCCGAGCCCTAAAAAACGTATGCCGGTAATGATAAATTCACGCATCACGATGGCGATGATCATCCAGGCATTTACAATATTTAATTCAAGGAAGGCGGCGAAAACCCCCAAGACCAGGATCTTGTCGGCAATTGGATCAAGGATCTTTCCCAAGTCGGTGACCAGCGCCTGGCGGCGGGCAAAAAACCCGTCTAAAAAATCGGTGATCGAGGCAACAATGAAAACCAAAAATGCGCCGACGAGAGAAGCAAAGCTATTCACCAAAATCAACCATACACACACAAAGGTGAGAATAATCCGTAACACCGTAAGCTGGTTGGCAATATTCACCATGGTTTATTATTATAACACTAAGCTGCAAGCTTGGCCTTAAAATCGTAGCCCAAACACTCGGTGATCTTAGCTTTTACAAATTTGCCGGCCTTTAACCCTTTAGGCAAGTAGATCAACCCATCGACCTCATAAGCCTCATATTGACTACGGCCTAGGCTTGCCCCCGCTTCATTTTCTTCCACCAAAACATCCAGCGTACGCCCCACAAAACGCTGATTAGCATTAAGAGCGATCTCTTGCTGCTGGCGCATCAAAATATCCAACCGTCTCTGCTTGGTGTTGTGGTGCACCTGGTTTTTAAAGTTATAGGCTGGGGTCCCTTCTTCGCGCGAATAGACAAACGCGCCCAGGCGTTCAAATTTTACCTCGGCGAGAAAACGTAACAGCGTTTTAAAATCTTGCTCTGTTTCGCCGGGGAATCCCACGATCACCGAGGTGCGGATTACACAGCCTTTAATCCGGCGGCGCAATTTTTTGATCAAAGCATAAATTTCTTTTTGCGTGATTTGGCGGTTCATCATTTTTAATATCCGGTCACTCGCATGCTGGATCGGCAAGTCGATATATTTGCAGATACGTTCCTCGTGGGCGATCAGATCAATAACGGAATCGCTTAAATGTTTAGGATGCGCGTAGATCAACCGAACCCAGGGAATATCGGGCGTGGCTTTTAAAATTTTTTTAACCAATCCAGCCAAATCGGTTTTTCCTTTAAGGTCTTTGCCGTAAGAGGTAATATCCTGACCGATTAAATTAAGCTCGCTTATCCCCTGCGTATTTAAAAATCCGGCCTCTTCAACCAAATCATCCGGCAAACGGCTCTTTAGCGGACCTTTGATCAATGGTATCGCGCAATAACTACAGCGGTTAACGCACCCTTCGCAGATTTTTAAAAATGCCAGGTGCTTGGGCAAAATTGTATTTTTGGCCTTAACCGCGGCGGCGACATCGACCGTGCCCTGCCAGGAATCTATACCCGGAAAAGCTTTTTTTAACTCTTTTCCGTAACGCTGAGCTAAACAACCGATTACCGAAATTTGCTTTATTTTATTGCGTTTTTTTAATTTAAGGGCGTCTTTGATCGTATCGATCGATTCCTTTTTCGCCTTGTCGATAAAGCCGCAGGTGTTGATCAAAAGCAAGTCGCAATTCTCCGGTTCGGATTTAAAAATATATCCCGTATCGAGATATTTTTGCAGCGCCGCCTGCGAATCGTAGCTGTTACGAAAACATCCCAGGGATATTATAGAAACCGTTTTGGGCATCAAACCAACCTATCTTTCTCCAACCTGCGCTTGATGACTTCGGCGGAAACTACAAAATCTTCAGCTAAAAATCTGCTTACGGCTTCCAAGGCGACCTCAGGGTTGTCAATGTTAAGGCGTTTTACCTGCTTAGCGTGATACTTATAGCGTTTTGCCAGCTGTGCAGGCGGAACAAGCACAAGCCCGGCGAACACATTGGCATGCCATTCAACCCAACTATATTGATCCTTGGGAAAGGATGCAACAAATTTACGCCAATTATCAATATTAGAAAATTTGTTTTGTTTGTAGAGCTCATGGTGCAATACTGAGTGACCGACCTCATGCGCGAGCGTAAACCTATACCTACCCGGCCGGCTTTCGCTTAAATCTAAATCAACGGAAATACTGGATAAATCAGACGATAAAAATCCGTCCACATCAAATGCTTTGTGCAGGCCTGGAATAGGAATAATATCCATGCGTAGTTGAAATTCAATAATTTCTTCAATCGGCGTAGGATAGTTATCGGCAGGATGATATTTAGACAAAAAATTAGCCGCTATTGCGGCAATTTTCTCATAAGGATAGTAAATAGTCTTTACATACGCCACGGGATCATGATTCCTTTATGATTTTTATTAATTTATCAATTTTCCCTTTAGAAAGTTTTTTACCACGAATTGTACGAAACAGTATCGGCATTCTCGCCATAATACTTGTTTCGCAAAAATCTCCGGGTAACTTACCTGCTTCGGCCGCCGCTAAATCAAAAAATTCATACCAACTATCGCCACCCTCTTTGATATTCAAATATTTCGCATATTGCTTCAGTTTTCCCTCCGCTTGCGGTGGTAATAATACCCCTCTTTCCAGCTTGCTGATATTACCGGCATCCAAATTGTGCTCCAAACAGAACTCTCGCAATGTTTTCCCCAAAGCTATTCGTTGAGCCTTAAAAAACTCCCCGAAAGTCTTACCCTCCACCATAAGACTCACCTCCCTTATTTAAAATATACCACAGTTGTAAAAAAATTACAACACTAAATGCAAAAATATATTCATGAAATAAATTTGAAAATAAACCCAACTTTTACTTCGAAACCGAGATGCCGCGCTGGTTGATCTTTAAACTTTTGATCACGCGGGTGCGGGTACTCAAAGGCGGGATAGTCGAACCGTTGACATCGATGATAACAGCCGAGCCGTCGCTTAATTTTAAATCGATCTCCTTCTGGGCGCGCCAGGTTTTAGCAACACCCTTACGCAATACATTTTCAAATAAAGTATGGCCGTCGACATTGGCGCGGACAAAACAATCTTTTTTGGTGGTCAACGATACGGTGATCGTTTTACTCTTAACCTGGGGAATGGGAGTAAATGCACTCGGTGCAGATTCGGATTCATCATTTACGGCCGGGCTTTCATCCTCTTGTTTCGCCACATGCCGGCTTTTTTTCGCTTTTTCGATACGTTTTTTTTCTTCGCGTAAATAACGTTCTCGCTCAGATTGAAGCTTGCGCTCCTTTGCGTGAACCACTGACGCTTCATGCGCGGCTTTGATCTTTTCCGCAAGCGGCGGCAAGCCTTTGGCAATCAAAACTATCCCCAAAACCGCCACAACCGCGATCATCAGCGCTTTTTTTGCCGGCGAAGGAAGATTAAAAATTTTTTCTAAAATCGGATTGGGCTTATCTTCCTGTGAATAACTTAAAGGGCCTTTCACATCCACCGCCGGTTTTGGTTTTGTCGGCGCGGGTTTAAGGGGCACTTCTGCTTGAGGCTTGGGCGGCAATACCGGCTTGAGTTGCGGCGGCACATATTTTTGTGCCGAAGAATTAACCGAAGGTTTATTTATTACTACAGGTTTTGCCGGAACAGGTTTTACGTTTTTACTTATGGTTTGGGTCGAAGGCACGTCTTTTAAATCTGCATCGACATCGACATTTAAAAATTTAGCGTAAAGACGGATAAAGCCGCGCAAATAAGCCGGGCTGATATTGGCAAAATTATTTTCTTCGATATCGTGGATCGCCGAAGGGTGGACCTTAGTCTTTTCCACTACTTCTTCAATGCGATAGCCTAATTGCTCACGTTTAGCTTTAAGTTTAGGGCCGATATCCTGCATCATACCTGGGTACCTGCTGCTTTTTGCGCCATATATTGCTCGGTATCGACCATGATCTCCCGCGCCTTACTCCCGCAAAAGGGGCCTACAATGCCTTCCTGTTCCATAAGGTCTAAAAGCCGCGCGGCACGGGTATAGCCTACGCGCATCCTGCGCTGCAAGATCGATGCCGAGGCCTGGCGCACCGAAAGAACAATACGTATCGCTTCGTCAAGAAGTTCGTCACCTTCGCCGGCTACGATCATCTTCTTCTCGCTCTCATCGATCGCCTTTTCGTATACCGGCGCACCCTGCGTGCGTAAGAAATCGGTTAAACTATTGATATCTTCGTCGTCGATAAATGAACCCTGGGCCCGGGCAATCTTGGTCGCTCCGGGCTTTAAAAATAATAAATCGCCTTTGCCTAAAAGTTTATCCGCACCCATGGCATCGAGCACGGTACGCGAATCGACCTTCGCCGCCACCTTAAAAGATATACGCGCCGGCAGATTGGCCTTGATCACACCGGTAATAACATCGACCGACGGCCGCTGGGTCGCCAGGACCAGATGGATACCCACCGCGCGGGATAATTGCGCCAGGCGCTGAATTGAAGTTTCTACGGTATCGCGGGCTACGGTCATCAAATCGGCTAACTCATCGATGATCAAGACAATAAACGGCATGCGGTCTTCTTTACGCCCGTTGTTATAACTGTCGATATTCCGCGTGCCTGAAGCAGCCAATGTTTTATAACGGCGTTCCATCTCTTCGACCGCCCAGTTTAAGGCAGTAAAAGCTTTTTTTGCTTCGGAGATGATCGGGTACATCATATGAGGAATACCGGTGTAACAGGCAAGCTCGACCATCTTAGGGTCGACCATGATAAATTTCACCTCATCCGGGCGCGCCTTAAAAAGGATCGAGCAGATTAGCGAATTAACACACACTGTCTTGCCCGAACCGGTGGCGCCGGCGATCAACAAATGCGGCATATCTTTTAAATCGGCGACTACCGGGTTACCGGCTACGTCTTTGCCGATCACGATCGAAAGCTTTGACTCGGATTTTTGAAAAGATTTATCCTCTAAAACTTCGCGCAACGAAACCATTAATTTTTTCTCGTTAGGGATCTCGACGCCGATCGTACCTTTGCCGGGAATGGGCGCTACGATACGCACCGAAGCCGCCTTCATTGCCAGGGCCAAGTCGTCATGCAACGACGAAATCTGGGTGATCTTGACGCCGGCCTGCGGCTGTAATTCGTACATCGTGACTACCGGGCCTTTTTGTACGCTCACTACACGGGCCTCGACGCCGAAACTGGCCAAAGCATTCTCTAAATCCTTGATCTTTCCTTCAATATTCTCTTTAATATCGCCTAAGTCCTGCTGAGGCGGAACCTTTAAAAGGTCGATTGACGGTGCCTGATAGG
>Ga0265316_10002809_pt1 | contig 17809 bp, 20 predicted proteins | sample 4522metaG_FD_202092 | JGI IMG/M metagenome (GOLD analysis project Ga0265316, IMG submission 202092) | Rhizosphere microbial communities from Carex aquatilis grown in University of Washington, Seatle, WA, United States - 4-5-22 metaG | ecosystem: Host-associated > Plants > Roots > Rhizosphere >... | reverse complement strand
ATTTTAAGGAAAGAAATGGCCCTGGAGCTTTTGTTTGTATTGGGTGGAAGTTCTAACCTTCTTAAGTTTATGAGCCCGATGCAGATTTTTGTTTTTACTTTGGTGGTTTCTTTATATTTTCCCTGCTTAGGGACTTTGGCGGTTTTAAAGCATGAATTCGGCTGGAAGAAAAGTTTGATGATCTCGCTTTTTACGATCGTTTTGGCGGTCGTGGCCGGCGGTTTAGTGGCGCGTTTATAAAGAATATTAACTTTTTCAATCATTTTTTGATAAAATAACCGCTTATGTTGAAGAAATTTTTTCTATTTCTGATTATTTTTATCGCCGGTTGCGCGGCGCCGTCGGTGCAATGGATAACTTATGTGCCGCAAGGCGTGAACGTGCGCAAAGATGTTGTGCATACCGTAGGCCTCTCCGAGACCTTGTGGCAGGTATCGCGCCTTTATGATGTGCCGGTAGAAAATATTATTACAACGAACAATTTGAATGTGCCGGTTACCCTTAAACCCGGGCAAACTTTAAAGGTACCTGATGCGGCGCCGGTACGGCCGGTAATCCCGTTATACCCTTCGCAGAAATGGCATTATATTATTATTCATCACAGCGCGACGGAGAAGGGCGATGCCGTGGAGATCGATAAGGCTCATCTTTTACGCGGTTTCGAAAATGGTATCGGCTATCATTTTTTAATCGATAACGGTACGGAAGATAAATATGATGGCCAGATCGAGGTCACGCCGCGCTGGTTAAAACAGTTAAACGGAGCGCATTGTAAAGCCGACGGGATGAATTGTCAGGCGATCGGGATCTGTCTCGTCGGTAATTTTAATTACGATAAAGTTTCGCCGGGCCAGATGGACGCTTTGGTTTATCTGGTGAAGCACCTGATGCGTTATTATCATATTCCTTGCAAAAATATCTTAGGCCATCGCTATGTTGACGGCGCGGCTACCGAGTGCCCGGGGAACAAATTTCCCTGGAACGAATTTTATAAACGCGTAGAGGATTAAAATGTTTTTTTTCAATAAACAGCCAAAAGTCGGTTTGACTTTAGGTTCCGGCGCGGCGCGCGGCCTTTCGCACATCGGCGTCGTTAAGGCTCTTTTGGAAAAAAACGTCCGCATTGATATGATCTCCGGTACCAGTATGGGCGCGCTTGTGGGCGCGCATCTGGCACGCCATGGCACGATATCCGGTCTTGAAGACGCTACTTTGGCGATCGATTTTAAAAATTTACTGCGCCTTGCCGACCCGGATTTTTTTCTTTTGTTTAAAGGGTTTGTGGCCGGTAACAAGGTGGAAGAGTTTTTAAAGATGGTGATCGGCGACGTGGAGTTTAAAGATTTAAAAATTCCTTTATGGGTAGTGGCGAGCGATATCCGTACCGGCGAAGAGATCGTGATCAACGAGGGTTCGGTGGTGAAGGCCGTCCGTGCATCGATCTCCATGCCGGTAGTTTTTACGCCTTTTAATTACTTAAACCGTATCCTGGTCGACGGCGGTATTTGTAACCCTTTACCGGCCGATGTGCTGCGCCGCGCTGGAGCAAAGTTCGTGATTGCTTCCAATGTTTTACGTAAATCGCCGATTGAGCACGCTACGCGCCCGCCGCTGCCGGGTGTTGTCAATCATGAAGGACAAAAGATCAATGAAGAGGTTAAACGTATGGGCGTAAATATTACGGATATTGTAAATAATATGCGTAAGATGTTTATGTCTAATAAAAATTATGATACGCAAAAGCGCGAGATTCCTTCGATTTTTGAAACGGCGCTGGGTGCGATCTATACCATGGAGTACCAGATGTTAAGTTGTAAGGGCGCCGATGTCGATATTATGATCATGCCTGAAGTCGACCATATTTCTGCGCTTGAATTTTACCGCGCCCGTGAAGCGATCGATGCCGGTTACGTAAAGGCAAAGCATGCGGTTGCCAATATCCTTAAAAAATATTTAGTTTAAAATGATTTTTTTACACGGTATATCCAAAAGCTATGGTAAGCGCGTTTTATTTGAAAACGTATCGCTGACGATCACCCCCGGGGAAAAGATCGGTTTGATCGGACCTAATGGCGCGGGAAAAACTACGCTCTTTCACCTTATTAACGGCGATATGGAGTTATCGTCGGGCTCAGTGCAGATCGAGCGGGGAACGCGGATCGGATATTTAGCGCAGGAATCGAATTTCTCTTCTACGCGCACGGTTTTAGAAGAAGTGGTTGAGGGCGACAGCACGATCGCTGCTTTAAAAAAAGAAAAAGATTTCCTGGAGCACAGTCACGAGGCCGGCACTCACCGTTATGGCGAGGTATTGCACGAATTGGAAGTTTTAGATTTTTTTAATCTGGAATATAAAGCGAAAAAAGTATTAAGCGGTTTGGAATTTAAGGAACGTGATTTTAACCGCCCCATACGGGAGATGAGCGGCGGCTGGCAAATGCGTGTTTTGTTAGCGCGCCTTTTGACCTGCCACTATGATATTTTGCTTTTGGATGAGCCTACCAACTACCTTGATTTAAAGGCAGCCATCTGGTTTAAGGATTTTTTATCTTCCTACAAAGGCGCTTTTATTATGATCTCCCATGACCGCGCTTTTCTTGATGAAGTTACAAACTATACTTTGATCCTGGAGAACGCCAGGATGGCCATGATCAAAGGAAATTACGAACAATACCGCAAGATCCAGGAGGAGAAGCGCACTCATCTGCAGAAACAATTTAATGAACAAGAACGCCAGAAAAAACAATTGGAGGAATTTATCGCGCGCTTTCACGGCCAGCCTAATAAGGCAGGCCAGGTACGTGCTAAGCGCAGCCAGTTAGAGCGCATGGAGGAGATAATCGTCCCTGAGGACCGGCGTGAAAGCATCCGCACTTTTTCTTTTCCCCAGGCGCAAGAGAGTGGTTATCGCGTGATCGCGTTAAAGGGCGTTAATAAATCTTATGGCGATATCAAGGTTTATGAAAATTTTGATTTTGAGATCATAAAAGGCGAGAAGGCCGTCCTGTATGGCGATAACGGCGCCGGCAAGTCGACACTTCTAAAGGTCCTGGCCGGGGTCATTTCTTTTGAAGGCGGCGTGCGTAAAGTAGGCCACAATGTCAGCATGGGGTATTTTTCGCAGACCCGCATGGATGTTTTGAATGAAGAGCGTACCGTGTTGGAGGAGGCGTTCAGCGCCGCTAAAAACATGAAGACTGAAAACGTGCGTACGCTTTTGGGGATATTTTTGTTTTCCGGCGATGATGTCGATAAGAAGATCAAGATCCTTTCCGGCGGAGAAAAAAGCCGCTTGATCATGGCCAAATTACTTTTGGAGGCGCCCAATTTTTTATTGCTGGATGAGCCGACGACCCACCTTGATGTCGACGCGGTCGACGCATTGATTAAGGCATTAAACAGCTATACAGGTACAATCGTTTTTATCAGCCACGATATTCACTTTGTCCGTTCGGTAGCGAATAATGTTTACGAGGTAAATTCAGGAGTTGTGCGTAAATTTCCCGGGACATTCGATTATTATTTAGAAAAAACTGCGCGTGACGGTGATAAGAGGGTAGAGTTGCCTAAAGGTTCTGTGAATCGGTCCGTGAAAGAGGAGAACTCACCGCAAAATAACGATTGGCATAATGCCCGGCTTTCCAAAAAGATCAAAGCTTTGCGTAAAAAGCAGGAAAGTTTAAAGACTGACCGCTACGCCAAAGAGCGCGTTATTACCAACCCCCGTCATGGCGAGGATTTGATCAACGAATATACGCAGATCGTGAAGAATATCGATAAAGAACTGGCCTCGATCGAAGCCGAGATCACCCGCCTCAAAACCCAATTTATCCAGGAATAATTTTGTAACTGCTTCAAATTTACCCTTGTTTTTATTGGTTTTTTCTTTATAAATATGGTATATCTATATAATGGTATTGGCAAAACCCTTTATTCTTAAGCGTTTTTTCGTTGGAGTGGCAATTTTTGGCCTTATTTTTAGCGGCCAAGTTCAATTTTGCTATCCCCAATCTGCGAATATTCTGTCTGCTAACCATTTACTTTTACCCAGTCAACCTTTTGATGGAGTTGTTTTAAAAGGAATCAAGGTGCACGCGGATAACCCTTTGCTTTTTGATTTTATTCTCGATATTGGAGATACCAATTTGAGCGAACAAGCCCTCAAGGAAGAGGTTGGTCAACTGGTAAGGTATTTTTTAACGGCTTTAACGGTTCCCGAAGAAAACTTTTGGGTGAACCTTTCACCGTATGAAAAAGAGCGGATCTTGCCGGATATCTTGAGCACAACCGATTTAGGTAACGGCCTCTTAGGTCAAGATAAGACCTTGAAACAACTGGCGGCTTCGTTGACTTATCCGGAAACGGAAGCGGGGGAAAAATATTGGGATGAAATAAATAATCCTAACCGGTCGTTGAGTGAGCCGCGCCCTTCGACCAATCCTCGCACCCTGAGTGGTTCGCTCGTTTCGATACATCCCGCCAGAGGCGGGACACTCAACGAGCGAATTGTATCGAAGGGTACGATGATATCTCAGGGAGCGGCTCGTATCGAAACGACCCAGTCATTTAACAAGGTTTGGATCATGCCCAAAGGCGCCAAAATCTTTGTCGACAAAGACAAGGCATTGATTAAAGAGAGCCGGTTGGAAGTGATGACGGGAGAAGATTACTTTGCGATGAATTCGTCATTGCGAGGGAGCGTAGCGACGAAGCAATCTCAATCCAAGATTACCACGCCTCATGACAATTCGGCTCGCAATGGCACGACAGCGGCTTTTAGGCAACACATCCTCCCCCTCATCGAAAAAGAGGTTAATTATGGTAAGCACTTTTGCCAATTGCGCCGGATTTATAATGCCATGCTTTTAGCCGCTTGGTTTAAGCTTTATCTTAAGGAAACTATTGTGGCGAAGCTTTATGCCGACAAATCTAAACTGAGCGGCGTAAATACATCCGACCCGCGGTTAAAAGACAAAATTTATAACCAATATCTAGAGGCGTTCAGACAAGGCGCATATAATTATGCAAAATCTGAACGTGTAGAGACGCGATGTATCGCGTCCGCATACAAAATCACCAAGCGCAATTATTTTTCCGGCGGGTTTGATGGTGCGCGCAAAGGCCGCCGCCCCACAGATATTGTTACCCATGGTGCCGATGCTTCGCTAACTGCAGCTGAATGTATCCGTCCGGGTAAAACCAAAGAGGCGGATGTTAGGCTGGTGCCGGATAGTAATTTACCAAAACATCTATCCGATTACCATGGTTCGTCCAACAGCGTTGTCCACTTAGCCATAGAAGACGCGCGGCAGATGATCATTGCAGGCAAGGCCCACGAGGCGAGAAAGTTTTTGGAAGAATTAGAAAGTGACCTTATTGACGCCAAAACCGGCGGCGAGACTTACCAGAGGGTGATGGATAAGTGGCAGGGAAAATATCACCATCATGTTGATTTGCTGATAAGCGATATCGGCTCAGCGCTTGCAGATATTGATGCGATTTTAATCGATATTCCGATTCCTCGAGGGAAAAAAGGCGGTGTACTGAATAGTGCAGACCAAAAATATGAATCGGATTTAGCCGTTAATCTGGGAAAGGCTATCAGCAAGATCAATTTATCTTTGCCCGCAGCTAAACGCTTATCGTTAAAAGATGCTGCAGAATATGCTTCGACGGTAGCTCGTACCCTGATGCGTTATGATCCAGATAAATTAGATTCTTTGGCCCAAAGAGGTTTGCTGCCGTATAATATTTTAGAGGCGGTTCAGGAACGGCGTATTTTTGATACGGATGAATTAGCGCGGCGTGTTATAGCTTTGATCAATAAATATAAAGACAAAGACATTCCTCGTGGAAGAAGAGCGTTGCTTTTGGTAAACTTTTTTACCGTTGAAGAGATAGAGAATCTTAGTAAGGCCTATCCGCTTTGGCCGATGAATGATGTGACGATCGCTTGTATTGGTAATCCGGTAAACCCGCGTAAGTTTTTAAGTTCAGCGCAAGAAGAGTATGAGGCTATTTCCGGGGATAAAGACTTTGGCGAACTTCCGGATTCAGTCATCAAAGAGGCATGTATAAGCCACTCAAAAGATCCACGTAAGTTTTTGCACGATGTTTTGGCTGATGTGGACGAAATATCAAATGAAACTGAGTTTAAAAATATTCCCAAATGGGCTACTTTGATGGTGCGTGTCGATCGAAAAGATGCCCGTGATTTTTTACGTAAAGTTTTAAAGAGGTATGCTGATATTATGCGGGTGAAAAAATTTTCCACTTTACCCAAAAGCGTGCTTTTAAATGCTTGTTTGCGTTACCCCGCTCAAACGCGCCATTTTTTGCGTAAGGGTATAGAGTTGCACGATGTTATTATTCGGGAGAGTAAATTTTCAAGCGTTTCGGATAATCTTGTTTGGGATGGGTGCATCAATCATCCTGCCAGTACTCGCGATTTTTTATTGAAAGTTATGAAGGCCTTGAGGCAGATATGCTCTGAAAAAGAGTTTGCTAAGGTTCCTCGTTCTTTGGTCATGTATTCTTGTGCGCACCACTACGGCAAGGATCCTCGCATATGGTTACGCCGGTGGTTGCGCGGTGAAGTAAAAATATGCAATTATTTTTTTAGCGCTGCCGCCGATAGCGGTCTAGAGGATGTTCCGGCTGAAGTCGGCGGCGTGGATATGAAAAATTATTCCAGCAAGCTTAAGGTGGAGGGGAAGATCGCGTTAAACGCCGGCGCTAAGGTTGATATTGACCCCGCGACCTTTACCGGATTTAATTTTAAGATTATTTCGATCGAAAGTGCTGATTCTGCTTCGCTTTCGCTTTGCTCTTAGCTTCGTAGCCAGGAAGCCAACGGAAGTTGGCTGAAGGCGAAGAAGAAAAAAAGCGGGTGAGATTGCTCTCACCCGCTATCCGTCTCAAAAGGTTAATAGGGAAAATTATCTGCGGAAACCGCCTCTGTCGTTGTTGAAACGTGAAGGCCGGCCGTTGCCGCCGCCGCCCATTCCGCCGTCGGTTCTGGGGGCCATCTTCTTCGCGCGATTGACCTGCACTGCGCGGCCGTTTAATTCCTGGCCGTTTAATGCGTCGATTGCTTTTTGTGTTTCTTCTTCAGTGGCGAATTCGGCAAAACCGAATCCCTTGGAGCGTCCGCTGAATTTATCGGTCACAACACGCACTGCGGTTGGATTGATGCCTCTGTCTTCCAGCGCTTTCTTAATGTCATCTCCGGTGATACTGAATTCTAAATTCCCAATGTAGATCTTCTTTAATTCCTCTTCCATCGTAAATCTCCTTTAACTAAACCTGTTACGTTACAAAACTAACTCTAAACCCATGCAAATTACACAAAATTACTTTTTCTTGCTCTTCTTTTCCCTCCTTTTTTGAGACGGTTTTGTGTAATACTGCCTTTCTTTATATTCCTTAATAATGCCTTCGCGCTTGCACTGAGCCTTAAATTTCCTTAAAGCTTTTTCAAAATTTTCGTTGCCTTCTACTTTTACTTCCGCCATTGGTTTTTAACCCCCTTGATTTCGTAAAAAACTATACCATATTTTTAAGATTTAGCAAGCAAAAAATAAAAACTTACTGTATAATGACTTTGCCGCCGGAGAGTGAGCTTTTCCGGTAAGGTGGACCAAGCAAAGGAGCTTAAGTGAAGAAATGCCCGTTTTGCGCCGAAGAGATCCAGGACGAAGCCGTAAAATGCCGCTGGTGCAATGAGTTTTTAGATAAAAACTTTGTTCCATCTTCTAAAACCGATAGCGCGCGTAAGTACATTTCTTTGCCGATAATCATATTTGCCATGGTCAGCATCGGTCCATTTGCGCCGTTTTTGCTTCCTTTGGTTTGGAAAAACACTAAGTTGAGTAAGAATGCCAAGATCGTTGTGACTATCTGTACGGCGCTTTTTACCTTGTTGGTAATTAAGCTCTTGCTTTGGGCGTTCAGCGCTATAGGTCAATATTACAAGATTATTTTCAACAGCTTGAGTTAATAAATAAAAGTTGATATTACATTTTCAGCATAGTAATATATAATGCAATGGCAGAAAAAATTTTAATTATTGACGATCAGCCGGAAGTAGGCGAAACGCTTAAGGAGTGGCTTGCTAAGTTCGGTTACGAAAGCGTTTATTGTCCCGACGGGAAAGACGGCCTTCAAGCCATGGCCAAAGAAAATTTTAGCGCTATTCTTTTGGATATAAAGATGCCCGGTGAAGACGGTGTGAGTATCCTTAAAAAGATGAAGAGTGCCGATCCTTCCGCGGCGGTTATCCTGATGACCGCTTATCCTTCCGACGAGACGATCACCCAGGCTTTAAACTCCGGCGCTTACGATTATTTGCTGAAACCGTTTAATATCGAAAAGATACAATTTCTTATCGATCGTGCTATCTCTTATCACAAGCTTTTGAAAACTATGGGGAAAGGCCCGAAAAAACCCTGATCAAAGGTTTGTGCTGTTTCCTTCCTTCAGCGGTCAGCGCATGAACATGCGCAGCATAAAATAAGTAAATTTCTTGTAAGGCGGGTAGCGTAATTTCATGTCGGCTTTCGGTGGCGAGATCAGAATACTTTTTTTGTTGCAGAAACATTCAAAGCCGGCTTTGCCATGGTAGCGGCCGAGGCCGGATTCGCCTACGCCGCCGAAAGGAAGAAAGCGGGTCGATGATTGGAGCATCACGTCGTTGACGCATACGCCTCCCGATTGAGTGTGGGTAATGAAATAATTTTGAATATATTTGTCGGCGCTGAAGAGATAGGCGGCCAGCGGCTTGGGTTTAGCGTTGATGATCGAAACCGCGCGTTTAATATCCTCATAAGTCGAATAGACGATGATCGGCCCGAAGATCTCTTCGCGCATGGCGGCCGAGTCAAAGGAAAATATTTCGTCCAAAATCGTAGGAGAGATGTAGCGCGTTTGGGGGTTGGTTTTTCCGCCGAAGATGATCCGCCCCGAATTCATTATTTTTGTCAATCTTTCAAAGTGTTTCTGGTTGATAATGCGCCCATAATCCGGGCTTTGTTCTGAGTCGTTACCGAAAAATAGACAAATGTATTTTTTGAGCGCTTCGATGAACCGGCCTTTAACAGCGTTGTGTAAAAGCAGGTAGTCGGGGGCGACACAGGTCTGCCCGCAATTCATAAACCTGCCCCAAGCGATTTTTTTAGCGGCGAGGTCGATCTCGGCGTCTTTATGGACTACGCAGGGGTTTTTGCCGCTTAACTCAAGCGCTGTCGGCGTTAAGCTTTGCGCCGCGGCCTGCGCAATGATCTTACCGGTTGACGATGATCCGGTAAAAAATATAAAATCGAATTTTTCTTTTAAAAGGTCCTGGGTTTCGGCGGCGGCGCCCTGCACAACGCTGACGTGGCTGGATTCGAAAGTTTCATTGATGATCTTTTCCAATATTTGCGATACCGCTGCGCTGTACTCAGAAGGCTTTAAGACTACGCAATTACCCGCAGCAATCGCTCCGGCCAGCGGTAAGAGCGATAAAAGTATCGGGTAATTCCATGGGCTGATGATCAAAACTGTTCCGTAAGGTTCCGGTTGAATAAAGCTTTTGGACCCGCTGTAAAAAAACGGCGTCGGTACTTTTACCGGCCGGTTCCAGGCGCGCAGATTTTTGACGATAAAGTTTATTTCATCATAGACGTAGCCGATTTCCGATGCGTAGGCTTCCAGCGCCGGTTTGTTCAGATCGGCTTTCAGTGCGGCGAGGATCTCGTTCTGATATTTTTTGACCGTCTTTTTTAAGGCGATAAGTTTATCGGTACGCCATTTAACGTCAAGTGTAGCGCCGGAGTAGAAAAAGTTTTTGTGATCGGTTATCCGGGTTTTGAGCATGAATAGAGTATATCACATGAAAGACGAGTTTGGCTACAAATTGGTTAGATTACGGGAAATTAATAAGATTTATTGACAAAAATTACATTGGTTGTAAAATTTATACATTGAATTTTATTAGAGAGTCCTTTATTGCTTTGGTCTAGTGGTAAAGGATTTTTTTGTTTTTTAAAAAATATGAATGAAAAGTTAAATCGGCAGATTACCGCGGCAGGGGTGCTTCTCTTTGTGCCGGCCGTGCTTTTTGCCGGCGCGTTTTCCGGTTATCTGATAAGCGAATATTTCGCTTTAAAACCGCGTTTTCAGATGTTGGTGATAGGAATATTTTTCGCCGCAGCGGTTTTTGAGGTTGTGAGATTAATTAAATTTGCCTGGATTTTGTCCAAGAAATAAGATTATGCAGGAAGTTGCTACCAAATTACCGGAGTTAACCAATTTCGTACAGCTGATCGCGGAGAGATCGAGCTCTAACGCGGTGGCACAATTTTTATTGCGTTGGGAAAATGTAATTTTTTCGGCATTTATTTCATTGATGATCATTGCTGTGGTTTATCTGGGTACGCGTAAAATGCAAGTTGTGCCTGGTCGTTACCAGAATTTTTTAGAAACGGTCTTTGGCGGCATCGACGATTTTATCTGCTCGGTGATGGGCCCCAAAGGACGGCGTTATCTGCCATTCTTAGGTACACTTTTCATTTGTATTATCGTTATGAATCTGGCGGGGTTAGTCCCATTTTTAAAGTCGCCGACATCGAGTTTGTCGACAACGGTGGCCTTGGCGTTATGTGTTTTTATTTATGCGCAATATACGGCTCTTCGGGAGTTCGGTTTTTTTGGTTATTTTGATCATCTTATGGGCAACCCGCGTGGTGGTTTAGCTTGGTCGATAATCATGCCTATAATGATGCTTTTGATTCACTTGATGACAGAACTGGTGCGTCCGTTCAGCTTGTCGTTGCGGTTACGTATGAATATTTGGGGCGAAGATTTGTTGCTCGCCATGACGGCAGATTTGGGCTTAAAGGGTTTACCGGCTTATTTTTTTATGACCGCCTTGTCGCTGATGACGGCGATCATCCAGGCCTTGGTTTTTAGTTTGTTGGCCACTGTTTATTTGGCATTAGTACAAAAAGGTGAAGAAGTACATTAAGAAAGGAGAATGTTTATGGATTACAAGATTGCGATGGCTTTCGTGATACCGTTTGCATTTGGGCTCGCAGCCTTGGGTGCTGCTTTAGGTTTGGGCCGTGCGGTAGGCTCAGCCCTGGAAGCGATCGGCCGCCAGCCGGAAGCTTCCGGGAAGATCATGATCAACATGGTCATCGGCTGTGCGTTTATCGATACAATCGCGATTTTTGGTATGGCACTGGTGTTTATCTATTTGAAGTAATTCATGGGATTTTTAAAACTTTTGAGTAGCGGCGAAATCATCGCCCAGATTATTAATTTTCTGGTGCTGGTTTTTGTTTTACGCGCCTTAGCTTGGAAAAAGATCATTAAATTTCTCGATGACCGGCGCCTTCGCATTACTCAACAGATCGAAGAGGTCGAGAAGCTAAAGCTTGAATCAGCGGCCTTAAAAGCGCGGTTTGACGCGCAACTTAAGAACATGGAAGCGATTGCTGCGCGCAAAAGAGAAGAGGCGGTTGCCGAGGCAAACGCCGCGGCCGAGGCGATCAAAAAGGAAGCGCACCAGGAGGCGGCCCGCATGATGGCTCAGGCGCAGAGTAACGTGCGATATGAGGCGGCGCGCATTAAAAATGAGCTTAAAGACGAGATCGTTGATATGGTAATGCAGGTCACCGAGGCTGTGGTCGGGCAGAAGATGAATTCGGAAGAGGACCGCCGGTTGGCCGAGGATTTTTTAAAAGATTTGGATAAAGTGAAATGAAAAAAAAGATATTAGCGCGCCGTTACGGCGAAGCCTTTATTTCCTACAGCGAAGAAACGATCGGCCTCAAACAGGCGGTCGAAGAATTTAAGGTTTTGCGCTGGATCATTACCGAGAACCCCGGGTTTGTGGGATTTTTAACCAATCAGGGGGTGATGCAGAGCGAAAAAGTTGATTTTGTGGAAAAAGTCTTAGACGGTAGTTTTTCTGCCGGGATACGTAATTTCTTAAAAGTTCTGATTGCTAAACGTCGGATTAACTTTTTACCGGAGATCGCCGATTATATCCGCGATCATTACGCCCGCGCAGGAGCGCTGGAGACATTGCTTACTTCGGCTTTTCCTCAGGAGTCCGATATCATCCTGGGGATCAAAGCAAAGATCGCAAAACATACCGGCCGCAAAGTAGCGCTCTATCTGGCGATCGATCCCGATCTAAAAGGCGGCGTTCAATTGTTAATGGGCAATAAAATTATTGACGGGTCGGTCCAGGAAAGGCTGACTGAGTTAAAAGAAAAGCTGCAAGCTTTGGTAATCGTGTAATTATGGAAATCAGGCCGGAAGAAGTAACTTCAATAATCAAGGCAGAGATTGCGAAATACAAGGTGCGCCTGCGCACCGATTCGGTGGGTAAGGTTATTCAGGTGGGCGATACGATCGCGCGCATTTATGGTTTGGATGATGTGATGGCCGGGGAGTTGATCGAATTTCCCGGTAAGGTGATGGGCCTTGTGATGAACCTCGAAGAGGATAACGTGGGCGCGGTGATTTTTGGTCCCGACAATCCCGATAAAGATATAAAAGAAGGCGATATTGTAAAGAGTACGGGCAAGATTTTACAGGTTCCCGTGGGCGAGGCGCTTTTAGGGCGCATCGTTAACGCTTTAGGTGTGCCGATCGACGGCAAAGGGCCGATTATTACCAACCGTTACCGGCCGCTGGAGGCTAAAGCGCCTTCGGTCGTCGAGCGCCAGCCGGTGAAAGAACCTCTGGATACCGGCATCAAAGCGATCGACGCGATGATCCCGATCGGCCGCGGACAGCGTGAGTTGATCATCGGCGACCGTCAGACCGGTAAGACCGCGATTACAATCGATACGATCATTAACCAGAAGGGTAAAGGGGTTAATTGTATTTATGTGGCTATCGGCCAAAAGATATCCAATATCGTGGCGGTGGCTGAAAAGCTTGCTCAATACGGTGCGCTGGAGTATACGACGATAGTAAGCGCTTCGGCGCGCGCTTCGGCGAGCTTGCAGTATATGGCGCCTTATTGCGGCTGTGCTATCGGCGAAGAATTTATGTATTCCGGTAAGCACGCGCTGGTTGTTTATGACGATTTATCCCGGCACGCGCAGGCCTACCGGCAGATTTCGCTTCTTCTTCGCCGCCCGCCGGGACGCGAGGCTTATCCGGGCGATGTTTTTTATCTCCACTCGCGCGTTTTAGAGCGCGCTGCTAAATTACGCGACGATTTAGGCGGTGGTTCGATGACGGCGTTGCCTATCGTCGAAACGCAGGCCGGCGATATTTCCAGTTATATTCCGACTAACGTGATCTCGATCACCGACGGACAGATTTATTTAGACAGCGACCTTTTTTATTCGGGGGTGCGCCCGGCGATCAACGTAGGCTTATCGGTTTCGCGCGTCGGCGGCAAGGCCCAGACTAAAGCGATGCGCCAGGTAGCTTCGCAGCTGCGCCTTGATTTAGCCCAGTACCGTGAGCTTTATGCTTTTACCCAATATGGTTCGGAGATCGATAAGGCGGCGCAGCAGCAATTAAACCGCGGTAAGCGGATGGTTGAGATCTTAAAGCAGGACCAGTATGATGTAATGAATTTAGCTCACAAGGTAGTCATTATTTATGCCGGGATCAAGGGGCTGATTGACGATGTCGAGGTGGGGTCATTACGCGAATTCGAGAAAAAACTTTACAATTATCTCGAGAAACAGCATCCGGCGGTCATTGCCGAGATCGAAGAGAAAAAGGTTTTAAGCGACGCGTTGTCGCAGGCTTTAAGCGCGGCGATCACGGCGTTTAAGGAAGAATTTAAAATGGTAAAGGCATGATACAGTCATTACGTCAGATTCGCCGGCGTATCCGCAGCGTCGAGAGTACGCAGAAACTCACAAGGGCCATGGAGATGATCTCGATGGCGAAATTACGTTCGACGCAGAACCGGTTGAATATTTTTAAAAATTACTTTTACGCTTTAGAAGGTATCCTGGGCAATTCGATCGGGTGCTTATCCGGCAGCGATCATCAATTTTTAACACATGGCAAAAGTAAAAAAATATGCTTGTGCGTGATTGCGGCCGATACGGGTTTGTGCGGCGTTTATAATAACGGCGTTTTAAAGGCGGCAGAAGATTTTTTAAGCCGGCATAAAAAAGAGGAAGTAACGGCGGTTTGCGTGGGTAAAAAAGCCCTGCAATTTATGGAAAAACGCGCCATACCGATAGAAGGGTCGTTTGTTTCATTGAACGGGCGTTATTCGCACGCGGCGGCGGATTCGATTGCCCAAGCTCTGGTTAAAATTTTTTCTTCCGGTCGTGCCGGTAAAGTCTATGCGGCTTATACGTTTTTTGAATCGGGGGCGCGTCATAAACCGGCTGTTGAAAAGATTTTGAATATTGAACTGCCGCGGCATAAAAAAAATATATTTTTTGTCGAACCGTCGGCAAGCGAACTTATTGATGCGTTCATACCGGTTTATATCGCGGCGCGTCTGCGGTTTATTCTGCTCAATGCGTTTGCCTGCGAACATTCGGCTCGGGCGATCGCCATGGGTGAGGCTACCGACAATGCCGAGGAGCTTTTAGAGGGTCTGGTTTTAATGCGCAATAAAGTGCGTCAGGCGAATATCACCCGGGAGATTATTGAGGTGATCTCTTCGTCGGAGGCGCTAAAAGGATAAATTATGGCAGAAGGCATAGTGATTCAGGTTATCGGTCCGGTCGTCGACATTCGTTTCCCTGAAAATGAGGTACCGCCGCTTTTAAACGGGGTACGCATCGAAGATGCGCAAAAGAATATCAATCTTGTTTTAGAGGTTGTGCAGATCATCGGCGATAATGCCGTACGCTGTGTTGCCTTGGGCGCCACGGAAGGCCTTTATCGCGGGATCAAGGCTAAAGATTTAGGCAGTTCAATCGAAGTGCCGGTGGGGCCGCAATGCTTGGGCCGCATTTTTAATGTTTTAGGCGAGACGATCGACGGCAAAGGGCCGCTGAACGATACCTCGAAACGTTATCCGATACACCGCAATTCGCCTAATTTTCAGGAACAATTACCGATTGCCAATATTCTTACGACCGGTTTAAAGGTTATCGATCTTCTCGTTCCCTTTCCGCGCGGCGGCAAGGTCGGCCTCTTTGGCGGTGCCGGTGTCGGCAAGACGGTTTTGGTTATGGAACTTATCCGTAATATCGCTCAGGAAAAGGGCGGTGTTTCGGTTTTTGCCGGCGTGGGCGAGCGTACCCGCGAAGGCAATGAGTTGTGGCTTGAACTTAACGAATCCAAGGTCATTGAAAAGACCGTAGTCGTCATGGGTCAGATGAACGAACCGCCGGGAGCACGCTTACGGGTCGGCCTTTCAGCGTTGAGTATGGCGGAATATTTTCGTGACGAGGAAAAGCGCGACGTGCTCGTCTTTATCGATAATATTTACCGATATATCCAGGCCGGTTCGGAGGTTTCGACCCTTTTAGGGCGCATGCCCTCGGCAGTAGGATACCAACCCAATTTAACTACCGAGATCGCGGAGCTGGAAGAGCGCATTGCTTCGACCCGTAACGGTTCGATCACCTCGGTGCAGGCGATTTACGTGCCGGCTGATGATCTTACCGACCCGGCGATTGTGGCGACTTTTGCCCACCTTGACGCCAAAATCGTCTTGTCACGCCAGATTTCGGAGCTGGGTATTTATCCGGCAGCCGATCCCTTGGATTCGACTTCGCGCATTTTAGACCCGCGCCTTTTAGGTGCCGATCATTACGCGACGGCGCTACAGGTACAGGCGATCTTGCAGCGATATAAAGATTTGCGCGATATTATTTCGATTCTGGGGATTAACGAGCTTTCCGATGAAGATAAGCTCACGGTTTACCGCGCCCGCAAGGTGCAGAAATTTTTCTCTCAGCCTTTCTTTGTGGCGGAGAATTTTACCGGTATTCCCGGCAAGTACGTAAAATTGGAAGATACGATCAAAGGGTTTAAGATGATTTTGTCGGGCGCGCTTGACGAGTTACCCGAACAGGCGTTTTTTATGGTCGGTTCGATCGAAGAGGCGATTGAAAAGGGCAAAGCGATTACGGCCGGGAGCAATAAATGAGAAGTTTTCCGGTAACGATCGTCAGTGCCGATAAAGATATCGCCGATCTTTCGGCAATTTCCCTGATCGTGCCTGCCGGTTTAGGCTACGCGGGCATTTTGGCAGGGCACGCGCCGTTTGTCTCCCTTCTTAAACCGGGAAAAATTGTTCTTAAAACATCCGACGGTGGGCAATTTATTCTGGAAAATCTTGCCGGCGGCTTTATCCAGGTATTAAATAACTGCGTTACGATCGTAGTTGATCAAGTAAAGACTGCTTGAGCATGCCGCCCATTATCTTTATTGCCGGGCCGACGGCTTGCGGCAAAACCGAGCTTGCCGGAATCTTGGCGCAACAACTAAACGCCGAGATTATTTCCTGCGATTCGATGCAGGTTTATAAAGAGCCGGAAATCCTTACCGCGAAACCTTTATCCCAATGGCTTAAAAAAATACCCCATCATTTCATCAATATCGTTTCGGTAGAATCGCCGTATAGCGTTTACGATTATTATCAAAAAGCGACGATAAAAATCGAAGAACTTTTACTGCAGGGCAAAAATGTCATTGTCTGCGGCGGAACGGGCATGTACATGAAAGCAGTATTGGACGGTATTTTTGAAGGGAGCGGAAAAAACGAAGCGGTGCGCGCAAAACTGGAAGCGCAAAGCAACGCCGAACTTTATCGGGAATTGCAAAAAGTAGATTTAATTTCAGCCCAGAAAATATCGCCTAACGACAAGCGCCGGTTAGTGCGTGCTCTGGAGGTATACCGGACGAGCGGCGTTACGATATCACAGCGGCAAAAAGAGATAAGCGGCCTCTGGGGTAAACGCGATATTCGGATCTTCGGCCTTAAGCTGGAACGTAAGCTTCTTTATGCGCGTATCGATAAGCGTGTTGATGCGATGTTTGAGGCGGGTGCGGTTGAGGAGGCAAAGCGCCTATTACAGCTAAAATTAAGCCTCACCGCCGAAAAGATCATCGGCATTAAAGAGATAAAAAGTTATTTAGATGGAGCAGTCAGTCTTGATGAAGCTAAGGCGGCGATGAAAAATAATACCCGCCATTACGCCAAACGCCAGATGACATGGTTTAAAAAGGATAAGAGAATAAAATGGATAGATGTCGGCGATATTTCCGCAGAAAAGATCGCCAGCCAAATTATGAGTTTAGTGTAGGGGCGAATAGTCATTCGCCCGCTAATTTTGGTGTATACTTGTGGTTGCGGGTTGGGTATTTTGTGGTTATCATGCGGGAAATATATTATGGAATATGAAAAGACTTTAATCGATAAAGATGGTGAAAAGTTTCCATATTCCGAGAATATAGATAAAGATGGTTACCTGTACGAGATAAGCATTGTTTGGAAGAAGCGAGACGCTGAAATTGGTATTTTAAATAAAGGTTGCCACATTGCTTTTGATGATGGGGAGTTAGTTGATACGAATATAATTCCCGAGTTATTGTTTCCCGGTAAGTCCCGATTAAACGAACGAGAACTGTTATTTATCCTTGATATTTTAGAAAAAACAAATATTGAGGGTAAATCGTACACTAAAGAAGATATGGACAAGCTATATAAGCAGTATCTAAAGGAACGCGAGGATAATCACATCGACCCGGGCGAATAGTCATTCGCCCCTACGCCTATATTTTGACGGTTACGTTTATATTGGTATCGTAACGGGCAAACATTACCGCGGGCAAATAATCATTTGCTCCTACATCCATAAGACAATTTAATACA
>Ga0265316_10002808_pt1 | contig 17823 bp, 17 predicted proteins | sample 4522metaG_FD_202092 | JGI IMG/M metagenome (GOLD analysis project Ga0265316, IMG submission 202092) | Rhizosphere microbial communities from Carex aquatilis grown in University of Washington, Seatle, WA, United States - 4-5-22 metaG | ecosystem: Host-associated > Plants > Roots > Rhizosphere >... | reverse complement strand
GGCCCGCATGATGTAGATATCACGCTTTACTCTCTCAAGAAGTGGGCGGGACTCGCGTGCAAGGGAAATCCGACGGCTTTGCACTTCCTGTTCGCCGATGGCGTTCTTCGCAATGCGATTTGGAGAGAGGTTGCGCGCAGCCAGAGCGTTTTTCTCTCGCGAACCTTCGTGAAGCCGTTCCTGGGTTTCGCTGATGACCAACTCAAACGAATGACGGGGACGAAAGGGCGAGGCAAGAAGGGGCAGCGGCCCGAGATCGAAGCGAAATTTGGCTATGACGTGAAGGCAGCCATGCACACACTGCGGCTGCTGAATGAGTGCAAGGAGCTTCTGTCCGAGGGAACGATCACTCTGCCCCGTCCCGAGCGCGACTTTCTGATCCGCGTTCGGACTGGCAAATACTCGATGGACAAGGTCGTCGCGATGGCGCAAAAGCTCTTTGCGGAGTGCGAGGCAGCGGCCAAGTCGTCGCCACTGCCGGAGCGAGTGGATCGGGCCGCCGTCTCCCTACTTCTGACAGATTCGTATCGCAAAGCGTGGGACGCCGCTTAGACCTGCCAGCGGCATCCCCCTCCGTGTTCGCTGAGTTCCCCTATTCGAGTGCGATCTCGTCGACTTGAAAGTCGAACTTTCCTGTCGCCGGACCTCCCACAAACAGGATCGCGGAAATGTCATGCCCGTCGGTTCCGCTGAACGCAGAAAAGGGAATGCTCGTCTTCTTCCATTCCGGGCCGGCACTAAACGTCTGCTGTGCCGGGATGCGTCCTCCGCTGGTTGTGAAGACCAGCACCCGGTAAGTTTGTCCATCGCCTTTCGCAAAGAACGAGATACTCTTCTTCGCCGACAAGTCCACCGGAACGAATGGCTGAGACCCCGGCGCCCACATCACGCCGGCCCACGCGTAGGGCAGGCCGCCGTCGATCAGGCCTGAAACATCCAAAGCGTGCTTATCTCCGTTGGCGCCGCCATCGACGACTTTCATGTTTCCAGTGGATTTGCCGCCGGCAATGCTGTCAGTTGAAAGCATCCATTCCGTGCCGAACTTGGCGTTGGGCGCGCCGTCGTCGAAGTCGCTGATCAATCCGATAACCGGATTCGAGGGCGGGACGGGTTTGGGCGCTGTTGCAGCCTCCAGTTTTGTTTTTTCTAGCGCCGCACGGTAGCTTGCCCGGTCATCTTCCACGCCCAGCTTCCATACGGAAATAATGTCGCGGGTGGCAGTGATATCTTGCGTGGGGTCCCCCTTCACCAGCAGCAAATCGGCACGCTTTCCGACAGCGATCGCGCCGCGGTCGTCGAGATGAAACGTTGCAGCCGGAACCGAGGTGGCCGCCGCCAGCGCTTCAGAAGGCGTGAGGCCCGAACGCACAAGCAATTCGAGTTCGCGATGGATACTTACGCCGTGCGACGTGCCGGGATTGGGCGCGTCCGTTCCGGCCAGGACCGGAACGCGGACAGCTTTGAGTTGGGCCACCGTCTGCTCGGCATACTTCTCGCTCAGCGATGTGGTGAACTTCGGAAACGACCGCTTCAGGTTGCCCACGTCTTCGGCGGTGAGGTACGGCGCGAGTCGCGGATCGGTGGTGAGCGATTCGCCACTGGCCGTGCCGCTTACGCTCTCCAGCACGTCCAGCGTTGGCACCACAAAGGCGTGATGCCCTGCGACGAGCTTGGCGAAGTCAGGTTCCGGGGCGCTGTCCGCGAACAAATGCGCCAGCCCGTCGGCTCCGGCTTCGATCGCGTTGCGGGCATCCCGCTGTGAGCCGATGTGGACGACCGCCAACTTGCCTCGCGTGTGGGCTGCATCAATCAGAGCTTTCAACGTCTCCTGGTTGAGCGTCGGGCGATGACCCCCGTAGGCACTAGCGTCGTCGATCACGATCTTGATGTAGTCCGAACCTTCAGCGATGCGGGCGTCGACCCAGCCTTGCGCCTCGGATGGCGACGAGAGCGTGGGAATCTCGATGCCGTACTCGGTCCCGTGGCCGCCGGGCGCGGTCGCCAGCGTGCCGGCGGAGCGCAGATCTGCCAGTTCGAGATCTTTTCCTTCGGCTTGCTCCTTCTTCGTTTGCTGCATATATTTCACGTCGGTGAACATGTCGAGTTCGGTGGTGACGCCGAAGATCTCGGCCTCCTTGAGCGCAGTGCCCCAGGCGTGCGTGTGCGAATCGATCAGGCCGGGGAGGAGCGTGTCGCCTGTAGCATCGATCACTTTGACGTTCGACGGGACCTTGAGGGCCTTGCCGACAGCCTTGATCTTGCTGCCCTCGACCCAGACGTCGGTTTGCTCAAGCGCTTTGCGGCCATCGAACACACGCGCGCCGCGGATTACGAAACTGTCGCTATGGTCTTGATCGGCAAGGATGATCGCCGGTGCGGACAGCAGCAGATAGAACGCCATCCAGCCAAAAACTCTGAGGGTTGCGGCAAATCGTTTGGATTTCATGGTCATCTCCATAAGTGCGGAACTCGATCTCGCTCTTGTGTTGATTGGCAGGCCCACGTTGGGTAAGCGTGCCAATGATCCTGTATCGCGGTTGCAGCTGCCAGTACAAACCGTCACGTGGCCGGCGTGACAAGTGTCATGTGTAAAGCATGCTTGACACAATGGAATGTAAAGCACGCTTTACATGTGTGTCAAGAGTTTTTTCGGAGCGATGAGCGATATCATGGAAGGCGACGCCCATGTTGAAGGACTTCGCTACCTCGATCGTGCAAACCCTGCGCCAGCACGACTTTCAGGGCTATTTGGTGGGCGGCTGCGTGCGCGATCTCCTTCTCCAGCGTGAACCGAAGGATTACGACGTGGCCACGAATGCGACTCCGCAGCAAGTAATGACCATCTTTCCCGAGACGTATGCGGTGGGCGCTCAGTTTGGGGTCGTGCTCGTGCCGGCGCCGGACAGCGACGCAGCAAGTACAGGGGCGGAGGTCACTTCGAAATCTCACGCCGTGGAAGTGGCTACGTTCCGCAGCGATATCGGATACTCCGACGGCCGCCATCCGGATGAAGTGCGGTTCAGCCGCGATCCGCGCGAGGATGTGGCGCGCCGCGACTTCACGATCAACGGGATGTTGTTCGACCCCGTCAGCGGGGAGGTGCTCGATTATGTAGGCGGTCGCGCAGACCTTAAGTCGGGAATCATTCGGACCATCGGCGATCCCGAGCAGCGCTTCGGCGAAGACAAGCTGCGCATGCTGCGAGCCGTGCGCTTTGCAGCGCGATTCGAGTACACGATCGAGCCCGAGACTTTCGCCGCCATGCAGAAACTGGCGGAACAGATCCAGGTTGTTTCGCGCGAACGTGTCCGCGACGAACTGACTCGCATGCTGACCGAAGGGCACGCGCGTCGCGCGTTTCTGCTGCTGGATGCAAGTGGTTTGCTCAATCATGTTCTGCCGGATATCTCGGCAATGAAGGGTGTCGAGCAGCCTGCGGAATTCCATCCCGAGGGCGACGTGTTCGTGCATACACTGCTGTTGCTGGACAACCTGCCGGATCCTTGCCCGCTGACGCTGGCGTGGGGAGCCTTGCTGCACGATGTGGGCAAGCCTGCGACGTTCCGGGTGGCGCCCGACCGCATCCGGTTCGATGGTCACGTTGAGGTGGGCGTGAAGATGGCGGAGAGAATCTGCCGGGAGTTGCGATTTTCCAACGACGAGGCCGAACAGATTCTGGCGCTCGTGGACAACCATATGCGCTTTGGTCACGCCACGCGGATGAAGGAATCGACGCTGAAGCGATTTCTGCGCATGCCCGCGTTCGATGAGCATCTCGCCCTGCACCGTGCGGACTGCCTGGCCAGCCACCGAAACCTGGCGACGTATGAATTTATCCAGCACAAGCGCGCGGAGATTCCGGCCGAGAAGATGCGTCCCGTGCCTCTGGTGACCGGCGATGACCTGATCGCCGCAGGGCATCTGCCCGGGCCGAAGTTTCGCGAAATCCTTATCGCGGTGGAAGATGCGCAGCTCGAAGGGCGCTTGCCTTCGCGGGATGCGGCACTCGAATTCGTGCGCCGCGAGTTCCCTGCGTAATCGCGACGTGGTCGGCGCTAAGGCAATGCTAAAATCGTTATCTCTCGATCAAGTCGACGCACTTGGTGAGAGGGGGACTGCACTTGGAACAAGCGGGTTCAGGGCTGGAAAAAATCGTCGCGCAGTCTTTGCGGCTGGCGCCAAGGGCTGAAGCGCCGCTGATGGCCTGGCCCGTCGTCTGCGGATCAGCTGTGGCCGAGCGCACGCGGGCACTCAGTTTCGAAGACGGAGTGCTGCGCGTCGAGGTCGCTGGTCAGGGATGGAAAGCTGAACTGCAAGCTCTCGCGCCGCGCTATCTGGCGATGATCAACCGGTACACAACTGATGCGGTTCGCAGAATTGAGTTCGTAGTTGCACCCGCGGAGAGCGCGAACAAAAACCAGCGCTGAATTTCCGCTCCTTGCTCCCATGAAAGTTACCGACAAAGACGTTGCCTACGTCGCCGACCTGGCCAATCTGGAGCTCACCGAGGAAGAGCGCGCCGGAATGCTGCGCGATCTGAACTCCATCCTCGAATATGTTGACCGCCTCAACGAACTGGATACATCCGACGTGCCGCCAATGGCGCAGGTTTTCGATCGCTATGGAGTCGACGAAGCGAAGCAGGGAAGTGCCCGTTTCGCGTATGCCAGTCGCGAAGATGTGCTCGAAGGACTGCGCAAGTCGCTGCCGCATGAAGAGGCGCTCGCGAATGCGCCGGATGCGGACGATGATTTCTTCCGCGTCCCAAAAGTAATTGAGCGATAGATCCAAGATCCGCGAAGATTCCAGATGGACCTAACCTTACTTACGATCGACGCCGCCCGCTCCGCTGTACAAGAGCGGAGGACGACAGCGCTCGCACTGACCGAGGCGCACTACGCCCGCATCAAGCAACAAGACGGCCAGATCGGCGCGTTCCTCACGCTCTCGAAAGAGCGCGCTCTCGAGCAGGCGGATCGCATCGACCGCATGGCGGCGGAAGGCAAGACGCTGCCGCCGTTGGGCGGGGTGCCGGTCGGAATCAAGGACGTGATGAGCACGCGCGGCCTGCGTACCACCGCCGGGTCGAAGATTCTGGAGAAGTACATTCCTCTCTATGACTGCACCGCTGTGGCGCGCATGGAAGCCGCGGGCGCAGTGGTCCTAGGAAAGATGAACTGCGATGAGTTCGCCATGGGCTCGTCGAATGAAAACTCCGCTTACCAGACAGTGCGCAATCCGCGCGATTTGAGCCGCGTGCCCGGAGGCTCTTCTGGCGGTTCGGCCGCGGCGGTAGCCGCGGACATGGCGGTGGTTACTCTCGGTTCCGACACTGGCGGTTCGATCCGCCAGCCAGCGTCATTTTGCGGCGTGGTCGGATTGATGCCTACCTATGGGCGCGTCTCACGTTACGGGTTGATCGCGTTTGCCTCGTCGCTCGACCACATTGGACCGCTGGCGAAAACCGTAAAAGACGCGGCGATTGTGCTGCGCACGATTGCCGGTCGCGATCCCATGGATTCCACTTCGGCCAATGTTCCGGTGCCCGACTACGTTGCCGAACTCGACAAGCCGGTTCGCGGAATGAAACTCGGCATCGCGAAAGAATATTTCGGAGAAGGCCTAGACAACGAAGTTCGGCAGGCCGTGGAAGCGGCGATCGACAAGCTCAGGAGCCTGGGCTGCGAGATTGTGCCGGTTTCACTGCCCCACACGCCATATGCCATTCCGACGTATTACCTGATCGCGACCGCAGAAGCCTCGTCCAATCTGGCTCGTTACGACGGCGTGCGCTACAGCCATCGGGTGCGCGGAGTGAAGACGCTGTCAGAGATGTACCGCCGCAGCCGCGACGAAGGCTTCGGAGCCGAGGTGAAACGGCGGATCATGCTCGGGACGTATGCGCTGAGCGCTGGTTACTACGATGCGTACTACCTGAAGGCACAGAAGGTGCGGACGCTGCTGACGCGCGATTTCGACGAAGCCTTCCGCAAAGTCGATGCGATTGTGACGCCGACCAGTCCGACGGCGGCATTCCGCCTGGGCGAGAAATCGAATGATCCGCTGTCGATGTACCTCGCCGACATCTACACTGTGACGGCAGATCTGGCGGGGATTCCGGGGATTTCGGTACCGTGTGGAGAGACGAACGAGAAGTTGCCGATCGGGCTGCAGATTCTCGGGAAACATTTTGACGAGGCAAGTATTCTGCGCGTGGCGCATCATTACGAGCAGTCATTCCGGTAACTGCTCGTAGTAGCAGTCTCCGGCGCAGCTCCGGCACAGGACCTTCCCGTCACGTCGAACTTCTCTGCGGAAGTTAATGCCTTCGCCGCATGCGTCACACGTTACTCGCTCACCTTTGTATCCCGGAAATTCTTCAGGCGGCAGATCCACCTTGACCCATTGGGTTGTGAAGAGATTGTCGTCGGAGATTTCGCGGTAGGCCAGCATCTGCTGCTGGTTCTTGTCTGCAATCTCGGGATGCATCTCGCGAGCCAGAGCCTTTGACGATTCCTTCGCAGCGATGCGGATTGCCTTGCCGTTGCTGACATCCACGAACGTGGCCGCAACCTTGCCCCAGTCGCGGAACTTCAACGCCCGCTTGCCCAGGCGGCAACCGGTGACCACTCCGACGGCGTCGGTCGCGCAGCGGTCGATTTCGACGAAGGTCACGAGGCGCTTTCTGTCTTTTCCCTGCGGATCGTCAATGCCAAGTTTCTGCAAGCCCAGCATTGCCAGACGCACGCCCAGCACTTGGCCGGCACAGATGTGTCCGTGGGCCTGTTCAGCGTCGCGGAGATAGTCGTCGAGGGATTTCACAGGAAAAGCTATCAGCTATCAGCCGTCAGCTTTCAGCTTAACATCGCCACTATCATTTTCGGCGCCAGCGGATGCCGTCTTTTGTGATCTCGACGAGGATGCCCGCGTTGGCGAGTTCAGCGCGGATGGCGTCTGAAGTTTTGAAGTCGCGCGCGCTGCGCGCAGCCTTCATGTCGGCAATCTTTTGTTCGATGTCTCCGTCCGAGCGTTGACCGGACTGCAGAGCCTCGCGCAACTCGTTGCTGATGTCTTTGTCGCGGCCCTCCGCCTGGGCCCACTCGAGGACGCGCTTCATCTTGGGGCCATCGTCGTCGTCGAGCACGGCGAATATCTCGTCGAACTTCGCCAATGCTGCCAACAACGGTGCGACATCGTCCTCCTTGATTCCGCCCGTGTCGAACGCAGCGTTGGCCTGCCGAACCATCTCGAAGATCGCGGCTTGCGCCTGAGCGGTGTTGAGGTCATCGTCCAAGGCAGCGGTCATGCGCTCGACGGCCTGCGCGGCCAGAGCCTTCATTTCGCAGTTGGAGCCCTCAGCAAAAGTGCCCGAAGTCAATCGAAGCCGAAAATTCCGCAGCCGCTCAACCGAAACCGCGGCTTGCTTGAGTCCGTCAAAGGTGAAATTGAGCTGATTGCGGTAGGGAACCGACGTCAGAAGATAACGGATTGACGACGGTTTATGCCCCTTCAGCACCAGGTCGCGAAGAGTGAAGAAGTTTCCGAGACTCTTCGACATCTTCTCGCCTTCGACCAGCAGAAACCGCGCATGGAACCAGAAATTCGCGAAAGGCTTGCCGGTAAAGGACTCCGACTGCGCGATTTCATTTTCATGATGCGGAAAGATCAGGTCTTCGCCGCCCGCATGCAGGTCGAAGCTCTCTCCCAGTTCCCCCATCGACATGACCGAGCACTCCAAGTGCCAGCCCGGACGCCCCGATCCAATCGATGTATCCCAGGAAGCCTCTCCCGGCTTCGGCGCCTTCCACAGCGCGAAGTCGCGCGCGCTGTCTTTGTCATATTCGTCGACGTCAACGCGTGCGCCGTCCAGCATGCCGCTGAAGTCTTTTTTCGAGAGCTTGCCGTACTGGGGGAATTTGGCGATGCGAAAATAATAGGAGCCGTCGTCGGTGCGATAGGCGATGCCTCGCTCCACCAGTGTGGCGACGAAGGCCGCCATTTCCGGAATGTGTTCCGTCGCGCGCACCAGAGTCGGCTCCTCAATGCCGATCATGGCGGCGTCTTCCAGGAATGCCTCTTCATATTTCGCGGTGTACTGCTGCACGCTGACGCCGTCGCGCGCCGCGTTGCGGATAATTTTGTCGTCGACGTCGGTGATGTTCATGACGTGGCGCACGGTGTATCCGCTCTGCCGGAAGAACCGGCGCAGAAGGTCGACTGCGACGAAGGTGCGGAAGTTGCCAATGTGTCCGTAGTCGTAAACCGTTGGGCCGCAGGCGTACATGCGGACTTCACGGTCGCGCAGAGGATGGAACTCCTCGATCTGCGACGACATGGTATTAAAAAGACGAAGCGCCATAGGAAGTTCGAGCACCAGGAAACGAACTTAAGATTCTAGGTTCGGCGCGAGAGTGGGTCAAATCGCCGTCAGACAGCCGAATTCCGGGCCGGGGGCAAGGCATGCGCGTGCTCGCGCAAACGCTTCTGCACCAGAAGGACGTAATGCAGGGCGGAGATGATCGTGAAGAAAAATGTGGCTCGCAAAAACTCGGTACGCGCGATCCATACTCCGCGCGTGGGACGGATCTGAAAGAGCAGAACGAAAAACACCGCGGCGATCTGCGAGACCGTGTTAGCTTTGCCGAAAATGCTGGGCCGAAAATTGCGCAGGCCGGCGATCGCGAACAGCACTGCACTGGCAGAAAGAATCGAAATATCGCGGCTAAACACAACCACGGTGAACTTCCACGGAATCTTGTGCAGGATGGAGAGCACCAGAAACATGGTGCTCAGCAAAAGCTTGTCCGCAATGGGATCGAGATACTGCCCGAGCAACGTTTGCTGATGTAGCGTCCGGGCCAGTAGCCCGTCCAGTCCATCGCTAAACCCGGCGATCACGAATACGACCAGTGCCCAGAGATATCGCCCCTCCACCAGGTGAATCACAATGAACGGAACGAAGATCATCCGCAGCAATGTGAGTTGATTGGGGGCAGTGAGAATCTGCGAGAGCTTCACGCACGCTCCTTTGAAGCATGCGATCCGTCATTGTGTGAGTCGGTGCCGGCTTTTTCCTGGCTTTCCGGGGCGAGAGCGACGGACGGCTCCAGCCCGGTCTTGGAGAAGAAGCGTTGCGAGAGAGAAGGCAGGCTGCCGTCGGGTGAGTCCAGTTCGACGCGCTCAATGCGGTGCATGGGGAAGAAAACAACCGCCGGCGTGAAGGGCTCGCCGTCTCGCACCATCACGGCGAGATCCTCGAAAGAGGCGAGTTCTGCGCCGCTCAGGCTGAGACCCTCTGCGGCGAGGGCAAGTATCATGCCCCAGAACTTCTCCCGCGGATTGCACAAAGTCGCAATCACCAGCGCCCCGGGCACAAATGGTTCGCGCGTTTTAGCAACTGCGCTCGGAGCGCCGATTGCTGAGTCGTTTTGCACACTAAGATTGTCGCCGGGAGAGGCGTGCATTGCAAATGCCGGAGCACTCGAACCAAAATCTGCTTCCACTTTTGACAGCGGACTCCGGTATGCTTGGCGAACATGGAACCAGCACTCTCCAATCCGGCCATTGAATTCCGTGATGTCGCCTACCGTGTAGCGGAAACACAAGTGCTTTGCGGATTCAATCTGCAGGTTCAGAGCGGCGAGACGCTTGTGCTGCTGGGGCGCAGTGGTTCGGGTAAGACTACATCGCTCAAGCTGGTCAATCGTCTGCTGTCCCCCACTTCCGGGGACGTACGCGTGAAGGGCGTTTCAAACAGAGAAGCCGACGTCATCCGCTTGCGCCGCAGTATGGGCTACGTGATCCAGGATGTTGGATTGTTTCCTCACTTCACCGTGGAGCGGAACATTGGTTTGGTTCCGAAGACCGAAGGATGGTCCGACGATCGAATTCGCGCACGCGTTCAAGAGTTGTTGCAGACCGTGGGGCTCGCGGCGGATACGGCGTCGCGGTATCCGCATCAGCTATCGGGCGGCCAGCGGCAGAGGGTTGGAGTGGCGCGGGCGTTGGCGGCAGATCCCGAAATACTGCTCATGGACGAGCCTTTTGGCGCGCTCGATCCGCTGACCCGCGACGAGTTGCAGCGGGAATTTCTCTTGCTTCAGCAGAGACTCCACAAGACAGTCGTGTTTGTGACCCACGATCTGCGCGAGGCTCTGCGGCTCGGTACACGGATCGCGCTGATGGAGGCGGGACGCTTGGTCACGGTTCTCTCGCCGGTGGAGTTTCTACGATCAACCCAAGCATTGGCGGCGGCTTATGTGAGAGCTTTTGGTGGAGGCTTGGAGTCGGCCGCCAACCGAGGCACGTCATGAACGTCTTCCGATTCATGCTGCAGAATCGCGGTCAGGTGCTGGAACTCACTTTCGAGCACCTTCGCCTGGTCGGCTTCTCTACGCTTTTCGCGATGCTGATCGGGATTCCGTTAGGAATTGCGATTGCCCACAGGCCGAAATTCAACAGGCCCGTGCTCGCCACCGCCAATATCATCCAGACGATTCCCAGCCTCGCCCTCTTCGGATTTCTGCTGCCCGTACCCTGGTTGGGCGAGCGCTCGGACAGGCTGGCGATTCTGGCGCTCACGCTCTATGCCCTCCTGCCGATCATCAGGAACACGTATACGGGCATCCGCGGCGTCGATCCTGCCGTGGTGGAGGCGGGGCGAGGCATGGGGCTGACGGAATCTCAGCTTCTGTTCCAGGTAGAACTGCCGCTGGCGGTGAGTGTGATCCTCTCAGGCGTGCGCGTGGCAGTTGTCATTTCAGTCGGGCTGGCGACGATTGCTGCGGCGATTGGCGCCGGCGGTCTGGGTGAGTTCATCTTTCGGGGGCTAGCGATGGTCGACGACAGAGTCATCCTTGCAGGAGCAATTCCAGCGGCAATTCTGGCGCTGGTTGCGGACTTCGGCGTAGGGTGGCTAGAGAGGCGACTCCAGCCGCGATGACCGGACGTCGATCGAGCCTCTGCGTCTTGGTTCTCGCGACGCTTGTGTTGCTGTCGTCTTGCTCTCCGTCTCACGAGAATCGCATCGTAGTGGGCTCCAAGAATTTCACTGAGTCATTTATCTTGGGCGAACTCATCGCTCAGCAGATCGAGGCTCACAGCGATCTGAAAGTGGATCGGCGGTTCTACTTGGCCGGAACCTACATCTGCCAGCAGGCGATTCTTGCCGGCCGTATCGATGTGTACCCGGAATACACGGGCACGGCGCTCACCGCAATTCTCAAACAAAATGCCGGCGGTGATAAGCAGGACGTTTATCGCCGAGTCAAAGAGCAATTCGAGAATCGCTTCGGCCTGACGCTCGGACCGCCGCTCGGTTTCAACGATACGTTTGCAATGGAGATCCGCGGCGAAGATGCCCGCCGCTTGAACATCAAGACTTTGTCGGAGGCGACGGCGGTTGCTCCACAATGGCGCGCCGGATTCGGTTACGAGTTTATGGAGCGGCCCGATGGATATCGAGGATTGGCTGCAACCTACGGTCTGCACTTCGCGGAACAGCCCCGCATCATGGATCTCGGCCTGCTAGCGCGCGCACTGAAAGACCACCAGATCGACTTGGCCGCAGGCAACACCACTGACGGGCTGATTCCGGCTCTGGATTTGTTCGTGCTGCAAGACGATCGCCACTATTTCCCTCCGTACGAAGCGGTGCCAGTAATACGGGCGCAGACTGTGCAACAGTACCCAGAGGTCGCGCAGGCCCTCGCGGAGTTGGCGGGGAAGATTTCCGACGAAGAGATGCAACACATGAACTACGCGGTCGATGGCCAACACCGGGATGCAGCAGAAGTCGTGCGCGAATTCCTAAGGAACAAGGGACTCGTGCACTGAAGCAAGAGACGCGAGCGTGTCCGCTCAGATCACCAGCGCCCCCTGCATGGTGAGCACCGCATTGCCCTTGAGGATGACCCGGTTGCCCGCCATCTGGCACCGGAGTTCACCGCCGCGTTCCGAAAGTTGTCGGGCGTGCAACTGCGATTTGCCCAGACGTTGAGCCCAGTACGGCGCCAGCGCGCAATGGGCCGAGCCAGTCACAGGGTCCTCGGGCATGCCGTAGCTCGGCTTGAAGTAGCGCGATACGAAATCAACGTTCTGTCCGGGCGCGGTGACCGCCACAACCGCAGGATGCAGCAGGGCCAAGCGCGAGAAATCGGGGCGCATATTCTGGATTGCGGCTTCGTGTTCGTAGATCACGAGGTAGATATCATTCACTTCCAAAAGGTTGGACGGGCGAGGTCCCCGCCCGAGCGCATCGACCAACCCGTCCGGCATACTTTCACAAGGCTTCGGAAACAGCGTCGGGAAGTCCATTGCAAAGAGATCGCCGTCCCTGCGAACGGTAAGAATTCCGCTGTGGCGCGTCTCAAACTGCACCGTGTCGAGCCCCGTTTCCAGCACGTTGAGCACCACATATGCGGAAGCCAAGGTCGCATGCCCGCAAAGCCTGACCTCGCCGCGAGGGGTAAACCACCGCAGTTCATAATGGCTCGCGTTTGGCACGAAAAATGCCGTCTCGGAAAGATTATTTTCTGCAGCGACTTTCCGCAGCGTCTCGTCATCTAACCACGCCTGAAGAGGGCAGACTGCGGCAGGATTACCGGCGAACGGCTCCGTGGCGAATGCGTCAACATGAAACAACGGAATGCGCATCGGCTTGATTGTACTGGTCGGTCGCATGACGGGTCCTGGGTGTCTGTGACCTCAGTTGCTAGCTGTTGCGTGGCGGTGATAATCTCTCAGACCTCGTCTTCTGAAAGACGAAAGGCCCGTTCGGGGCGGTACTGCCAGGACGCGTGAAGGTGGGTGCGCCACACACCCACGATGTAGTTCGAGATTGAGTTCTGCTCTTTCATCCAACCGGCATGCCAGGAGGGCCAATGCTTGCCACTCAAATCGATGTCGCCACGCGGCGACAATTGCTGGAGCGGGTATCCGATGCCCGGCGGCGAAGTGACGCGCTCTTCAGTATCGTGCGCGCTGACTCGATGTATGACCGGCCCATCCCGGAGCGCCATCGTATCATTTTTTATGTGGGACACCTTGAAGCCTTTGACTGGAACCTGCTTCACGAAAACGTTCTCGGACTCAAGAGCTTTCATACCGAATTCGACCGGCAGTTTGCGTTCGGCATCGACCCAGTGGGCGGAGGATTGCCCTCAGACCAGCCGTCGGATTGGCCGTCCCTTGAGGCAGTGCGCGACTACTTGACTGCGATCCGGACCGCGCTGGACGAGAAGTTGGCCGATGGACGGCTCGAATCGTACGGCCAGACCCGCGATGGTTTTCCGCTCGACACCTTGCTCAACGTCGCGATTGAGCATCGGTTGATGCATGTCGAGACTCTGGCCTACATGCTGCATCAGTTGCCGGTGGATCGGAAAGTCCCGCAAGAAAATCTCTCCAGTCTTGTTGCTCTTCCCGTGGATCATCAGATGATTTCGATTCCTGCCGGGACTGCGACGTTAGGCGTCCCGCGTGGAGGCGAGACTTTCGGCTGGGACAACGAATACGAGACACACACCGTGCACGTACCCGCGTTCGAGATCGACCAGTACGAGGTAACGACCCGGCAATACCTCGAGTTCATGGCCGCCGGCGGCTATGAAACGCGCGCATTCTGGAGCGACGATGACTGGAACTGGAAGTCCGCGCATGCGGTCTCTCATCCGGTCTTCTGGATCAAAGCCGGCGATGGATGGCAGTACCGCACAATGTTTGAAGAGGTGCCTCTGCCTCTCGACTGGCCGGTCTATGTGAGTCACGCCGAAGCTGCGGCATATGCACGATGGGCAGGCAAGTTGCTACCCACCGAGGAGCAGTGGCACCGCGCCGCGTACGGCACTGAGGAGGGGACCGAGAGAAATTATCCTTGGGGCAATCAAGCTCCAACGTTTAGCCTCGGCAATTTCGACTTCCAGCATTGGAGCCCGACGCCGGTGAATGCATTTCCTGCCGGCCGCAGCGCCTTCGGCATTGATGACTTGTTGGGCAATGGATGGGAGTGGAGTTCCACCGTCTTCGCCCCATTCCCCGGCTTCGAGCCTTTCCCGTTCTATCGGGGCTACTCGGCTGATTTTTTTGATGGCAAACACTTCGTTATGAAGGGCGGGTCGCCGCGCACGGCTGCGTGCATGCTGCGGCCCACATTTCGCAACTGGTTTCAGGCTCACTACCAATACGTGTATGCCGGATTCCGCTGCGTGAATCACTGATCTACATGAATCTGATCGAAGGAGTAGGCAAATGCTCGTTCATGCGATCCCCACGAATGTTTCATACGAATTCGCTGCCGACGTTCGCGCTGGCCTTACCCGCGCGGGACAGAAGGAACTTCCCTCGAAATATCTGTACGACAACGTCGGCTCGGCTCTGTTTGAGGTGATCAGCCACCTGCCCGAGTACGGGCTCACGCGGGCCGACGAGCGATTGTTGCGGCGGCATGCCGACGAGATCGTGGACCGGGTTGCCGGGCCGGTCGCCGTAGCGGAACTGGGGAGCGGCAGCGGCAAGAAGACTCGCTGGCTGCTCGAAGCTCTCTGCCGGCGGCAGCGCACATCGTACTATCCGGTGGAAATCTCGCACTCGGCGCTGGTGATGTGCGAACGCGAACTGAGTGACATTGATGCGATCAGCATCGTGGGCTTTGAGCGCGAGTATCTCGACGGCTTGCTGGAAGTGGCCGCCTACCGCAAGAGCGGCCAGCGGTTGTTCGTTCTGTTCCTGGGCAGCACTATCGGGAACTTTGACCGCCCGGCAGGACTGAAGTTCCTGTCGGACGTCCGGCGCATTCTTGAACCGGGAGACTCCCTGCTCTTGGGAACAGATCTGGAGAAGCCCAGCGCGCAATTGATCGCAGCCTACGACGATGAACTCGGAGTGACGGCCGCGTTTAATCTCAACTTGCTGGGCCGGGTGAATCGCGAACTGGGCGCCGATTTTGATTTGCGCGAGTTCGCTCATGTGGCCAGGATCAATTCTGAGGCACGGAGCGTCGAGATGCACCTCGAGTCAAAGCGCCGGCAAGTCGTGAGCATTCCGGCGGCAGAGGTCGTGGTCGAGTTCCTCGCAGGAGAAACCATTTGGACGGAAACTAGCCACAAATACTCCGCCGACAATGTGATTGAGACGGCGCGCGAAGCCGGATTCCGTTGCGAGGTGCAATGGATCGATGAGCAGTGGCCTTTCGCCGAGAACCTGCTCATTGCGGAGTGAGTGCGGTGCCCGAAGCCGTCTTCAGGACGCTCTGGTCTTGCGCCATGCGCGCAGGTTGATCCCGCTCATCACCATGCAGAATATGTTGGCTGGAATGAATCCCATTTGGGCTGTTCTGAATCCTATGACGCATACCACTATGCTATTAATGCCAGCTAATGCCCAGCCTTCCCAACACCGCCGCCCCACTAGAACCGTGGACGCGACGGTCAAGACGCAAGATAAATAATCGAGCCGCAACACAGATGAAGACCTCCAAAAAACATTGTGCGGGAAAGACATGGCTCTTGACTGTGATTGTGCCCTTTCGTTACATGACTGTAGTCACTTGACCCGAAATCGTAACCTGTTCCCGGAGGAACCGATGCCCGCGAAATGCACTCACTTGAACCAGATCAAGGTCACAAAGACGAACACTCACGTGTGCGAAGAGTGTGTCAAAATGGGCGACACCTGGGTGCATTTGCGCCTGTGCCTCATCTGCGGACATGTGGGCTGCTGTGACTCATCGAAGAACAAACACGCCACCAAGCACTTCCACAAGACGCAGCACCCTCTCATCCGCTCGGTTGAGCCGGGGGAATCGTGGGTGTGGTGTTATGTGGATGAAATTGAGGCCGGTGAAATCGGTGCCTGACCCTCTCACCTCGAGCGCCGCCGATAATCGCGCAACCGAATGCGGGTTCTTGTATCTAATGGGATTATTGGGGTCCGTGGGGTCGGGGTTTGCCTGCTACATCCTTAGCTGCTGAGAGCAACCATGCCGAAGCCGATTTTGCTGACTGTCGACGACGATCCCGATGTCCTGCGGGCGATCGAGCGGGATCTCCGATCGCAGTACGGTGCCGAATATCGCGTCGTCAGCAGCGATTCTCCAGAAGGCGCATTGGATCTGCTCAAGGCGCTCAAGGTTCGCAACGACGGCGTTGCCCTTCTGTTGGCCGATCAGCGCATGCCTCACATGGATGGGGTCGTGTTTCTGCAGCAGGCCCGGCAAATATTTCCCGAAGCGAAGCGGGCGTTGCTGACCGCTTATGCCGACACGAATGCCGCGATCAGCGCCATCAACCAGGCGAATCTCGACTATTTTTTTATGAAGCCGTGGGACCCTCCCACCGAGAACCTGTATCCCCAACTGGACGATCTCCTTGGCGACTGGCGAGCCTCCTACCATCCCGGTTTTCAGGGCATCCGGGTGTTAGGTACACGGTGGTCGCCGCGCTCCTACGAACTGCGGGATTTTCTGGCGCGTAGCCACGTTCCGTATCAGTGGATCGACGTGGAAGGCGCAGCCAACGATCCCGAAACCAAGCGCCTTCTCGATGCCTTGGGGCCGGACGCGACGGATCTTCCGGTCGTCTTGTTTTCCGATGGGACAAAACTACTCAATAGCGTGCCGGCCGAAGTGGCTCAGAAGGTTGGCTTGCGGACGCGCGCCGAAACCTCTTTCTACGATATGGCGATTGTGGGTGGCGGGCCCGCCGGCCTAGCCGCTGCGGTTTACGGCGCTTCGGAGGGTTTGCACACTGTCATGGTCGAGCGGGAAGCGCCGGGCGGCCAGGCGGGAATGAGTTCGCGGATCGAGAACTATCTCGGCTTTCCCGCCGGGCTTAGCGGCGCCGATCTGGCTCGTCGCGCCGTCGTGCAGGCGAAGCGGTTCGGAGTCGAAATCCTGGCGCCGCAGGAGGCGGTGGGCGTCCGCGTTGAGGGTCCCTACCGCATCATCAAATTGGCCGACGGCAACGAGATCTCCTGTCATGCCTTGATGATTGCCAGCGGAGTGCAATGGCGGCGGCTGGAAGCTCCCGGGGTTGACCGTTTGCAGGGAGCTGGGGTCTACTACGGCGGCGGCTCTACGGAGGCACTCTCCTGCAAGGGTGAGATGGTCTACGTTGTTGGTGGTGCGAATTCTGCGGGCCAGGCTGCAATGAATTTTGCGAAGTACGCGGAGCGCGTCGTGATCCTCGTCCGCGGCGATTCGCTCTCCAGCACCATGTCGCAATATCTCATCGATCAGATCAAGGAGACTCCGAACATTCAGCTGTGGACCCACGCCTCCGTCTCCGAGGTTCACGGCGACACGCACCTGGAGGAAATCTCTGTCCTGTGCACCGACACCAATAAGGTGGAGCGTGTCCCGGCCAGTGCGATGTTTATCTTTATTGGCGCCCTGCCGCGAACGGATTGGCTGGCGGGCACGATCGAGCGCGATGAACGCGGATTCGTGCTGACTGGTCCCGACGTGATGCAAGGCGGTGAGCATCCCAAAGGCTGGGCACTCGAGCGCGATCCCTTCCTCCTGGAAACGAACGTGCCCGGCATATTCGCCGTCGGCGATGTTCGGCATGGCTCCGTCAAACGAGTGGCGTCTGGAGTTGGCGAAGGATCGGTAGCGGTACAGTTCATCCATCAGTACTTGAGCAAGGTATAAATGGCCGACACACTGGACCTGCTGCGTCGTGTCCCGACGTTTGAAGGATCGCCTGATGACCAGATCAACTGGTTCCTCAGCCAATCGGAAGAACTGCATCTCAAACCCGGCGATTTCTACACGCGCCAAGGTGATCCGGCCGACAGAATGTCTGTCGTCCTCGAGGGGCAACTGGA
>Ga0265316_10002807_pt1 | contig 17825 bp, 18 predicted proteins | sample 4522metaG_FD_202092 | JGI IMG/M metagenome (GOLD analysis project Ga0265316, IMG submission 202092) | Rhizosphere microbial communities from Carex aquatilis grown in University of Washington, Seatle, WA, United States - 4-5-22 metaG | ecosystem: Host-associated > Plants > Roots > Rhizosphere >... | reverse complement strand
CTTTTTAAATAAATATTTTCGTGAAAATCTACAAAATCATTGACGATGATACGCAATTTAAACCCATCATGGATAAGTTCGACATTCGTAACCAAAGAATCGTCCAAATAATCTTTTTTTATCTGCCAACCTTGCGGAATCCAGTTAAAGGCGCCGTTGGCCCAAACACCAAAACGGAATGGCTCATTTTTGGTATGATTCTCTTCACCGACATGGGGAAAATAAAATTCCCTTAAGTTATAATCTTTATCGAAAGCCACCAGTATATTTCCGTTTCCTACAGGGATGTCTCGCGCCATAATCTACCTCTTTTTTAGTTTTAAAACCCTTTCGCAATTTCTTTGGCTTTATCCTGCGCCGCCTGAATATTCTGCTTTTGCAGTTGTTCTCCCATGTCCATAGCCTCGGCATTAATAAATCCAATATCCTTGATCCCAACGAACCCAAAGATGGCCCGTAAATACGGTTCCTGAAAATCCATGGCGCTCATATCCGGCGTCGTATAGGTTCCTCCCCGGGAGGTGACCACCATCATCTTGCGGTTTTTTACCAAACCTTCCACACCGGTCTTGGTATATTGAAAAAGATATTTCGGCTGCACGATCACATCCAGATAGCGCTTTAACATATAGGGGATGGAAAAGTTCCACATCGGCGTGCTCAAAAGATAGGCATCGGCGGAAAGGAATCTTTCGATCTGCCGAATGATATCTTGCCAAGCCGCGCGAAATTGCCCCGAAAGCTCCTTGCCGCCTAAAAGCATATACTTACCATCTACACGCTTTACGGTCAAACTAGGCAACTCTTCTTTGGAGAGGTCTAGCTCTTCAACCACCCAGTCAGAATGGCTTAGGCCGAATGCCTCCAAAAAAGAGGCGCTGACTTTAAGCGTCCTTGACTCATCGCCGCGCGGCGTCGCGATAATATGCAGCAGTTTCTTCATGTCTTCTCCTTTTTAACCTCCGGTCGCAAATCCGGGATACAAAGTCATCCCGCCATCGACAAAAATCGTTGTTCCATTAACATAATCCGACTCATCCGAGGCAAGCCATACCGCCACGGTGGCGATATCCTTAGGATCCCCGATCCGGCCATAGGGAATAAGCTTAAGCAATTTTTCCGCAGCTTTGCGGGTTGACCACGCCGATCGGTTAATTGGCGTTTTAATCGCGCCTGGAGCGATCGAATTAACACGAATTTTATATTCAGCAAACTCCTGGGCCATAGATTTCATAAGCAGCATGATCCCACCCTTCGACGCTGCGTAATTCGCGTGGCCCGCCCAGGGAATCACCTCATGGACCGAACTGACAAAGATTATTTTACCGGCCGCAATCGACCTCTTTTTCGTAACGCCTCTTTTGATAAACTCTTTGGCAGCTTCCCGGGCACACAAAAAACTACCCGTAAGATTTACATTTATTACCTGCTGCCATTGTTCCAGCTTCATATCTATACTGCTTGCGTCTCTCTGAATCCCGGCGTTGTTGACCAGAATATCGATTGTGCCGAATTCCTTATACATAGTTTGGAACATTTTTTTTACTTCTTCTTCCCGGCTTACATCGGCTTTAACGGCGATCGCCGTTCCCTTTTTTTGTCTTATTTCTTTTACAATTTTTTGCGCATCGGAATCACCCGCAAAATAATTCACTACAACCCTGGCACCTTCCAGCGCCAAAGCCCGGGCAATCGCTTCGCCGATACCGGAGTTAGCACCGGTGACTAAAGCGCAAAGCCCTTTTAACCGCTGCATACATAACAAGCAACTCGTCTCATTCATTTGATTTCTCCTACCTTCCCTTTTTTTCTCTCTTCGCGAGCGGCTTTATTGTGGCCGAAAGGATGCCCGCCAAACCCATGGCGCATCATCGCAATCGAACGCGCCCAATATTTCTTTGCGTCACGCGAAGCAAACAACTGCATCACCGCCTGAGAAATAACCGGGATAGGTGTCTCCATGCGCAAGGCATCGGCGACCAGCCAGTTCACTTCGCCCGTATCTTCAATATACGGGGGAACCGAATCAAACCCACCCTGAGCGCGGTATTGCTGTTCCATAAGATCGACCAACCATGAACGGATCACCGAACCATTACGCCAGCAGCGCAGTATATCCGCAATATCCAACTGCTCGTTATAGTGCTTTAAAAGATCAACGCCCTCGGCGATCGCCTGAAGCATTCCAAACTCAATACCGTTATGGACCAGCTTGGTAAAATGCCCCGAACCCGAACCGCCGGCGTGGATATAACCATCTTTAACTGCTAACTTCAGCAGAATCGGCTCGATAAATTTAACGGCTTCACGAGAGCCTCCAGCCATAAAACATGCGCCATGGCGCGCGCCCTCGATGCCGCCGCTTGTGCCTAAGTCTACCAAATATATTTCTTTTTCTTTCAACCAGGCGGCCCTGCGAATAGAGTCACCCCAGTAGGAGTTACCGGCATCGACAATAATATCTCCTTTATCCAAAACTACGGAAAGTTGGTCAATAAGCAAATCTACCGCCGGCCCGGAAGGAATATATAAAAATATCGCGCGCGGTGGAGATAAGTGTTCTTTAAACTCCCCTACGGATTTAACGGCACACAGCCCCATCTTGATAAGGCCTCGATCGATCGTCCCTTGTGTATACCCGGCAACCTTAATACCCTTTTCCAGAGCCTGCCGGGATAGATTGCCGCCCATGCGCCCCAAACCAATCACGCCAAATTCTAATTTTTTTGCCATATTTTTCTCCAATCCTCTAGCGTTTAACCCGGCTACGGATAATCACTCTGGCCGGCGCGCCGTCACCATTCAATATTTTTAGCGGCAAACAAATCAAATCATAATTACCCGGTTGAGCTTGCGAAAGGTTTAATCCTTCGATAATGCAAATACCGCGACCGAGCAGAATCTGATGGACTTTGACGCCGTCTCTGTAGTATCCGCCTACCGAAAGATAATCAATCCCCACAGTGCGCACGCCTTTTGCCGCAAGATAATGCGCCGCTGCCAAGGAAATATAAATAAAGTTTTTCTCAAAAGCCGCGTTTCGCCAATATTCGGAATTTCTGGTCTTGAAAATAATCCGTTCTCCGCACCGTATCCGGCATTTACGTAACTGGGTTTCTTTTATGCATTCACGGTCTTGCACCTCGATCACCCGTGCCGGGCCGATCATGGCATCCAGAGGCATACGATCAATACTCATGCCCTGCGGGATAAAATGACGCGGCGCATCGACATGCGTTCCCGTATGCGACCCCATAGATATAAGGCTAAGGTCGGCTGCGGCCCCCTTGCTCCTCTCTTTTATGCGGCGTACGCTTACCGCCGGATCGCCCGGCCAATGCACCATTCCCGATTTAATCGCTAGAGAAATATCCTGCCACATATAGAGATGATTTTATAACCGCCCCTTGCGCTTTGCTATCAGCCGGTTCTTCTTTTTCCTGCCTTTTTTCTACCAGGCTATTCTAGGCGAAAGCGCAAAGCGCGGCAATTGTACCGGGGTATAACCGGCAAACGGTGGGTAATACTTTGGGACAGGCTTAAAGCGCCTGTCCCAAAATTTAAAATTTAATAATTTTCCGCCAATGTCTCGTAATATGCCTGGGGGTGCTTGCAGGCCGGGCATTGATGAGGGGCTTCGCCACTTTCGGTCACATAACCGCAATTAATACAGTGCCACTTGACCGGGGTTTTCTTTTTAAAAACTTCTCCGTTGGCTACATTATTGATAAGCTTACGATAGCGCGCTTCATGGAACTGCTCTACCTTGGATATTTGCTCAAACGAACGCGCCACTTCGGCGAATCCTTCTTCTTTGGCAATTTTAGCAAAATTCGCGTAAAGGGTAGTCCACTCCATATTCTCGCCGGCAGCCGCCGCCTCTAAATTGCTCTTGGTATCTTTTATCGCGCCGGCAGGATAGCTCGCGGTGATCTCGGCATCTCCGCCTTCAAGGTGCTTAAAAAAAATCTTAGCGTGCTCTTTTTCATTCTCAGCGGTCTCGGTAAAAATATTAGCGATCTGCTCCAAACCTTCTTTACGCGCCGCGGAAGCAAAATAGGTATAACGGTTACGTGCCTGCGATTCGCCGGCAAAGGCGGCCAAAAGATTCTTCTCGGTCTTGCTGCCTTTTATCGAATTAGCCATAATGCACTCTCCTTTTTGCTACATTATAGCTTTGCAAGGAATGGCGTCAATGTAATAAATGCTTCTGTACTTTTTCGAATTCCCCCTCTTTGTTAAAGAGGGGGTTAGGGGGCGTTCTGGCGTTTAGTGTAGGTCGCCCAAAATAACAGGGCAGGCACAACCTGCCCCCTGCATTGATGCATCGATTTTTAGTAGCGCAAAGCCAATATTGCCAATTTAAAGCCGGCTACTTTGCCGCCGGACAAATAAGCAGCCGCCTTATCGCCGGATAATTTTACTCCTCCGGCGGTGACGGTCAATTCGCTATTTTTCTGTGTACCGGCAAAATCAAACCCACCTTTGGCGGCATCAGAAGCTAATCCTTGCTGAGCCTTGATTTTACTAATCACAAGCGCTTTAACCGCAGGGATTCCGCCTGGAATTCTTTCAAGCGCACGAGCCTCTTCCGGACTCATCGGAAAGCGATAAAAAGCGGAGCCCGGAGCTCTGCCCAAATAACCCGAATCAGCGCCGGGTTCCTTTCCCATTGTTGGCTCAGACCTCAATAAATAAGCAGCCAATCGCTGAGCATAATTATCTACTACTGGATCAACCGCCGGCGCAACCGATTGAGCTGGCAAAGCGGCCGCTTGAGAAACATTATCGGCAATGCCGATAATTTTTCCGGCCAATACTTGGGTTAGAATATCTGTGGTAAAAGGTTCTTCAGCCGGTTCTGTGTTGCCCGGCTTAATGACACGTATGGTTTCCGGTGGATTTGGAGAATCCTCAATGGCAAAGACACGTTCAACCAAAGCCTTAGCCTCGGTGGTTTTAAATGCATATTGTGTGGCACGAGGAATAGCGGTGTTAAACTTAATCACCGTCAAAACTCCATCCTCACCTAACCCAGCCAGGAGATTGCTTGCCCAAATCTGGATCCCGTCAATCATTGCCTTGCTGTCCTTTCCGCCGGTTGCCAACCATTTACGATGCTGATCAAGAGCAGTAATTTCCGACGGTACCGTTGTGGCTGGAACAGTCGCTGGTTTAGCCGGCGTAGCCTGTGCAGGCGCAAAAACGCTTTTATTCGTTTCACTTATTTCTGCGATATCGCCCCCTAAAACGCCATTAACTAAATATCGCACTCTTGTCTGTGTAAATTCCTTTTTCCCGGCACCACGAACCCACACTGTATCTGATTCGATTTTACCCTTTTGCTTTAATGCGTAGATATCTTGCAACAACCCTTGCTTGGCTTTGTCGGCAACAACAATCTGTACCTTAGCGAGCAAATCTATGCCGTTTAAGCCAAGCGGCGCACGGGCAACTAACGATCCTCGCTCTAAACCAATCTTTAACTGATCACTATCTAACGGAATCGGACAACCCTGAACTTGTCGAGGCCCAGGATATTGACGTATTGCGTTAATAAGAGCGGTGAAAGTAGTCGTGCCCACGGATAACGTTGATAATGAACTCGGAATCGCAGCCATACTTGGCGCACTGCTTACCGCCGGCTCGCTAACCGGCTTTTCACCCAGGCTAACACCATAATCATTCCCGGCGTTATTGCGGATACTCACTTTTCCACCCGGCAAACACTCGACCACAAGATAACCATGAGTACCGCCGGCAGCATCGAACAAACCAATATGTGTATCACCATACGCCCAATTGTTTGGATCGTGCCGCATAATATTCAAGTATACTTTTTGCCCCGGGCCGATATTTTTAGTAGTGCCCAATAGCAGCGCATCTACCGTAACTCTATCGCCCTGACGCTTAATGATAAACGGCATGGCATAGCTGCCACCGCTGCTGCTGGGAGCATCGACCTGGATCCTCGTCTCTTCACCATCACCTAAGGATAGATTTCTAGCTTCCCCTGCCGGGATTTCTCCAACACCTGCGGGTTTAACCCCCACACCCATCACCGCATCACGCATCAGCACGGCAATTGCTTCTTCGGCTTTGGCTTCAATACCTGCATCAGGCATACCTTGTCTTCTAAGCTCTCTTATCATCGCCGACCGAACCATATCTTTTTTAGCCTCACGAACGTCATGGGTAAATCCCATTACTTTTTTTATTCCACCTTTCCCGTCGGGAACTTCCAGTAATTCTGCCACGCCTAATTTATGCGCCCGATAAACTACATCGGCTAATTCGTCACTGATATCCCATATTATTCCCAATGCTTTCTTTAAAGATGCATTCGCCGCGGCGCGGTTTTCTTCACGTAAAGCTACATCCTGTGGACCTAATGCCGTTAACATCGGTTGTCCCGCATTATCCAGTGGTTGCTCTAAAGCGTCTGCCTCAAATGGATGGCCTTTCTCCGCGATTGTCTGATCTCGATCAACTTCTTCTGTGGTTCCACGCTCAGCGTTTTCCGCAGCGTCTCGCGTTTTGTCACCCAAATCAAAACCGCCGGAAAAGTATTGGCGCTTGGAGATTTTCATCCCTACGCGTTCGGTTTTGATCATATTGTAGACGCCGGCTTTAAAAGCATTAACGTATTCATTGTAAATCTTATCTTTTATCTGGGGGTCGTCGACATCTGCCCCTTTGACCTTTTTCTGGTTAAAATAAACTTCATTCAAAATCGTATCTTTAAGTTTCTTTTTGAACCAACTCGCCATAATGATCGAATAATAGAGTTGGCGCAGATGGGCAAAGTGCTTACCGGTATTAACCTCTTTTTCAATTAATGGAACAATGGTCTCGCGCATGGCCTGGGATGCGTCATTGCGAACCGAGCCATTGCGAGGTGTGGCAATCCCTGGCTGAGATTGCTTCGCTTCGCTCGCAATGACGAGATTATTTTTCTGTGTTGCCAAATAATCTTCATCCGTCAGCACCTTCAAGGTCGCCTGATTGATAACTACCCGGTCACTGGACTCTTTGATCTTGATCGTACCGGGAACGATCCAGATCTTGGTAAAATTATTCACGGGCGAATGATTATTCGCCCCTACACCATTTATTGATTGCCAATATTTCTTCCCGGATTCTGAATTGGGAAAAGTCAAAGACGAAGCTAATTGCTTTAAAACGTAATCTTCGCCCAGGAGATCCTTACCCAGATCAGTCTGGCCCAATTCCTGAGGAATGATGCGGTTTTGTTCGTAAGGCGATAGGTTAACCCAGATATCCTTTTCGGGGATGGTCAAAGCGGCTAAAAAATATTTACCGACTTTATCGACATGATGGCGCAAAAGATCTTCCCTTAATCCGACATCGCCGCGGTTCAAGATAAAGGTAAATTTAAAAATATCCTCCGAAGAAAAACGCATACCAACAATATAAGGAAGATCGAAAGGTTTGTTCGCCGGCATGATCATCTGGCCCACCGGCGGCATATAAGGTAAGACTCCGGCATAAACCGGTATTGAGGTCAAAGCAAAGATGATGGATAAAAAAGCACAAACAATACGCCCCGCCAAAGTAGCCCGCATTAAACCATGCGTTAAACAAAACATACTAAACAACCCACCTTAAATAACGTATAGCAAAAAATAACTTTTTACTCCCATACTTAACAAATACCATATTTTAACAACTAATTGCAAGGTGGATTTCGAAAAAGACGGACGTATTTGTAAGCGGTTACCGCCATCAATCAAAAGAAAACCCGTTCTCCAATCACGGAGAACGGGTTTGTAAGGATCGTTGTATTTCGCGATTATTTTTGAGGAGTGCCTTCTTCCTCACCCGGCGCTTCGGCAACTTCTTCTTCCCCTTCTGCCGCCGCTTCTATCTTCGTTGTTTTAACTTCTTTGACTAAATTAAGATTTTTATCGTACTTGCTTAAGCTTTGGCCCTTCATTACGATCACGCCGCCGTCGGGGGTACCGACCATCGAAGCCTGGTGATGCATCATGCCGCCCATCATGCCATGGTGCATAAACATCCCGTGCTTTCCCATCCCCTTATCTTTGCCGAAAGGGCAGCACATATGCTCGTGCCGCTTGGCCATAAACTCCTTGAATTGTTCCGGAATCATTGTTTTCTGAGCCGCCAGCACGCTCTGGAGCTCAGAGTCGATCTTTTGCTCAACTAATTTTTTTAACTCATCATTGATCTGGTTGATCTTTTTCATATCCAGCTTATCTTTGCTCAACTCCTGATCGAGCAGATCATTTTTCTCCTTCATCGCGCCGAACAAATCACCCATCTGCTTGTCGGCCGGGTTAGCAGATTTACAACACTTTCCGGCATCGGCCTCGTGCGCATAAACGCGTACCGCCGGCAAAGACAAAAGTACCCCGAAAACCAAAAGCGCAACCATCCTGAAACTTTTCATAACCGCCTCCTTTTGTTACTTGCTATCACCGGACAATTCTACCGTTAACCACAACTCCAACCCTTGCGGGGTAACGAAACCGCCCCCATTATCCATCGGTTTATCCATATTCTCTTTATCGCCGTGTTCGCCAAGAGAAGCATCCTGGCCATGCCCAAAACCACCATGCCCTTCGTGACGGCCGTTGGCGTGGCCGACACCTGCCATATGCGCATGGCGATTCATACCTGATATAGATGTTTCAAAACAGATACCGATCACTCCCGGCGTTTTGGCCCCAATCGCATAAGGATTTTCTTCACTCTTACGCAAGGGCAACTTCAATTCGTACATGACATCCTGTTCGACCTGACCGATTTTTACCTCAACACCTTTATTTTTCATTAGATCGGCCTTCTCGCGCACAAATTCCTTGGTATTGGTATCCATAATCTCGATTTCCGACAGCTCATCCTGTTCGACCGAAACACCGGAAGGAAAATGTACACCCAGGCTTTTATGCTGACCGCCGTGGGCATCGAACCAAACCGTAAGCCCGAAACGTAAAATCCGGCTGCGCAATTCCTGGTCCCAGGTCACCAGATATAAATATAAAAATTTATCGTCATTAAACGCTCCTACCGCTACATTCTTGCTTCTTATGTACGTTTTAACATCGTCCCACTCTTCATTCTTACCGTCAATAATAATATTTCTATCGCGCCGATAGCTGTAGATGCGCGTGGCCGCGCACCCGGAAACGCAGAGACAAAAACCCAGTAAGGCCAGGCAAGCTAACACCGCTTTTATCCTGGAATAAATACAATTTATATTAATCATTCACCTCTTTAGACCCTAGGGATAACTAAAAAGTTGCACAAAAGAAAAGATACCAGGGATTATCCGCCATGGCCGCTCTTTTTTGATCTCGGCCAAAGTACTGGAACCGCCGGTGACAATGATGGTTTTAACCCCGGCGTTTCGGCCGGTTTGCGCATCGATCGCCATATCGCCGACATAAATAGTTTGTGCGGCGGTTACGCCCAATCTACGCATAACCCTACGAAGAATATCGGGAGATGGCTTACCTCGTTTTATTTTATCGGCGCACAAGACGTAATTAAAATATTTTTTTATGCTCAGGGAGCGCAAGATGATATGCGAGAACCGGGTCGGCCGGTTACTGGCCACTGCCAGATGGTAACCTTTCTTTCTAAGAAAGCTTAACACGCCGCGCGCGCCCGGCAAAAGTTTGGCATAGCGTTTTAAATCAGCCGTATGATGCTTGCGATAAAGGCCAAGGGCTTTATCCAAATCTTTTTTATCGACAAAGGCGGCTAAAAGCTGCTTATCGCCCAAGCCAACGGCCCGGCGGATAGTCAAAGCATCCTGGACCGGATAGCCCAGGGTTTTCATCGTATAGTTAAAACTGCGGGTGATCGCCGTGTAGGCATTTACCAGCGTACCATCCAGATCGAAAGCGATTAGTTTTATGCTCAAGGCTTTTCCGACGGATCGGTTTCCTGGGCAATTTCCCGCGGCGAAACCTCTTTCATGGACTTCTTAAACTCTTTGATACTTTCGCCTAAAGCGCGGGCAATTTCCGGCAACCGCTTAGGACCGAAAATAAGCAACGCGACCAACAAGACCACCAGCCAATGCATAAAAGAAAATTCTCCCATATAAGCCTCCTTGGGCGGCATTAAGCCCGCCTGTTACTTGCGTATAAATTCATTATACAACAAAAGCCTAAAAACGATCAGCCTAATTATTATCTAATAAATATTTTTTGTTTCGCAGAAGTCTTCACGCAATCTCTTTTACAATAAGGCCTTTTTTCCGCAGATAGTCGACATGCTCGCTCTTAGCTTTTACCCAGTAAATCGACGCCTTGTCGGTGTGGTCGATCTTGATGATCTCACAGTTTTTATGGATATAATCGAGGGTATCCATCGCGGTAAACGGCACACACACCGAAACTTCCTTGAAATCCTCGAAAGAAAGACGGTAAATATTTTCCTGTAAACCGTCGAGATTGATATTTTCTTTAGCCGAAACAAAAACCGCATCCGGCCAATCTTTTTTCAATACCGCCAGATCGGCCGGTTCGAGCAAATCGATCTTATTAAAAACGCGTAAAAGCGGCTTCGCCTCTAATTTTAGATCCTTTAAAATATCCTCCACCGCATAAAGCAGGCGTGCGTGCTCTTTGTCGGCGCAATCGACCACATGAAGCAAAAGATCGGCATATTGCAGCTCTTCCAGGGTCGCCTTAAACGACTCGACCAGGCCAAGCGGCAGATCGTGGATAAACCCTACGGTATCGCTGATCAAAACTTTCAGATTGCCGTGTATGGTCAAAATATGGGTTACGGTATCGAGAGTGGTAAAAAGCGTCGCCGCAGTTTTTTCCGACCCTTGGGTAAGAGCATTAAAAAGCGTCGATTTACCGGCGCTGGTGTAACCGACCAAAGAGCACAACCGGACCTTTTCTTTACGGCGTTTTTTACGCATCGTCTCGCGGGAAGAACGCACGCTTTGGAGATCGCTCTCTAAGCGCACAATGCGCTCCGCGATCTTGCGCCGGTCCAGCTCCAGCTTAGTCTCGCCGGGGCCGCGTGTGCCGATCCCGCCGCCTAAGCGCGAAAGCATCACACCCTTGCCCTTTAAACGCGGCAATAAATAATTGAGTTGGGCAAGTTCTACCTGCAGTTTCCCTTCCTGAGTGTGGGCGTGTAAGGCAAAAATATCCAGGATCAACTGGGTACGGTCGATCGTTTTTACCTGAAAAATATCTTCCAGATTCCGCTGCTGGGAAGCCTTAAGGTCATTATTAAAAATCACCACATCCACCTCGGCCTCTTTCACGAATAAGGCGATCTCGTCGGCTTTGCCGCTGCCGATATAAAGCGAAGGCGAAAAGTCGCGAAGTTTCACCACCGCCAGTTCCACCACCGCGATACCGGCCGAATCGACCAGGGATTTAAACTCTTGCGCGATCACTTCGACCGGCCAGCGCAAATGCCCGTCATCAATTAAGATTAATAATGCGGCTTCGCGAAAATGTGTTTCGTGCATAATCATAGATTATTCCAACTGCTTAAGATTTATCAAAGTCCGGTATTGGGCGGCTCGGCAGGGTTATACCCGGTTTGCTCGATAAACTTTTCGATCTCCCGGCGGTCGGGATCGGAAAGCTTCATAAACTCTACGCCGAAAGCAAAATCATGCCCGGTGGGACTATAGAGATTTTCCCGCATCGTAACCCACTTTACAATACCACTGACAAGAACGACAGCGTCGGAAGGCAATTTAATGGTCATATGTAATCGCTCGCCCTCTATAAACTTAGTCTCGCTGGTTAAACCGATCCCGGCCACGCTGATATCTTTGCTGACCACGGGAATAAATTCCTCCGGAATTTCTCCAGAAGGTTTATTTACTTTGACTTCAAGCTGCGCAATCAACCGTATATAACGGCGCTTATCCACAATTGCCCCCCATAATTTATATGAAGCTTATCCGAAACAAAAGTATTCTACCGTAAAATCCGGAAAGATTCAACTGCGGAGGATCAGCTTTTTTCGCGCAGTTTTGCTTCGAGTTCTTTGATGGTGTTTTTGAGTTCGGCGATCTCGCCTTCGCGGCTTTGGGCGGCTTTATAGAAAAGGCCCATGTTTTGTTTGATGTTTTTGATCTCCTGTCCCATCTTTTTCTGCTCGGTCATATCGCAAATCGCGCCGCCCAGATAAAGCAGATGGCCGGTGTCATCAAAAATACCCTGCCCTTTCTGGAAAACCCAGCGTATTTCGGACGCGGCGTCCAATATCCGGTACTCGATCGAAAAAGGCATGCGCCGGCGCAGCGCTTCAGCGATCACCTCTTCGACCATCGTATGGTCCTGCGGATGGATAATACCGGTAAAACTGCGCACGCGGTTTTCTATAAAATCCGAAGGCGGATAGCCGGTAATCCCCATAATCGCATCGCTTAAAAACTCCATAGTAAGATCTTTATCGTTTAAGCAGCGATAAACCGCGCCGGGAATATTATCGACTAAGGTGCGAAATTTTTCCTCGCTCTCGCGCAAAAGATTAAGCGCATTATGCTGAGATGTAATATCATCCACCATCTCGATCGCCGCGATCACCTTGTTGTTTTTATCTTTTATCGGCGACGATATCACGCGGTAATTCACCGTTCTGCCGTTAACCGGCGTTTCCGTAACTGCCTCGTGCACCAGTCCATCCGCAAGAGTACGGACGGTCGGGCAATAAGTGCAAATACCCTCCCGCGGCGGGGCATTAAATGAACGGTAGCATGCCGGCTTAGCCTTCAAGTCGAGGCCGGGAAACCATTGGCGCATTTGCCGGTTCAACATGATGATCTCCATCTTTGGGCTGATCAAAGAAACTCCGACCCCGATCATTTCTAATATCGCATGAAGTTTTTCTTTTGACTCCCAGAGGTCGTTTTCGATCCGGCTGTACTCGCTGATATCGCGCCATAAACAGTAAATCACTTTTTCCAGATCACATGTAAAAACGGCAAGCGCCGCTTCCACATTCATCAAAGCGCCGTTTTTCTTGCGGAATACCGACGAAAGTTTTACCGATTGACCGTCAAAATCACCGAGGTAATATTGCTGATTTTCGCGGGTGGTTTCAATATCGTTGATCTTTTTTCCGAGCAGCTCTTCACGGGTATAGCCCAAAAAACCTGTCGCCGCGTCATTGGCGTAGATCACATCGCCGTTTTCTCTTATCACCAGCAAGCCTTCACTGACCGTTTCGATAAGCAAGCGCAAGTTCTGGTCGAAGAGCGAACTTTTATCTTCCACGCTACCCTCCTGATACACAATACAACTACATCACTAATTAGTGCATTCTATCACAGAATTGCATTACAAGTAAGTAAAATTTGGCGGGTTCTGCTTCGCCTTAAATGGCTTCGCAGCAATAGAAAATCAGTCGCGTAAAACGGCAATAATCGCGGCGCCGCAAAGCACGATCACTACTCCGGACAAACCTTTTAAAACCGTGATCGCTTCGCCCCAGAAAGAAAAAACCAGCATCACTCCGGCGCCGACAAAGAGCAGTCCCAATACCGTGCCAAAAACGGTCTTCACGGTACAGACCGCTTCGCGGCCGGTAATTTCTTTTTTAGTCTTGTTTTTTTTCATCATCTTATTCATATTATTTTTTTAATCAAGCATATCAGAACATCCATATCCACCGGCTTGGCGATAAAATATTCGCCGCCGATCATGTTGTCTTTACCGTCCACCTCGTCGGAACTGACGATACCGGTCAAAAAGATCAACGGGATATTTTTAGTAGCTTCTTTTTCCTTCAGCTCAAGGGCAACGGCATTACCGCTTTTACCGGGCATCATCACATCCAAGAGGATTATATCGGGCTTAAACTTGACCGCCGCCGCAACAACCGCCTTGCTGTCGCTGATGGTTTCCACTGAAAAGTCGCCGGTCAACTCGAAGCTTTTTTTAAGAGAATCGCAAAGTGATTTTTCGTCGTCGGCGATAAGGACCTTTTTCATTTTAAAGCGGCGCGGATGCGGATTTTTTATGCTTATTTACCGCCTTAGCCTCTTCGCGTAAGGCGGCAAGCTCTTCTTTTACCTTCTTAAACTCGATCACCGACCGGTCATGCTGCTTGCGCATAATATCCGTACGGTCTTCAAGCTCTACAACGCGCTCTTGCAGATTCCTGTTGGCTTCGATCAGGCTTTTATTCTCTTCGTTCCTTAAATCCATTTCTTTGCGCTGTTCGAAAATACGGGTTATAAACTCGTTCTCTTTTTCATGCATATCGGCAAGCTGTCCGCGTGCGTCGGCATAATCGCCGGTGAGCTTCTTTAGCTCGCGGTCTAAAAGGGAATTTTTAAAAATCAACTCGTCGCAGCGAGATTTTAAATTGCTGATACTTTTAGTCTTAAAATCTACGATCTCTTCGGCGAATTCAAACGCCGTTAAAGCGATTGCCGCTGCAACCGCCGTGAACACAAATAAGATCATCGCTTACTGCCTCCACAAATTTATACAATATTAATTACATTTTCATTTTACCACAAAAATTTGCAAAACAAGAGGAAAGTAGTTATAATGAAGATGAAATAAAAAGGGGGAAAAATGGAGTTCAAAAAAATTCTTTTTAGAAATATCTGGGTTGAGATCGCGATTCTTACCGCAGCCAACGCAACTCTTTTTGGTTTTCTCGCTTACGGTTACCATCTGGCCAACAAATTACCGGCCTTCCTTATTTTCATGGCATTTTTACTCGTAATAATTTTCTACACCTACAAACGGCGTTTTGAAAATTTTCGTTTCGACCTCTCCAAGAAAGGCAAGCTGATCATTTTTGTGCGTGCCTGCATGCCCTATATTCTTACCACGCTCTTTTTTACCCAGTGCGCACTGCTTATATCCTGGATCCTCTTTAATATGGGCCACGCCCGCATCCTTAAATAAGCGCAAAGAATAAATTACCGCCGGGGCGTTTCGCGCTGATGATCGAACCAGAATTTATATTTTCTGCCGATTACCGTATCGATAACCACGTGCATGTCCGGCGCTAAACGCAAAGCGTCGTGGATGCTCGTATCAAAGGTAAAAAGCTCGATATTTTTACCGAAGTTTTCCTTAACTTCCTTGATCACATCGACAAAATCTGAATCGCCGGTAACGATCGCCGCCGCGTCATATTGGTCAGTCACGGCCTTCGAATACATATCCAGAGCGATCTTTACATCCAAGCCTTTCTGCGTCCAGAATTTATCGACGCGCACCAGCCGCCCTAATTTTACTTCGAAATTGGGGATATTGAGCTTTAAATTACGCAAATACTCCTGCTGTTCCTGATAAGTCTGCGCATTTTCGTTTTTACTGAATTCCGCCGAATAATAGTAACAGCGGACCAGCCGGCGCGGGCCGGCGATCCAGCGGATAATATTCTGCCAATCGATATCTTTTCTGCGCACGGCAAGCCGCTTGGCTTCATTAATATCCTTGATCTTCTGCACCACGTATTCAGCGTCGATAAAAATCATCAAACGTGTCATAAAAATTTCCTCCTGTTGAAATCATAGTAGCATACAATCAAACAAAGCTCAAGCGCGCCAAAAGCAACGCGCTTGAGATCATAAAGGCGGGTTAAAAGGTTAACTTGGTCGTAGCCAAACGAAACCCCGCGACCTTACCGCTCATTAAATAGGCCATCGCCTTATCGCCGGATAATTGCACGCCGTTACCCTGGACCGCGGCTTCCATCTTATTGGTATCGGCAAAATCCAAACCGCCGTTTTTATCCGTACCTTTTTGGCCGGCACGCGGCGCTGATGCTCCCGATTTACCACCCGTATCTCCTCTGTCGACCATACCGCCCAAACCGATCAAAAGTAATCCACCGGGAGAAGCCACGCTCACCACCTCCGGATCGATACCGTCGGTACTAACGCTATGCGCCCTTGCACTGCCTACCGCTCCCTGCTGGGCACGTTGTGTCGCATAAATCCGTCCCGCCAATTCATTAATCGCTTTTTCTTTACCGGCGATAACTTTACCTTGTCTTTGCATCAACATCCTTATATTGCCGGCAATCAACGCAATCGCTTCCGGGGCCGGATGCCAGGCATTTTGTGCCGCGCTGTAAGCCCGCGCGCTTTCGGCCGCAGGAAATATTTCAAAATAGGGAAATTGGTGATTAGGGCCGTTCCTTTTCCAAGGAAAAAAAACCATTATTTTTGTTGCATCCCCCGCCACTTGCCCGGCCTGGCGCAACGCCGCTTGCTGGTCCGGGGTCGTGGGCTTAAAATCCCGGTCCAGCTCCACCCGGCGCGCTTTATCATAATTATTCGCATTAGCTTCATGTGCCGCCTTGCCTAAAAAACCCCGTTCCATAAGCGCTTGAGACGCAACCACACTCGAAATGCCACTAACATCCATTTTAATAATATATTCCCCATCCAAAGCTTTAGTCTGAGCGAATAAAATCCGCCACGACATTGCCCTTACCTCCGATACCTCTCGCGCGGAAAGCTTACCTCCATTGGCTTTCAATACCGCATCCCGAAGTTCCTTCTCAATAGAAGGCTGGATGGCTGCCCATGCCTCGGCATAGGCTAACTCAACATAATTTGCTCCATCAGCCTCTCTATTGTAAACATGGAAGAAATTAGCGCCATTTTTGCCGGCTAAAGGTGAGGGATTAAACGCGGCGATCACCTTGCGTTCTCCGTCTCTTTCAACCACCTTAACTGCATTTACTTGATGCAAAATCTTTTTCGCCGCTTCCTCGGCCTTTGTAAATCCAAATTCACGGTTTAACCGGTGCTCAAGCTGTTCTTGCTGCGCAGGGGTAAAACGTTCTCGCGCAATAAAATCAAGCGCTTCTTGTTCAGTTTTAAACCGGGCCGGAGACCGGATCATTGCGTTACGCATCTCTTCCATGCTCATTACTACGTAAAATTCTCCCATTTTTCCGGCATAATATTCGCTGGCACGCAAAAGCTCATTACGCCGATCATGACGCTCTCTATACTGCAATGCCACTGCTACTTCCTCCTGCGTAACCACACGCATGTTTGGATCAGTATCTCTCCACTCATCAAACACATCGCCGCCCCCCGATTTAGCGCCTAATATACCATTCAACATCAACCAGGTTACTTGTTCGTGGGTAAATAACTCTACTTGCGGCGTAAACGCCTTAACCGCGGCCTTTATTTCCTCGTCGCTCATAGGCTTGCCATCCCTGCCCTGGGCCGTATTGATACCGGCCTCCAGCAAGATCTCATCCGCGGTCTTTCTAATGCCCTTCGCCCGGTCTTTGTAAGGATCAATACCAGCGCGCGCTACTACTCTTTTCGCGGCGATTGTCTTAACTGTGAATGAACCATTCTCATAAAGCCCATTATCTCCGCGCTCACCAATATTTCCGCTGCCGTCATCGTTTTTTACCTCATGCCCCCGGGCTAAAGCCTGAAGGCGTTGTTGCGATAATTTATCGCGCGAGCTTAACATCGCACGCATGGTTGCCTGTGAAGCCTCATCCGGCATGGCAAGTACTGCGTCATCATGCAACTGAAGCTGGGCAATAGCCGCTACCGTTTCAGCGTCAGGGCCAAAAAGCATGGCATTTCTTGCGGCTCGTACGGGGCCCTGCCCCGCATTCCCTGCCAACTCAACCGGCGCATCCTTACCGGCCGGAGTTTGCGGGATCATATCCTCCAGCGCGCCCAACCCGTCACTTGCCAATTGGTCGACAGCACTCTGTGGGCTAGGAATAAAATCCGGCCGGGTTTGGTCAAAAGCCATACCGCCCGAAACATATTGGCGTTTGATCGTCTTAAAATTATTACCGGGGACTTTATCACGCCGGATATAGTTATAAACACC
>Ga0265316_10002803_pt1 | contig 17842 bp, 15 predicted proteins | sample 4522metaG_FD_202092 | JGI IMG/M metagenome (GOLD analysis project Ga0265316, IMG submission 202092) | Rhizosphere microbial communities from Carex aquatilis grown in University of Washington, Seatle, WA, United States - 4-5-22 metaG | ecosystem: Host-associated > Plants > Roots > Rhizosphere >... | reverse complement strand
GAAAAACTCGACCCTTGCGCCAGCTACGTCTTTGTCGCCAATCACGCCAGCTTCATGGATATCCCCGCCATCCTCGCGCGCCTTCCCTACCAGTTCCGTTTCTTCGCCAAAAAGGGTCTTTTCAAGATCCCCTTCCTCGGCACGCACCTGCGCCGCGCGGGTCACCTGCTGGTCGATCATTCCAGCGCCCACGCCTCGCTCAAGAGCATGACCGCCGGCGCCCGCCTGATCGCCGAGCGTGGTGTCTCCGTGCTGCTGTTCCCCGAAGGCGGCCGCTCTCTCGACGGCCTGCGCGAATTCCGCGATGGCGCGGCCTACATCGCCATCAAGGCCGGCGTTCCTCTGGTGCCTATCGCCCTCGTGGGCATGGGCCGCCTGCTTCCCATGGGCTCCATTCACATTCGCCGCGGAAACGTCATCCTGCGAGCCGGCGACCCGATCCCCACGGTGGGCCTCAAGCCCTCCGCCCACACGGAGCTTACCCTGCGCCTCCACCGCGAGGTGTCGCACCTGCTAGAAGAACCTGCTCCCGCGCCCGCGCGTTAAGCTGGAATCATGGGCTCCTTCGTACGGCTGCTGGCCGTGGCGTGGTGCTTTATCCCCGCGCTGCCGGCCGCTGAATTCACCACCTACATCGGCGACGTCAACGATTACCACGTCGCCCGCGTCGTCGCCGATTCCGCCGGCAACACCTACCTCGCCGGAAGCCGTTCCGCCGGCTCCTTGTCCGAAGCCGTCGTCATGAAGCTCGACCCCACCGGCAAGATCGTCCTCTTCACCATTCTCAGCGGCAAGGGCAACGACGCCGCCACCGCCCTCGCCGTCGATTCCGCCGGCAACATCTATGTAGCCGGCTCCACATCTTCCCCGGATTTCCCCCTGCACAACGCGTTTCAATCCACCCCCGGCAACGGCTTCATCGTCAAACTCAGCGCCGATGGCAGCCAGTTGCTCTACTCCACCTACTTCCCCGACTCCATTAACGCGCTGGCCGTAGACTCCGCCGGCGGCATCTACGTGGCCGGCACCACCTGGTTGACCACCTTTCCCGTCACCCCTGGCCTGCCCGCTGGACATGTCTCGCTCTATTCCATCCCGATCACCGTAGGCGCGTTCCTGACCAAACTCTCCGCCGATGGCTCTCACATTGTCTACTCGACGGTCCTTTCCGGTTCCTCGGTCGATTGCGGCGCGGGCAGCAGTTGCTACACGGGCGGCCGGTCCGCCACCGGCGTCGCAGTCGCGGTGGACGCGGCCGGCGAAGCCTACCTGGCCGGCAACACCAACACCAACGACCTGCCCACCACCCCCAGCGCTTTTCTCACCAAGGGCCCTGGAGCTTTCGTCGCCAAAGTGAATGCCGCCGGGTCGGCCCTCGCCTACCTCACCTACATCAGCCCCACCAACTTCATCTATACTCCCAACGCCAATCCGGCCGTCATCGCGGCCGCCATCGCGGTGGACGCCGCCGGCGACGCGTTCCTCGCCGGCGCCACTTTCGACCCCAGCCTCCCCGCTACCGCCGGCGCATACCAGTCCACATTCAGCGGACCGTATCAGCCCGGAGTCCCCTACCCGCTCCCGCCCACCGACGCTTTCGCCCTCAAGCTCAACCCCGCCGGCACAACCGTGGTCTGGGCCAGTTACCTCGGCGGCACCGGCGTGGATGCCGCCAAGTCCGTGGCCCTCGACGCCTCCGGCAATGTCTGGCTCGCTGGCACCACCGCTTCTCCGACTTTCCCCAACCTGCAAGGCTGGGCAACCGGTGGCAGCGATTTCTTAGCGGCGCTCAACTCCTCCGGCTCCGCCCTGGTCTACTCCGCCCGCTACCCCAACGATGCCGTTTCGCAATCCCTGGCCATCGATTCCACCGGTATGTTGCACGTGGCCGGGCCGACCGGCATCGTCGGTACGGTGATGCCCAGCGGCACTCCCACCATGCGAATATACGGTGTCGCCAACGCCGCCGTCGGCCCGCTCGTGGGCCGCATCGTCCCCGCCGAAGTCATCTCCCTCTACGGCCCGCACATCGGACCGGCCACGCCGGTCTCGGCCACCGCCGTCGCAGGCTTCCTGCCGACCTCGCTCGGCGCCGTGCAGGTCTTCTTCAACGGCGTGGCGATGCCGCTTCTCTACGTCTCCGATTCGCAGATCAACGCCGTCGCCCCGCAGTCCGCGACGCCCGGCAGCTCGATGACCATCCACATCGTATCGAACAGCGTCACCAGTCCCGATTATCCGGTCACCGTGATCGCCGCCGACCCCGAAATTTTCCGCAACGCCGATGGCACCGCCGCCACCGTCAACCAGGACGGCACTCGGAACTCGCCCACGAACCCCGCCAAGGCCGGCTCCATCGTCTCCATCTGGGCGACTGGCATAGGCTCGACTTACCCCCGCCCCCTCGACGGCCAGATCCTGACCGCCGCCCAGGATTACGCGTGTTGCCAAGTCACCATCGCGCCCGATTACAGCCTCGGCCCGACACTCCCGCCCGGCCCGGTGGTCTTCTACGCCGGAGCCGCTCCCGGCACGGTAGCCGGGGTCGTACAAATCAATTTCCAGATCCCCGCCCCCTACATCCACTCCCTGGGCACCTACAACTTCACGCTAGTCGCCGGCGGCAAATCCTCGGTCGCGGCCGGAATCTGGGTGACGCCATAACTGGATAGGATATGCCCTCCACCTTCGAAAAACTAAACCTCAAGCACCATCCCACCATCCTCGTCCTCAACGCTCCCGCCAGTTTTGAGCCCGAGCTCGCCGCGCTCCACGCCGTCACCATCCTGCGCACCTTCGATCCTCTCGGCACCATCGACTTCTCCCTCGCCTTCGTCACCACGCAGCAACAGGTCGATACCCTCGCCCAAGCCATCGCCAGCCGCGCCAAAGGCGACGCCGTGGTCTGGTTCGCCTACCCGAAGGGAACCTCCAAGCGCTACAAGAGCGAGATCAATCGCGATACCGGGTGGCAGGTTCTCGGCCAGGCGGGCTTCGAACCGGTCAGGGCTGTCGCCATCGATGAAGACTGGTCGGCTGTCCGCTTCCGCCGCGTGGAATTCATCAAGACCATGACCCGCGCCAAGGAGCACCGCATGACCGCCCAGGGCAAAGCACGGCCGAAATAGAGTCTTGCAGCGCTTCCGTCGGAACCGGTGCGTCCGGCGGCTGTCGTCCCAAAACAGTTACGCGTATCCTGTGCATATGAGGAACATCACTCTCAGCGTGGATGACGACGTTCTGGCCGCTGTCCGCCGGTACGCCGCCGAACACGACTCCAGCGTGAACGCGTTGGTGCGTGAATACTTGACGAATCTCGCCGGACATCGGGACCGTGCCCGCCGCGCTCGAACCCGGCTGCGGCAACTGAGCAAGCAGTCCCAAGGGCGGCTAGGCGAGAAGTCCTGGAACCGGGAAGATCTGCATGAACGCTAAGCTCTTCTTCGATACTGACGTTCTGGTTTATGCGGCAGTTGGGACAGGCAAGGACGAGGCCAAGCGGAAACGCGCCCTCGACCTGATCCAATCGGAGGACTTCGGCACGTCGGCTCAGATCTTGCAGGAGTTTTTTGTGACGGTCGTTAGGAAAGCGTTGCGTCCGCTCTCCGCCGCCCAAGCCTTGGAGTGGATTGAGCAGTGGGCGGCATTTCCATGCCAGCCCATAGACCGCGAGCTGGTACAGATAGCCGTCGGGCTCTCGGAGCGCTTTACCATTTCTTATTGGGACGCGGCGATTCTCGCTGCCGCGGAGGCCCTGGGATCCCGGATTGTCTACTCCGAAGACCTCAACGACGGGCAGCAGTACGGCGAGGTCCGCGTAATAAACCCATTCTCTTGATCCGTCCCCCCCACATTGGGTCATTTGCCCCATACTGCCGCTCCAACTACCAGTTCACGGTGTTGCAAATTTCTACGAACCCCCCTGAATAATCTATTTTCGGATATACTGCCCGTTTGGTCCTTATGTTGCACACCACCCACTGACCACTAAAAAGGAGATGGGTTTGCGTCGCTTTTTCACCGATTCCGGACACCTCGTCCGCCCCGCGGTTGTTCTTATCGCCGCGCTTGGTATCTTCCTCATCGTACGCGCGTTAGTCATCCCCAAAGCCTTCGGACAATACGGCCACTACCGCCCCGCCGCGCTGACCGAACTCCGCCAGCGCCCCATCTCTTATGCCGGCCAGGATCAGTGCGTCATGTGCCACGACGACCAGGCCAAAACCCGCGCCGCCGGTAAGCACGCCCATGTCGCCTGCGAAGCTTGCCACGGTCCCCTCGCCGAGCACGCCAGCGACCCCGCCGCCCACGTCCCCAAGCTCCCCGATGTCGCCCACCTCTGCCGCCGCTGTCACGAAAAGGACGCCGCCAAACCGCCCACTTTCCCGCAGGTGGTCACCGCCGAGCACTCCGGCGGCGTGCTCTGCAATTCGTGCCATCAACCGCACAACCCGCACCTCTGAGGCAAGGAATAATCGCATGGAGATCAGTCGAAGAGACTTATTTAGAGCAGGCGGCAAGCTCCTGGTGCTGGCATCCGTGGGCGCTACCCTGGAGCAGATCACCGGAGCCGAGCCCGCCCCCGATTCCTACAAGATGGCCGACCACTGGTGGGGCATGATCGTCGATATCGATAAATGCATCGGCTGCGGCAACTGCGTGCGCGCCTGCTCCAATGAGAACCACGTGCCCGCCGGCTACTTCCGCACCTGGGTGGAGCGCTACGAGGTCGGCGAGGACCAGCAGCCCCGCGTCGATTCCCCCAACGGCGCCATCGACGGTTTCCCGCCCACCACCCACACCGGCGTCAAGAGCTTCTTCGTCCCCAAGCTCTGCAACCACTGCGAACATTCCCCCTGCACCCAGGTCTGCCCGGTGGGCGCCACCTTCATCAGCCCCGATGGCGTGGTGCTGGTGGACCCGACCTACTGCCTGGGCTGCCGCTACTGCGTGCAGGCCTGTCCATACGGCTGCCGCTACCTGCATCCCGATACCAAAACGGTGGATAAGTGCACGCTCTGCTACCACCGCATCACCCAGGGACTCACCACCGCCTGCTGCGAAAACTGCCCCACCGGCGCGCGCCAGTTGGTGGATTTCAAAAACCCCAAGGACCCCGTGCACGAATTCCTGCGCCACAACAAAGTGCAAGTCTTAAAGCCGTACATGGCCACCGGAGCCAAGCTCTATTACAAAAACCTGGACGGTTCGGTGAGATGAGGAGACAACAATGATACCCGGCGTCGATGGTTTCATGTACCCCAACGAAATCGAGCTGCAATGGAGCCTCCTCATTGTGCTCTACCCCTACATCACCGGCCTGGTCGCCGGCGCATTCATCCTGGCCTCGCTCGAACGCGTCTTCAAAGTGGAAGCCGTGCGCCCCACCTACCGACTCGCCCTGTTGACCGCCCTCGCGTTCCTGCTGGTGGCTCCCCTGCCCCTGCAACTCCACCTGGGCCACCCCGAGCGATCCATGGAGATGTACCTCACGCCCCACACCTCCTCGGCCATGGCCATGTTCGGCTTCGTCTACCTGTGGTACCTCACGGTGGTCCTGCTGCTCGAAATCTGGCTGGATTACCGCGCCGATATCGTCCGCATGGCGCAGTCCGCCACCGGCTTCATGCGCCTGGTCTACAAGGCGCTCACTCTGGGCTCTGAGAACGTCAGCCCCGCCGCGCGCCGCATCGACGACAAAGTGGGTTACACCGTCACGGTCATCGGCATTCCCTCCGCCTTTCTGCTGCACGGCTACGTCGGCTTCATTTTCGGCTCCATCAAGGCCAACCCCTGGTGGTCCACCCCGCTCATGCCCATCGTCTTCCTGTTTTCCGCCATGACCTCCGGCATCGCGGCCGTGCTGCTCCTCTACATGGCCTCCATGAAGGTGAAGAGGATGCCCATCGACATGCGCTGCATCGACACCATCGCTAAATATCTCTTCTACACCTTCCTCATCGATTTCACTCTCGAGATGCTCGACCTGATCCACCGCACCTACGAAGCCGACGAATCCTTCCGCAGCCTGGATTTCATGGTGCACACGCGCCTGATGTTCTCGCAGATCATCCTGCAGATCTTCCTGGGGACCCTGATCCCGCTGGCGCTGCTGGCGGCCAACCAGTTGTGGAAGTTCTCCGAGGCCCGGTGCCGCGTCATGTACGTCACGGCGTGCCTGCTCACCATGGTCGGCATCTTCGCCATGCGCTGGAACGTGGTGATCGGCGGCCAGTTATTCTCGAAAAGTTTTCTCGGATACACCACCTACAAGGTGTCCTTCGCCGAGCGCGAAGGCCTGTTGATGGCCGTCGCCCTGATGATATTGCCGTTTGTGATTTTCGGAGTCCTGGTGAAGCTCCTGCCCCCCTGGCCCGAGCGCAAGGCGTCATAAATGCCCGACGATCTCGAACGCGAGTTCCGCGCCTTGGAACTCCGTGTCGCCCACCTCGAGCACCTGTTAAACCTTCAGGTGGGCCAGGTGGGGCAGGCGGTTCCGCTTGCCATTCCCCCCGCCACCCCACACCCTCTCCCCGCCCCCGCCACCCTGCTCCCCATCCTCGGCCGCGCCCTGCTCGGTCTGGCCGGCGCCTACCTCCTCCGCGCCCTCACCGAATCCGGCTCCTTCGCCCCTCAAGCCGGCGTCGCCATCGGCCTTCTCTACGCCCTCTTCTGGCTGGTCTGGGCCGCGCGCACCCCCGCCGCGCAACGCCTCGAAACCGCGCTCCACAGCCTCACTTCCGTGCTGGTGCTCTCCCCTCTTCTCTGGGAAGCCACCCTGCGCTTTCACGCCATCTCCACCTGGACGGCCGGGGCCATCCTGCTGCTCTTCACCGTCTTCGGCCTAGCCGTCTCCTGGCGCAAGGACCTGCTCATCGTGGCCACCATCGCCACCCTCGCCGGCCTCGGCACCGCTGCCGGCCTGCTCATGGCTACCCACGACGTCCTCCCCTTCATCTTCGTTTTCCTGGCCACCGCCGCCGCCGTCGAAGCCTCCGCCTGCCTCAATCACTGGTTGAGCGAGCGCTGGCTGGCCGCCACCACCGCCGATCTCTCCGTCCTGCTGGGTACATGGCTGGTCACCAACGCGCGCGGCTTGCCGGAAGCCTACGCGCCCATTCCGCACTCGTGGCTGCTGGCTTCCCAGGTTTCGCTGCTGGTTATTTACCTCTCCAGCACGATCATCCGGACGCTGTTGCGCGGCTTCACCTTCACGGCCTTTGAGACCGCGCAGTGCGCCCTGGCTTTTCTGATTGGCGTGGGCGGCGTGCTGCGCCTCTCGGGCCAATCGTCCGCCGCCGGCGCTCTCGCGCTGGCCTGCGCCGCGGCCTGCTACCTGGTCTCGTTCGCCCTGCTCGACCGCGCTGGCTCGCGCGGCCGCAATTTCTACACCTACTCGAGCTTCGGCATTCTTCTGGCGCTTTCCGGCAGCCGCATTCTGCTTTCCGGCGCCGCCGCCTCGGGCGCGTGGCTGGCCCTGGCCATCGGTTGCATCTGGGCCGGCGGTTTCTTCGGCCGCCTGACGCTCCAGGTGCACGGCGCTGTTTACCTCTTGCTGGCGCTGGTTTCCTCGGGCGCGCTCCAACAAGCCAGCGGCTTCCTGCTGGGCGCGGCCACCTGGCCCGGCGAGAAGCCCGCCGCGATCGCCGCCGGCGCGCTGGCCGCCGCTTTCTGCTACCTGCTGGCCGCCCGCCGCGCGCCGGCGGAGCGCGACGCATGGAGCTTGCAGGCTTTTCGCCTGGTGGTAGCCGCCGCGCTGGTGTGGCTGGCGGCCGGAATCGCCGCCGGTGCGCTCGGCGCCACTCTGCGCACCGGCGTGCTGGCCGCCGCCGCCCTCTTGCTGGCCTGGGCCGGCTCGCGCTGGAACCGCCTGGAGCTCTCCCGCTTGATCTACCCCGTGATGATCGCCGGCGCCTACCGCCTGGTCATGGAAGACCTCCACCAGGACCGTAAGGCCGCGCTCTTCCTCTCCCTGCTCCTCTACGGCACCGCCTTGATGCTGCTGCCACGCCTGCACCGAACGTCAAACTAGGCCCGACCTGGCTCTGGCGCCGCCTGGTTTGGTTGCGGCTCTGCTGCTCTGTGGGGCAGGCAATCCTGGCTGCCCCCCAGCCGCCCCCTACTTCAACCGCCGGATCTTAAGATTCCGGAACCACGCTTCGGTGTCGTGGTTCTGGAGCGAGATCTGGCAGATCTTGCGCTGGTGCTTTACCAGCAGCTCGTAGACCGGCGAGCCCGCGCCCCAGCGCGCGCCCGTGCCCCGTGCCACCTCCGGCGCGTCCAGCCTGGCGTCCACCACCTTCACGCCGTTGAGCCAGTGCTCCACATGCTCGCCCCTGGCCACCAGCCGCGAATGGTTCCACTCGCCCACCGGCTGCGCCGCCTCGCGAGCCGGCGGGAACATGTCGTACAGCGCGCCCGTCTGGTGGCTCGGACCAACCCGCGCATCGGCGTTCAGCGCATTGTCGAGCAACTGGTATTCGAACCCGATCACGTATTCCTGCCCGCGTTCCGGCCGCCCTTTGGGACGGTCCTTCAAGGTCAGGTTCACCAGGTCCTCGAACTTCATTCCCGGCCGGGCAAGCAGAAACACGCGGTCTTGAATCCGATACTTGATGCCGCTGTTGCCGCCCGGTGAAATCTTCCAGTCGAAACTCAGTTCGAAATCGCTGTACGTATCTCTGGCAAAAAGATCCTCCACGATGCGCGGACGCGCCACCGCCTTCAGGCACCCGTCTTCGATGGCGAACGAATCCCCCGGCGGAGATTTCTTAGTGGGATCTTCCCACCCGGCGAACGATTTGCCGTCGAACATCAGTTGCCAGCCGGCGGCCTTCTCTCTGGCGGTCAGTTGATTGTCCGCCGCGCGCACGCCGCCGGCTGCTACCACCACCGACGCCAGCGCGCCCATTCGGATCGCATTCCACATGCGATCATTGTGCCACGCCTTGTATTCCCAGCGCGGTTTGGCGGAAAATAGGCTACCTGAGCATGATAGGGCAGACGGTTTCCCATTACCGCATTCTGAGCGATCTCGGCCGCGGCGGCATGGGAGTAGTCTACGTCGCCGAAGACACGCATCTGGGCCGGCGGGTGGCCGTCAAGTTCTCTACCGCCTCGCCGGAGAACACCCAGTTTCGCGCGCGGTTTCTGCGCGAGGCGCGCGCCGCATCGGCTCTCAACCATCCGCATATCGCCGGCATCTACGACTATGGAGAAACCCCCGAAGGCCACTCCTTCATCGTCATGGAACTGGTGAGCGGCGAGGACCTGTTTCACGTGCTGCGCAGCGGCCCCATGCCGGTGGCGGAATCGCTGCGCGTTGTCGAACAGGTGGCGGAGGCTTTAGGCGAGGCCCACCGCCAGGGGATCGCCCACCGCGACATCAAGCCTTCCAATATCGTGCTCGGCGAACGGGGCGAGGTGAAGGTCCTGGATTTCGGCCTCGCCAAGTTTATGCAGGAGGGTCCGCCCAGCCAGGACGCTTCCACCATCTTGACTTCCGCCACCATGGAAGGCACCATTCTGGGCACGCCTCAGTACATGTCGCCGGAACAGGCCAAGGACGCGCCCATCGGTCCGGCCAGCGATCTGTTCTCGCTGGGCGCGGTGCTCTATGAGTGCCTGGCGGCCAAACCCGCTTTCTCGGGGGCCAACTCCGTGGAGATTCTGGGGGCGGTGCTGCACGTCGATCCGCCACCGCCCTCGCAGTTCAATCCGCAGGTCACCCCGGAGATCGACCGCATCGCGCTGAAGGCCCTGGCCAAGCAGTCGGAGGCGCGGTATCAGTCCGCCGATGAAATGGCGGCCGATCTGCGCTCGGCGGCGCTCGCCCTGGCCCCCGCGACGGAGTCGCTGCCCGTTCCCAGTGTTCCCAGTGTTCCCAGTGGGACAGGCCATCGTTTTCCGTGGCCTGCCAACCACCGCCAGAGAGCCACCATCGCCGTGCTGGCCCTGCTGCTGGCGGCCGTGCTGGCCGGTTGGTGGTGGCTGTCGGCCAGACCGTATCAGCCGCCGCCGGACACCTTCCGCTGGTACCAGGAAGGCGTAGCGGCGTTGCGCGACGGAACCTACTATAAGGCCAGCAAGGCGCTGGAGCGCGCGGCCTCGAGCGATGGCCGGTTCGCAATGGCCCACGCGCGCCTGGCGGAGGCCTGGCTGGAACTGGACTATGCCGACCAGGCCAAGGAGGAGATGCTGCGCGCTACGCCGCCCGGGGGCGGCTCGCGGTTGAGCCGCGCGGACCAGTTGTACCTGGAGGCGCTGCAACTGACGATGACCGGCGATTTCGCCGGGGCCGTGGAAAGGTACCGCGATATCGTGGGCCGGACGCCGCGGGACGACAAAGCCAACGCCTACGTCGATCTGGGCCGGGCCTGGGAGAAGGACGAGAAGCTGAAGGAGGCCGTGGAGAGCTACCAGGAGGCCACCCGGCGGCAGCCGCAGAATCCCGCCGCGTGGCTCCGGCTGGCGATTCTGTATGGCCGCCAGATGGACCAGGCAAAAGCTGCGGCGGCGTTCGGCAAAGCCGCCCCGTTGTATCGCAGCCTGAGCAACCTCGAAGGCGTCACCGAGGTGCTCTATCAACGCGCCGTGCTGGCCAACCGGCTCGGCCAGAGCGCCGAAGCGCAAGCGCTGCTTCAGCAGGCGCTCGAGATGTGCCGCAGCACCGGCAACCTGCACCAGCAGATTCTGGTGCTGCTCCAGTTGAGCAACACCGAACACCGCATGAACGGCGCGAAAGCTCAGGATTACGCCACCCAGGCCATCGACCTGGCGCGCGCCAACGGCCTGGAGAACCTCACCACGCGCGGGTTGATCGACCTGGGCAACGCCTACTTCGTGAAAGGCGAGGACGAAGCGGCCGCCAGCTACTTCACGCAGGCCCTGGAGTACGCGCGGCGCTACAAGTCGCCGCGCAGCCAGGCGCGGGCCCTGCTGTCGCTGGGAAGCCTGGAATTGCAGCGGGGCGAAACCGCCGAGGGTTTGCGAAATGTGGAGCAGGCACTGGCCTGGTATCAGCGCGGAGGCTACCAGAAGGAGACTGCCCAAGCGTTGATTCTGATGGGCCGGGCGCAACGGGAAAAAGGGGACTACCAGGCGTCGCTGCGGTCTTTCCAGCAGCAGCTTGAGATTGCGCGCAAGTTCGGAGACCAAAGCCAGATAGCGCTGGCTCAGCAGGGTATCGGCACGGTGCTCGAGGCGCAGGAGCGGTGGCCCGATGCCTTGCTCTCTTACCGAGAAGCATACACCGCCGCCAAACAGTCCGGCGACCAGTTGAATGTCGCGTACAGTCTGCTGGATTCCAGCCGAACGCTGTGGCAGATGGGGCGCTACAGCGAAGCGCAACAGGCGCTCGACGCCGCCAGCCCCGAAGCCTCCCGGGGCTTGCGGGACCAACTGGACGCGGTACGCTGCCGTATGCTTCTCAGCCAGCGCCAATTCGCGGTTGCCGTGGCGAGCAGCCGGCGTTTGCTCTCGCAAGCGGGCGTCAGCCGCGAGACGGCCGCGGAAGCCGGGATGGTGCTGGGGCTGGCGCTGGCCTCGACGGGCGCGCGGCGCGATGCCGTGACAGCAACCGCCGAGGCCGCGGCGCAGGCGGCGAAGTCCGGCAAGCCGGCGCTGATCGCGGAAACCGCTCTGGCGCAGGCGGAAGCCTTGCTGGCGCAGGGCGATGCCCATACGCCGCTCGATACCGCGCTGGCGGCCCAGCCGGGGTTGGCGCGCGCGGGCCGCCAGGAGGCGGAGTGGCGCTGCTGGCTGTTGGCATCGCGGGCGGCTGCCGCCCTGGGCGTCGGCGCAAAATCGCGGGAGTACGCCGGACAAGCCTCAAATCTGCTTGCGGGTCTGGAACAAAAGTGGCATTCTGATAGCTACAGTTCATATTTAGCCCGGCCCGACATCCAATATGCTCGCAGCCAGCTTACGCGGCTCGCGGGGGGGAAATAACTGGAGTCGGCTTACCGGAGGGGACCGACGCTATGATAACCACTCACCTCACGTTCCATCCAACACTGCGCAGCCTGACGGTCGTCTTAGTAACGCTCCTGGCGGCTGCAATCATTCAGGGTGCCAACGATACACCCATCATCATTGCGGACGGATCTCTGACCATCGAATCCCGGGGGGTTCCGTGGGACGGTTACGGCAACTCCGGCGGGGACACGAAGGTGCACCCGCACACCGGAAAATCCGTCCCCCAGGTGGTGATCGACATGCCCGGCAATCGCAACCGGACGGTGACATTCTCGCCGGGACAGAAATGCACGGTGGCGGTACGCTACGCCTCGACCGATATTACCGTGACCACCGGCAACAACGGCCAGGGTTTGCGGGTCATAACGGACTTCGGCTCGTTCCACGCCGGGGCCACTACCAGCCACCTGGCGCACAACAACGCCGCCGCCAAGATCTCCCGCGTGACGGTGACGCGGGGCAATGAGGTTGCATTCGACAGCGCCGCCTCGGGCGGCACCACGGTCACCATCGGCTACCAGTAGCGCCAGGCAAACCGTTTGCGCCACCACGCGCCGGGCCGGACACGCCGCCGGAACAGACGAACGTTCGCGGAATACTGTACGTACCGAATTCCCGATATTATACGTATGTGGCGAAGCTCACTTTGAGTGTGGACGATGGCGTGGTATCGCGCGCCAAACAATACGCGAAGTTGCGGGGCGTCTCCGTATCGGAGATGGTGGAAACCTACCTCGCCGCGGTTGCCGGGCCGCAGCCTCCCGCCGCGGGCCCGGCCTCGATTCTGCGTTCGGTCCGGGGCGTTCTCAAGAACGCGGACATCGGCCGATACCGGAAGCATTTGGCGGAGAAGTATCGATGAAGAAGATCCTCTTCGATACCAATGTCGTCCTGGACGTTTTGCTCGGTCGGCAACCCTATGTTGAGGCCAGCGCGGCGGCTTGGGCGGCCGTCGAGACGGGCGCCGCGGAGGGTATGCTGGCGGCCAACGCGGTGACCACGATCCACTACCTGGTCGGAAGGGAGTTGGGCGGCCCCAAAGCGCGGCGGATTGTCTCGGCGATCCTGCGAGTTTTTCGAGTAGCGGCCGTCGATGGCGCCGTCGTCGAAGAGGCTCTGCAATCGCCTGTTTCCGACTTCGAGGACGCAGTGACCGCGGCCGCGGCGCGAGTAGCCGGTTGCGAGTGCATCGTCACCAGAGACCCGAAGGGGTTTCGCGGGTCTCCGTCCGCTCCTTCAGGCCCGAAGCGGTCACGCCGCTGATTCGCTAGCTACTTCCTCAGCAGGGCGTTGACGCACCACAGCACCGGCGCCTGGCCGTGCGGATTGCCCTTCTGCGTCGGGCGATTCAGGTAGAAATCCAGGCTGTTGGTCTGGCCCGTGCCGACGCACACCTTGTCCACCAAGCCGTCCTTGTCGATGAACAGCTTGTTGAGCCCGATCCACGCCTTGCGCGGAGATTCTGCGTAGGCCTTGTCCTTCAGCCAGCCCTTCTTCACGCCGGTGATCATGGCGTAGGCAAACATGGCCGTCGAGGAACTCTCCTGGTATGACTCGGGGTGGTCGATTAGTTGATGCCACACGCCGTCCGCGTCCTGATACTTCAACAGCGAGGCCATCATTTTGAGGTAGCCTTCCATGATGCGCGCGCGCTTGGGATGGTTCTTCGGCAGATCGGTGAGCAGTTCGGACATGCCGCCCGCCACCCATCCGTTGCCCCGGCCCCAGAAGAAGGGGAACTCCGGCCCGTGGTAAAACAGCCCGTTGGGCTTCTGCAGCTTATCCAGGTAGGCCACCATTTCGAGCGCGGCGCGGTCCAGGTAGACCTTGTTGCCCATGGCGCGGTAGGCCTGAAGCTGGAGGATCGTGATCATGTACATGTCGTCGATCCAGAAGCGCGTTTCGTCCGTGAGCCCGTCCGGCCTGGGCTTATCCCACTGCTGGTCCGCCAGTTTCTTGCCGAGCGGCAGGTATTGCGGGTCCTTGGTGCGGATATACAGCTCCAGCGGCACGATGCCGAAAATGTTATGGTCCACATGGCGCTGCCACGAGACCAGCTTCTGCTGTCCCTCTTCGGTCCGCCAGGGGTCGTAGCGCTTGACCAGCGCGTCGGTCAGAGCCTGGTCATTGGTCAGCTTGGCGAACTCCAGCGCCGAGTACCACGTCGAATCCTCGGCGTAGTGCACCCCGGGGCCGCGCGGAATCCAGCGCGGGATCATGTCCGTAGCGATCTTCTTGCCGACTTCCCGGGGATCCATGCCAGCCGGCCAGTTGGTGAATTCCTTCTTCTGTGCCGTTGCCACGCCGGCAAGCCCCACGATCATGAGTCCGGCAAGCGAATAGTGAATGAGCGAGCGCATTCTATGTCCTCTCAAGTCCGCGTGGCCCAGCAGCCGCGCAAACGATAAATAGATGACCAACTCTCAAAGTGTACACGAGAAGGCGCCCGCGCGCTCGGCCGCTAACCTCGCGCCTCCTCAAACGCCCGCCAGTTCTCTTTCAAGTGCGCCGGAGAAGAAGTCCCCGTGAGCACAACCCCCTCAAAACTCCTCGCCAGAATGAACCGGAAGGCCTCGCGTTTGTCCGCGCCCGCGTGCACCATGGCGCCCATCGCGAAGGGACGGTTCACCGCCACCCACATCCCGCGCGCGCCGGCCCGCTCGATTATGTCGGCGAACGCTGTATTCTCCCGGTTGAATGGCATTTGCATCACCGAGTATCGCCCGTCCTCCACCGCCAGGCTGGCCGATTCGGCGTCGCTCACGCTGGGCCCGAATCGCCGGATTCCGAGCGATTGGGCGTACTCCCACGCCCGCGCTACTTCGGCGCTGGCCAGCGCCCGCGGCGTGGTCTTGTGCAGTTGCAGAATCTCGACGGCGCCCAGCCGCGCCAGGCTTTCATCCAGACTGCGCCGCAGCGCGTCGAAGCTGTGGTCCGCGTAGGGCGCGCCCGCGGCGCGGTCCCAGTGCTCGCCAAACTTGGTGGCCACCGTCACCTGGCTGCGCTGCCCGGCCGGCATCCGCTTCAGAAACCGCCCGAGGCGCTCCTCGCTCACCCCATCGCCGTAAGAGGGCGCGGTGTCGAAATACCGTATGCCCACATCGAACGCCGATTCCAGCAGAGCCATGGCCTCTGGCTCCGAGGGCACCGGCGCCGGCGTGTGCCCCCAGGGTTTGCCAATGCCGATCAGGCCGAGACCGAGTTGCACGCTGCCATGGCTCATCGATATATCATAATCTGCATGATCGATCGCGAACAGGCCTGGAACATTCTCTGCGAATTCACGAAGTCGGAAGGTCTCCGCAAGCACGCGCTGGCGGTCGAAACGTGCGTGGTGGCGTATGCCGCCAAGCTTGGCCAGGACCAGCAGGCGTGGTCCGTCACCGCGCTGCTGCACGATTTCGATTGGGAGATCCATCCGCAGTTGCCCGATCATCCCGTCAAGGGCGAGCCCATCCTGGCCGGACGCGGCGTGGATGAGCAGACGCGGCGTGCGATTCTCTCCCATGCCAATCACTCCGGCGTCGCGCGCCTCTCGCCGCTCGAAAAGACGCTCTATGCCTGCGACGAGTTGGCCGGTTTCATCACCGCGATTTCCTACGTCAAGCCGCACCGCAGCGTGTTTGAAGTGGATGTGGCCTCGGTGAAGAAGAAGATGAAGGACAAGGCCTTCGCGCGCTCCGTGAACCGCCAGGAAATTATCGATGGCGCCCAGGAGTTGGGCGTCCCGCTCGACGAGCACATCGATTTCTGCGTGAAGGCCATGCAGGCCCGTGCCGAAGAACTGGGCTTGAAGGGCAGCGTATAATGCACTTTCTCCCAGCCATAGCCGCCCTTCTCCTCACTATCTCGCCAGCCTCCGCGCGCTCCCCCGCTCCGCGCCGCCACCTGTCATTCGACTCCGGCTGGAAATTCTTTCTGGGCGACCCGGCCAACGCGCAAATCCCGGCGTTCGACGATGCCGCCTGGCGCTCCGTGACACTGCCGCACGATTGGAGCATCGAGGGCCGGCCCGACTCCCAGAACCCCAGCGGCGGCTCGGAAGGGTTCTTCCCCACGGGCGTGGCCTGGTACCGGCGCGGGTTCGACTCGCCGAAGGAGTGGGCCGGCCAGCGCGTCACCGTGGAATTCGAAGGCGTCTACATGAACGCCACCGTGTGGCTCAACGGCGAAAAGCTGGGCACGCACCCGTATGGTTACACCGCGTTCTTCTATGACCTCACGCCCTACCTGAAGCCCGGCGCGCGCAACGTTCTGGCCGTCCGCGTGGACGATTCCCAGCAGCAGACCAGCCGCTGGTACCCCGGCTCGGGCATCTACCGCCACGTGTGGGTGACCATTACCGGCACGGCGCACGTGGCGCAGTGGGGCGTCTCGATAACCACTCCGGAAGCATCGGCCGCGCGCGCGAAAGTGGTGGTGCGGACGCAACTGAAAGGCGCGGCCGCGGCCGTCATCGAGACCACGCTATTCTCTCCCGATGGCAAGAAGGCCGGCGCGGCGCAGGGCGCGTCCGATGCGCCGCAGGAAATCGCCGTGGCGAGTCCGGCCCTGTGGTCGCCCGAAACGCCCCGGCTCTATCGCGCCGTGACACGCGTGCTCGTCGCCAACAAGGTGGTGGATGAAGTCGAGACGCTCTTCGGCATCCGTACGCTCGCATGGTCCGCCGAAAAGGGTTTCCTGCTGAATGGCAAGCCGGTCAAAATGGTGGGCGGCAGCGTCCATCACGATAACGGCGTGCTCGGAGCCGCGGCCTTCGACCGCGCCGAGGAGCGCCGCGTCGAGTTGCTAAAGGCCGCCGGCTTCAACGCGATCCGCACCGCTCACAACCCGCCGTCGCCGGCCTTTCTGGCGGCCTGCGACCGCCTCGGCATGTTGGTGATGGACGAGGCTTTCGACTGCTGGGAACGCGCCAAGAAGCCCTCGGACTACCACCTCTACTTCAAGGACTGGTGGCAGCGCGATATCGACGCCTTGGTGCTGCGCGACCGCAATCATCCCTCGGTAGTAATGTGGAGCATCGGCAACGAAATCCCCGAGCGCTCGCTGCCCGCCGGCGTCGATACCGCCAAGACGCTGGCGGATTACGTGCGCAAGCTCGACTCCACCCGCCCGGTTACCTCCGCGGCCAACAACCCCGCAACCCCTTGGGAGGCGATGGACAACTTCTTCGCCGCGCTCGACCTGGCCGGCTACAACTACAACCTGAACCACCGCGAAGCCGACCACAGCCGCGTCCCAGCGCGCCTCATGGTGGCCACCGAGACGTATCCGCGCGCTGCATTCGAATCCTGGGAGGCGGTGGCCGGCAACCCCTACATGGTCGGCGAGTTCGTGTGGACCGCTTTGGACTACCTCGGAGAGAACGGCATTGGCCGTTGGTATGAGGCCGCGCCGGACGCTCCGCGGCAGCCCGGTATGGGCGACAATAGCCTCTTCCCCTGGCATGGCGCCGTGTGCGGCGACCTCGACATCACGGGATACCGCAGGCCCGTCTCCTACTACCGCAACATCCTGTGGCAGCGCGGCGAGCGGCTGTATCTCGCCGTGCGCCCACCCGTGCTGGAAGGGCGGCAAATCACCGTGACCGCCTGGGGCATCACCCCAAGTTGGCCCAGTTGGACGTGGCCGGGCGAGGAAGGCAAGGAACTCGAGGTCGAGGTGTATTCCAACGCCACCAGCGTGCAACTGTTCCTCAACGATAAGCTCATCGAGGAACTTCCCATCGGCCGCGAGCGGCAATTCAAATCCGTAGTCAAGGTGCCGTATGCTCCCGGTACGCTCAGAGCGGTGGCGATGGAGGCCGGCCGCAAGGTCGCCGAGAGCGTGCTGGAAACCGCGGGCCAAGCGGCGCGCATCAAGCTGA
>Ga0265316_10002802_pt1 | contig 17846 bp, 12 predicted proteins | sample 4522metaG_FD_202092 | JGI IMG/M metagenome (GOLD analysis project Ga0265316, IMG submission 202092) | Rhizosphere microbial communities from Carex aquatilis grown in University of Washington, Seatle, WA, United States - 4-5-22 metaG | ecosystem: Host-associated > Plants > Roots > Rhizosphere >... | reverse complement strand
TTTCACACTGCCCGCGAGCTCAAGGCCAAGATCTCCTCGCTCTGGCCCGGCCAGGACGGCTTCGACTACTACTTCCAGTGCAACTACGATGAGCTCTGGCGCACCACCATTTCATCCCTCCAGGAGATCGTGGACTACGCGCCGGACCTGAAGGTCTGCTACGAGTTCAAGCCGAAGGAGCCCCGGCAGTTCTCCCTGGCCGGCACGGCGGCAAAGGCGCTCCTCATCGTCAACGAGGTCAACCGCAAGAACTTCGGGTGCGTCCTGGACTATGGGCATGCCCTGGCCGCGCATGAGAATCCCTCGGAGTCCCTCCGCCTGTTCGACAGGGCGGGGAAGCTGTTCAACATTCATTTCAACGACGCGTATGGGAACGAGGATGACGATCTCATCGCGGGGTCCGTCAATATCTGGGCCAACCTCGAGTTCTTCTGGCACCTCAAACAGTCCACGTACGACGGGTACGTGACGCTGGACATGTTCCCCTTCCGCGAGGATCCGTTCGAGGCGTGCAACGTGGCGCTGCGGATGATCGAGTCATTCGAGCAGATCGCGGAGAACCTCGATATCGCGACGATCCGCCAGTTCCAGTGCAAGAACGATGCCGCCGGGGTGATGGAATACCTGCGGAAGAAGGTCCTGGCGCGATAGCGCAAGCGAACTATGGACGAAGTCCTGAGGGTAGAGGAGCTGACGAAAAAATTCCCCGGCGTGCTGGCTGTCGATCGGCTGAGCTTCAGCCTGGGAACGGGCGAGCTGCTCGCGGTGCTGGGAGAGAACGGCGCCGGGAAATCCACGCTCACAAAAATGATCAGCGGCGTCATTCCGCCGGATTCGGGCAGGATCGTCCTGGACGGCAGGGAATGCGTGTCCAACTCGGCGCATGACGCGATCAAGGTCGGGATCTCCATGGTGTACCAGGAGCTCTCCATGGTCGGCAGCATGTCCATCGCGGAGAACATCTTCGCTAATCGTCAGCCGATCAACGCCATCGGGCTCATCCAGGTCGGAAAACTGTACAAGGACGCCAGCGAGCTGATGGAGAAGTTCAACCTGCGGATCAACCCGCGGACCCTCGTGAAGCACCTCTCCATGGGACAGCAGCAGCTCATCGAGATCCTCAAGGCGATCTCCCAGAACCCGAAGGTGCTGATCCTGGACGAGCCGACGAGCTCTCTCACGGAAACCGAGGTGGCCCTGCTGTTCGGGATCATCGAGAAACTGAAGCACGAGGGGCTCTCGTTCATCTACATCACGCACAAGCTGTCCGAGGTTTTCAAGCTGGCGGACCGGGTCCTGGTCATGCGGGACGGGAAATACATCGCAACGAAGAGGCCGGATGAAGTCACCACGATGGACCTCATTACCCTCATGGTGGGACGGGAGATCGTGGACCTGTACTCCGGGGCTCAGAACCAGGGCAAGGTCGGGGAGACGTATTTCCACGTGAAGGCATTGTCGTCACCGGGAGCATTCCGGGACGTGAGCTTCTCCCTCCGGCGGGGGGAAATCCTAGGCGTCGCGGGCCTGGTCGGCGCGGGGCGGACGGAGATGGCGCGGGGAATCGCCGGCCTGGAGAAGCTCTCCCGGGGAAGCGTCGAGCTGGACGGGGAGATCCTGAAGATCCGCAGCGTGACGGACGCCATCCAGAAGGGGATCGCCTACATTACCGAGGACCGGAAGACCCTCGGGCTGTATCTCAACTTCCCCATCACGTTCAACCTCATTGCCCCCTCCCTGGACAGGTTCTGCCGCGCAGGGTTGATGCTGGTCAAATCCATCGACAGGTTCGCCCGGGACCAGGTCCGGCGCTTCAATATCAAGGCGACATCGCTCAACCAGAAAATGATGAGCCTCTCCGGCGGCAACCAGCAGAAGTGCCTCCTGTCGATGTGGATGGGGACCACGCCGAAAGTTCTCATATTCGACGAACCCACCCGCGGTGTGGACGTGGGGGCGCGGTCGGAGATCTACGAAAAGATCCGGGAGTACACGCTGGGTGGGGGCGGTGCAATCGTCGTGTCCTCGGACCTGCCGGAGCTTCTGGGCATCTGCGATCGGATCATCGTCATGTATCGCGGCAAGGTCCGCAAGGAATTGTCAAAGGAAGAGTTCTCAGAGGAAAGGATCCTGGCGTTTGCGTCCGGGCTCAACTGAGAGCCCCGCACTCTATGAACGGGAGATGGTGATTCAATGGAAGCATCTGGCCTGCGGAAGACCGACATGAGACTCGTGTTTCGATCCCTCACCTCGATGAGGGAATCGATCCTCGTTATCGTCATTGCCGTGCTGTTCGTCGTGATGTCCTTTGCATCACCTTACTTTCTCTCGCCGCAGAACCTGGAGTCAATGTTCCTGGGTCTTTCCGTTGAAGGGATCATCTGCATCGGAATGGTCATCCTGCTGGTCTCGGGAGGGCTCGACCTGAGCGTGGGCTCGAACCTCGCGTTCACCGGGGTCGTGGTCGGGATCGCCATGACCAACGGCATACCTGTCCTTCTTTCCATCATCATTGCCCTGATTGCGGCTTTCCTGTGCGGCTTCCTGAACGGCATCCTGGTGGCCCGGATGAATCTCAACCCCTTCATCACCACGCTCGGCATGCAGATGTTCCTGAAGGGAGCCATGCTGCTGGCGGCAAACGGCAAGTCAATCCTCGGTCTCCCCGTCTCCTTCGACCAGATCGGGCAGGGAAGGCTGGTGGGAATACAGTACCCGGTCTTCATCCTGATCTTCCTGGTCATCGTTTTCGAAATCGTGCTGCGCCGCTCCCGCATCCTGCGCACCAGCTACTATGTCGGGGGGAACGAGAACGCGGCCCGGCTGAGCGGCATCAAGGTGAACCGGGTCAAGATCGCCATCTATTCGCTCACGGGAGTCATGGCAGGCCTGGCGGGAATCATCATCACGGCGCGCTTCGGTTCCTCCTCCGTGACCATCGGCCCTGGCGTGGAACTGAGGGTCCTGGCCGCCTGCATTATCGGCGGGGCGAGCCTGAGCGGCGGCGAGGGGACCGTCCTGGGAGCCTTCCTGGGGGCGTTTTTCATGCAGCTCCTGTCCACCTCCCTCAACCTGCTGGACGTGAATGTCTACGTCCAGACCCTCGCAACGGGAGCGATCCTGATCCTGGCCATCATGATCGACCAGCTGAACGAAAAGCGCAAAGCGTCCCGCAGTATCGCCAATGCAGAGAAGGCGATGGGGTAGGGATTCACCAGTCGCCTGCAGGGAGCTCCGCAGACGACTTTGCCATATGCTCAGCCAGGTAGGGTTGATGGCTGAGAAAAACTGATAACCCGATGACACAGCAACGAGGAGGAACGGGAAATGAGCAGGGCAAAGAAATGGTTTGTAGCGATGGCAGGGTGCGCCCTTGTCGTCATGATGCTCGCGGGCTGCGCGCAGCAGGGAACTTCCGCGAAGGCCGCGGCGGGGGCAGCGGCCGGCGGGTCGGGGACGCTTCAGTCCATGATCGACCCGAACAAAGAGTACGTGGTGGTCAACTGCATCAACACCATCGAGTACTGGAACGCCCACAAGTACGCGTGGAAGAAGGCCGGCACGCTCTTCAACGTCAAGACGTCGTGGGTCGGCGCTGACAATGACGACACCAGCCAGATGGTGAGCAACCTGGAATCAGTCATCGCGAAGAAGCCGGGCGGAATCGTGGTCCTCGGCTGGGACGAGGGACTGGCTCCTTCCATCAACAAGGCGGTGGACCTGGGAATCCCGGTCGTCACATTCTCCGGTGACGTCGTGACGAGCAACAGGGACACCTGGGTGGGGACAAACCAGCACGACCTGGGATACGTCGGCGGAAAGAAATATGCGGAGAGCGTGGGCGGAAAAGGCAAGGTTGCGATTCTCACCTACCCTGGCAAGAACCTTTTCGACGGCAGGCAGAAGGGCTTTGAAGACGCCTTCAAAGAGTATCCCGGCATCAAGGTTGTCGCGATCGGGAACACGAAAACTGACCCGATGGTCGCCATCCAGGCGGCAAAGGACATCCTGGTGCGCGTGCCTGACCTGACGGGTTTCGTCTGCACGGACGCAACGGGGGCCATGGGCGCGGTGACAGCGGTTGACGAGGCGAAGATGAACGGAAAGGTCGACATCATCGGCCTGGACCGTGACTCCAACACGCTGGACATGATCAAGCAGGGAAAGATCAGGGGAACGATCATCCAGGACGACGCGACGATGCTGTACTGGGCAATGTTCGACCTGATCAGCGCCAACTACTACACAAGGACCGCGCTCCTGTCGACTGACAACAAGGCGGCCGGCGCCAAGCTGACGCCCAACCGGATCGAGACCGCGATCAATTATGTGGACAAGAACAACGTGGACCTGTACCTCGCGGCAAACAAGATCTACGTCCAGAAATAGTTCGAACTGAGCAAAGGCCTGGGCCTTGTCGGGCGATTACGCCCGGCCGGGCCGGGCCTCATTCACTGTACGCACGCGTCACGGAAGGGGAAGAGCCATGCTGGAAACGCTTTTTTCACAGTGCAGAATTGGAAAGATGGAAATCAAGAACCGACTGGCAGTGTCGCCGATGGTGTGCAACTACTGTGAAAAAGACGGGAAAGCGACAGAGCGATTCATGGCCTATCATGAAGAGAAAGCCCGGGGGGGCTGGGGACTCATCATCACGGAGAACTATTCGGTCACACCGGAAGCTCGGGGATTCACCCACGTGGCCGGTCTCTATGAAGATGCCCAGATCGCGGGCCATACGGATCTCACGCGCAGGGTGCACCGGCACGGCGCAAAAATAGTGGCGCAGTTGGTTCATGCCGGCCGGCAGACCAACCATAAAATGAACACCGGCGTCCAGCCAGTCGCGCCGTCCCCGATTCCCTGCCCGGAAAACCAGGAAATTCCCCACGAGATGACCATTGCGGAGATCAGGGTCATGGTCTCCCGGTTCGGAGACGCGGCCCTGCGCGCAAAGAAGGCCGGCTTCGACGGCGTCGAATTGAACGGCGGCCACGGCTATCTCATCGCCGAGTTCCTCTCCTCGTACACCAACAAGCGCGTGGACGAATACGGCGGGACGCTTTTCAACAGGCTGCGGTTCGTGAAAGACATCATCCAGGACCTCCGCTCGAAAGTGGGAGCGGATTTCCCGCTTCTGTTCAGGATCTCCTCCCACGAAGGCATGCCCGGCGGGCGGAAGCTGCATGACACGCGGGCAATCGCCATGACGCTGGAGGAATGGGGGGTCGATGCAATCGACATCACCTCCGGCACGTACGGAGACGGCCTCACCGTCCCGTCCATGGCGGAGTCTCATGCGTGGAACGCCGATTCGGCCGCAGCGGTCAAGAAGGCCGTGTCGATACCCGTGATCATCGTCGGCCGGATCAACGAGCCGATCCTGGCCGAAAGCATCCTGAAATCGGGCATGGCCGACATCATTGCCATGGGCAGGGGGTCTCTTGCGGATCCTCACCTCCCGGAAAAGGCGCAGAAGGGACAGTTCGAGCGGATCCGCCAGTGCATCGGCTGCATGCAGGGGTGCATAGGGAATCTCGGGATCGACGGCCCCATTTCCTGCCTCGTGAATCCCGAGCTGGGGTTCGAAGGGGAGCTCGCCGCGCACGCTCCTCCACGGAAAAAGAAGGTCGTGGTCGTGGGCGGCGGACCTGCGGGCCTTGAGGCCGCCCGCGCGGCTGCCACGCGGGGACACTCGGTGACCATGTACGAGTCCCAGTCCTACCTCGGAGGACAATTCACCGCTGCCTCGTTCCCTCCCTACAAGGGTGAGCTTGCCAGCTACGTGTCCTGGGCGCGGAACGAGCTCAACCTCCTGGGTGTGAATGTTCAGCTGAACACGACGTTCACCCGGCAGATGGCAGAAGGGCTGAAAGCTGATTCGATCGTCGTCGCGGCCGGGTCCACGCCCATGATCCTGGACATCCCCGGCATCCACGGGGCGAACGTCGTCCTGGCTCAGGACGTCCTGATGGGGAAATGCGAACCGGCGAAGTCCATTGCGGTCCTGGGCGGCGGGCTGGTCGGACTGGAAACCGCGGTCCACCTGGGGTGGCTGGGGCGGAAGGTCACGATCTTCGAAAAAGTGGACAGGCTCGCCCCTGACGTCGTGAGCGGCGTGCTGCCTGCGCTTCTCCACCTCCTGGATGTCTACGGCATTGAGAGGGTTCTCAACGCGGAAGTCCTGGAGATCTCCGACACGGGCGTCGTGGTGAAGGTAAATGGTGAAAGGAAACAGTACGCGAGCGAAATGGTCGTCCTCGCGCTGGGAATGAATCGCGAGAACAGCCTGGTGGAGGAGCTTAAAGGCTCCGCAGGGGAGGTGCTGGTGGCAGGGGATGCGATAAAGCCACGGCAGGCCCTCCAGGCCACCCGGGAAGGATTCGAGGCGGGGTTGAGGATCTGAGCCGCGAGAGGGGAGCAATGAAATGAAATCGAGGATGCAGGCGGCAGTTTTCGAGAGCGTCGGGAAGCTGGTCGTCAAAGAAGTCGACTCCCCGAAGATCAGGAACGGGGACGACGTGATATGCGAGGTCGAGGTCTGCTCGGTGTGCGGGACGGACGTGCACATCATGGAGGTCCCGCCGGGATACATTGCCACGCCGGGCACGATCCTGGGCCACGAGCTGGTCGGCAGGATCATCTCCGTGGGACAGGACGTGAAAACCCTGAAGCCGGGCCAGCGCGTGGTGGTCAATCCGAACAACTACTGCGGCGTCTGCAGGTACTGCAGGCTGAATCTTCCCAACGAGTGCGAGAACATCATCCCGATGGGAATCGGGGCGGACGGAGGCTTTGCCGAGTACGTACGGATGTCCGAACGGGTTGCGCACCGGGTATCGGATAGGCTGAAGTCGGAGATCGCGGCGTTCGCCGAGCCGCTTGCCTGTGCGGTCAACGGGATGAACAAGATCCGGGCCAACCCCGGTGACAGCGTCGTCATCATCGGCGGGGGACCAATTGCCCTCATGTTCGTGAAGCTCATGAAGGCCTCCGGCGCCTCTCCGATCATTGTCTCCGAACCGGTGGAGCTGCGGCGTCGAATCGCACAAACGTGCGGCGCAGACTACGTGGTCAATCCGCTTGTTGAAGATCTGAAGACAGTGGTGCAGGAGGTCACGGGAATCGGGGCGGATATCGCGATCGAGGTGGTCGGCTCGCAGATGGCCGCGGCCCTTGATGTCATCCGGAAAGGCGGCAAGGTGCTCCTCTTCGGCATCAATATGAAGGCCCAGACCGCCATCTCACCTTCCGCCATCACGGTCAAGGAAGCACAGATCCTGGGAACCTGGCTGGCCAACGCCTCATTCCCGCGCGCCGTCGAGATACTAGAGAAGGGAATCATCGACCTCGAGCCCCTGATCACGCACAGGTTTGCCCTGGCAAAGACCGCGGAGGCAATCGAGGTGCTTCGCAAGGGCGAGGGAGTGAAGGTGTTCATCGACCCACAAGGAGGGAAGGCATGATCGTTTTTACGGCCACTGTGAAGGCAAAGGCGGGAAGTGAAAAGAAGGTTGAGGACATCCTCAAGGGAATGATCCCCCCCGTGCAGAACGAAAAGGGAACGGTGAAGTATATCCTCCACCGGTCGAAGGCGGAGCCTTCCGTGTTCATGTTCTACGAGGCATATACCGATCAGGCTGCCCTGGATTTCCACAACGCCACCGCGTACTTCAAGCAGCTGGGCAAGGATCTGGGCGGGCTGCTGGACGGCGAGCCGAAGCAAGTGTTCTACGAGACAGTCGCGGCAATCACGCGCTGACCAGACCAGGAAACTCAAGAATCGCTTCCCCGGAAGAAGCGCGAGACTCGAGACGATGCGGGTCCGGGCGGTGTGTGACCCCTGGGTCGAGTACGACCGAAGAGTCGAGTACGACTGAAGGGTCGAGTACGACCGAAGGCCCGCATGGAGGTGGACGCATGAAGAAGAGATACTGCTTTGTCATCGAAATCAATCCCGACCAGATGGACGACTATGTGGCGCTCCACAAGGACCCCTGGAAAGACACCCTCGAGCTGCTGAAGAAGGCAGGCGCGGAGGATCTCCTGATCTACCGCTACCAGAACTTCTCCATCCTCTTCTGGGTGGCCGAGGACTTGAACGAGGTGTACAGGAAATGGGGCCAGACGGAGACATGCAAGAAGTGGAACCTGCGCCTTGCCAAGGCCTACAAGGTGTCACCCAGCATCGACGGCTCCGCTGACGTGGAGACGCTGGAGAAGATCTTCGATCTCCGCCAGCAGCTCAACGGGAAGCTCGAGCAGTACTAGGCATGGCGCGGAGCAGGTCATGACCAGGTATCCGCGGGTTCACCTCACGATGGACAACTCGTTCGCCACAAAGAGGTGGACCGCGCCGGGTGAATGGACGCGCATCATCCGGGACCTCGGGATCTCCTGCATCGAAGCAAGCGCAGATACGGAAGCGGATCCATTCTACTGCGGGGCGGAGTACCTCGATGAGTGGATCGAGCAGGTGCGCGCGGCGTCCAGTGCGAACGGCGTACGGGTCGTGAACTTCTACACTGGCTACACAACCTACCGCACCCTCGGGCTGGCTCATCCGGACGCTCGTGTGCGCCGCCGCGTGGTGGAAGGCTGGCTGCAGGTCATGGCAGGGCTCGCCGCCCGGATCCAGGCGGGCCTTGGCTTCTATCTTCATGCGTTCCCCGAGAGCGTTCTGCAGGACACTGCTGCGTACGCCGGGACGAAGGAGCTCCTGTTCGACACCCTTGCCGAGGTAGGGCGATTCGCCGGCGCGGCAGGGCCTGTTCCGATCATTGTCGAACAGATGTACACGCCGCACCAGATACCGTGGACCATCGACGGAACGGTGGAGCTCATTTCCGAAGTGTCCCGGCGGAGCGCGTTTCCCGCCTACGTGACCGTGGACACTGGCCACCAGACCGGTCAGCATCGCTTTCTGCGGCCCTCCGCGGATGAGCTTCTGCGCGGCCTGAATGGTGACGCGGCGGTTCCCTACCTGGGTCCGGACTCTGCCTACGCCGTCTATGAAGAGGCGGCCGGGCGCGGCAGCGCCGGGGTCCGGGATGCAGTGATAAGCATCCAGAAAGAGATGGACAGGTGCCCGCACCTTTTCTCTTCTGCCCGGGACTGCGACCTGTACGGCTGGCTGGAGGAAGTGGGCTGCTATTCACCCATTGTGCACCTTCAGCAGACCGACGGGGTTTCATCGCGGCACCTTCCCTTCATTCCCGCCCACAACAGGGTCGGGATCGTTCACCCGCAGAAAGTGCTGCAGGCTCTTGCCCGGTCGTATGACCGGCCGCCGCTTCCCGGGATGCCGCCCCGATGCGAAGACATCTACCTTACGTTCGAGATATTTCCGCACACAACGGACAGCAGGCGGGACATTCTGCCGGTCCTTGCGGAATCCGTACACTACTGGCGGCAGTGGGTTCCGCAGGACGGGAAGAGCCTGGAATCATTGATCGGAGCATCGAAATGAATGAACGGTTTGCCGGTAAAGTGGCCATCGTCACGGGCGCAGCCCGGGGCATGGGCCTTGCCACCGCCCTGGAGATGGCGCAAAACGGTGCGGCGGTCGTGATGACCGATATCGACGCGGCGGGTCTCGTCGAGGCTGCAGCCGAGGTACAGTCAGCAGGCACGGTGAAGGCAGCGGGCGGCACAGTGATGACCATCCCGTGCGATATCCAGGACCGACGCCAGGTGGATGGGCTGATTCAACGCGCTCACGCGGACCTGGGCCGCGTGGACATCCTGGTGAACAACGCCGGGCTGCTCCTGCCGGGGACGATAGAGGAAACCACGGACGATATCATCGACCGGACCCTGAACATCAACGTGAAAGGAATCCTGTACGCCATCCGGACCGTGACGCCGATCATGAAGGCCCAGAAGTACGGCCGCATCGTGAATGTGTCCTCGATCACCGGCAAAAACGGTGACAACTCCACCGTGTTCGTCTATGGCGCGAGCAAGGGGGCCGTGATCAGCCTTACCCGCTCGGTGGCCCGGCAGCTCGGTCCGTTTGGAGTCACCTGCAACGGGGTGGCCCCGCACGCCGTGATGACGGAGATGATGAAGTATTGGACGGATGAAAAGAAGAAAAAGGCCGCGGATGCCATTCCGGTTCGCAGGCTCGGCACGGTGGAGGACATTGCCCACCTCATCTGCTTCCTGGCCTCCGACGATTCCGCGTTCATCAACGGGGAGACGGTCAACATAAACGGCGGCTACTACATGGATTGACCCGGCCGGGTGACCGAGTCATGCATGGGGTGACTGCGTCACAAGACGGGGTCACCGCTGCTTCTCCACCTTCCACCTGAGCCCGGAGGCAAGGCGGGCCGCGTCGTACACCCCGAGCAAATGGTCATTGACCGTCACCGAATGGGTGCCCACGGCGCCGGAAAAACGAATCAGCATTTCTCTTCCCGTCCACGCGTCGGCAGGATCCACCAGTATCCGCACGCTGCCTCTTTCGACATGGACCGCCTTCAGGAGGCAGGCATTTATCCCCAGGCCCCAGGAACCCGCCAGGTCGACATACAGGTCTCCCAGGTCTTCCGCGATGATCTCCACTGCGGCCAGGGTAGTGCCCGCCCCCCAGAGAAGACTCGAATCGTATTGCAGTCCTTCGAACCCCCAGTGAGCCCAGTTCTCGTACGGGGCAACAGGAAACCCTGCGCGCACCGCGGAAATGGCCCGTTCGAGGTACTCGCGTTTCCCTGTCTCCAGGTAGTACCAGTAGAGAACGACGCCGCAGATGCCTCCCCGGGCGTCGCTCCATTCCGAGTCGGTGTTCTGCGTCGTGAAGCCCCCGAAAACGTTCACCGTGAGAAGAGGGTGATCCCATACCTGCTGGGTGAGCAGAAGGTAGTCAAGGACTTTCGTTCCAAGCTCCAGGTCTCCGGCGGATCTGCGTATCTCGAAGCGCTTCAGATACGCGAGCGCGGCGAAGATCGTGGACAGGTTGTTCTGCGGGTATTGGGCGGTGTATCCGTCATAGAAATCGAACGGCTTGCGGGCGCATGAAATGAAGGTTTCGTAGTCATACCACCGTTGCCGCGGGAGCACCTTGTCCGTAATGAAATCGAGCGCCCTGGCTCCTTTCTCCAGCCAGACAGGGTCCGAAGTGATTTCCCCGAGCTCCAGCAGAAAAAGCGCGGAGATGCTCGTTTCCGCGTTGAAATCGCGGAACGCTTCCCGGGAAGGATTGCCGTCGGCATCGAACCAGGCAGGAATGCAGCCGTCCTCGCGCTGGCGGCCCGCAAGAAACCCGGCGTAGCCCGTGCAGAATCCCAGGATGTCAGGCATTCGATCCGGGAATAACCGTCTGCCCCACATCAGCAGCAGCCAGGCAGTCCATGACATCTGCACGGCGTGAAACTCTTCCTTATAACCGGCCCATCCGTCATCACGGAGCCACGTGTCGGAGCCGTCTTTCTCGTGGTAACAGACAATCGGAAAGGCTCCCTTGCTCCTCGGGGCGGTCAGGATGAAATCCAGGATGGTCTCCGCGCGGTTTTTCCACTCCGGCAGGTTGTGGCTGCGGCCGTAGAGGAAAAGGCCCCACCCGATCCAGAGCTCCTGAAGCCAGCAGCTGAACCACGCGTCCTGTTTCGTCCCCGTGCGGCTGTCCTTGTCGCCCTGCCGCCCTGCGGCGATGCTCCCGACAGCCACTCCGCCACGCGCGTAGCTGAAGTATCTTCCGGCGGCTTCCCCGTCCCAGATCTCCCTTCGCCAGTCTTCGAAGAGCTCGACACCCGGGTATCGATCACACTTCTGAATGTCGCGGGACTGAAGAAGCCCGGCGCAGCCATACCGCTTCCACAGGTAGCGCTGGATCGACCTGTATCCTTCACGCCGAGGCGCGAGAGAAACACAGAGGGTGTAGCGGTAATAGATCGACTCGCCCTTTTTCAGGTTGATGGTCCGATAGGCGTCATAGGCGCCGCGCACGAAGACCGAGTGCCCCGGCTCGCATGGCATGTTGGGGAGCACGGGCAGGGAGGCTATTGCACCCACTGACATCCACGGGTGCGCCTCATCACGGACATTCAGGTCAAAACCAAGCGGTGTCTTTTCGACATACGAGGCGTCCGCCTGCTCGAGCCCGGCCACGATGGCCGCGAAAAACTCGCCCTGCTGCATCATGACCGTCGGACATTTGAAGCAGTAATGCGGGATAAAGCTGGTTTCGAATCTCTTGATGTGCTGGCTCCAGACGAAATCCAGCGGCCCGGATTCGATTCCTTCATCGCTCCGTACCGCGCGCATGAAAAGGAACTTGTCCTCCACCGCGCTGAGCCGCAGCTCCGCCCCGGCGGAGAAGGTCACGGATACATGAACGAGATCCTCGTTTTCCTTGTCGAGGGTGACTGTTCGGCGGACACTGTGCCGCTCATCGTCGATGACCGTTTCGAATCCATCGGCCAGATCCCTGATCGTCACCCTCGGCGGAGCACGGTAGAAGGAAGGACGTGAGTCCTCGCGCGGGACTGTTGCGTAGGGGACAGACTCCAGTACGTCAGCCCATTCGCCGTCCCTGCGGACCCGGTACTGTTCGCGATATCCCGCATCGGCTGCCGCGGTCACCTGTATTCGAGGGCCTTCTTTCCTGTATTCGCTCAAGCGTTTTTCCTCGTCAGACCGTACTGTCGCGCAGGAGAAAATCGAACTCTCCCGAACCCGTGTGGAGCACAAGGCCCGCCTCTTCGAGTGCGACGTCCGTGATGCCGTCCACGGGGTGCACTCCCGTGCGGCTGTCGAAAAGGAGCCTGCCGCTTTCACTCAGCTCGGGCCGGTGCGGCGCGTCGGCATGTCCTCCGTCGAATGGCACATGGACCTCCGCGGAGGTGTTGAATGGGACTGTCACCGAAAGATGGAGCTCAGTGCCGGTCTTCCGCCAGCTGACCCGAACCTCTCCCCGCACCGTGAGCAACGAAATCTGCGCATGCGTCAATCCCCGCGGAATCGAGGGCGCAACGATGAATCTGTCGAACCCCGCCGCGTCATCCGCGGGCCGGACTCCGCCGATGCACTTGTAGAACCACGTGCAGACCGAGCCGTGCATCGGCTGGTTGCGGGAGTTCATGATATTGTTGGACCTGTCCGCCTCCCAGCGCTCCCAGATCGTGGTGGCCCCTTTCTCCATCATGTACCCGAAGCTCGGATAGGTTGTCTGCGTCATGACCCGCAAGGCGGTATCCTGCCGTCCATAGCGGGATAATGCCTCCATCATATGCTTGGTAGCCTGGCTGCCGGTGCTGAGATGGTAGTCCCGGGCCACGATGTCCGCCTGGATGTTGTCCACGACCTTCTGTGCCTGGCCCGGCGGGACAAGACCGAGATTGACCGACAGGGCGTTGCTGCCCTGGCTCCCCGTATGATATTGGCAGGTTTCCGCATTGTAGAACGTCTGGTTGTAGGCTTCGCGTATCTTGTCTGCCAATCCTGTGAAGTACTCGACGTCTTCGTCTTTTCCCAGGAGAGCGGCGATCCGGGTCATCTGCACCGCGTCCAGATAGAAATACGCGGTGGACACGAGAGCCCCCGGGGTATGGCGCGAAACCGCGCCCGCACCATCCTTTTCCGGGTAGCATTCCCCCGCCGGACTTGCCCATTCTCCCCACCGTGAACGGTAAATCACATATCCCTGTGATTCCCCCTGGAGTGCGGCGATGTAGCGCTTCTGGGCGTCGTAGGAGAGCTCCAGGACGCGCCGGTTCCCATAGACGCGGTACAGGAGCAATGGCAGGCAGATGGGCGTGTTGACGTGCGGATCGCAGGGATTGAAGCCCCACCGGTGGGGGGCCGTATCCGCAATGTAACCGGCCGGGCTCTGGGTGTCGAAAATGTCACGCAGCCATTTCTCATAGAACCGGGAGACGTCGAAATGGTACGAAGAGCCCTCGACCCGGACAGTTGCGTCGTTCACCCAGCCCTGCCGCTCGTCCCTCTGGCAGCAGTCCGTCGGAATGCTGTACATGTTGTTGGCATCCGTGAGCCACATCATCTCCGCCAGGCGGTTCAAAAACGGATCGCTGCAGGAGAACTGGACGTTCCTGCGGACCATGCTGCGCGCCACCTGCACGGTGAGCCGGACAATCTTCACGCGCCCGCTGGTTTCCAGTCTGAAGTATCTGAATCCGTGGTAGGTGAATCGAGGCGCATATTCTTCTCCCGCGCCGAGTCCCCGAAGAATATAAGTGTCCGCGGCACGCGCAAGACGAAGATTGTCCGTATCAAGGGTGCCATCGTCATGAAGCACCTCGGCGAACTTCAGCGACACCTTTGCGCCGCGCTCTCCGAGGACTTTCATCCTGACCCATCCGGCAATGTTCACGCCTGCGTCATAGATCGCCGACCCATCCGGAAGGGTGTGCAGGAGCTTCGGATCGAGCTCATCCGTCACGCCGATGGGCTCCATTATTTCCGACACCATGCGGCCGCCGGGATTTTCCACTATCGTTGCCAGAATCCATCCGCCCGGACGCTGGTGCACCGATGCAAAATCGTATTCCGGCGAGTCCCACCCGTCCTTTTCCCGGCGGGCGTCGTAGTCCTCACCGTCGTAGAGGCTGTTGTAGACGATGGGTGACTCCGCCACGTACCAGCCATCCCCCCAGTCCGTGTGGATCTCTCCCGTGCCGCCGTCCGCATACTCGAAGTTCAGCTGGAGAAGCAGGCGGGGCGAGCCGTACCAGCCGTTCCCGAGGATTGCGCCGACCACGTTGCTTCCTTCCCGCAGGTGCTCGGTCACATCGTAGGAGGAATACAGGATTGTCCTGCTGTAGTCCGTGGCGCCGGGATCCAGAAGCTTGTCTCCGACCCGCTTTCCATTCAAGTGAAGCTCGTAGTAGCCCAGGCCGGAGACGTACGCGCGGGCCCGGGCCGGTTTTTTCGGGCAGGTAAACGCCCTCCTCATGAGAATGCCCTGCCCGTGAAGTCCGCCCAGAAAGCCCATCCATCTGCCTTTCCAGTCGGAGGGGCTCAGGAGACCCATCTCGAAAAAGGCGGCGCTGCTGTAGCCCTCCGTCCTGCCGTTTTCATCCCATATCTGGACCTTCCAGTACACCCGCTGGCTGCTTGTGAGCGGCGCACCGGCCCAGGGAACGCCTGAACACTGCGCCGCGGTATTCCGCGCATTTTCCGTGCCATCGATCTTTCCACTGTTCCAAAGCTCACCCTCTCCCAGGCGAAGGGTCTCTTCTGACGCCGAGGCGAGCACCTGCCACGCGCTCTGGCGTCCTCCCCGGCGGCTGGACCTGCAGCGCCAGCCAAGCAGCGGCGCGCGCGAATCCACGCCGACGGGATTCTGCGCGAACTCACACGTCAGATCAAACGGCGGACAGTCAGCCACGCGGCTCCTCCTGTTCTCCGGCGCTGCAAATTTCCACAGCACCATAGACGGGCAGATCGTGAATGCGGATCCGGGCGATTCCCCGCGGCGCCCTGAGCAGCTCATACTGCAGTGGGCGCCCTTCAATCGTACAGGTGCGGATCTCTCCGACATCCCCCATCTTCAGGTCCATGGTGACCTCCTGGGGACGCACGCGGTCCGCGGCCTTGTCATAGGCGTAGTTCACGAGGTGAATGACCACGCTTTTCTCCAGCCGCGCGATCTGGAAGTGGATGTCCTTGTTGTCGGATTTCGCCTGCCAGATTTCGTCATAGACGGGCTGGAACAGCGTCCGGAACCGGCGAATCGACTCGCCCGGGTTCCTGATATCCTTTACGCAGAACACCGTGCGGGAGCCGGTGACCGAGTCGAGCCATCCGTCCACGTTCTCCGCGGCGCGTCCAAATATGAACAGCCGCCCGCCTTTCCTGACGTGGTCCTCGAGCACTTTCGTCTGCCCTTTCGTGAGAACCTGGCAATCCGGGACAATGATCGCGTCATACTGCGCAACCTGCTCGACGTCGAGGTCATCCGCCACCATGTCTCCGTCTCCCGTGACCTTTACGTCGAAGTTCACCTGCAGATTGCACAAAAGCTGGGTGATCTCGAAGAAGGGCATCCGGGAGGCGCGATCGTCGTAGACCGCCTCGTAGGTCAGCAGGTCGTCCTCGTCGGCGTACCGCAGCGTTTCTCCGAAGCCGCTCTGCCAGTCGCGGAGGTTGTAGGACGGGAAGCTGTACAGGACGAGGACGTTCGCCCCTGACCGCTTCTGGAACAATCGATCGTTTTCATACAGGAAATCCTGGACCTGGCCGCCGACCACGGGCGGCGCGCTGAATGAGTCGAAGGTCTTGTTGCCCATCCATGCGCCGTAGGGAAAAGCCATGCTGCACCCGTGCATTGCCGCTTCCATGATGAACAGCTTGTACAGGTCGAATGACTTTCCCTTTTTGAGCAGCTCCACGAACTTCGGCATGAATCCGTCATACGGACTCTCGGCGACAATGACCGGCTTGTCCCGCGTGTATCCGACGGCCAGCCGATACCAGTTGTGACGCCGGAAGAGCGTGCGCCGCAGCTCCGTGATGCAGAAGTCGAGCTTGTCGAGGACGGGGAGGTACATGAGGTGCATGTTGGTCATGTTCCCGCTGACCCGTATCTCTTTTCCCCTGCGGCGGCCGTACTCTTTCGCATAGTCGAGCAGCTCCGCAAAATGCCTGTTCGTGGCATGCAGCTGGAAATCCCAGTAGAGATCGAACAGGGGCACGTTCAGTGCGTTGGACGGCCACGGGATGCCGCGCTCGCGCAGGTAGCGCCCATAGTTGAACCCCTTCAGCTCGACATCGGCGAGCTCGGACGGCCGGCTGCCTGCGTTCCTGCCGGCGCCCAGGTATTCGGCGAACTGCTTCATGCAGTCCTTGCAGAAGCAACCCCCGAAGGAAAGCGAGCAGAGAGGAGACTCGCTTTCGTCCAGCTGGATCCCCACGGCCCCGGCATCGATCTGGATCTCGATGATCTTCTTCAGATAGGCTCTCCAGACAGGATTGTTCCGGCAGGTGTTGTGACAGGTGTGCGTAAGCCCCTCGACTTCAACCCACCCGGTGTGAGCCGCCTTTCCGTTGTAGTCCCGGGCCGCGCACTCCTCCCAGAGATCCGTCACACGCTCCCCGTCGCTGTTGCGGATTCCATCCGGGAAGTAGTCCTCGAAGCGCTTTCCAAAGACTTTCCAGTGCTCGTTCCGGGTGAACTCCCTGAGCCCGTACCAGCCCTGGTCCCCTTTCGAACGCAGGATGTTGATCTCCCGCACCTGCGTGTCTTCCGCGTTGAAGACCGCCGGGAACTCCCAGCCCTGGGCCTCGTAGACCACCGCAAACGGCAGGATGCCTCTTCTCAGGCATTCCTCGTTGAACTCCTTCTCATTGATGAACCCGTGGAATCGAAGCTGCGGGGAGACTTCGCCATGGATCTGGCGCTCGAGAAAGGGAAGAGAAATGGCCCCGCTTCCCATCATGCTCCACGCGAGCACCGTGCCGTGGGCCTTCTCCAGCTCATCCACCATCCCCATGTTCTTCATGGAATGGGTGGGATGACAATTCGGCCGATTCGCAAGCCAGCCGTAACAGTAGACTGCTCTCTCCATGGCTGATTCCACTCCTGTTGAAAAAGGCTTCGTTCCCCCTCAGCCCTTGATGGCCCCCATTGTGAGTCCCCGGATGAAGGTCTTCGAGCAGGCGAGGTACACGGCGATGAGGGGGAGGGTGCCGATTGAAAGGGCCGTGATGCGGGCGGCGAGATCGGTTCGGTACGCTGAATTGAGCGTGATGATGCCGATCGGGATTGTGTAGGTATGCACATTGTTCAGCACGATGAGGGGAACGAGAAAGCTGTTCCAATTCGCGGCGAACATCATCAACCCGAGGGCGAACACGGCGGGCATGATGCAGGGCAGTGAAAT
>Ga0265316_10002799_pt1 | contig 17858 bp, 13 predicted proteins | sample 4522metaG_FD_202092 | JGI IMG/M metagenome (GOLD analysis project Ga0265316, IMG submission 202092) | Rhizosphere microbial communities from Carex aquatilis grown in University of Washington, Seatle, WA, United States - 4-5-22 metaG | ecosystem: Host-associated > Plants > Roots > Rhizosphere >... | reverse complement strand
CTTGGCCTTCTCGGCCTTTTCGGTTTTTTCAGCCTTGGCCTTCTCGGCCTTTTCGGCTTTCTCAGCCTTGGCCTTCTCGGCCTTCTCGGCTTTTTCAGCCTTGGCCTTCTCGGCCTTCTCGGCTTTCTCGGCCTTGGCGGCCTTGGCCTTCTCGGCCTTCTCGGCTTTCTCAGCCTTGGCCTTCTCGGCCTTCTCGGCTTTCTCAGCCTTGGCCTTCTCGGCCTTCTCGGCCTTTTCGTTCTTCTCGGCGGCAACCGGAGCAGCAGCCGGAGCAGCAGCCGGGGCGGCAGCAGCCGGAGCTGCCTTGGCAGCCGGGGCGGCAGGCTTGGCGGCCGGGGCCTGGGCCATGGCAGCGATAGGCAGAACAGCGGAAACAACCAAAACTAGAAACATGCGCTTCATCGGGATCCCTCCTTGACGTCTAGCGTCTCAGGGCGGAGATAATACAGGTCGAGAGAAAATTCGCCAGCTCTTAACGAGCTTGCAGCGGGGTATGGGCTTCTGCGACCATAGCCGCGTTAGGAGGCCACGCATGCGCAAGGTGAAGATCGTCTGCACTCTGGGACCTGCGACCGCGGGTGTGCCCCGCCTGTTGGAGCTGATTGAGGCGGGCATGGACGTCGCACGCCTGAACTTCTCGCACGGTGACTACGACACCCACCGCAAGACCTACGACGAAGTGCGCGCGGCGGCCCGCCAGGCCGGCCGGCCCATCACTCTGTTCGCGGACCTCTGTGGCCCAAAGATCCGCGTGGGCCGCATGACCAACGGTCAGGTGCCCCTGGAAAAGGGAAAGACCATCTGCCTGACTGCCACGGAGGTGCTGGGCACGAGCGAGCGGGTTTCACACACCTATCTGCCGCTAGCGCGCGACGTGAAACCAGGCGATCCCATTCTGCTCGACGATGGTCTCTTGCAGCTTCGCGTGGAATCCATCAAAGGCGACGACGTGATCTGCCGTGTGGTCGACGGCGGCATGCTCAAAGACAAGAAAGGCATGAATCTGCCGGGTTCGGCGCTGTCGGTTCCGGCGCTGACGGAGAAAGACAAGAAGGACATCGTGTTCGGCCGCGAATTGGGCGTGGACTGGTTTGCCCTGTCCTTTGTGCGCACCCCGCAGGACGTGACCGAGGCCAAGGCCCTGGCCGGCGGGATCCCCATCATTGCCAAGATCGAGAAACCGGAGGCGGTCAATCGGCTGGACGAAATCTTGGACGTCACCGACGCGGTCATGGTGGCGCGGGGTGATCTCGGCGTGGAAGCCGGCCACGAGAAGGTGCCGCTGATTCAGAAGCGAATCCTGCGTGACATCAAGCTGCACGCCAAACCCGCCATCACCGCCACGCAGATGCTCGATTCCATGATCAAGAACCCGCGGCCCACTCGCGCCGAGGTTTCCGACGTGGCCAACGCTGTTCTCGACGGCACCGACGCGGTAATGCTCTCGGCCGAGACGTCGGTGGGCGACTATCCCGTCGAGGCGGTCAAGACCCTGGCGCGCATCATCGACGAGATCGAAGGCAGCGACTACTACCACAAGCTGTGGAAGGAGCGGCCTGACGTGACCGAGCGGACCTACTCCAGCTCGATAGCCGACGCTGCCGCGGAGATCGCCGAGGACCTCAAGCTGGCGGCCATCGCTGTGTACACCGAGAGCGGACATTCGGCAGCCTTGCTGTCCGCGCAGCGCCCGCTGGCCAACATCGTGGCGTTTTCGCGGCACGATACCGTGCTGCACCGGCTGGGCCTGTACTGGGGCGTGTACCCGCTGTTTGGTGCATGGGTCAAGGGTATCGCGGGCGTGGTCGAACAGGCCGAGCGCGAGCTGCTGTCGCATGGCATGGCCAGGCTCGGAGACGACATCATCGTCACCTATGGAACGGTGTTGAAGGACGAGCCGTTCCAGACGAATATGCTCACCCTGCACCAGATTCGCGGCTAGTCACTTAAGGTCGCGTGTGGCCGCGCGCACGAAGCCGCGCGCCAGCTTTGGGCGAGGCACGGGAAACTCAAACCAACTACGCACGTCAGCGTGCAGACCCTGGCCGTGCATGAAGTTGTAGACCGCGCGGCGCAGGCCAGCAGCGAAGGGCGCCGGATCCTCGCCGCCGGGCTCGCAATACGGGATCTCGTTTTGGGCGAAGGTCGTGGGCGGTGTTTCGAGAATTCGAATTCCAAGCCCGTCCGCTTGGCGAAAGGCTGGGCTGTGCACGGTTAGCGCGAAACGGTGCCAGTAGGCCGAAGCAAGAAGACTGGCCGCGAAGAGCTGGCGAACCAGCTCCAGCGAGTCCACGGTTTCCTGCGCGGTCTGCGTCGGATAGCCGTACATGAGATAGGCGTGGACCAACACCCCGGCGCGGGCAAAAGCGGAAATTGCGAGCGTGGCCTGCGCCAAGTCGAAGCCCTTGCACAGCAGCGTCAGCAAGCGATCCGTGGCGCACTCCAGGCCGCCGGTGACTGCGAGGCAACCCGAGCGCGCCAGCAAGTCGGCGAGCGCCGGCGTGAAGTGTCGCTCGAAGCGGATGTTGGTCCACCACCCGACTTTGAGGCCGCGGTCGAGAATGCCCCGGGCCACCGCCGCGAGCAGAGCAGGGGGTGCCGCTTCGTCGACGAAGTGAAAGTTGCGCTCCCCGGTCTGAGCGATCGCCGACTCCATCCAGCCCACGATGGTCCTGGCGTCAGCCGGATCGAAGCGGGCGATGGTGTCGAGACGGGTGTCGCAAAAAGTGCAGCGGTGCCAGTAGCATCCGTGGGCCAGGGTCAGCTTGAGCCAGCGACGTTCTGACCAGAGCCGGTACATCGGGTTGGGGCTTTCGGCCATGGCCAAGTAGCCGCGGGCGGGAAGCGGCGCAAAGTCAGGCGCAGGCCGATCGCGGTGGCGCAGTTTTGGCTCCGTCGTGTCGTCCAGCCAGATCACGCGGCCGCGCCGGCGCACCCGTGTGCGGACCAGCGGCGCCTTTTGAACTATGCGAAGCAACGGCATCTCGCCGTCGTCGTAGGTCACGTAGTCGAAGTCATCGAACAGGCGCGGATCGGAAACCTCTCGCAGCTCGGTGTTGACGTATCCACCGCCCAGAACTGTGGCGACGCGCGGGTCGAGCGACTTGATCCGGCGGGCGATGCGAAGAGCACCGTAGAGCGCGCCCGGGAACGGCACGGTAATGCCGACAACGCGCGGCCGGTGCAGGCGCCAGGCAGCTTCTGCCAGTTCATCGATCCAGCGGTCGGTTAGTCGGCGGCGCCCGGACAGCGCCCGGCGCAGCGGCTCGAAATCACCCGTCGTTGTCAGGCCTTCGGCATAGCGGGCGAGTTCGAAACGATCGTCGAGACCATCGTGAACAGCGTCGGCGATTTCGTCGAGAAAGATGCTCCCGCGATGGCGCGCCAGCGCGGCCTCGTCGTCGTTGGCGAATAGCCCGCGCAGGGACTCAAAGCGCGGGCCTTCTGGCAAGCCCCCCGGCCGTGTTAGTTGCTTCTCAAGTTGCGGCACATTTCCCTGCAAGACGGCCACCACGCCTGCGACGGCGGAATGGATCGCTCGCGCATGCACCAGGAAGTGTCGCACTGACGGTGGGCGGCGCTGGCGGGCAAAGCGTCGGCGCAGGGCTCGTTCGACATCCTGCACGCCTTGAGGCGAGAACAATCGCAGAGCCAACCCCAGCGAAAGGTCTTCCTGGGCCACCTGGCATCCGTGCCGCTGCAGAAACGCGGCCAGCATGGGCACCGCGGGATACGCCGTGTTGAATTGCACCAGGGGCGGCGTGATGAGAAGCACCTGCCTCAATCGATGTGCCCTTCCATGCAAACGAGTGTACATAGGCCGCCCAAACGACGCCATGCGGTTGGCCCCAATGCCGCGATAGCCGCAAGAGGTCGTGATCGTGGCCGGACTGATGGCTCTATCCGCAGTCAGAGAAAAGACTGACGGAGCCGGCGAATCAGCCTCAGATTTCTGAGGGACATGCGGGAAATTCCAGCGATATTGCGGCAGAATAGTGTTCGCTGGTGGCGGCATCGGGTTTGCAGATGCAGGAACTGGTAGTAGCAACCTTCGATAAGGAGCCCAAGCCATGTTGAGCCACGCCTCGCGATCTTCGCGCCACGTCTTCCTGATCTCAGCTGCCGTCGCTTTCTTGGCTGGCGGGCTGGGCCGGACGGCAGCAGCCAAGGACTGCGCGACGAATTCGGATTGCTCTGCCGGGTACCAGTGTGTCCCTCAGGGCGCGTACGCCGCCACTGGCGGGGCAACGAGTGTCGGGTCTGCGGGGGCGACGGGCAGCCTCGATAACGGGGCCGGTGGTGCGGGAGGAGCCGTGGCAAGCCCCGGGGGCGCTGTCGGGTATTCCTGCCCAGGGGGAGGCAACTGCTCTCCGCCGATCCAAGTGCCCACGCCCGTCACCGGGACCTGCGCCATTGTCTGCGCCACCGTGGCCGACTGTCCCAGCGTGGATTTCGATTGCGTGATGAACTCGACGGTGACGAATGACCCCACTTGTGCGCCGAACACGACGTGCGAAACGCCGCCGCCGCCGACAGCCACCAGCGGAACCTGCGTGGCCAAGCTGCACGCGTGCAGCACTGCCGCCGATTGCCTGGCGCCGCTGACCTGCCAGGCTCAGGAAGCCGCATGCAGCAGCAGTGGGGGCGTGGGGCCGGATGGGACGCCAGTTGTCTCGACGCCGGTGTGCGAGCCTGGACCGTCAGTCTGTTCTTGGGATCCAGTGACCTGTACTACTGACACCGGCTGCGCCGACCCTCTTTACCAGTGTGTGAACGTCGGCGGGTCTGGTTGCAGCTCTTCGAGCGGGGCGACCTGCGCGACGGGAGAGAACTGCCCGGCGCCCGATCCGCAACCCTGCACGACCACCGCGGTCATGAACTGCCTGCCCAGACTCGTCGATTGTGCCTGTGGTCCGTGTCCCGCGGGCGCGGTCTGTGGAGCGTGCGCGACCTGCCTGCCGGGGTGGAGCTGTTTTGATTTCTCGATTGTGGGCGGCATCCCGTCGAGCTGGGGTTCCATCGCGTCCAACCAGGCCTGCCTGCCCGACGGAATCATCATGGCGGCGCAGGGGCACGCTGCAGTCAACGGTCAGTTTGGGGTCAGTTCAACTTCGGGCTCCGGTGGTACGCCAGCTCTGGACGTGGGCGGCACAGGTGGCACGAGTGGAAACAATGGCACTGGCACTGGACCTGGGCAGAGCAACAGCACGAACCCGTCTCCGGTCAATCCGGTGCCCCCCAATGAAAGCGCCGGGGGCGCAGTTGGCTCGGTTCAGCCCATGGCTCACTCCAGCGGTTGCGCCTATGGCGGCAGCGACGCAAGCTCCGTTAGCCTGTGGCTGGCGCTTGCCATGACCGGGTTGGTCGCTCGACTGGCTCGTCGGCGCCGCGGCTAGTTCGCCGCGCTGGTTCGCTCGACGGCCAGGAGAACCGCGCGTAGCTGCGGGATCTCGTCGGGCTGCGCGCCCACGATGACGTCAACGTCGCGACCGCTGCGCTCGGCGTGCAAGAGATCTCCCTCGGGCCGGAGCAGACGCCAGGCGTCCTGGCCGACGCGCGCGATCCCAGCCCCCGGGAAACGTGGTTCCAGGGTATCGAGATACGCGGCCAGAAACTTCTTTGCATCGTTCTCGCTGTCCCAGCGCGTGGCCCACAGAACAAGGAACCTACCAGCCCGCTGCCACACCCAGAACCGGTCGCCACCCCATCCCGCAGCAGCTGTGTCGCCAGAGGGAAAATCCCAGGTTTTGAAATAGGCACGCACGCCCAGCTCACCCAGCACATCGGTGGCCGCGGGCGTCTCGTTCAGGGCTGGGCGCGCGGCCGGAAGACTTATCGCGATGGGTGGATCGCGATGGTCGAGAAACTTTTCGCGTGCGTGCAGAATCTGTTCGGTCGAGGTCGGCGGGTGTCGGTAGAGATCGCTGACCGCGTCCCAGCCGCCGCGGCCCCACACTTCGGAAACCAAAGCCGCACCTTTGAAGTACGGTTCGATGAGGGGCATGCTGATCAAAGGCGGCAGCTTGGTCATTTGATCGAGCTCGCGCCGTTCTTCCGGGCTCAACTCGGCGGCACTGTGGCCCCGGCGCGTCGCTGCCAGCAGCTCAAGCGGATCGGCCGCGCCCAAGAGAGCCACCGCCATGCGCACTCCCGCGACCCCGAGCGGCCCAAGCTGCTTGGTCGCGCCCTCTCCGCTGGCAGTTCGCCAAGACAACATCATGAAGGTCGCTTCGCCCTCGGTCACGAACTGGTGGGCGGTGCGCTCATCTTCCGACAGGCCCAGTCGGTTGCCTTCGCCGCCGTCGAACGTCTCCAGGTCGAAGTACTGGTCATCGAGCGCGTGGGTCAGCTCGTGCGCCACGATGATTTCATCCACTTCCTTGTCGCGCGCGTCGCCCACCACGCGAAACGACTTGCTGTTCGGATCGTAATAGGCTGCCACCTGCGTGGTCAGCGCGTCCTCCATCGTGGTCATCAGGTCGAAGCCCTGCGGGGCCAGGCCTAGGTCGGCATAGGCGTGCGACAGCGCCTGGTTCTTCGCGGGCGGCAGCTCACGCCCCAGTTCCCGATGAACCCACGCGCGGAAGTCCGCGCGGCTTTGTGTGGATGATGGGACCGAATACTTGAAGGGCAGGGCGCGCAGTGCAGACAACTCGGCTTCGATGCGCGTGAAGTGCGCCACAGGGGCCGCCGCATCGGGCGAGATCGCGACGGGCGTCGGTGCCACAGGATGGACCTGGGCAGGTGCGTGACAGCCCAGGCACATGAGCACAAGAAGGTGAGCGCGGGACATCGCTGGGGCCATTAGCACATCTTGGCCATCCTGTCTTAAGGCGAGACCGGATATAATCGCCGACGAGGAAACCTTGATCGGTCGCAGCATAGGCAACTACAAGATCGTCCGCGTAATCGGCGAAGGCGGCATGGGGACCGTGTACCTGGCCGAACACCCCATGATCGGAAAGCGGGTGGCAGTCAAGATGCTGCGCCCCGATCTGGGCACTGATCCTGGCCTGGTCTCGCGTTTCTTTCAGGAAGCGCGCGCGGTCAACGAGATCCGTCACCCCAACATCGTGGACATCTCCGACTTCGGCAAGACCGAGGACGGAATCGTATATCTGGTCATGGAGCTGCTCGAGGGGCGCAGCCTGCGCGACCGCCTCAATGCCGAGGGTGCGCTGCCCATCGGCGACGTCGTTACCATTTGCCGGCAGGTGTGCGACGCGCTGGCCGCGGCCCATCGGGTCGGCATCATCCATCGCGATCTCAAGCCCGACAACATCTTCCTGCTTGCCGATCCCACGCAGCCGGGTGCGCTGCGCAGCAAGCTGTTCGACTTCGGCGTGGCCAAGCTGCTGGGCCAGCAGGAAAAACAGGTTGGCCACAGGACCATCGCCGGCTCGGTGGTGGGCACGCCTTTCTACATGTCGCCGGAACAGGCGCTGTGCCAGGACGTGGGCGCGGCCGCCGACATCTACGCGATGGGCGTGGTGATGTTCGAGATGGTCACGGGCCGAGTGCCCTTTGCCGCCGAGCAACTCGTGCTGCTGCTTAACGCCATCTTGAAGGAGCCGGCGCAGCCCGCCAGTCAGTTCCGGCCTGAGGTGCCGCCGTTCTTGGACCGCCTGATCCTGCGCTGTCTGGAGAAGGATCCCGGGGCGCGGCCCCAGAGCATGGAAGAGGTCGTGGCGCTGCTGGGCGCGGGTGCCGCCGAGTTGTCCGGGCAATCCATCGCTTTTGGGGAAACCATGGCAATCGGCCCTGGCCTGGCCAACCTCACGGCTTCCGGTCTTGGGGCTGCCCGGCCGGCGGCCATGACGGCGCGGACCAGCGCGCCGGCCAGTCGTTTCACTGTCAAACCCCAGACCATGACGGCGCGGACCACTGAGACTGCTTCAGCCACGCAGGCTGCCAGCGAGAGTACGAGCGCGGGTGCGGCGGTCGGGCGCAGAGGCAGCGCCCGACAAGGTGGCGCTGGACTGCTCGGTTTGGCGCGCAGTTGGCTGAACTCTCCTCGCGTGGCCCGGGCTGCCATTCCGACGGTAATTGTCGCGGCGGTCATCATCGTTGCCAGCGTGTTCATTTCTACGGCATCGACCCCACCCGTCACGCGCGAAGTCGTTGCCGCGCAGCCGCCGCCTCCGCCGGCGCCCACGCAGGCGACGATCGCTGTCAACTCCGAGCCCGCGGGCGCGGAAGTGACACGTCTCAACGATGGGCGGTTGCTGGGTACCACCCCGCTGGTCGACATCCGCCCGGTGGATGGGCAACAGATCAACTACCGTTTTCGCTTGGCGGGGTACACCGAGGTGCAGATGCCTGTCCAGATCACCACCGGCGGTACTTTCGACGTCAAGGCAAACCTTGAGAACAAGACGCGCGAGCCGAGCCGTTCCGTGTCGTCCGGCTCGTCGCGGAGGATGTCCCGGGGCAAGGTCAAGAAAGGGGAGCACATAGCTGCGGCCTCGTCCGTGACGCAGGCACCGGCACAGGCACCAGCGCCGGTGGCGCAGCCACACTATGACGCCCCGTCATCCTCCACGTTGCCGCCGCTCAACCCGTCGGTTCGGGTGCGCCGGATCGGTGGGCGCTGAAACTCCCCGGTCACCTTGACGCTCTGGCGGTGGCGCGGTAGTAACGCTCGCTTCCTGCCGGCCTAGCTCAGTGGTAGAGCATCGCTTTCGTAAAGCGAGGGTCCCCGGTTCAATCCCGGGGGCCGGCTCAAGCGTTACCTTGGGCGCAGAGCACTAGAAATAGGTTCCTCCGACCTGCACACCAAGCCAGGTGGCGTCGATCGGTGCGCCGAGGTCGCCGGACTTGAGTGTTGCGAGCGTTGTGCCGAGGTGGCCCTGGACGGTCAGCGTGACGATTTTTGTGGTGCTGAAGTCGTAGCCCGCCTGAATGCCGGAGAAGAAAACTCCCGATGCGGACGAATCGTTGCCCCCTATCGAAAGGGGATTGGACAGAAGCGCAGTCACGCCGAGAACCAGTCCGAAATTGAGTCCGCTATTCTTGATCGGAAAGACCAGCGCCTCGGCCGCGAAGCGCTCCGCCTCCAGCATGGATGACTTCTTCTTGGCGCCGTTGTCCGACACGTGCGTCATTTGTTTGGAAGTCAGCAGGAAATCCCCAGCAAGAACCCCCGAGAGGACGAAATTTGGAACTGGCGCCCCGCCTATTTCCAGGGTCACGTTGAAGGCACCGCCGTTGAATCCAGAAAACTGCGCATTTGTGGTGTTGATCTTGGCGATATGTATGAACGTGGGTCCGCCCGTGGCTCTCATGAAGAACCCGCCTCGCTCTCTGAGAGGAGGCGAGTCTTGATTCATGTCCGGTGGAGTTGCCGCGTTTGTTCCTGCGCGCCCCTGCGGACCTGATTCCGGAAGAGTTTCCTGGTCCGTTGGCGGGGTCGGCGCGTACAAAGGTGCCGTTGATGATTGGTCCATCTCGGTGGCCGGCTGCGCCTGGTCTGCCACCGGCGCGGGGCTTGCGATGGGGGTGGGCGCTACCTGCGCCTGCACGATGGATGGCAGCGTGAGCAGCAACCCGGATGTTGCCCCTACCAGAAGGACAGATTGGCGGGCAGGAACGCGACGTGTTTGCAGAGAACTTGAATGCATCTCAGAGGCTCGGGTCATCGTGGCAGCTCCTTCTTGTCCCCTTGGCGACACAGGGCGGTTGCAGCTTTTTCGGCGAACCTATGCAGTTCGCCAGCTGTGATCAAGTCGGGGTTGCTTGGGCGCGGGATTGATCCCTGCTTCCTTGAGCATTCCTGCCGCCAATGCCTCGATCGGATCAATTCCCTCAGAGCCCCGAGATCAATCGCATAGCAACCGCGGCTGTGACCCCGGCGATGCGCACTGTCTTCCGCTTGCCGGTTTCACCACGAAGGATGGTCACCGCCGAGCGGGGCACGCCAAAGCTTTCGGCCAGGACCCGTTGCACGGCTGCGTTGGCCTTGCCCTCCACCGGCGGGGCGTTCACCGACACCTTGAGTCTGTCACCCACGACCGGTCCCATGCCCTCGCGCGGACAACGAGGCTGCACCACGATGTCGAGCGTAGCCGCGCCGTCCTTTTCGCTGACCTTGAGTTCACCCATCGGGGTCAACGGGTGCTTCTCAGCTTACAACGATATTGACGATCTTGCCGGCGACCACGATGACCTTGCGGACTGTCTTGCCTTCCAGGTGCTTGGCGACATTCGGCACGGTCATCGCCTTGGCACGCACCTCGGCCTCGGGCGCGTCGCGCGCGACCTGGACATCGCCGCGTAGCTTGCCGTTCACTTGCACGCCCAGGGTCACCACCGCGTCGATGGTCAGCGCCTCGTCGTAGCTAGGCCACGCGGCTTGCAGCAGGAAGCCATGCTGGCCCAGCTTCTCCCACGCCTCATCGCCCAGGTGGGGTGCAAATGGCCCCAGCAGCTTGATGAGCGTCAGCACATCCTCGCGCGTGGCGCTGCCGCTGGTTAGCTCGTTCAGGTACTCCATCATCGCGGCCACGGCGGTGTTGAAGGCCATGCGATCCAGGTCGCCAGTCACCTTCTTGATGGTCTTGTGGCGCAAGCGCAGGTGCGCATCACCGGCCGGCGCCGGCTTTTCGTCGAATTCCTCAATCAAACGCCAGACACGTTTGAGAAAACGAGTGCAGCCCTCGATGGCGCGCGCGTCCCAGGGCTTGGGCAACTCGAACTCGCCCATGAACATCTCGTACAGGCGCAACACATCCGCGCCATACTCGGCCACCACGTCGTCGGGGTTGATGCCGTTGAGCTTGGTCTTGGCCATTTTGTCCACGGCCGCCTTGAGTTTCTCGCCCGTGGCTTTGAGAATGACATCATCGCCTCGCAACTCGATCTCGGTCCGGTCGTGGTAGCGGCCCAGGGCGTCCTGGTACGAATAGGCGAGCACCGTGCCCTGGTGGCGCAGTTTCTTGAAGGGCTCTTTGGTCGACACATATCCCAGGTCGAAGAGTACCTTGTGCCAGAAGCGCGAGTAGAGCAGGTGCAGAACCGCGTGCTCGGCACCACCCACGTAGAGGTCGACCGGCTGCCACTGCCGCTCCGCCTGCTTGGACCATGCCTCGTGATCGGCCTTGGGGTCGAGGTAGCGCAGATAGTACCAGCAGGATCCTGCCCACTGAGGCATGGTGTTGGTTTCTCGTCGGGCCGGGCCGCCGCAGGTAGGGCAAGTGGTCTTGACCCAGGATTCAATCCCGGCGAGAGGCGATTCGCCCGTGCCGGTGGGCTGGTAGCGCTCGACCTCGGGCAGGGTCACCGGCAGCGCCGATTCGGGCACCGGCACCGTGCCGTGCGTGGGACAGTGAACGATTGGGATGGGCTCGCCCCAGTAGCGCTGTCGGGAAAACACCCAGTCGCGCAACCGGTAGTTGACCATGGCGCGGCCCAGCCCGCGGGCTTCGAGCTGTCCCGTGACCTTGGCCTTGGCCTCGGCTGTGGGCAGACCATCGAGATCGCCTGAATTAGTCGCGATGCCGTCGTCGCAAAAGGCCTGGCCAGCTTCGGGCGTGTGGCCGTCAGCGGGCCGCACCACCGGGCGGATGGGCAGATTGAATTTGCTGGCGAATTCGTAGTCGCGCTGATCGTGTGCCGGCACCGCCATGATCGCGCCGGTGCCATAGCTGGAAAGCACGTAGTCAGCGATCCAGACCGGCGTTTTCTCGCCATTGACCGGATTGATGGCAAAGGCGCCGGTGAATGCGCCGGTTTTTTCCTTGGCCAAGTCGGTGCGTTCAAGGTCGCTCTTGTGGCGAGCGGCGATCTGGTACGCGCGCACGGCGGCCTGCTGCGCCGGCGTGGTCAAGCTGTCGACCAGCGGGTGTTCCGGCGACAGCACCATGTAGGTCGCGCCGTACAGGGTGTCGGGTCTGGTTGTGAACACCTTGATCTCGTCGCTGCCCGGCGAGCCATCGGGGCCGACGACTTTGAAGATCGCCTCGGCTCCGTCGGAGCGACCGATCCAGTTGCGCTGCATGGCCAGGGTGGACTCGGGCCAGTCCAGCTCCGCCAAGTCATCCAACAATCGGTCCGCGTAGCGCGTGATGCGCAGCAACCACTGGCGCATGTCCTTGCGCTCGACCCCGCTGCCACAACGCTCGCAGCAACCCTGCGTGACTTCCTCATTGGCCAGGCCGGTCTTGCACGACGGGCACCAGTTGATGGGCACGGTGCCCTCGTAGGCCAGACCTTGGTGAAAGAGCTGCAGGAAGATCCACTGCGTCCACTTGACGTACTGTGGATCCGTGGTGTTGATTTCGCGATCCCAGTCATAGGCAAAGCCGATCGAGTCGATCTGGCGGCGAAAGTTGGCGATGGCCTTCTCGGTGGTCACGCGCGGATGGATGCCGGTCTTGATGGCGTAGTTCTCGGCCGGCAGGCCAAAGGCGTCCCAACCCATGGGGTGCAGAACGTTCCAGCCCTGCATGCGCTTCCAGCGTGTGATGATGTCGGTCGCGGTGTAACCCTCGCAGTGTCCAACATGCAGCCCTGCGCCCGAGGGATAGGGAAACATGTCCAGGGCGTAGAACTTGGGCCGCTTGGGATCGAAGGTGGTCTGATGCAGGTGGGCCTCGCGCCAGCGGGCCTGCCATTTGGGTTCAACGGAGCGATGGTCGTAGGGCATGGGGGTGCGAAGTCTACACCACCCTTGCGTCGATCAATGAGAGGTCATGCGATCTGCAGCACCTGCGTCTGGCAGGGCCGGCAGCGGCGGCAGTCCGACCATCTCACGCCGCCGTTCGAACAGCGCCTTTCCGAAGAGAAGGGCGGTCAGGCAGGGATGTGGGGCCAGGGCGAAGGTCTTTCCAGCGGCGCGCAACTCGACGTTCTGGTCGGTGACCACCCAGCGCGTGCTGACTTTCTCGCTCCAGCGCACCTCCACTTCGATTTGTGGGGCGACCATCACCGCGGCCGGAAGTGGCTTCCAATTTTCCAGCAGCAGGTGCCGCAGCGCCGGCAAGCTGGTGTTCTCTTCGAACAGATAAGTGCTGCGACCGCCCAGGGTCTTTTCGCTGTCGCTGGCCTGGATCTCGTCGGACCGAACCAGCGCGGGTGGCCGATCCCGGCCACGCGCCAGATTGTCGAAGTAGTCCTGCACATGGCACTGGTCGTCGAAAATGATTTCGTTGGGCGGAACCTTGGCGAAATTGCGGCGCACGCCCACGGCACAGCCGACCAGCGCTGACACGACAAGTACAGCCGCGCCGGCCGTTCCTGCCACTATTCTCTTTCCGTCCATGGGCGATATGCCTCCACTATCGAAGGAGCGAAGTCAATCCTTGAGCTGGCTTGGCCCAGCGGCAAGCGAATGTCACGGGCCGACCTCGGACGCACTTTCGCCAGCCTCCTCGGACGGTCCGTAGTCCACGCCCGGTTTGGGCAAGTAGGCATCGATCGGCCTCTTCACCTTGCCCATGATGTGGCCCTCGGTGACCACCACCGGCACCGGCGGGGACAGCTCATAGTAGTAGCCGCGCGTGCCGAGGGCGTAATGGTATTGCTTGCCATCGTGTTCGAGATGGCGGCGAATCGTGAGCGGCACGTTGCCGACGCGGTGGAAGGCCCGGTGGCGCAGCAAGAAATCGAACAGGCGCACGGCTCGGCTGTTCACCAAACGATGGCAGCCGTGCGAGAACCGCCGCGCGATCGAGGTGTAGTCGACTGAGCCATGGGTGCGAATCTGGTTGTCGTAGAAAGTGTTCTTGCCGCGTTGCCAGTGATGGATCGCCATCACCAGGCCGTACGCCGATTGATAGCCAGGGCCCATCACGTCGGTGTTCACCGCCGCCACCGCCCCCGTATCGCGGTCCAAGGTCTTGCGTGTTAGCAGGTCCTTTGCTGGCGTGCCTTCAGGCGGAATCCACACCGGCCCGGCCACTATGTCTCTCCACACGCGCGCGCCGACGTCAGAGTTCTTGTACTTGAAGTACACCTTGCCGTTGGGCCGCATTTCGCTGCGCCACGAGCCGATGGTGGTGCGCCAGCGGCACAGCGGAATTTTCTGCTTGTTCCATTTCACGTAGAGCGTGAGGCTGGGAAAGTTCACGCGCGGCTGTGCGATGAGCTTGCCGTCTTCATCGTAAGGAAAATCGTACCACACATCGCCGCGATCGATCTCGACGGAAAGATCCATCTTGCTGCTGTAGTAGGGCGGAAGCTTGGGTGGCGGAAAGGAGACGCGAAGCATGTTCCCTATCCCCTGGGTTCGGAACGCATCCATGATCCTGAGCATGTCGCTGGTGGTGCGTGCCCCCAAGCCCGCCATGAGCGCGTCGGTGAATTCGGCGATGAGATTCGGCACGGGATGTTCGACCCCCGCCGCGTCCTTGTAGGTGGCCGGCTTTGCTCCGCCCGAGACTGAGCCATCCTCGATGATGCCGGCCGCGGCGGCCACCCGTTCCATCAGGATGCGCCGGAAAGTGTCGAAGTGCAGGTCGAGCGGCGGTCGCTGCAAAGCCGCCAGCGTCTCACCGCCAAGAAAACCCCAGCCGAAAATGTTATTCTTGCGCTCCCAGGCCGCCAACGCCTGATTGGTCGCCAAGTCGAACTGTCCATCCACGTGTTTGGCCCGCGCGGACAGCAAGCCCTCGCACGCCAGGCGTGCTTGCGCCGCCCGGATCGCGCGCAGACGCACCTGCCCGCGACGGGCGCGTTCGATGCGAGCCGCGGCCTTGGCATCATTCGCGGCGATGAACTTGAGCCAGCCGTCGCGATCGCGTGTGGTCGTGCCCGCCGCTTCCTTGGCTTTGGCGATTTGCTTGTCGACCCAGGCGGCATCCCCGGTCGTCTCGTTGTATTCGCGGTGTGCCTGCTCGCGACTTTGGAACGTTACCGTACCGTCGAAGGCCGACAGGCCGCCCGGGTCCAGGTTGGCGTAGCAGGTTTTCTTCTTGTCGTCCTCGATGCGTTTGAGCAACACATCGAACGTGGGCGGGATGCCGTAGGCTTCGAGAAAATTCGGCTCGCGTTGCAGGCGCAGCGCCCGTCTGGCCTCAGCGATCACGCGCTTGCCCTGCGGGCTTTGTGCCACGTCCTCGGTTCCGGGCAGACCAGCGGCCATCAACACAGCGTAGTTTCCCTCTGCGCTGTCCAAGAAGATGTCATCCGGACTTTCCCAATCATTTGCCAGCGCGATGAAAGCGCTGCGGTAGCGGTTGGGCTTCACTTCGCCTTTGGGACCGTCCGATTCGCTGAAGATAAAGGGTGCCCACTTGTCGCTCAGATCCACTTCGAGCAGACCTAAGGAACGCGCCCAGTCCGCGGGTACACGGCCGGGGTGCTCTGACCCCACCACGATGGTCTCACCCTCGGCCATCTCCCCGTCTCCATCCCAGGGGAGGCGCGGTTGTGCCGGCTGGACCGGAGCCAACTCGGCCGTGCGCTTGGGTGGCGCTGCGTCGCGCTTGGGGCTGGGAGGGCGTGCGCAGGCCAACACAACCAGCGCTGCAAACCAAGTCAGAGGGCGGACGGTTCGCATGACCGTCAGATTTGTAGCCGGGTGTGGGCCGAACGCAAGCATCAGGCATGGCACCTCGGCGGGCGCTGCCCGCGGGCCAGCTTCCATTTGACAGCTGCAGCGCCGGCTAGTAGATCCTGGCGTCCCGATGCGCCGGGAAACCGTCGCTTCGGGGCCTGGGGTGGTAGTTAAGTTGGTTATAACGCCGGCCTGTCACGCCGGAGGCCGCGGGTTCAAGTCCCGTCCACCCCGCTACGTAAGTACCCAAAATCATAAGAGGTTCTCAGAGGAAGAAGCCTCTTGCACCAAGGTTGCACCAAGGCAGCCTGATTCCGCGCCGGAAGAGGCCCCTGACGAGGTGGCCATGGCCATGGTGGACGCCGCACGTGACTGGTGCGCATGTCACTGCCCGAGTCATCTGCGGCAGCATTTGCTGCGGCTGATGCAGCGCCTGGAGCAGGTTTCGCTCACCTGGCCGGCGATAGAACGATGAGGTCTAAGCTCAAGGGGCGCATCCATGGCTTCCTACCTTGCCCCGGTGCGCATGACTCAGGTTCGTAGGGCCGGCGTCCTCGTGCGGAACGACAGCAAACCGGACGCATTCCCATCACAAGCGGAACCATCAGTGCCGGCTGACCGCTCAAAACGGGACTTCATCGGTGTTGTGCGGGGGCTCGCCGTCATCGGGCCCGCCGCCGTCCTTGGTGCCTTCGCTGACCACCTCGACGGTGTTGGCCACGATGTCGCCGTAGACCTTGCCTTGCCAGTCACGACCGCCCAGCCGACCGCTCACCGACAACACGGAGCCGGGCTTCCAGGCAGACGCCTGCTCGGCGAGTCGTCCAAACACCTTGATGGGCACGAGCTGTGGGTACTGCCCCTGCGTTTCGCAGATGAGGGTCAGGATGGTCTTTCCAGCTTTTGACACGAAAGTGTCGATGCGTTGAAGAGTGCCTTGTCCCTGGAATGTGAATTCGCCCATGGTGCCTTTCCGTGTTCGTTCCTGGTTGCGGAACCAGAGCAATGCCACACCAAGGACGGCTTGCAAAGAACCTCGTCATCTATTCCCGCTTTCTGGTTGGAGTCTCGTGCAGGTCTGCCGTGGTCAGCGCAGCCGAGCCGAACTTGTCATGGATGCGGTCGAGAACGGCGTTGAGCCGGCCAGAATCGAAGAGAGGCATTGTGATGAGCCAGCGGTCAGGGCTCATCAGAAATCAGACGCGGCTGGGGCGAAGTGCTGTGGCTTGCGACAGCGTCTTGACGGTGTCGATTCGATAGATGAGCCAGGTGCGATCAACCTTCTTCAACTTGAAGTTGAATTCCTGCACCTGGAAATCGCCCTCACCCTCAACGGTGGCTTTGCCCGTCAGGTTGGCCATCGCACTCTGGTTGCCGGCATCGAGAGTGACGTTGATGTCCAGGAACTCGACCTTGAGCCCGCGCACGTGCTGCATGGCTCCCATCGTTGCCTGCATCAGTTCGTCGCGCCCTTGCAACTCGCGTGGGTCAAAGCCACGGACTTCCAGGTTGATCACCACGTCGGCAGTGAAGTAGTCCCCGAGGCTTTGAGCTTTGAGGCCCCTGGGAATAGCTCCTTCGCCGGGCTCGACGGAAACTGTGCGGGCCAGATTGAGCAAGCGCGAGCGGATGGCGTTTTGAGGACTGGGAAACCACACGCGCCAGCCCCAGATTGCAAGGCCGATCAGAGCTGCGGCGAGAATGAGGCGAATGGGCTTCCTCACCAGAGAACCCTTCCGACGATCCGTTGTCTTGGAGTCTTGCCCTTCTCGTGCAACTTTTCCGGCATCGAACGGTTGTCCCCGACAACATAGTACAGGCCCGGCGCGAGCGTTTCTGGCGGTATCTCCCAGTCACAGCCGGGATTCAGGTAGGGTTCTTCGACGACCTCGCCGTCGATGAGCAGGTGTCCCTTGTGAAATGCGACGGTATCGCCGGGTAGACCCACCACCCGCTTCAGGTACATCACGCTTTGTCCGGCCAGGCGGATGGCGACAACATCGCCGCGCTTCGGTTCGGACCGGGCGTAGGCGAGACGGTTCACCAGGTTGACACCCCCATCCTGGTAGGTGGGGAGCATGCTTGTCCCTCTCACATGGATGGGAAGTACCACGTAGGCGCGAGCGAGAAGGACGGCAGCCACCAGCACCACAATTCGCGCTAGCGTTCGTTTGGGTCTACGGCCAATCAATGCCGTCCGCAGCCAGGCCGGCGGACGGAACGAATGGGCCTTCGTCGCAAGATCGGTCACAGCCCGCCGTGGAACCGACCGAAGCCACGGGCAAGCATCACCGACATGATCACGATACCGGCCCCAAGGACGAGCACATGGCGGGTCCTGCGCAGATCGAATTTGCCCACGCGA
>Ga0265316_10002796_pt1 | contig 17878 bp, 17 predicted proteins | sample 4522metaG_FD_202092 | JGI IMG/M metagenome (GOLD analysis project Ga0265316, IMG submission 202092) | Rhizosphere microbial communities from Carex aquatilis grown in University of Washington, Seatle, WA, United States - 4-5-22 metaG | ecosystem: Host-associated > Plants > Roots > Rhizosphere >... | reverse complement strand
ACCAGGGTCGGGGCCGCATCGCCCCCGGCTTCGATGGCGCCGCCATCAATCACGCCTCCGCCGCGCGCATCCGTGGTCGTGTCGGTTCTGGGCGCATCCGTCGCGGCGTCAAGCCGCGCGGAATCGGCCCCAGTCAGGTCCGACGTGAATCCATCGCGGCCGGCCAAGTCCGCTGGGCCATCGGCGAGAGTCGGGCCATCGGGAAGAGTCGGGCCATCGGGGAGAGTTGCGCTATCGGCGCCGGGCAGGCTGTCGAGCTTGCCGTCGTTCCTGACGTCCGCGAGAGTTCGACTGTCGCCAGTGCTGCCACTGTCGTGAAGCACGTTGAGGGTGCTGCGTCCTCCGCATGCTCCGAGGGTTCCGACCAGGACTGCGAGAAACGCGAGAGTGCTTCTACTCATGTTCTTTCCTACGGATTGGACGTGTTGGTTGAGTGCTGCGGGTCAGGGATTGCTGTACGCGGAGAAACGCCACGCTTCCACTCATAAGGGCACGGCGCCTTCGCGAATCGTCAGTGCGAAAGGCGCACTTGGTTCCAAATCGTCATCATCCGGCGCGCACTGCGCGAATCGCAATGGCGATACTGAACGTGGCTCACGCTAGATCTCTTCAGATCTCTTCGCTGAATTCGAGCGGGAACCGCTGCCGCATGGTGCGGTTCACGACCTCTTCGATCTCGTCCTCGGTCCGCAAGGTCATGATTTCCTCGGTCAGCTTTTGCGCCTCACCGAGCCGGGTCGAGCGGATGATGGACTTGACCATGGGGATCTGGCGCGGCGCCATGGACAGCGAGCGTAGGCCCAGGCCTAGCAACACCCAGGTGAAGCGCGGATCGCCCGCCATATCGCCGCACATGGCGACGGGCTTGCCGTGGCTGTTCGCGGCCACCACCACCGTCTGGATGGAACGCAAGATGGCTGGGTGCAGAGGGTGGTACAGGTAGCCCACGTGTTCATCCTGGCGATCGGCGGCGAGTGCGTATTGGATGAGGTCGTTGGTGCCGATGGACAGGAACTCGCTTTCGTCCGCGAGGAAGTCCGAGATGATCGCCGCGCTGGGCGTTTCGACCATGGCACCGAGTGGAACATTGCGGTCGTGGTCGAGGCCATCCTTGGCCAGCTCGTCGCACACGTCGGAGCAGACCTGGCGCACGATACGCCATTCGCCCACGCCGGAAATCAGCGGAAACATGATGCGCAGGGGGCCCACCGCCGCGGCTCGATAGAACGCCCGCAGTTGCGAGCGGAAGAGATCGCGCCGCCACAGTGAATAGCGGATCGAACGCAGCCCGAGCGCGGGGTTGTTGCCAGCGGGAATGCGCACCGACATGGGCAACTTGTCGCCGCCCAGATCTAGGGTCCGGAAGATCACGCTGCGGCCTTCCATGGACTTGAGCGCTGCCACGGCATGCTGGTACTGCTCTTCCTCGGTGGGCAGGGTCGCGCGTTCAAGGTAGAGGAACTCGGTGCGGAAGAGCCCCACGGCATCGGCGCCGAGCTCGACCGAGACCGGGATCTCTTCGAGAAGTTCGACGTTGGCCGCCAGCTGGATCCGCACATTGTCGAGCGTGGTCGCGGGCGCCTCTCGCGCCTTGGCGAGGCGCTCGGCCTGCACGAGATCGCGCGCCGCCCGATCGGCGAAACGCTCCTGAATGCCGAAGTCGGGTTCGAGGATGACCTCGCCGCGTCCACCGTCGACGATCACGGTCATGCCGGTGCGGATGTGCTTGATGAAATCTTGCACCCCGGCCACCAGCGGTAGTCCGAGGGCGCGCGCGACCAGGGCCGCGTGCGAGGTCTTGCCCCCGCCCTCGGTGAAGAAGCCGCTGACGCCGGCGCGGCCGAGCTGGGTGATGTCCGCCGGGGAAAGATCGTGCGCGAAGACCACCGCGCCCTTGGGCACGCCTTCGTGTCCGGGCGGGGTCATGCCGAGCAGGTTGCGCAGGATGCGCTCGCCGATCATGTCGATGTCGCTGCGGCGCTCGCGGAAGTAGGGATCCTCGATGCTGGCGAACACGACCTGGATCTGGTCGAGAGCGCGGCGCAGAGCCCACTCCGCCGACACCTGATCGTTGCGAATGATTTTGCTGGTTTCCTCGACGAGGTGAACATCGGCCAGCATCATGCGGTGGGCTTCCAGGATGCGGTACTCCTGGCCGTCGCCCACTTGGTCGGCGATCTGCTGCTGGATACGGCGAAGCTGGGCATCGCTGCGCGCCAGCGCGTCCTCGAAACGGCGCAGCTCTTGGTCGACTTCGTCGGTGAAGATGCGCCGCTCTTGCACCTCGACGCGGCCGCCGAGGAAATGCGCCACGCCCATGGCGATGCCGGGCGATGCGCCGACGCCGGCCAGCCTAATCATCGACCACGCCCTCCCCAAAGCCATTATCGACGAGCGCGCCCAAGGCGGCCACCGCCTCGTCGGCGTCCGGCCCCACGGCCTCGATCACGATGCTCAGGCCCAAGGCAGCCACCAGGGTCAGAAGGCCCATGATGCTCTTGCCGTTCACGCTGCTGCCGTCCTTGATGACCCGGATCTCGGACTTGAAGTGGGCGGCGAGCTGGACGAACTTCACCGCCGCTCTCGCGTGCATTCCGGCGCGATTGCGTATCTTTCGTTCCTGGCGTGCGACGTGCTGTGCGGACTCCGCCACGTCAGATCTTTCCTCCCACGGTCACTTTGCCGGTCAGTTCCGATCCGATTCGGATCGAGCGCCGGCCACATTCCTGCACCTCCATGGCCAGAGCCAACGGAGGAAGTCTGCACCGGTCGAGCGTCGCCAGTTTGAGCAGCATGGGCAGGTTCACGCCACAAACCACCTCGGCCGCGCGCGTTCCGTCGGCCATGGTCATGGACACGTTGAAGGGCGTGGAACCAAAGACGTCCACCAGCAAGAGCACGCCCGCACCGTCGTCCACCTGGCCGCACGCCTGGGCCACCTTGTGCATGATCGAGGCGCTGTCTTCCCCGGCGGATACGCAGGCCGCCGCGATGTTGGGGATGGTTCCCACCACCCGGCGCGCGGCCTCGATGAGCGCGAAAGCCACCTGTTCGTGAGACACCACGACGACGCCCACCATTGGTTCAATCGTCCTGTTCCCTGAGGAAGACATGGTATTTCAGCCGCTTTCGCCTGTGGATCGGTACGGTGGATAGATTACATCTTTCATCGGCGATAGCGAGGTTGTTTGCTTTTCGGAATTCACTTCTGGACCTCGATCCCTGGAAGCGTTCGCCCGCGCGCGATGTCACGGTGTTTGACTTCAACCTGGAAGGCGCCTAGGCGCTGGCCCAGCTCGTTGGCGATAACCACCGAGCGGTGCCTGCCGCCGGTGCATCCGATGGCGATGGTGGCGTAGGTCTTTCCCTCGCGCTCGAAGGCGGCCACGCACAGGGTGAGCAACTCCTCCGCCTTCTCCAGGAAGAGCTTGGTTTCCTGGCTTTCCATGACGTAGCTGCGCACGGACTCGGCCTCACCCGACAGGGCCGACAGGGTGCTGACGAAGAAGGGGTTGGGCAAGAAGCGGACGTCGAGCACGATGTCGGCCTCGGTGGGCAGGCCGTACTTGAATCCAAAGGACATCACCGTCACGGCTAGGTTGCCGTCGGCGCGACCGTAGCGGCCAAGCACGATGGCGCGCAGGCTATGAACGTTGAGCTCGCCAGTATCGATCACCGCGGTGGCTTCGGCGCGCAAGGCCGCAAGGCGCGTGCGTTCGACTTCGATGTCGGCGCGGATGTCCTTGCCCAGCAAGGGGTGCCGCCGGCGCGTCTCCGAGAACCGTCGCAGAATGATTTCGCTGGGCGCATCGAGAAAGAGCACGTCGATGGAATGCCCCGCCGCGCGCAGATCGGAGAGCACGCGCGAGGTGTCGGTAAGAAAATCCCCACTGCGCGCATCCACCACCAATCCGGCCCGCATGACTTCGTCCCGCCCGGCCAGAAGCTCGATGAACTTCGGCAGAAGCGCCATCGGCAGGTTGTCGACGCAATAGAAGCCGAGATCCTCGAGCGCGCTCTTGACGGTGGTTTTGCCCGCACCCGAGACGCCGGTGATGACGACCAACTTCATGGCTATTCCACGTCACCGCGAAAGCGGCGCTGCCGGGCTTCGGCCAGGGCCTGATCCAAGCGTTCTTGAAACTCGCGCGCGGCATGGTGGCCGCGGACTTGTAGCAGGCGGTTGCGTGCCGCCACCTCGACCAGCGAGCTGACGTTGCGGCCGGGGCTGACGGGAATGCGCAGCATGGGCACCGGCACGTCGAGAATCGGATAGGTCTGGTCGTCGAGGCCCACGCGATCCGCGGCCTCGGATTCCTCCCAGCGCACGAGCTCCATGACCAGTTCGATGCGCTTTTCGTCGCGCACCGAGGCCACGCCGAACATGTCCTTGATGTTGATGATGCCGATCCCGCGCACCTCCATGTGGTGCTTGATGAGCTCGGCCGACCAGCCCACCAGCAGATCGTGGGCGCTGCGCCGGACCTCGACCAGATCGTCGGCCACCATGCGGTGCCCGCGCATGACCAACTCGAGGGCGGCCTCGGACTTGCCAATGCCGCTCTTGCCGAGCAGGAGGATGCCGACCCCAAGCACGTCCATGAGCACGCCGTGGATGCTGGCCGTGGGCGCGAGCTCGCGTTCGATATAGGTTTGGATGGATTGGATGGCCACCGACGAACGCAACGGCGTACGCAAAAGCGGCACGCCCAGGCGATCGGCGGCCTCGAACAGCTCGGAGGGGACGTCGAGCCCCTTGGTCACAACGATACAGGCCGGTTCGAGTGCCATGAAGGTCTCGATGCCGTGCCGTGCCTCCTCGACGGGAAGGCTGGCCAGGTACGCCAGTTCGGTGGCGCCCAGGATCTGTACGCGCTCGGGTTGAACCTGGCGGACGAAGCCGGCCAAGGCCAAGCCGGGTTTCTGCACGCGGTGAAAGGTCACGCGGCGGCCGAGCCCGGACTCGCCGGCAAGGAGGACGAGCCTGAGCCCCGCGGCTTCGCTCAGTAGCGAGCGAACCGTCAGCGTTGTCGCCAGGCCGCCGTTGTCACTCAATACTTGCCATCCTCCTCAACGATGGTTTGGTACATGGTAGCGCCGTCGGGGGCGTCCAGCAGCCGCTGCCGGAAGCTGGCATCGCGAAACAGGCGCGACAAGCGCGCCAGGGCCTTGAGGTGCGCACCGGCGGAGTTCGACGGCGCCACCAGCATGAAGACCAGGTGGGTTGGTTTACCGTCGATAGAATCGAAGGCGAGCCCTTGCACCGAGCGTCCGAGAACGCCGACCAGTCGATCGATGGTGTCGACCTTTCCGTGCGGGATGGCGATGCCATCGCCGATGGCCGTGGAGGCCAGGAGTTCGCGCTCTTCGAGCACACGGCAAAGCGTCTGCGCTTCGATTGCACTCTGGGCGCTCTGACCGCTCGCGGCCTGCAGCCGTTCACAGAGAAAGGACGACATTTCGGCCAAGACCGCGCTCTTGGTCGCGCCCGTAAGCGCGGGGAGGATGGCGTCGGGAGAAAGGAAATCGACGACCTTCATGGTATGACCTGTACTGCTCCGACCCGATGGTGCGGGCTAATTGGACGGCGTGGCCACGCCGGTCTCGATGAGGCCATAGTTGCCGTCCTTGCGGCGGTAGATGACCGAAATCGAATTCTTGTCGGCGTCCACGAAGACGAGCACATCCCGTTCGACGAGATTGAGTTGCATAGCGGCATCGCGCAGGTGCAGGGTGCGTACCTCCTCGGTAGCGTCCCGAATGACTGGCACATCGCCTACCGCCGGCTTGGTCTCGGCCGGGGCGCCGGGCTGTGGCTCCAGGTTTTCGGCGGCAAGAACCGTCTGTCGGACCTGCAGGTGCGGTCCGCCGTGCGGCTTGTGCGTGCGGATCTTTTCCTTCCACTTGCGCACCTGGCGCTCGATACGCGCCACCGACAGGTCGATGGACGAGTACATATCCTCGGTGGTTTCGCGCGCCTGGATGACGATGCCGTTGGGCAGGGTTAGCGAGAACTCTGCGGTGTGGTTGTGATTGCGCTCCACGGAAAAAGTCCCGTGTGCGGCGATGGGGTCGCGGCTGAAGTACTTCTTGATCTTCTCCAGGCGCTCCTCGGCGTAATCCTTCACGGCGGGGGAAGCTTCCATGTGGCGGAACGTGGTTGAAAGCTGCATCGAATGGGCCTCCAGGGGACGTTGTGAATAGGGGACGGTGTCGGCTAGAAAACTTGTTTGCGCTTGCTGCTGGGCTGAATTCTCAATTGCTCGCGGTACTTGGCCACCGTTCGCCGGGCGATCTCGATGTTTTGTTCGAGAAGCAACTCGACGATCTTTTGGTCGGAATGGGGATGCTTGGGGTCTTCGTTGGCGACGATCTGCTTGATCTTCAATTTGACCGCCTCGGAGGCCAGGTCGTCGCCGTCACTGCGGGTAATGCCCGAGTTGAAGAAGTATTTGAGCTCGAAGATGCCCTGTGGAGTGTGGACGTACTTGTTGGTGGTTACACGGGAAACCGTCGATTCGTGCATACCGATGTCGTCGGCCACATCGCGCAGGATAAGCGGCTTCAAGTAGGCGGAACCTTTCTCGAAGAATTCGCGCTGGAAACGCAAGATCGATTCGGTGACACGCACGATGGTGCGCTGGCGCTGCTGGATGGATCGGATGAGCCACTGGGCGCTACGCAGGCGCTCTTGGATGTATTCGCGTGCCTTGGGACCTTTGGACAGGGCGACCCGATAGAAGTCGGAAATCTTCAGCTTGGGCAGGCCGTCGTCGTTGGCCACCACGAAGTACTTGTCGCCCACCTTCTGGATGTGAACGTCGGGCGTGATGTAGTTGGATTCCTCGTCGGTGTAGGCGCGGCCCGGCTTGGGATCGAAGGCCAGCACCACCTTGGTCGCTTCGTAGACTTCTTCGAGGGGTTGGTTGAGATCCTTGGCGATGGCCGCGTAATTGCGTTTTTCCAGATTGTGCAAGTGCTTGCTGATGATGCCAATGACCAGGTCATCATCCGCCCCCACGTGTCGCGCCTGGATGAGCAGGCACTCTTGCAGGTCGCGCGCAGCCACTCCGGGTGGATCGAATTCCTGCACGCGTCTTAGCACTTGCTCTACGAACGGGACGTCGACACCAGCCTCCTCAGCCAGTTCTTCAACCGACAGGTCGAGGTAGCCATCGGGCGTTAGGTTGCCAATGATGAGCAAGGCAACCCCTTCTTCATCCTTGGAAAACCCGCGCGTCAGCTTGAGCTGCCATTCTATGTGGTCAAAGAGCGACGTCCCGCGCGTTAGGGTCGCCTCAATGGAAGGCATTTCCTCTGAGTTGGAGCGGAACGAAGGCATCGGTGCGGCGTTGGACTGGTTTTCGAGGTAGGTGTCCCAGTCGAAATCGGCCACGGCCTCGTCCGAGCGCGAATCCGCCTTGACCTCGGACGTGGAATCAATCTTGTCTCCGGAAACTTGCGTTACTGGAGTTTCGGTTTCGCCGATGCGCTCGGTTTCCGCCTCGCGAACCGCCCCAGCGACCAAATCATCCGTGTTGCCAGGCTTTTGCTGCTCGGCCGAGACTTCAACCGAATCCTCAAGGACGGGATTCTCAAGAAGTTCATCACGCACCATGTCCACCAGCTCTACTCTCGAGAGCTGGAGCAGCTTGATCGCCTGCTGCAGCTGCGGCGTCATGACGAGCTGCTGCGAAAGCTTCAGATGCTGCTTGATCTCCATGGACATTGCGTCACGGTTCGCTGACGATCAGACTATCGGCGGATTCCTTACTATTTGATAGCACCGTGCACTGTTCGGGAAAAGCAAAAGCCTCCGATGGTACGCAGATTGCTAGGGTCAAGAAAAAACGTGCAAACCATGTGTTGAAACACAGAGGACACAGAGAACGCAGAGGGACATAAGAATCCGGATCCAAGATCCGGAAACCCTATCTTCTCCGGACTCTGCGACCTCTGTGTGCTCTGTGTTTGACTGGTCTAGACCACCGGTTGGGCTTCGACGACGGCTGGCAGCTTGTGCCGCTTTTCCAGACGTGCGCGCAGCGCCGCTCCGATGAATGAGCGGAAGAGCGGGTGCGGATTCTGCGGTCGCGACTTGAACTCGGGGTGGAACTGGCAGCCCACGTAGTAGGGGTGGTTGCGCAGTTCGATCATCTCGACCAGCTGGTTGTCGGGCGAGATACCCGAGATCACGAGCCCCGCCGCCACCAGACGTTCGCGATAGTCGTTGTTGACCTCGTAGCGATGGCGATGCCGCTCGGAGATCTCGCGCACGCCATAGGCCGCCTCGGCACGCGTGCCAGGACTGAGCATGCACGGGTAGGCGCCGAGTCGCATGGTGGCGCCCTTGTCCGTGAGGTTGCGCTGTTCAGGCATGAAATCGATGACGGGATGCGCGGGCTTGGGTTCGAACTCCGTCGAGTTCGCGCCACGCAGACCGGCCACGTTGCGCGCGAATTCGATGGTCGCGATTTGCAGGCCCAGGCAGATACCGAAGTAGGGCACGCCCTTCTCGCGCGCATAGCGCGCAGCCTCGATCTTGCCCTCGCTGCCGCGCGTGCCAAAGCCGGGCGCGACCAAGATGCCGTCGGCAGTTTCAAGGCAGCTTGGGCCTTTGCGCTCGATCTCTTCCGAATCGATGTGGCGCAGATTCACCCGGCAATCGTTGGCGATTCCACCGTGCATGATGGCTTCGTTGAGACTCTTGTAGGACTCGCCGAGCTCAACATACTTGCCGACCAGCGCGATCTCGACCTCGGACTGCGGACTGCGCATACGCTCGACCACCTGCTCCCAGCCGGTCAGTTCCGGCGCACGCGACCAGATGTTGAGCAATTCTGCGATTTTTTCGTCCACGCCTTGCTTGTGGAATTTGGCCGGGACTTCGTAGATGCAGTCCACGTCCTCGGCGGAGAAAACCGCGTCCGGGGCCACGTTGGTGAAAAGCGCGATCTTCTGCTTGAGCGCCGTGCCCACGGGCCGGCTCGATCGGCACAGCAAGATGTCGGGCTGGATGCCGATCTCGCGCAGCTTCATCACCGAGTGCTGCGTCGGCTTGGTCTTCATCTCGCCAGCCGCGGAGATATACGGGATCAGGGTCACGTGCACCGAGATGGCGTTCTGGTGTCCCATCTCGAAGCGGAGCTGACGAACCGCCTCGAGGAAGGGCAGCGACTCGATGTCGCCCACGGTGCCGCCGATCTCGACGATGAGCACGTCCACGTCGGCTGCGCATTCGAGAATACGCGACTTGATCTCGTCGGTGACGTGCGGAATGACCTGCACGGTTCCACCCAGGTATTCCCCGCGCCGCTCTTTCTGGATGACGGTCTGATAGATCTGGCCCGAGGTCGCGTTGTTGAGGCGGCTCATCCGCTGCGACAGAAACCGCTCGTAGTGCCCGAGATCCAGGTCGGTCTCGGCACCGTCGTCGGTGACGAAGACTTCCCCATGCTGCATGGGATTCATCGTTCCCGGATCGACATTGAGATACGGATCCAATTTTTGGATCGTGATCTTGAGTCCGCGCGCTTCGAGCAGCGATCCGATCGAGGCTGATGCCAGACCCTTTCCGAGGGATGACACAACACCTCCGGACACGAAGATGAACTTCGTTCGTTTGGGGAGAGCCCTTGTCCCACCGGCCATTAGTCCTTGCCTCCTTCGGGCCCTCTCGACAGGCTACACGCCTGCTCAAGTACCCGAGTTGCGATCATTCGTTCGTACCTCAACTCGGGAAGCCATTCTTTGCTTCCGAACCTTATAAGTCAACGACGAAGGTCGAAATGCTTCGCGCGCGAAAAATCGCTAACTTTCGTCGAGAAATGCGAGGTAAAGAAGCACAGTCTGGCGGCGGTATCCCAGCGCTCCCGAGGTCGGCGCGCTGGTGTAGTAGACGTAGCGGGCGCCCAGTTCGAAACGCCCCTCGAAAAGACGCGCCAGATCGATGCGGAAGGTGCTACGGGACTCGTCTTCGATGCTGGCGCTGGGCAGTCCAGCGACGGGCTGAGCGAAGGTCAAGGGATCGGTATAGCGGGTCGCGACGATTTCGCCGCGCGCGGATAGCGACAGATTCCAGGGCAACGGGATGACCGCGCGCACGTGAAAGAGGCCGCGCACCAGTCCTTCGCCGTAGCTGTTCGACTGGTTGACGTGCAACGCCGCTCCTGAGCCCAGAAGCCAGCTGCCGGTGCGGCTCCATTCCGCGTGCGCGATCCAGAATCGATCCTGGTGGCGAGTTGTGCTGGCGCTGTCGCCGCAGCCGCTCGACGTGCACGCTGCTCCTGCGAAGTCGCGTGCCTCCACGCTGCCGCCTGCGCTCCATTCCCAGTCCGCATCACCCGTCAGCAGGTCCCCAGGTAGCGCCTGCCGGATGGCGAAGAACGCCGTGGGGGCGGTGAAGCTGTAGGCGTCGTCGGGCTTGAAGGTGAACCAGCGGTAGCCACCGCCGAGCGAGACGAGAACGGACTTCGCGAACCCCTGGTCGAAGCGCAGCGAAGGCGTGGACGAGCGGAAGTCCGGTAGGTCGAAGGAACGGCGCTGGTAGACGTCGTAGTACGCGCCGGACAGAGCCACTTGCGCGCGCTGCCCGAGGCGCAAGGTATCGGTGGCCGCTCCCTGCACGACCAGCACGTTGTCGGCTCGCGCGCCGCTGTCGGCGAACCACTTGCCACCAAGAGCGCCGGCGAGCGCCAGGGTATTGTGCTGGCCGAGCTGTGCGGAGAGGCTTCCCGAGGCCACCAGGCGCGCCAGCAGCGAAGCAGGGGAGGATGGCTGGGCGTCGGCGCCGGCAATGCGCTCGGTGCGGGCGGGGTTGGTGTCGTACTCGAGGCCATCTTCCAGACGCCAATCGTAGCGGACCGGCTCGGCGCGCGCGCCAAGACCGCACAAGCAAAAGCCGACTATGGCAACGATGCGCAGACGCATCCCGGGCGATACTAGCCTGAACTCACGCGACAGCGCGCATCTTGGCGGGCGAATTTTACGGGGCCCGGCTCTTGGCGAGCAAGGCTCGTGCTTGCGCGTTCAATTCTCGGGCACGCGCCCGCAGCGTCGTGGCAGCGCGATCGAGCGCATCGGGATCCGACGTGGCGCCAGACGCGCCGAGAACGTGGCGCAACTCCGCGGCGGTAGCGGGATCGAGATAGAGGCGTTGCTCGAAAGACTGCCGGTCCATGGCAGCGGTCTGGGGCAAGGGAGAATTCTTCGCCGCCGCAGCTGCTTCGGGGCCAACCAGCGGGACAGCGTCTTTGCTGGCGGTATCCGTCGTGGGGGATGGGGGCGGGGCTAGGATGGTAGTCAAGGTCGGAGAACCGCCACCCGTTGGCGCGGCCGGGCCGCTACCCACGACGGGTGCGGATTGCGTGCTGCCTGCTCCCACGCCTCCTCGCGTGGATGCGCTGCCGCTTGACGACGCGGAGAGGGTAACTTGCTGCGCTGACGAAGAAACGGCGAGGCTGCGCTTCGAGGTTTCGAGTCCGGAGAACGGATCCCGATCCCAGGCGCCTGCCCGCCTGCGCAGGGCCTTGCGGCTGCGCAGCTCGCCCGCCGCTCTTGCCAGCACGGTGGCTTCCCCGTCGAGCTTTCTCGCCTGATCCGCGAACAAGCCCGCCTTGGCTTCTAGTTCCACGCTCCCGTCCTGGGGCAGCGCCTGCGGCGGCGCGACGAAGGTGTGCGCGCCGGGGACGCCGGTCCAACCGAGGGCGCGAAGACGCACTTCGGCCTGGGTCACTTTTTGAGCCAATGCCTCGGCGTCCGCCATGCGGTCGCGCAAGCGATAGTCGTTGCGAACCGACCGATCGGCGCGCTTGAGTTCCGCAACTTCCGCGTTGATTCGGTCGAGGTCGGAGCGCAGCCGGGCGAATTCAGTGAGCGAGCGGCGAAGGGCAGTCGAATCGATGCCCTGCGCGGTGGCTTGGCCCGGCGCGGAGGCGAGCAACACGGCCAGGATGGCCGCGCCGAGGGATTTGGGAAGACACCGCATACGATTTCAGATTCTAGCAAGGCCTGCGCCAACCAGACTATCTTCTAATACCGCGTGTTTACCTGGTGATTGCCTCAGTTTTCTGAGTCGCTCTCGGTTTTGCCGGTGCCCGGCGTCGGTTGGTCATGGCCCGAGCAGGTTTCGAGCGCGTCTTTCCAATGACGAGATTCTGCGGTTTACTTGGTGGATGTGCACCTTCTCGTCGCGACAGTTCTCTGGCGTATTTGTCCTGTTGGTGCTGGCAGTAGCAGGGTGCGCGACCTCGAAGACCTCGGCAAGGGCAGCGGGCACGACCGGCAATGCCGCGCTCGACTTCTATCCGCTTCTGCCCGGCTGGGGCTGGGCCTACGACGTGGAAAGCGAAGGCAGGAAGGTTCTCGCGCTCTACTCTGTCGTCGAGCGCCGGGGGAGCGTGGTGGTGGTCAAGAACGCCGACGATCGCATCGAATACCTCATCCAACCCGACGGGATCGCTCGTCGTGAGGGCAGTCTGCCGGGCGACTACTTGCTGAGACTCCCGATGGTCTTGGGCACTGCGTGGCCGGTGGCGGGCGGCCAGGCCACGGTGGTCGAGGCTGGGCGAGAGGTCTCATTGCCGTCGGGCAGCTATCGCGACTGCGCAGTCGTCGAGGAGGTGCGCGGACAACCGAACCGGGTCACGCGCACGACCTACTGCAAAGGGGCAGGTCCAGTGAAGATCGAAATGCGCGTCTATAGCCCGATGAAGATGGACTTCGAGACCATCGTCCGTGCCACGCTTCTCAGCGTCACGCGCCCAGAGTCGGGCGAGTAGCAGCGCGCTCGCGCGAAGTTTATCGTCGGGTTGACGGTCACTCACGGTTCTCTGGTTTCTTCAGATTCGGTCATGTACAATTTGTACATGTCGCGACAAATGGCTATCAGCGAAGTCAGGAAAGTCCTGCCCTCTCTCTTGAAGGAGATTCAGAGGGATGGCACAACCGTGGAAATTACGAATCGTGGCGTCACCGTTGCGCGATTGATTGGCCCGCTGACTGACGAGGCCGGAACGGCAAGGGCACTTCTCGCCCTGCGACAAGCGCTGCCCCGCCGCCGTGGACGGCGCGCAGACGTGTCGGTGCACAAAACCGACTACCTGACGAGACGCCACGACTAATGCCACTCCCGAAGGAATTGTTCGTCGATACGTCGTTCTGGTTCGCAGCTATGGTAGCCAAGGACGTGAATCATGAACGCGCGGGCGAATTGCTCGAAGAGGCGGCCGTTGCGGCCAGTCGGTTTCACACCACGCGCGAGGTGATGAGCGAAACCCTCACCCTTCTACGCTATCGCGATGGGGCGCGTTCGGCTCTGCTGTTCGCCAGAGATATCGTGCCGACTGTCGCAATGGTTGTTCCAGATTCGACTGACCACGCTGTCGCTCTGGAGGTCTTTCGACGTCTGGCCCCCAGGCGACGCCTCTCCTACTGCGATGCGGTCTCGTTCGTCATCGTGAGGCAACGGCTTGGTGACATGGCCTGCCTGGCATTCGACCGCGACTTTCGCGCGCTCGGTCTCACGGTTCTGGCCTGACTGTCACGACGGCAGCCATGGTGGATGTTGCTGGGTATTGCGGTAAGGGGCGCCGCAACGGCGGTTAGCAATCGCGCCATGCCGTTCGCCGTCCCGCCAGATGCACGAGGGCCTCGAATGTCTCGGTGGCACGGGTGGGCATGAATCGGACTTGTTTGCCACGAAGGACCTTGGCACTATCGAGTCCGTCGGAACTCACAGGCGCACCAGACTTGGAATTACGAACCAATCACCTAACCTATCGAAATTATTATGCGGGGATGGCGGAACTGGTAGACGCGCCAGACTTAGGATTTTCGGCCATTCTCGAAATAGCCTATAGTTCTCGGTGTTTTGGAGCATTTCGGTGAGCGAGAATTTGGTGCCAAGCCAGCAGGAACGTCCTGCTTCCATTCGGAATTTGTTGGCACCAAGGTGACGTGGATTCCGGTGTAGACGATCACGCTTCCCGTGCACGCCGGCTGGTGCCACGATGCTCTCGCTGTGCCCAGCGAGAAAGAGCTTGCCGCCGAGATCGAAGCGGCCGAGGCTGAGTTTGCGGCTCTAGAGCGCGCCCGCGCCCAGGCTCTGGCGCGACTGGGGGCACTTCGCGCCGCCGGATCTTCGAAAACCGAGCCGCCGCAGCTTCGCCTCCCGATGACCACCGAGGTGCCCGCTTCGCGAACCGGCACTGAGAAAATCCGCCTGTTCCGGACGCTGTTTCGCGGTCGGGAAGACGTCTTTCCCAAGCGGTGGGAGAACGCAAAGCAAGGGCGGAGTGGGTACTCGTCGGCCTGCGCGAACGAATGGGTGCGAGGTGTCTGCGGAAAACCCAAAGTCAAATGCGGGCAGTGCCCAAACCAGGCTTTCGTCCCGGTCGACGATCGAGTCATCGCGGATCACCTCAGCGGCCGGTACACGGCGGGCGTCTATCCTTTGTTGCCCGACGACACATGTTGGTTCGTGGCCCTCGATTTCGATGAGGCGTCATGGACCGGTGACGTTGCCGCATTTGTCGAGACATCTCGAACCCACTCACTGTCGCCAGCCGTCGAACGCTCTCGCTCGGGCAATGGTGCGCACGTCTGGTTCTTCTTCGATGCGCCTGTTCCGGCTCGATACGCGCGGGACATGGCGTCCTTCCTGCTCACGGAGACGATGCGGCTCCGCCGCGAGCTGAAACTCGAATCGTACGATCGTCTTTTCCCGTCGCAGGACACCCTTCCCCAAGGGGGATTCGGGAATCTCATCGCTTTGCCGTTCCAGTTTCACCCCCGGAAGCTTGGGCACAGCCTGTTCCTAGACGGCCGTTTCGAGGTACTGCCCTGGGACCAGCAGTGGCAGCTTCTCGCCAGTATCGAACGCATAGGGGGTGATCGTGTTCGCACGCTGGCCAGAGAGGCGGTCCGAACCGCACGCGTGTTGGCCATCTCGCCGCCTTCGGACGAGGAAGATGACGACGAGCCATGGAAACCCAAGCGCTCTTTGGTTGCGACGACAAAGCTCCCCTTCGTGGTTCCCCCGGAGGTCAGGGCCGTTCTCGCCCAGCGACTGTTCGTGGAGAAAACGGATCTCCCTGCGCCGCTGCTTTCGCGCCTCCGAAGGATCGCGGCGTTCCAGAACCCGGAGTTCTACAAACGCCAGAAGCTCAGGCTCTCGACGGCGCGAACACCACGGATCGTGGTATGCGCGGAGGATCTTCCGAAACACCTTGCCCTCCCACGCGCCTGTGTCGATGAAGTTAGAAGCCTTCTTGAAGCCAATGGCTCGCGGCTCGCATGTGACGATCAACGCAATCGTGGACAGCCTGTCACGCTGAAGTTCGTTGGCACCCTCACTCCCGAGCAGAATGCGGCGGTGCAGGCGATGTTGGCCCACGAAATTGGCGTGCTCGTGGCGCCGCCGGGATCGGGTAAGACCGTGATGGGCGCCGCCATCGTCGCGGCGCGCGGGATCAGCACGATCGTTCTAGTTCATCGCCGCCCCTTGCTCGATCAGTGGATGAACCAATTGGCTTTGCTCCTAGGAATCGATCCCACCAAGATAGGCCGACTCGGCGGAGGCAAGAACCGACTGACCGGCAATCTGGACGTCGCGATGATTCAGAGTCTCGCCCGCGAGGATCAGGTCATGGAAGCTGTGGGGGAGTACGGGCAGGTCGTCGTTGACGAGTGTCATCACGTGCCCGCCGTGTCGTTTGAACGTGTCCTGGCGTCGGCTCGTGCGAAGTTCATCGTCGGACTGACGGCCACTCCGCGAAGGAGAGACGGCCACCATCCCATTGGTGCATTCCAGTTGGGGCCTGTTCGTCACGCTATCAGCGCCAAGGCTCAAGCGGCAGCGCGCCCTTTCGAACACAGGCTGGTCGTGCGCGAAACCCAGCTTGTCGTGCCAGAGGAGAACCCTTCGATTCAGACCCTCTACCGAGCTGTTGCCGGAGATCGAGCGCGCGGAGAAATGATCGCCCGAGACGTGCAACTGGCGCTGGAGGAGGGACGATGGCCAATCGTGCTGACGGAACGGAAGGACCATCTGGAACTACTCCGCGACCTGATTTGCGGCATCTGCCCAAAGGTCGTGGTTCTGCGTGGCGGCCCGGGTTCAGGCGGGCGAGCGCGAGCAGCAGCGATTTCGCTTTCGGGTGCTCGTTCGCGGGTCATCGTGGCGACGGGGCGCTACGTCGGAGAGGGATTCGACGATCCCACGCTCGACACGCTCTTCCTGGCCATGCCCATTTCGTGGAAGGGTACGGTGATCCAGTACGCGGGGCGAATTCAACGCTTGCATCCCGGGAAGCGCGAGGTCCGAATCTACGACTACGTCGATCGAAACGTCCCGGTATTCGACCGCATGTTCCGCCGCCGCCTCGCGGGCTACCGATCGATCGGGTATGTGGAAGCGGAATTGCCTCGTGGTTACGGCGAGGCAGACGATGACTGGACACTTGGCCGCGGTTGGGACGACAGTCTGGATGAGGAGGCCGCAGGCGAAGCATCGACCAGCGACGAGTAGCGGCGGGACTAGGGTCCGCCACGTCAAGAAGGACCACGATGGCGGATACTGCTTGGCGTTGCGGGAAGCGGCGGCGCGAAGACGGCGGCGAGCAACCGCGACTTAGCGACATTGAGACAGAATTCGTTCGGGTGATGCAGGAGCCGGACGATGTTCTTGGGTTCTTGCAGATTCGGCAAGGTTGACTGGTCCGCAATCCTGCCCCCTCAATCTGGTTCTTGACAGTATGTCAGATATGACATACTGTAGACCGTAAACCCAATTGAAGCCTTCCATACCAAAGAATCCCGCCTTTCGCGAAGGGCGGCCGGAGAAACCGCTGGCCTGGCTGCGTGGAGAGATCAAGACACCACCGCTTTCAGCCAGTGCGCGCATCGAGGCAGGAATGCTATTGCGGCGTTTGCAACGCGGCGAGAATCTCTCTCTTCCCGAGTCGCGGCCGATGCCATCCATCGGTCCTCGCTGCCACGAACTGCGCATCGACGATACTGTGACGAAGAAGGAGTTCCGAATCATCTACTACGTGGGCATTTCGGCGATCGCAATCCTAGAGGTCTTTGCCAAGACCACCAGGACGACGCCGCAGGCGGTAATCGAGCTGGCCAAGAAGCGAGTCCGACAGTACCGGGAACGCGCGGAAGGAAGTGAAGCATGAAGAAGGAAGCAAAGAAGAGACTCGAAGATGCCGGCTGGGCCGTAGGCAACGCCAGCGACTTCCTTGGCTTGTCCCCAGCGGAGGCAGCCCTGGTGGATCTCAGGCTGGCCTTGGGCGACGAGGTGCGAGCGTCGCGCAAGCGAACCAATCTGACCCAGCAGGCGCTCGCAAAGCTCATCGGCTCCAGCCAGTCTCGCGTTGCCAAGATCGAAACCGGTGACACCACGGTCACCATCGACCTGCAACTGAAGGCTCTGCTCGCATCTGGGTCCAGCCCGGGCGCCGTGTTCTCCGCGCTTGCACGCAAGCTGGCGGCTCGACCACACCGGGTGGCTTACGTCGGGCGGTAGGTCGTTGGGCCACCATCCCGTGTTTTCATAGCATTCGGGGCCGAGACCTCACGACTGCAGCGAGGCGAATGCTCTGCTCTGTGATGAGCGGAATCGGACTTGTTTGCCACGAAGGACCTTGGCACTATCGGGCTCGCCGGAACTGACAGACGCACCAGACTTCGAATCTTCATCGGTTTCGTGAAGAGCCTAGTCTTATCGGATACTTAGAAGTATTAGAGCGCGAGAATTTTGGTGCCAACTGGTGCCAAGTGTAGTTTGAACTACGAAATCAATCACCTAACCTATCGAAATCATTATGCGGGGATGGCGGAACTGGTAGACGCGCCAGACTTAGGATCTGGT
>Ga0265316_10002794_pt1 | contig 17891 bp, 13 predicted proteins | sample 4522metaG_FD_202092 | JGI IMG/M metagenome (GOLD analysis project Ga0265316, IMG submission 202092) | Rhizosphere microbial communities from Carex aquatilis grown in University of Washington, Seatle, WA, United States - 4-5-22 metaG | ecosystem: Host-associated > Plants > Roots > Rhizosphere >... | reverse complement strand
ATTGGCGGCCTGGGACACCTGGCGATTCAGTTTGCGCGGGTGTTTGGTGCGGAGGTTACCGCGTTTTCGACGTCGGCGGCGAAGGAAGAGGAGGCGCGCGGGCTGGGGGCGCATCGTTTTGTCAATACGCGGGAGTCGCGGGCGCTGAAGGATCTGGCGGGATCGTTCGATTTCATCCTGAGCACGGCGAATGCGGACCAGGACTGGAGTGTGTACCTTCAGGCGCTGCGCCCGACGGGGACTTTGTGCTTTGTGGGCGTGCCTCCCAAGCCGCTGACTCTGCCGGCGTTTCCGTTGATTTCAGGGTCGCGCACGGTGGCGGGAAGCCCGATTGGGAGCCCGCAGCGGATCCGCGAGATGCTGGACGTTGCGGCGCGCCATGGGGTGAAGGCGCAGACGGAGCTGTTCCCGATGGCCAAGGTGAACGAGGCGATCGAGAAGGTGAAGAAGTCCAAGGTGCGGTACCGGGCGGTGCTGGCGAATTGAGCTGTTAGCTGACAGCTGACAGCTTCCAGCCTTGCCGGTAGCTTGTAGCTTGTAGCTGCATGGCTCGGGTGTGAAAGCTACCGGCTACCGGCTGCCGGCTACGGAACTCTTACTTGATCAAGAGACTGGATTTGCTAATGGCGAACGTGTGGGCGAAGACACGGACGACGCTGGAGATGATCAAGTGGGAGCACTCGATCTTCGCCCTGCCGTTTGCGTTGACGGCGGTGCTGCTGGCGGCAGGGGGTCTGCCGCGGTGGCGGACGCTGGCATGGATCGTGGTGGCGATGGTGGCGGCGCGATCGTGTGCGATGGCTTTTAATCGCTGGGCGGACGCGGACCTGGATGCGGCGAATCCGCGAACGAAAAAGCGAGCGATTCCGGCGGGGCTGCTGACGCGGGGATTTGTGCTGGGATTTACAGTGCTGGCCGGGATGGTGTTTCTGGCTGCTGCGGCGGCGCTGAACCGGCTGACGCTGGAGCTTTCGCCGGTGGTGCTGATGGTGCTGCTGGGCTATAGCTACATGAAGCGCGTGACGCGGTGGTCGCATATAGTGCTGGGGCTGGCGCTGGGGCTGGCGCCGGCGGCGGCGTGGATTGCGGTGCAGGGACGCCTGGACCTGCGCATCCTGGTGCTGACTGCGGCCGTGACGCTGTGGGTTGGCGGGTTCGATGTGCTGTATGCGTGCCAGGATTATGAACACGATTGCGAAGCAGGCCTCTACAGCTTGCCGCGGGCGTTGGGGATTGATGGGGCGTTCAGGGCGGCGCGGTTGATGCACGCGGCGATGCTTGGGCTGCTGGTGTGGTTTGGGTGGCTGTTTGGGTTCCATGCAGCGGGTTGGATAGGCGTAGCCGCGGTGGGTGTGCTGCTGGCCTATGAGCACGCGATTGTTTCACCGCGCGACTTGCGCCGGCTGAATGCCGCATTCTTCACCATGAACGGCGTGATCGCGATGGTATTTTTGGCGTTTGTGGCGGCGGATGTGTGGTTAAAGCAGTGATCAGGTGTCAGGGGTCAGTGGTCAGTGGCCAGGCGAGTGAACAAGCGAGGTGGTGAAGGGTCGTATGAAGATTGCCATCCAAGGGGAGCTGGGGTCGTTCAGCCATGAGGCAGCGCTGAAGCTTGTGCCCGATGCGACAGTGGTGCCGAGGTCGCTATCGGCGGATGTGTTTGCGGCGTTGGCTGCGGGCACGGTGGATGCGGCGGCCATTCCGATTGAGAACAGCCTGGCGGGGTCAGTGGCGGAGCACTTCGACCTGTTGCTTGAGCATGACGTGCAGGTGGAACGGGAGACGCTGTTGCGGATCCGGCACAACCTGATCGGCATGCCGGGCGCGGCGGTGGAGGAGATACATCGCGTGTACTCGCACCCGGTGGCGCTGGCGCAGTGCCGGCGATTCCTGGCCAGCCATGCGGGGATGGAAGCGGTTTCCTATTACGATACGGCGGGCAGCGTGAAGCAACTGGTGGAGCTGCGGGACCGGCATGCCGCAGCGATTGCGAGCGCGGCGGCGGCGGAGGTGTACGGCGCGCAGATTCTGGCGGCCGATATTGAAGACAACGAGGAGAATTACACGCGATTCTTCCTGGTGAAGCGGCGGGCGGATGCGGCCGAGGACATGCGGGCGAACAAGATCAGTATCGCGTTCAGCGTGGAGAACCGGCCGGGGTCGCTGGTGGCAGTACTTAACGAGCTGGCGGCGCTGGGAACAAATCTGACCAAGATCGAATCGCGACCGGTGCACGGGAAGCCGTGGGAGTACATCTTCTATGTGGACTGCCAACTGAAAACGCATGAAGAGGGGGAGCGGGCACTGGAAGCGCTGAAGGCGCATTGCGCGATGGTGAAGTCGCTGGGTGCTTACAGGGATGGTTGTCAATAAAGAGTGGCCAGCCAGTTTTCAGTTGTCAGTTGTCAGTGACCGACGCTGATGGCGCTCCGCATGATGACATGGATTAAAACAAAGGCGACGGCCTGAGCAGTCGCCTTTGTTGCATTTCTGACAACTGACAACTGTCTTTAGAAGTGGTAGGCGACGCCGATGACCGGTTCGCTGATCCAGGGTTTGTACCAGCGGTTGGTGCTGAGGTTGAGGTTAGTGGCGCCTGCGCCCTGTCCGAAGTTGGGTACTTTGGCGACCAGGCCGCGATACTCGGCGCGAATGTCAAAGCTGGGGCTTATCTCATAGGCGACACCCGCCCCGAACATGCCTGCAATGACGGTCTGCTGTTTGACATCAATGGAAGTGGTGCCGGAGTTGCGGATAGGCAGAAAGATGAGAGCCGCCGGTCCACCCTCGACGAAGGGGTTCCACTTGCGGAACACGAAACTGCGCACGTAGGCCGCGGAGATCTCCTGGGTGCGGGTCTTCACCTTGACGACGTTGGTATTGCTGACGAGATACTCGATGGTGTTCTCATAGTCGATGCCGTAGTTGGCTTCAAGGGCGCTGGAGGGGGTAAGCATGAAGCGGTAGCTAACCAGCGCGCCGTAGCCGGTGTTGGAGTGGACCTGAACGTTAGTGGAAGAGGCCACAAACGGCTCGATGATGGCAGTGCCGCCAATGCTGATGTCCTGGCGGCTCTCCTGAGCCCGGCCCGCGGCCACTGCGACGGCAAGCAGGAAAAGTAGAAAAACGATCTTCTTCATTCGATCCTTGAACCTCGCGACTGCACAACCGAGCCGGCTGGCAACGAGCTTGTCATTCCGGTGCACCGGTTGGCGCCGGGCTCCGCTCTCAAGCCATTGTATATGGCTGAGGCGGGCCAGATGCAGAGGGCAACAGGAACGATCAGAGCGTTAGACGCAGACGGGGTGAATCGGTGTGCTCTTTCTCCATCATATAGGCGCGTGGCCAGTTTCAGGCGACAGGGATCAGGCGGCTTTTTCCACGTGGTAATAAAATGGCGGTCCATTGCGACGGGCGAGGGCGCGGACGGTCTTGAGGAAAGCGGTGGCGGCATAGGAGAGCTTACCCTGGCGGCGATGAACGAGGCGCAGGACGCGTTTCATTTCGAGTTCCGGGACGGGCACGGAGACGAGTTCACCGGTCTCAAGCTCGCGCGCCGCGGTGATGTGTGGGACGAGGGCTACGCCGTTGCCCATGGCTACAAAACGCTTGATGGCTTCAATTGTAGGCAGCTCGATGCTCATGTTGAGGGGTGTGCGGTAGCGCTGGAAGGTTTCAATAACTTTACGGCGGAGGGGAGACGTGACGTTGTGGGCGATAAAGTCCTCGCTGCCGAGATCGCTGATGGAGACGTGTCCCGTGCCGGCAAAGCGGTGCCTGGGGCTGACGATGAATGTGAGCGAGTCGCCATAGACGGCGATGGTGCGGAAATTCGCGGGATCGGGGCGGAAGGAGATCATGCCCATCTCGAAGGTGCGGAGGTTGAGCTCGTCAGGGATATTTGAGGCGAGCATGCGCTGCACGGTGACGCTGATGTGTGGAAATTCGCGCCGGAAAGCGTCAATGGCGGGGAGCAGGTAGGTGCAGGTGTACTCGTTAGCGGCCAGATGCAGGCGCCCGCGCTCGAGGCTTTTGAGTTCGTCCAAAGCGCTGGAGGCTTCGCGGCGAAGGGCGATGAGGCGAAGGGCATAGTCGCGCAGGAGGTCGCCGGCGGCGGTAAGAGAGCCATCGCGGGCGGCGCGATCGAAGAGGGTTTCGCCGACGGATAATTCGAGCTTGCGAATTACCTGGCTGACCGCGGGCTGGGTGCGGTGCAGGCGTGTGGCGGCGCGGGAAAAGCTGCGCTCTTCGGCGACGGCGAGAAAGGTTTCGAGCTGGCTGAGTTCCATAAGCAGGTGTCAGGTGTCAGGTGTCAGTGGAGAGGCTCATCGCCCAACACGGAACACAGGCACTTTCATCATAAGCAATTGTAATCTGAATTCAAAGAATAATAACTTTGCCTTATATGCCCAGCGTGCGAGAGACTAAAGAAGTACGAGAGACGGGTTTCCCCTGGCGGTGAGTGCGATGACACAAGATTTCGTAGCGATCTTCGACACCACGCTGCGCGACGGCGAGCAGTCGCCCGGCTGCAGCATGACCACACAGGAAAAACTGACGATGGCGCACGCTCTTGAGGATCTGGGCGTGGACATTATCGAAGCGGGATTTGCGATGGCATCAGAGGGCGACTTTGCGGCCATTGCGACGATCACGCAGGCGGTGCGCAAGCCGAAGATCGCGTCGCTGGCACGGGCCAAGCGGGAAGACATTGAAATGGCGGCGCGGTCCGTGCAGTTTGCAGACCGGCCGCGGATTCACGTGTTCCTGGCGTCAAGCGATTTGCACCTGGAGTACAAGTTGAAGATCAGCCGGCAGGAGGCGCTGGAACTCACGGGCGAGTCGGTACGGCTTGCGCGGTCGCTGGTGGATGACGTGGAGTTTTCGCCGGAGGACGCAACCCGGTCGGATCGCGATTTCCTGGTGGAGATGGTGCGGATCGCGATTGAGGCGGGCGCGACGACGATCAACATGCCGGACACGGTGGGCTATACCACGCCGGAGGAATACGGGAAGATGTTCCGCGAGGTGCGGGAGCGGATTCCGGCGATCGACGCACAGGGGATCGTGCTTTCGTCGCACTGCCATGACGACCTGGGGCTGGCGGTGGCGAATTCGCTGGCGGCGATTGAGGCGGGGGCACGGCAGGTGGAGTGCACCATCAACGGCATTGGCGAGCGGGCGGGCAACGCTGCGATGGAAGAGATTGCCGCGGCGCTGTACGTGCGCGCGGACTGGTACGGTGTTGCCACGCACATCAAGCTCGACCAGCTTTATCCGACGAGTCAGGAGCTGGGGAACATCATTACGTTCCGTCCCAGTGCGAACAAGGCGGTGGTGGGCGCCAATGCGTTTGCGCATGAGTCAGGCATCCACCAGCACGGCATGCTGGCCAACCCGCTGTGCTACGAGATCATGACGCCGTCGCTGGTGGGCGCGCCCAAGACGAACCTGGTGCTGGGCAAGCACTCCGGGCGCGCGGCGCTGCGGCACCGGCTGGAAGAACTGGGCTTCTCGCTCGACCGGGACGAGCTGCAGCACACCTACTACCGGTTTGTGGCGCTGGCCGATCGCAAGAAGAACATCTACGACCAGGACCTCATCGGGATTCTGCCGGACGCGATTCGCGCACGACGGCACATGCCGATGGCGGAAGAAGTGAATTGACCCCTGAACATCGATTGCCAGGAGTGAGATGAAGCTGAGGATTCTTGTTGTCGCGGGCGACGGCATTGGGCCGGAAGTGACCCACGAAGCGGTGGCTGTACTGAAGGATGTGGCCGAGCTTGGCGGGCACGAATTCACGTTCACGGAGCGGCGCATTGGTGGCGTGGCCATTGTGCAGGACGGGACGCCGCTGCCGGACGAGACACTGCGCGAGGCGCTGGCCAGCGATGCGGTGCTGTTGGGTGCGGTGGGCGGCAATGAATTCAATTCCCTGCCCCCGGACAAGCGGCCTGAAGCGGGCCTCCTGCGGATTCGTGCGGAGTTGGGCGGATTTGCGAATTTGCGGCCGGCGTTCGCGTTCAAAGAGCTGGCGGAGAATTCGCCGCTGCGGCCGGAGATTGTGGAGGGCGCGGATATTCTCTTTGTTCGCGAGTTGCTGGGCGGGCTGTACTTTGGGCAGCCGCGGGAGTGGAATCGCGAAACGCGCGAGAGCTGGAACACGATGCGCTACTCCTATGACGAAGTGGCGCGGGTGGCGCGGATTGCGTTCCAACTGGCCGAGAAGCGGCGCGGCAAGCTGACCAGCGTGGACAAGGCGAATGTGCTGGAGGTTTCTCAACTGTGGCGCGCAACGGTGAATGAAGTTGCGGCGGAGTTTCCGGATGTGACGGTAGAGCACCAGTACGTGGACGCGATGGCGATGCACCTGATGAACCAGCCGCGCAACTACGATGTGGTACTGACGGAGAACCTGTTCGGCGACATTCTGAGCGATGAGTCGGCGGTGATTACGGGCTCGCTGGGGATGTTGCCCTCGGCAACGATCGGCGGCAAAGTGAATTTGTACGAGCCGGTGCACGGGTCGGCACCGGACATTGCGGGCAAGGGATTGGCAAATCCGCTGGGCGCGATTTTGACGAGTGCGCTGATCCTGCGGCACTCCGCAGGGCTGGAAGCCGAGGCGCACGCGGTGGAGACGGCGGTGCGCAAGGTGCTGGAGGCGGGATTCCGGACGCCGGACCTGGCACGCGCAAACCCGCATGGATACAGCGTACTGAGCACTGTGGCAATGGGCAAGCAGGTGCGCGACATGCTGCACAAGATCCTGAGCCACCGCGACCACGTGGTGCCGGTAGCGGAGTAAGCGATTCACGGCAGGGTGCGATTGACGGTCCCGAGATGAGGGGCAAGAAAAGAATGGGGCCGATGCAATGCGGCTTCGCCAACTGAAGCAATACAGGTTCGAGAGGAGCAATGAGCCAACCTAAAACACTTTTTGAGAAGGTATGGGAGCAGCACGTGGTGGCGGAGCCGAAGGGCGAGCCCACGCTGATCTACATTGACCTGCAACTGGTACACGAGGTCACTTCCCCGCAGGCCTTTGAGGGCCTTCGCCTGACTGGGCGCAAGGTGCGCCGGCCGGACCGCACGATTGCGACGGTGGACCATAACGTGCCGACGACGATCGATGGGCGGTTGCATATTGTGGACCAGATTGCGGCGACTCAGATTGCCACGCTGCGGAAGAACTGCGCGGAGTTCAACGTGGAACTTTACGATGTGGACTCGCGCGAGCAAGGCATTGTGCACGTGATTGGCCCGGAGCTGGGCATTACCAAGCCGGGCATGACGATTGTCTGCGGTGACTCGCATACATCGACGCACGGAGCGTTCGGCGCGCTGGCATTCGGCATCGGGACCAGCGAGGTGGAGCATGTGCTGGCCACGCAGACGCTGCCGCAGTCAAAACCCAGGACATTCCGCATTTCCGTTGAAGGCAAACTGCCGATGGGCGTGACGGCGAAGGACATTATTCTTGCCATCATTGGGCAGATCGGCACGGACGGCGCAACCGGCTGCGTGATTGAATACGCGGGCTCGGCCATCCGCGAGCTCTCGATGGAAGGCCGCATGACGGTATGCAACATGAGCATCGAGGCCGGAGCGCGCGCGGGCATGATTGCGCCGGACGAGACCACGTTTGCTTATCTGAAAGGGCGGCGGTTTGCGCCCCGGGGCGCGGCGTGGGAGCGCGCGGTGGAGGAGTGGCGCAAGCTGCCCACAGATGCAGGCGCGACGTTCGATCGAGAGTTGACGATTGATGCGACGACACTGGTGCCATATGTGAGCTGGGGAACGAGCCCTGGCATGGTGGCGCCGATTACGGCGAAGGTTCCAGACCCGGCAGCAACGCAAAACGAGCAGGAACGCAAGGGCCTGGAGAGGGCGCTCGAGTACATGGCGCTAAAGCCGGGGACGCCGCTCGAAGAGATCGCGATTGACCGCGTGTTCATTGGATCCTGCACCAACGGGCGCATTGAGGATCTGCGGGCGGCGGCGAAGATTGCGGCGGGGCACAAGGTGTCGTCACACGTGCATGCGATGGTGGTGCCGGGATCGCAACAGGTGAAGGCGCAGGCGGAGCAGGAAGGGCTGGATGTCATTTTCAAGGACGCCGGTTTTGACTGGCGCGAGCCGGGCTGCTCGATGTGCCTGGGCATGAATCCCGACATTCTTGCGCCGGGCGAGCGGTGCGCTTCGACTTCGAACAGGAACTTTGAGGGCCGGCAGGGGCGCGGCGGTCGCACCCACCTGGTTTCACCGGAGATGGCCGCGGCTGCCGCGATTGCCGGGCACTTTGTGGATATTCGAAACTGGGAAGTACTTGAGGAGGTTACAGCCTGATGGAACCGTTCAAGACTTTGACATCGCTGGCTATGCCTCTGGACCGCACGAATGTGGACACCGACCAGATGATTCCGAAGCAGTTTTTGAAGCGCATTGAGCGCACGGGTTATGGCGATTTTCTTTTCTTCGACTGGCGGCAGACACCGGAGGGAGAACCGGTAAAGGATTTCGTACTCAACGATCCGCGCTACGAGGGCGCGCAGATTCTGATCGCCGGAAAGAACTTTGGGTGCGGTTCAAGCCGTGAGCATGCGGCCTGGGCGCTCAGCGATTTTGGATTTCGGTGTGTGATTGCACCGACGTTTGCGGACATTTTTTTTTCGAATGCAGGCAAGAACGGGATTGTGCTGGCGCGGCTGAGCGAGGAGCAGGTTGCCGAGCTGATGCAGAAGGCGCAGACAACTCCTGGTTACACGCTGACCGTGTCGCTGGAGAGCCAGACGGTTACCGATGGACACGGATTCAGTGCGACTTTCGATGTGGATCCATTTCGGAAGTTCTGCCTGCTGGAAGGGCTGGACGATATTGGTCTGACGCTGCGGCACGCGGCGGAGCTGGATGCGTTTGAGAGAGAACATGATGAGGCGCTGTGGTTGAAGGCGAAGTAGAGGGGTGGCCCTGGTTGTTCTCGCGGGAAGTGATTGGGGTTCTTCGGGCAGGCGGAAGTTCCCTCAGGGGCTAAAGCCCAAACTATTTTTGGGCGCCTTATCGGCACGACTAAAGTCGTGCCCTTTCACAAAGCTAACGAGCGTGATTGAGCTTTTTGGCACGGTTGGCGAAGGAAAGAGATGACTTTAGAAGGCAAGCGACAGAGCATTCCGTTGACCGAGGGGCCGAGCCGTGCGGCAGCGCGATCGTATCTGCGCGGATCGGGCTTCAACAAAGAGGACCTGCACAAGCCGATTATCGGCATCGCCAATACGTGGACCGAGATCGGCACATGCAATGTGCATCTGCGCGAGCTGGCCGTAGCCCTGAAGGAAGGCATTCGCGAGGCCGGCGGCACGCCGATGGAGTTCAACACCATCACCATCTCCGATGGGATCACGATGGGCACGCAGGGCATGAAGGCGTCGCTGGTGTCGCGCGAGGTGATTGCGGACTCGATCGAACTGGTTTCGCGCGGCAATCTTTTCGATGGGCTGGTGGGAATTGGCGGCTGCGACAAGAACATGCCCGGCATCATTATGGCGCTGTGCCGGCTGGATATTCCCGGCATGATGTTGTACGGCGGATCGATTGCGCCGGGCAAGCTGAACGGCCCCAACGGCGGAACAATAGACATCACGATCCAGAACGTCTTTGAGGGAATTGGATCCTTTGCCGCGGGCAAGATCGATGCCGCAGGGCTGGAGGCACTTGAGGCCAATGCGTGTCCGGGCGCGGGCGCATGCGGAGGCCAGTTCACAGCCAACACCATGGCCATGAGCGGCGAGATTCTGGGCATATCACCCATCGAACTCTCGGGCGTTCCCGCCACCGACCCCGGCAAGCTGGAAGCCACGCGCAAAGCCGGCCACATGTTGATGGATGCCGTGCGCGCCAACCGGCGGCCGTCGCAGATCATCACGCGCAAGTCTCTTGAAAATACCATTGCCAGCGTGGCCGCAAGTGGCGGCTCAACGAACGCGGTGCTGCACCTGCTGGCCATCGCGAAGGAGATCGGGATTCCGCTTTCGATCGACGACTTCGATGCGATCTCAGAGCGCACGCCTTATATTTGCTCGCTGACGCCCGCGGGCAAGTACGTGGCCTCGGACTACCAGGCGGCGGGCGGTTCGCGGCTGCTGGCCAAGCGCATGGTGGATGCGGGATTTGCCGACGGCTCGGCGCTCACCATCAGCGGCAAGACGCTGGCCGAAGAGGCTGCGCTGGCGAAGGAGACTCCGGGGCAGGACGTGATTCATACATTTGAAAAGCCCATCAAGCCCAACGGCGGCCTGGTGATTCTTAAAGGCAATCTTGCGCCCGAGGGTTGCGTGATGAAGATTGCGGCGGCGAACAAGTTGAACCATCGCGGGCCGGCGCGCGTGTTCGATTGCGAAGAGGACTGTTTCAACGTTGTGCAGGCGGGCGGCATCAAGCCCGGCGACGTGGTGGTGATTCGCTACGAAGGCCCCAAGGGCGGACCCGGCATGCGCGAGATGTTGCAGGTGACGGCAGCCATCTCTTCGAACGCCGAGCTGAGTGCGCACGTGGCGCTGCTTACGGACGGGCGCTTCAGCGGGGCGACGCGGGGATTCACCGCGGGCCACGTGGCGCCGGAAGCATTTGTCGGCGGGCCGATTGCCGCGTTGCGCGAGGGCGACATTATCTCGTTCGATATTCCCAAACGCACGCTGACGCTGGAGATCAGCGAAGACGAGATGAAGGCGCGGATGGAGGGCTTTGCGCCGCCGCCGCTGCGCTGGCCGCGGGGCGTGTTCCGGAAGTATGTCGATCGGGTGAGTTCGGCTTCTACCGGAGCAACTACGTAAGGGCAGCCTCTAGCTACTGGCCTCCAGCTACTAGCTTGAAGGGCGACAGATTGGGCCGGCTCGCAGGGCCAGCAGTTTTACAGGGAGCAAGAGGCTAGCAGCTAGCGGCTAGACGCTTAAGAACAAGGAGAACCACAATGACCGACGCAAACGCATCTTCCCCCAACGCGCACTTGACTACGCCGACCCGGCTGACCGGCGCGGAGATCCTGTGGGCCACGCTGGTGGGCGAGGGCGTTACGGATGTCTTCGGTTATCCGGGCGGCGCCATTCTGCCGGCGTACGATGCGCTGCGCAAATTTCCCATCCGGCACATCCTGGTGCGGCATGAGCAGGGCGCGGCGCACATGGCCGACGGATATTCGCGCGCGACCGGCAAGGTTGGCGTGGCCGTTGCCACCAGCGGACCGGGCGCCACCAATCTGGTCACGGGCATAGCCACCGCCATGCTCGACTCGGTGCCCATTGTCTGCATCACCGGCCAGGTTTCGAGCAAAGTGCTGGGCACGGACGCATTCCAGGAGGTGGACATCACCGGCGTGACGCTGCCGGTGACCAAGCACAACTTCCTGGTGAGCCGCGCTGAAGAACTGGCGCCTGCACTGCGGCTGGCCTTCCAGATTGCGCGGTCGGGGCGGCCGGGGCCGGTGCTTGTGGACATTACCAAGGATGCGCAGCAGGCGACCGCGCTGTTTGATTTTGCGGCGGCCAAGCCGGAGCCGTACCGTCCGCACCCGATGCTGAAGGTGGAGGAATCGGGGCTGGCGCAGGCAGTGGATCTGATCCGAAATTCAAAGCGGCCGGTGATTCTGGCGGGCCACGGCGTTATCGAGTCAGGCGCAATGGAGCAGGTGCGCACGCTGGCGGAGCGCGCGCAGATTCCGGTGGCGCTGACGCTGCTGGGATTGGGGGGCTTCCCTGCTTCACACGCGCTGAACCTGGGCATGATGGGCATGCACGGCGAAGCATGGGTGAATCACGCGATACAGGAGGCTGACCTCCTCATCGCTTGCGGGATGCGGTTTGACGACCGCGTGATCGGCACGCCGTCCACTTATGCGCTGAAGGCGAAGAAGATTCACATTGAAGTGGACCCGGCGGAGATCAACAAGAACATTAAAGTGGACGTGGCGCTGGTGGGCGACCTGGCCGAGGTGCTTGAACAGTTGTTGCCGCGGATCGGCGGGCGCGACGGCGCGGCGTGGCTCAAGACCATCGAGGCCAGCAAAGGAGCGGTGGCTGTCCGCGACATCAAAAACTTGCCTGACTCCGGCCATTTGTACGCCGCTCACGTGATGCACGACCTGTGGCGCATCACTGGCGGCAATGCGATTGTGGTGACGGACGTAGGCCAGCACCAGATGTGGGAAGCGCAGTACTTCCATCACGAGAAGCCGCGCACGCTGATCACTTCAGGCGGACTGGGCACCATGGGATTCGCGCTCCCCGCGGCGATCGGCGCAAAGGTGGCGTGCCCGGACCAGGAAGTGTGGGTGATCGCGGGTGATGGCGGCTTCCAGATGACGGCTGCGGAGTTGGCCACCATTGCGCAGGAAGGGCTCAAGATCAACATCGCCGTCATCAATAATGGCTACCTGGGGATGGTGCGTCAGTGGCAGGAGTTTTTCTACGAGCGCAATTATGAAGCCACGCCGATGGTGAGTCCGGACTTTGTAAAGCTTGCCGATGCTCACGGCATCGCGGGGCGCGCCGTGCGCAAACGCGCGGAAGTGGCCGCGGCAGTGGATGAAGCGCGCAAGCACGAGGGTGCGTTCCTGCTCAATTTCATGGTGGAGAAGGAAGATTCGGTGTACCCGATGATTCCCGCAGGCAGCGCGCTGCACGAGATGATTCGCCGGCCGGGTACGAATCCGATAGTGGAACGGCCAGACGACGTGTAATACAGCTTCCAGCTCTTAGCATCCGGCTTTTAGCTTGTTGATTGGCGTTTGCGGCAGTTGCCATATTCAACAGCTACTGAGCCAGAGCTAGCGGCTAGAGGCTAGAAGCCAGAGGCTGATTTTATGCTGCACACATTCGTTGCTTACGTGGAAGACAGGCCGGGCGTGCTGACGCGCGTGGCATCGCTGTTTCGCCGTTTGAACATCAACATCATCTCGCTTACGGTCGGGCGCAGCGAACGGCCCGGCCTGTCGCGGCTAACACTGGTGTGTGAAGCGTCCGCGGAGGCAGGTGATCGCATCCGCGCAAGCATGTTCAAGCTGGAGAATGTGCTGGATGTGGACGATATTGCCGGCGCGCCGTCAGTCACGCGCGAGCTGGCGCTGATCAAAGTGGCCGCGACCAAGCACACTCGCTCCACTATCTTCGAACTTGTGGAGGTTTTCCGCGCCCGCATTGTGGATCTTGCGCCCGAATCGCTCATGATTGAGATGACGGGAGTAGAAAGCAAGATCGAAGGCCTTATCCAGGTGCTTACCGAGGGCGATAATAGGATTCTGGAGATTTGCCGCAGCGGCAAGATGACCATGCGGCGCGGACACCATACCAGCCGCGTGCTCAAAGCGATGGGCGCCGGCGAACCAGAATCTGCGAATGGCGCGGGCAAGGACCAACCGGCGGAAGAAGGCGCCGCTGTCGAGCCCGAGTAGCCATCGGAGCGCAGAGCATTTCGACTTTCATTTTCGCGGCGGTCGTGGCCGCCACCAATCATTCCAAACCGCACACAAAGGAAAGCACAAGACACAATGGCAACCACTTATTACGATCACGATGCAGACCTTTCCCTCATCCAGTCAAAGAAGGTGGCCATCATCGGCTACGGCTCGCAGGGGCATGCGCATGCCCTCAACCTGAAAGATTCCGGCGTGCAGGTGAAAGTAGGCCTGGCCGCCGGTTCCAAGTCCATTGCCAAGGCGCAGAAGGCCGGCCTGGAAGTGACCACAGTGGCCGATGCCGCCAAGTGGGGCGACGTGGTGATGGTCCTCATTCCAGACCAGACGCAGGCCAAGGTCTACGCCGAAGAGATCGCGCCCAACCTTGCGGCGGGCAAGCTGCTGCTGTTTGCGCACGGCTTCAACATTCACTTCAAGACCATCGTGCCCGCTGCCGGGATCGACGTGGGCCTGGCTGCGCCCAAAGGCCCCGGCCATCGTGTGCGCGAGCTGTTTGTGGAAGGTGGCGGCATTCCGGGGCTCATCGCCATTCACCAGGACGCGACCGGCAATGCCCATGCTCTCAATCTCAGCTACCTGAAAGGCATTGGATGCACCCGCGCCGGCGTGCTTGAAACCACCTTCAAGGAAGAGACCGAGACGGATTTGTTCGGCGAGCAAGCCGTTCTATGCGGCGGCGTGAGCGCATTGATCAAGGCCGGTTATGAAACGTTGGTGGAAGCCGGCTACCAACCGGAGAGCGCCTACTTTGAAGTCCTGCATGAGCTCAAGCTGATTGTCGACCTGATCTATCGCGGCGGACTTGCCTACATGCGCTATTCGATAAGCGACACGGCGGAGTACGGCGACTACGTGAGCGGGCCGCGCGTGATTAATGAGGAAAGCCGGAAGGCGATGAAGGATATCCTGCATGAGATCCAGGATGGAACTTTTGCCAGGAAATTCCTCGCCGATCAGAATTCAGGGAAGAAGGAGTTCCTCGCGTTCCGAGAAGCCGAAGCGAAGCACCCGGTCGAGATCGTGGGCAAGCAACTGCGCGCCAGCATGCCGTTCCTCGATCCGGTAACGGTGGAAGAGGTCGCCAAGACGCGCTGACTCTTCGCTCCATCCTGCGTGCCCCTCCGGCCGGGCCGAAGGGGCGCGCGGCCTTTCCAGCGCAAACAGAATCTTTCCTCTGCCGGTTCCAATCGGGAATCGGCTATGCTCTTCTTGGGTTCCCCCCGGAGGTTCGTCATGCCTTCCCTGATTTCGTCTCCGCCTATCCGTCCCACGCCCGTGGAAGAAATTGCCGCCGCCCTGGAGCGGGTCACGCCGTTGCAAGGCATGGCGCTCGAGGATCGCCTGTGGCTGGCACGGAATGGCGAGGAGACCGTCGCGGCGCGCGGAGAGATCCTGTTTGAGGAAGGCACACCCGCCGACCGCATGCTCCTCATCCTCAAGGGCGAGATCCACGTTCAGCGCCAGCATGGCGGTCCCATGGCGCTCTTCATCGGCCGCGCCGGACAAATGACAGGACTGCTTCCCTTTTCGCGCATGAAGACGTTCGGCGGACAAGGCGTAGCCATTTCCGATGTGTGGGTCCTCGCGATCCACCGCTCGCATTTCCCAGCGATGCTCGAGGCGATTCCTTCGATGACCCAGCGGGTCGTCTCAACGCTCCTTGACCGCGTGCGCGAAGTGACCCGCATTGAGCAGCAGGCAGAAAAACTGAACGCGCTGGGCAAACTCGCCGGCAACCTTGCGCACGAGCTCAACAATCCCGCTTCGGCCGCGCAGCGCGCCGCCTCCAGCCTGGTGAAGGAACTGCGCGCCAATCGTGAAAATCGCTTCAAGCTCGTCAACCTCTGCTGGACAGAGGACCAGATTCACCGAGTCGAAGCATGGGAGCGCGGCGTGATGGAGCGGGCGCGGCCCAACAGCACAGAGCCGCCTTCTGTGCTTATCGCACGCGAAGAGGCCTTGCGCAAATGGCTGGCTGACCTTTCCTGCGACCGCGCCTGGGATGTTGCGCCCGACCTGGCCGAGCATGGCATTACGGCCGAAGATCTAGACAGCCTGAACGCCATTCTTGAGAATCAAGGTACTTGCCTCACCTTGCAGTACTTCGCGCGATACCTGCGTCTCTCTCGCGGCGTGGAGACTGTGCTCTTCTCTACGGCACGAATCTTCGATCTCATCAGCGCCGTCAAGGCGTACTCCAACATGGATCGCGCAGCCATGCTGGAGGTCTCGGTTCCCGCAGGCCTTGATGCGACGGTGCAGATGATGCAGTCACGCCTGGCCAATGTCGCTGTCGAGCGGGGTTACCAGCCCGATCTGCCGTCCATCAGCGCGTACGGAGGGGAACTCAATCAAGTGTGGACCGCGTTGATGGAGAATGCACTCGAAGCGATGGATGGTACCGGACGTCCCGGCAAGCTGCGCCTCGTATGCTGCGTTGAAGGCGACATGATGCTGGTTGAGATCTGGGATAACGGCCGGGGCATCCCGCCCGAATTGCAGGACCGCATCTTCGAGCCCTTCTTCACTACCAAACCTCCGGGCCACGGACTTGGCCTTGGTCTAGACAACGCAATGCGCATCGTGCGCAAGCACCGCGGTCACCTCGGCGTCCGCTCTGAGCCGGGCAGCACCTGCTTCCGGGTCCGACTGCCGCTCAATCAATTTGAAGCTTACTGAGCGCGCCCGCACCTTATCCGCGCGGGGTGAAATCCCGATCGTTCCGGCGTTCACATCCAATCGGCTCAAAAAAACAAATCGGGCAGCGATCCTGAGATCGCTGCCCGTTGGTTTTGCTGCAGTTTCCTGCTTCTACTTTGCCGCTTTCTTGTGGTGGTGGTGACGCTCGGCCAGGGGCTTGCGCTCCTGCGGCTTCACCGTGTTCTCGTCCACCGGCGTGGTGCCCTGCACGTCAGAGTTGAAGTCCGCGCCCGAAGGCACCAGGTAGTCTTCCACCTGCTGGTTGTCGCCCGTGCCCGTGGCCACCGTGATCCGCGACGGATCAATGCCCTTGTCCGTCACCAGATACTGCTTGGTGTTGACCGCGCGCTGCTGGGCGAAGTTCTCCACCGGCTTGGCATGCTTGTGCCGCGCCGCCAGCTTCTCCGCCTTCTCCTGGTCGGCCTTCTCCTTGGCCGTCGACTCGCCTACCACCACCGCCTTGGCGTCAGGCTGCTTCTGCAGGTCAAGAGCCACTTCATCCAGGCAAGCCTTGGCCTCGTTGTCCACCCGCGTCGGACGCTTCTTGTCCGTGGTGAACGAGATGGAGCAAAGCGCCTGCGTCTTGGGCTGCGGCGCCGGCGGCGGCGCTTCAATCGTCACGCCCGTCTCCGCCGATGCGTTGTGGCCCTTGTCGTCCGATACGTTGCAGGTGATCGTCACCGGGCCCGTGGGAGCACCCGTCGAGGAGAACGTCGCCGTGTTCCCGCTGCCGTTGACCGTCCCCGCCGATGCCGAATACGTGTAGGTCAGCGGCCGGTTCTGCGGGCTCATCCCCGTCGCCGTGATGGTCGAGCTGTCTCCCGGCTTCAGCGTCGTCGGGTTGGCCGAGCAGCTGATCGTCGGCGGCTCGTACTCCTTCACCGTAAACGTCGCCGTCGCCTCCACCGCGTTCTGGTAGGGCTTCAAGCCTTCCTTGCCCGGCTTGCCTTCCTTGGCGTCGCACTTGACGGTGTGCGTCCCCGGCGAAAGACTCGCCGTGTTCACCGTCGCCGTCGTGCCGGTCTGCGTCCCGTTGATCCCGTCGCCTGAGATGGAGACGATCACGTTCTCCTTCAGCACCTGGTTGGCTGCCGTCGCCGTGGCCGTCACCGGGTCGCCCGGGAACACACTCGTCGGATTCACCGCGCAGGCCACCGTCAACTGCGGCGGCGGCGCAATCGATCCGCCGTGAATCACAAACCCGGCGCTCAACTGCGCCATGTTGAAGCTCCCGCGGCCTCCGGTCCAGCTGGCGTGCGCATACTGGTAGTCGGCCTGCGCCAGCCGGATGGCCAACCGGCGATGGAACAGCGGCGTCTCCAAATCCAGGCCGCCGCCAGCTTCAACCCCTATTCCAAAAACGTTTTCGACCGTCCCCGGGTTGATGCCAACGTATTGCGTCTCCACCAGGCCATGCGCGAACGGAGTCAGCTTGCCCGGATAACGGAAGATCACACCACCGCCGCCGGCGGAAAAGTCCGCGTTGCCCCACGTCTTCCCGCAGCTCGGGCATACCGGATAGAACGCGTCTTCGTTGGGTATGTGCTCGTCTGCTTCCATCTGTATTCCCACGTACTTGTTGAAGTAGTAGGAATAGCTAAGGATCGACCCGAAGTTGATCGCCTGGGGTTTCACCCCCTGCGACGTGGTGCCATGGGGCGACAAATAACTGTAGCCGGCAAAGAAATCCCAACGCGACGGCGAGTCCGCATAGGTGTATGAC
>Ga0265316_10002791_pt1 | contig 17906 bp, 15 predicted proteins | sample 4522metaG_FD_202092 | JGI IMG/M metagenome (GOLD analysis project Ga0265316, IMG submission 202092) | Rhizosphere microbial communities from Carex aquatilis grown in University of Washington, Seatle, WA, United States - 4-5-22 metaG | ecosystem: Host-associated > Plants > Roots > Rhizosphere >... | reverse complement strand
GATCGTTGTCCCAGAAAATGGAGCGGCCGCCATAGCCGCGCTCGATGGAGCCATCCAGATTGTCCCACTGGTTGACCCAGCGCACGGGAGCGAAGGGCGACTGCTTCTCGTCGAGGTCGCCCACCGGCTCGCCCAGAGCGATCTTCCGCAGAAGCGCGAAGGCGCCGTACAGAACCCCGCGATCATTGGCCGCGGTGACAATGGTGTAGCGCCCGGCGCCGGTCCGCAGGGTCTTGAGCCAATATCCATCGGGCTCCAGGGTGGCGGCGGCCTCGAACTGTGGAAAGGCCTGCCGAACGGCGCCCAGCGTTCCCAGCACGATGGCGGATTCGCCGGGCACACGGGAATCCGCGCGGAGCGTACGGCCGAGCATGCTGCGGATGCCGAGCAGCAATTCCCGCCTTGCGCTCTCGATCGGGACCGCGTCGCCCAGCCTCGCGACCACCGCCGGTATGGTTTCGCGGTACTGCCGGGCCGGGCCGTCCGGCAGCGCCGCGTATCGCAACCAGGCGGCGCGCCCGGTTTCGGCGTGAAGACCGCTGGCCGCCAGCAGGGCCAAGACAAAAAGGGACAGACGCATTCTAGTAGGGAATCCGCACCGGGCGGCCGTCGTTCGGATCGGCCCACCGGTCGTTGGGAACAGTCGGGGTCCAGCCGGGCCGAGCCGGGTCTTGGTCATAAGGGTAGCTCCCTAGCCGCTGGTAGAGTTCGCTGTAGCGGCGCAGTTTGTCGCGATCGAGCCTGACGCCCAGCCCGGGCCTGTCGGGCACGCGGATGGCGCCATTTTCGTATGGCATCGGGCCGCCTTCAATAATGTCGTCCGTCAAATGATGGTAGTGGGCATCGGCCGCGAAGGAAAGGTTGGGCAGAACCGCGCCGAGGTGCAGCATGGTCGCCAGTTGGATTCCCAGTTCGCCCGAAGAGTGAACGGCGACGCCCAGTTGGAACGTCTCGCAAACCGCGGCGGCCTTCACACAGGCCCGGATTCCGCCCCAAAAGGTAGTGTCGAGAAGGATCACGTCCACCGCCGTATCCAGCACATTGGCGGCGAGTTGCTCGAAGTTGACCACCACCGTATTGGTGGCCAGGGGGACCCGCACCATCTGGCGCGTGCGCCGCATGCCATTCAGGCCGAAGACCGGATCCTCGAGATAGTCGTTGCGCAAGCCCTCGATGGCCTGCCCGAAACGGATAGCCTGTTCGGTGGACCAGACGGCGTTGGGATCGAATCGTAGCGAATCTTGGGGAAAAGCGGCGGCCAGGGCGCGATACGCCTCGAGCTCGTAGTCCGGGGGAAAGACGCCAGCTTTCATCTTATGCGTGGTAAAGCCGAAGCGCCGCTTCAACTCACGAGCATGTTCCACCAGTTGGTCGATGGTGCGGACTTCACCGGTGCCCGTCCGCGGGTCCGGATAGCGGAAAAAGCAGTAGGCGGCAAACGGAACGCGGTCCCGGAGTCGCCCGCCGAGGATGTCGCATACCGGAACGCCCCAGGCCTGCCCCAGAAGGTCGAGGCACGCGAACTCCAGGGCGGCCAGCACCTGGGTGCGGTTGTTATAAAGCGAAGCCGTTGGGTTGGCGATCAGGAAGCGCATCTCTTCCAGGCGCGCCGGATCGTGCCCCACCAGGTACGACTTCATGGCACGGAAGACCGCCTCGGCCGATTCCCCGCCGCCGCCCATCTCACCCAGCCCGACCAGGCCGTTGTCGGCCTCCACTTCGACGATGGTTCGCACGAAGCGTCCCCAGTGGCAGCCGTTGGCATGGCGCAGCGGCGCTTCCAGCGGGACGGTCACGCTGGTAGCCCGCACATCCACGACCTTCATAATTGGTTTCATAATACAACAATTGTCGGGCGGAACCGCCCATTGACACGCGCCTCGGAAACAGGAACACTGATAAATAGTTTGATCCGTGAACGAACTCCATGCGTCCCGAACAATGGCAGTGCTTTAAAAGGGTGGCCAAGCGCGCGCGGCCCATAGGGCACCCCGCCACGACCCCCGTCGCGCTGATCGTCGACAGTCCCTGGATTCCCGGATACATCGGCGTCAGCCACCTGGACTATTACCTGGACCCGGAGCTCTGGTTCCAGGCGAATTTGCGGATCGTACGCGAATTCTCAGATATTATCCTGATCCCGTCGTGGTGGGTGGAGTACGGAATGGCGATCGAACCATCGGCGTTCGGCTGCCGGATTCACTTTTGGCCCGACCAGCCGCCGGCGCAGTCGCCGATGCTGAGACGCCTCGAAGATGTGGAGACGATGCCGGCGGTCAACCCGCTGACCGACGGGCTGATGCCTCTGGCGCTGCATCTCTACCGCCGGCACCGGCTGCGCATTCTGGATGCCGGCTACACCATTCCCATGGTGGCCGCCCGTGGCCCGCTGTGCCTGGCCGCATTCTTGCGAGGCGTATCCGAATTCATGGTGGATACCGTCGAAAACCCCGAAGCGGTGCACAAGCTTCTCGCGGTGACCACGCGCACTGTGATCGATTGGCTGAAAGCGCAGGCCGAGGCCGTCGGAGACACGGTCGAAGGAATTCTGGTGCTCGATGACATCGTGGGATTCCTCTCGGCCAACGCTTACCGCGAATTCGCGCATCCTTATCTTAAGCGGATCTGCGAGGCATTCCCGGCCGAATGGGTCAAGGTGTATCACAACGACGCCAACGTCCGGCCGTTCCTGGCTGAGTTACCCGACACGGGATTCGACGTTCTGAACTGGAGTCACAAGATCGACGTTGCGCAGGCACGGCAGAAGACCGGCGGACGTCTCTGCCTGATGGGAAACGTGCCGCCGCTGGAGATTGGGGTCCGCGGCACGCCGGAAATGGTAAGAAAAGCCGCGGGAGAAGTCCTGGCGAAGAGCAACGGCGCGGACCTGATTCTATCGCTTGGGGGCGGAGTCAGTCCCGGGATGCCGAAAGAAAACATCATGGCGCTCGTGGGAATCGCTCCCTGACGGTCGCGGCCCGGTAGGGAGCGTTCCCTAATCCGGCGGGAACTCATCGAATCGGCGGGTAACGGTCTTCCCCATCAGGAATTTGTCCGCAAAGGCGAACAGGGCGTCCCAGTCCCCCTGCACCATGCCGTGCGGGCGGTCCGCCCAACTCACGCCCAGCCCATCCTTGACGTTCAACAGCGCAAAGGCGGGCTGAGCGGCGAGAAAAGCCTGACGCACACCGTTGGCGACGACGTTCTGGTCGTGTGTCCCCTCGAGCGCGATGAACGGGCGCGGCGACACCAGCGCCATGAACCAATGCGAATCGAACGGCAGCTTGTCCGGTTGTCCCCAAAACTCATGCAGATGGTCGGAGAACCAATTGGGATATTTCCGGACCATCTCGGTGAGGCCCTCTTTGCCGCCTCGCGGCGGCTGCGAGCCGCTGAAGCGGTATGCCGGAGTGCCGCCGCCGGAACTGGCCACGGGAGCAACCAGCGCGAGACGGTCGTCGAACGCGCCGGCGACCAACGCGGATTTGCCGGTGCGTGAAACGCCGGTGACGATAAGTTTGGTCTTGTCGATGGCGGGGTCCGTTTCCAGGTAGTCCACGATTCGCGAAACACCCCACGCCCAGCCTTGCAAGACTCCCCAATCGTACTTCGGGTAAGCCGGGTAGAATCGCGTAGTGCGGTAGGCCCAACTGCCGTCGGCATTGCGGAGAGTGGTATCTTCGGCGCAATCGTTGTTGTCGAATGTCACCAACGCAAAGCCGTGGGCCAGTACCGGACTGCCGGCTGCGATGGTTTCCGCGGTGGCTGCCCCGCGCCCCGGCCCGCGTCCGGCGCCCGCTCCGGAGGGCGGCGGGCCCGGCCCCACCAGGAGCAGCACATCTTCGTTCCTTCCCTGATTGGGCCCTTGCGGCAGCCGCGGCAACGGAGTGGCGCCAGGCGGCGAACCAGATGGCGTAATCACCGCCGGTACAGGCCCGATCCCGGCAGGGGTGAAGATTCCGATATCGAGGCTGAGGCGTTGCTTGGGACCGAACGTCAGGTGCACCAAGCGGTATTTGACCTTGCCGTTCATCACCAGTTCAGAGCGCACCTCGTGCCCCTTCACATTTCCCGGCGGCGGGGGAGCCTGGCCCACGGCGTAGTACTCGAGGATCTGTCGGACCTGGGCGCGGCGCAGTTTCCATTGCGCGGCTGTGGTGACCTTCTTCCCGTTGTTCATGGTCAGGACGTCGGGCATCTCAGGACGATTCGGAAGCTCGTTCACACCCGGCATCTTCTTCATCGCCGTCGCAATCGGCGGAACGGGAATCTCTTTCGGATCGGGCCTCGGGGGGATGACCTGCGACTGCGCATGCACCGCCGCGGCCGTCACGGCCAAGACCAATGCTTTGCGAATCATGGTTACCTCGCTATTTCGGTATGGTATAGCTCTTCAGTTCTTCCGCCGTGGCCTGCCGCTCCCAGGTAGGATAGCTCTTGCCATAGAAGAAGAACTCGCGTTCGCGCATGGTGGAATCCAATACCCGGACCTTCGCCGGGTTGCCGTAAGAGATAGACCGCGCGGGAAGCTGCTGGCCGGCATAAGTAGCCGAGTTATTGAGTAACAAGGCCTCCGCGCCGATGTGAGTCCCGTAGGCGGCACTGACTCCGATGTTGGCCAGCGAGAAATCTCCGGTGGTGGTCCCTTGCAAGGCGGCTAAGTGGTTGATCCAGGAAAACATGCCGAGGCGGACCAGGTCGGGTTTGTCATTGGTCGTGCTGGCGGTGAGGGCGGGGCGCCCGTCCACGATTATGGCTTTGTCGTACATGTGGGAGTGCTCGCCGATGACCGCATCCTGGGAGACGATCATCACGTCCACCACAACATCGCAGCGCTTTCCGATGGTGATATTGCCTTCCAGATATGCCCCCGGATAAACTCTGCTGCCTTCTCCGATACTTACGTTGCCCACCAGGATCGCGGCGGGATTCACGGCGCCCTTCACAATCCCTTTGTTCGTGTGCTCCCACTTGTCGAGCGGAGGTTCGTAAGTCTCGCGCTTCTCCAGGGCAGGGCCCATGACCTCGGCAAGCCATTGCTTGGGCCGGAACCCCAAGAGTTGCATCATCATCGCATCGGGAATGCCCGGCTGCGCTCCGGCGAGTCCGGGATTGCCTTCAAACACCATGTGATCCCGAATGCGCTCGTCGTGGCGGACCGAGGCCCCGCTCATTACGATGGAACCTTCACCGACGTACGACCCATAGTCGCTGGTGACATTGGCGCCATAGTAGACTTCGGCGTCGATCTTAGTGGCGTGGACCACCGAACCCGACCCGATGTAGGAGTAGTCCTTGATCCACAGCGGATTGTCGGAACCGCCCGTGCGGCTGTCGCCGACGTGCACGCGCTCCCCGATGAGTACGTAGTCGCCGATCACGGTGGGAGCGCGGATGTTGGTGTTGGCGCGAATATCGCAATGGCTGCCGATGGTGGTGTTCTCGCCGATGATGACGTTCGGTCCGACTCGCGTGTACGGCCCGATGGTGATCCTCCCCATCAGGATGGCGGTGGGATGGATCTGCGCGGTAGGATCGATCTTCGGGCTCCCGGTCCAAAAAGGCTTGCCGGCAATTCCCGGATAGCGTTCCTGCCTTTTGGGAGGGTTCCGGTCGATAGCGGCGGCGATCCGGTCGTGTTCATAATGAATCCACACCGAGGGGATCAGTCCGAAAATCTTCTGCCGGCCGCCGTCGGTCACGGCCTTTTGAGTGACCTGGGCGGGCAACCCTTCGGCCAAAGCGCCGGCGGGAATCACGGCGTCGTGGAGGGTGACTCCCCCGTGGGCCAGCACGGCGCCCTTCTCAAGATGCGTATTGAAATCAGCCACCGCACCGTTGCCGACTGCCGATCCCTCTTCCATGCGAGAGCCGCGCACCGTGGCGTTCATCCCGACCCAGCAATTGTCCCGGATGTACGTTTCATCAGCCGGCCGTCCATCCAGGACCCGGGCGCCGTAGTCGATGCGCACATAATTCCCGATGGTCACACGGTCGCCGTGGATCACCGCATTTCCGAGGATATTCACGTGATGTCCAATCGTGACATCGCCTTCGATCACCACCTTCGGTCCGATCCTGGTATAGGGACCCACCGTGATGTTTCCCATCAGGACGGCTGTCGGATGGACCTCGGCTTTCGGATCGATGTTCAGAGCGCTGGCAGGCAAAACCGCCAGCATCGCCGCCGCCAGTGCCGCCGGCCGCACCCATTTCAACATGTCAGGTCTCCTCTGCACACAGCGTATCAGTATCCAAAGCTTCCCGCGTCGCGGCGCCGGGTAGTATAGTAGCGGGAAATGCGTCGAGCTAAAGGTTGGATCTGGATGGTCTGCGGCTTGAGCGCGCTGGCGCCGCTTCGGGCCGCCGATAGCGCGGAGCGGTGGGGTGTGTACGAACTCGCACTCCAGGGGCCGCGCGCGGGGAATCCCTTCGTTGACATACAGTTGCGGGCGCAGTTTCAATATCGCGATCACTTGGTCGATGTGGACGGATTCTACGATGGCGACGGCGTCTACCGCGTCAGGTTTATGCCCGATGAGATCGGGGAGTGGAGCTACCGGACATCCAGCAACACGGCGGAACTCGACGGCCGACAGGGGCGTTTCACCTGCACCGCGCCCATGGCGGGCAATCACGGGCCGGTGCGCGTCCGCTATGTTACGCACTTCGCCTACGAGGATGGCGCGCCGTACGTGCCTCTGGGGACCACGTGCTACGCCTGGGTCCACCAGGGCGACCAGTTGGAGGAGCAAACGCTCGCCACGTTGCGAACCGCGCCCTTCAACAAGATGCGGATGTGCGTCTTTCCCAAGAGCTACGTTTATAACCAGAACGAGCCAACTTACTATCCGTTCGAACGGGATTCGGCCGGCCACAACGATTTCACGCGTTTCAACCCGGCGTTCTTCCGTCACCTGGAACAGCGCGTGCGCGACCTCGAGACGTTGGGCATCGAGGCCGACCTGATCCTGTTCCATCCTTACGACCGCTGGGGCTACGCGACCATGGGAACCGAGGCCGACGACCGGTATCTGCGGTACGTGGTGGCGCGCCTGTCGGCTTACCGCAATGTCTGGTGGTCCATGGCCAACGAATTCGACCTGATGAAGAGCAAGACCATGGCGGATTGGGACCGGTTCTTTCGCCTGGTCCAGGAGAAAGACCTTTACCGTCACTTGCGTTCGATCCACCACAGCGTGGTGCAATACGATCATTCCAAACCCTGGGTCACACACGTGAGCTTGCAGAGCTCGGATTTCGAAAAGACCTCGCAGATGGTGGCCGACTACCGCAAACCTGTGGTTTACGACGAGTGCAAGTACGAAGGCGACATTCCGCGGCGCTGGGGCAACATCTCGGCCCAGGAAATGGTACGGCGTTTCTGGTTAGGCACGGTTTCCGGAGCCTACGTGGGCCACGGAGAGACTTACCTCGACCCCAACGACATTCTGTGGTGGTCGAAGGGCGGGGTTCTGCATGGCGAAAGCCCGCGGCGCATCGCGTTTTTGCGCCAGATACTCGAAGGCGCGCCCGCGGAGGGTTTGAATAACCTCTCGACTTACTATCTGGGCGCGGGTCAGGAGGGCCGCTATTACCTTTTCTACTTCGACGTAAACCAGCCCGCGGAATACGAATTCGACTTGGCGAAGGGAGTGCGATATCGGGCCGACATCATCGACCCTTGGGAAATGACCATCCGACCGGTGGCCGGCACATACGAAGGCAAGTTCACGCTGAAGCTGCCGGCCAAGCCCTATATGGCCGTACGTTTTCAGAAAGTCAACTGAAGGTGTGTTGCCGGAATTCTTGTCACCTCTTCACTGGTTCCCGGTACTTATACGGAAGTAAGAGGGCCGATTACCAATCGGCCGCAGGCTGCAAGCCTGCCCCACAAAGCGGCACAATTCGGTGATAGGCAACGAAACCACCGAATTGCGGCGTTACGCAATCCCGCCGCGCAGCAGCGAGGCCGCCGTGGGCGGAGCGGCGCCCGCGCCGGCCGCTATGCGCGGTTTCTCCTCTGCTTCCGGCTCCTTGCCGCCCTCGCCGGGGGCCAGGAACAGGTTGGCGTCGATGCCGTGCTGCCGCGTGTACAGATCGTAGTAGCGGCCCCGCGCGGCGTATAGCGATTCGTGGGTGCCGCGCTCCACGATCCGACCCTCTTCCACTACTAGGATCTGGTCCGCGCGGCGAATCGTCGAGAGACGGTGCGCAATCACAAACGTCGTGCGGCCCTTCATGAGGTATGCCAAGCCCTCTTGAATGGCCGATTCCGATTCCGAATCCAGGCTCGAGGTAGCCTCGTCCAGAATCAAGATGCGCGGGTCCGCCAGGATCGCGCGTGCGATCGAGACGCGCTGCCGCTGGCCGCCCGAGAGCTTCACGCCACGCTCGCCGACGATGGTCTCGTACTTCTTATCGAGCTTTTCGGCGAACTCGTCCACGCGCGCGATGCGGCAGGCCGCCAGCACCTGCTCCTCGCTTGCGCCCAGCCGCGCGAAGGCCACGTTCTCGCGAATGGTCCCGTCGAAGAGGAACGTGTCCTGCAGCACCACGCCAAGCTGCGTGCGATAGGCGTCCAGCCGGACCGTGGAAAGGTCCGTCCCATCCACGCGGACCGCGCCCTGCGTCGGCTCGTGAAACGCCGCGATCAAGCTGATGATAGTCGATTTGCCCGATCCCGACGGCCCCACCAGCGCGGTCACGGTTCCCGGCGGCGAGTCGAAGCTCACCTCGTGCAGCACCGGTTTGGCGGGGTCGTACTCGAACGTCACGCCTTCGAAAGATACATAGCCGTGCAGGGCGCCGATGGCCACGGTGCGCCGCGCATCCTCGTCCTCGGGCTTCTCGTGCAGCACTTCCTGCGTGCGGTCGAGGCCCGCCAGCGCCTCGGTGATCTGCGTGCCGATCCCCACCACCTGGAACATGGGCGCCACCAGGAACGCCAGGTACGCGGTGAAAGCCATGAATCCGCCCAAGGTCAGCGTGCCGGCGAGAATCTGGCGCGCCCCCAGGTACATCACGGTGGCGCCCACCAGGCCCATCAGCACGGTGGCCGAAAGGCTCATCAGCGAGATGGCGGTCAGGCTGCGCAACACATTATCGAGCAGGCGCTTGACGCCGGCCCCGAAAACGCCCGCCTCCTGGGCCTCGGCATGATATCCCTTCACCACGCGCACGCCGGCCAGCGATTCGGTGAGCCGTCCGGTGACCTCGGCGTTGATCTTGCCGCGCTCGCGGAAGATCGGCCGGATGCGCCCGAACGCCTGGCGCAGTCCCAGCGCGAAGGCGGCAATGAACAGCAGAGCCAGCCCCGTCAGCAGAGGGCTGATGCGCAGCAGCAGAACCAGCGCGATCAATGCGGTGAGAATTCCGCCTACGAACTCGATCAAGCCCGTGCCAATCAGATTGCGGACGCCCTCCACGTCGGTCATGATGCGGGAAACCAGCACCCCGGTCTTGTTGGAATCGTAGTACGCCACCGGCAGGCGGCCCACGTGTTCCTGCACCTTGCGCCGCAATTCCGCGATCAGGCGTTGCCCCTCCTTCGAAATCAACTGCGTGAGGATGAAGGAGGTGACACCCTGAATGATGGTGGCGGCGAGCACCAGCAGAACCAGCGGCTGCAACATCCAGGTCTGGTGCTTCATGATGACGCTATCGACCAGGAACTTGGTGGAACCCGGCAAGACCAGGCCGGCAGGCCGATTGATCAGCATCAGCAGGAAGCCCAACGCAAGCTTCCCGCGGCGTGGACGCACCAGTTCCTTCAATAAAGGAAGCACGCTGCGCAAGTGCTTGCCGGTCGATTCCGGCTTTTGACTGCGTTCGCTTGCCGGGGCTGCCGCGCCCAGAGCGCGCGATCGCCCTGCCGAGCGTTCGGAAGTGATCCCCTGCGGTCTGAATGGCGCCACGACTATCCCTCTTATTTCAGATTACGCTACTTGGCCGCGAGCCTGCCGAGCAGCCGTTCCCGGAGATCGGCGGGCCCGTTCACCGCCAGCACCTCGAACCCGGCGGCGCGTCCACTGGTCATGCCGGGTTCGGAATCTTCCACCACCAGCGCGGTGCACACTCCCAGGCGTTGGGCGGCCAACAGATAGGGGTCCGGGGCCGGTTTGTGGCGCTTCACGTGGTCGCCGCCGACCAGCGTGTCAAAGTGGCGCCCGATGCCGCCGGCCGCCAGTATGGGCGCAATCTCCGTGGTGGCGCTCGAAGTCACCACCGCCAGCTTGTACACGCTGTGCAGTTCGCCGAGGAATTGGTCCAGCGACGGATCGAACGGCGGCAAGTGCGCCATGCGCGCCTGGAACAATTTCTTCTTCGCGGGATACTGCGCCCAAAGCTCATCCCATTCGCGCGGCGGAACGCAGCGGGCGGCCATGGTGCGCAGCATTTCGCGATCGTCCACGCCGACGCCGTACTCGCGGTAGTATTCCCACTCCACGGTGACGCCAAGGGGGGCCAGCACTTCCGCCCAGCAGGCGCAGTGGACCGGCTCGCTGTCGAGGAGGACCCCATCGAAATCGAACAGGATGGCTTCGAATTCCGGCATAAGACGGGAATTTTCCAGCGTACCATGCGCCTCCTGGTGTGGTACGGCTGGAACGGGCCTGTGGGACCGTTGGCCCGTCCTACTGCGCGCCGTAGTAGCATAAGGCAGTGAAGGCCAATGTTCCGGCTGCCATCTGCTTCGCCGTGTTCTTATACTGCTGCTGGATGGTCCACCGCAGCCGCACTTCCTACTTCCCGCCGGACACCTCATTCAAGGTAGAAGTCACGGTCCACGGGCCGGACGGAGAAATCATCAAGCCAATCGCGCGCGCGGTTCGGTGATGGCGCCTTATTTCGCCGCGGCGTTGAGCAGGCCGCGCACGCGCAGCCAGCCGGCCAGGCGCCCCAGCCAGGAGGAAAGCGCTTCGTCCATGGGCGCCAGGCCCACGCCGTGCGGGCCGCGTTCGTAAATGTGCATTTCGGCCGGAACTCCGGCTTTCCGCAGCGCCAAGTAAAACTGGACGCTGTTCTCTACCGGCACGGTGGTGTCGGAGGTGGTGTGGAACAGGAACGTGGGCGGCGTCTGCGGCGTCACCTGCAGTTCATTCGAGAGGTTTTCCACCAGCTTGGGATCGGGGTTGTCGCCCAGCAGCATCTGCATGGAACCGCGATGCGCGAACTGGCCGAAGGTGACCACCGGGTAGCACAGTACCAGGAAATCGGGACGGCTGCTCACGCGGTCGATGGGGTCCGCGGCGCTGGCGTTGCCCGCGTCGAAATGGGTGCCGGCCGTGGATGCCAGGTGGCCCCCAGCCGAGAAGCCCATGATGCCGATGCGGTCCGGCAGCACCCTTAGGTCGGCGGCCTTGTAGCGGACCGTGCGGATGGCGCGCTGTGCATCGCCCAACTCTACGGGGTGGTGGTATTTCGGTCCCAGCCGGTATTTCAACACGAAGGCCGTGACGCCAATGGAATTCAGCCAGCGCGCCACCTGGTCGCCTTCCCGGTCCATCGAAAGGTGGGAATAGCCGCCGCCGGGACACACGATTACGGCCGTGCCGGTCCCCCGTCCCTGCGGCACGATATACGGCGCGAGCGTGGGCTGGTCCTCGTCCTGGGTGCCTTGTGCGCCGGGCGCGGCGCCGGGCCACAACGGGTCGGCTTTCGGCATGTTGGGCGGCGCCTGGGCAGCCAAGACGCCCGCCATCAAGATCAAAACAAGCGGAATGCGGCTCATGTGTTCCACAGTACCATCCCCACGGCGAGTTTTCAGGTTCGCGGCGGCCTGACGTTCGCGGGAGTCGAGGGCCAGCCGCTGGCGCGCGCGAATACAAAAAGCCCCGCTGGCCCTTCGTGACGGGCGAGCGGGGCTTTCCGACGGCTCGCATTACTTCGACGGAGTGGCCGCCGTGGCGCCGGTGGTTTTCTTGGGCGCTTTCTTGGCCTTCTTCACGGGCTTCTTGGTTTTGGCCGTCGCGGTGGCAGCCTGGGGTGAGGTGCTGGCGGCGTCCGGTTTGGCCGGCGTGGCCTGCGCGGCGAACGTCAAGGGCATAGTGGCGACCGCCAGAGCGATCGCGAGTAAACTCGTTTTCATATTTCCTTCTTTCCGGCGGGTTTCTTCTGCCCGCTCACAATTCCATGTTGCGCCTTAAGCGCCGGAAGCACGATAGCCCGCGCAGGCTAGAGCGGCCACCGAATCAGGGGTGAAGATGGTTAAGCTTTATTAGTATGCTTCCGCGGCAGATTACTCATGGGAACATCTTCCGGGTGCTGATCGCAGGCTTCAGCCTGGTCATCCTGCTCCTGGTGGCGGCGGCCGTCGTGGGGGTCCGCAATATCCGGGCCATTCAGCAAAACGCGGCCAGTCTTGTGCGCGAGCAGTCCGTCACCAACCGCCTGGTGGACGAACTGCAAAGCCAGCAGACCAATCTCAGCGAAGTCTACTCGGTGCTGGCGCGCGATCCGGATTCGGTGGATTACGACCACATCATGAGCCAGCTCGAGGCCGCCGATCGGGATATTGACCGGATCTCCGCGGAGGGCGCCCAGACCGCCGAGCGCGACCTGTGGGCGCGGCTGAAGCAATCGTCGCTCGATTTCTCAGGCGAAGCCCGCCGCCTGCTCAGCGTGGAGAGTCCGGAGACTTTTGCCTCCATGGACCTGTTCCGCCATCACGGAACGTTCGCCTCGGTGGCGGCCCGCCTGATCGAAGCCGAATACCGCAAGGTGAGCGCGGCCCAGGCGCAGGTGGACCGCCGGTCGTCGCGGTTGCTGGCCGCTTCGTTCCTGTTCGCGGCTCCCAGCGTGCTGCTGGCCCTGCTCTTCGCGATGGTCACGGTTCGCATGGTGGGGCGGCTCACCCGCGAGATGGAGTGGCAGGCCGCCGAACTGGGCCGCGTCTCCTGGCACATGCTGGAAGATCAGGAGGCCACCGCCCGCCGTTTCTCGCACGAGTTGCACGACGAGCTGGGCCAGTCGCTCACCGCCGTCAAGACCAACCTGACCGCACTCGCCGCCGGCGGGCGGGCGGACCATGCGCGGCTGGAAGACTGCCTGCACCTGGTGGAAGAGGCCATCGGCAACGTGCGGCAGATGTCGCAGCTTCTGCGCCCCACCATTCTCGACGATTTCGGCCTGGAGGCCGGCCTGCGCTGGCTGGTGGAGGGCTTCGCCGCGCGCACCGGCATCGAGGCGGCGCTCCACTCCAGTTATTCCGGCCGGCTTCCCGATGATACCGAGACGCACCTGTTTCGCATCGCGCAGGAGGCCCTGACCAACGTGGCGCGCCACTCCGGCGCGAAGCGCGTCGAGGTCAAACTGGAATCGAGCGGCGATGAGATTCGCCTCGCGATCGACGACCATGGCCGCGGCCTGGCCGAAGCGCCCATCCCGGAAGCCGGGCGGCCGGGCCCACTGGGCATGATCGGGATGCGGGCTCGCGCCCGCAGCGCCGGGGGTGATGTCACGGTCCGCTCCCGCCCCGGCGAGGGTGTTGTAATTGAGGTGCGGGTCCCGATCCGGCATGAAACGCATTCGCATCCTACTGGCTGACGACCACGCCGTGGTACGGCAGGGCTTCAAGATGATCCTCGACGCGCAGGCCGACATGGAAACCGTGGGGGAGGCCGCCAACGGCCGTGAAGCCGTGGAGTTGGCGGAGCAACTGCGCCCCGACGTGGTGGTGATGGATGTCAGCATGCCGGAGCTGAACGGCATCGAAGCCACGCGCCGGCTGGCCTCGTCGGCGCCGCGCGTGCGCGTGATCGCGCTCAGCATGCACAAGGATTCGGTCTACGTGCGCGAGATCCTGCGCGCCGGGGCGCGCGGCTACCTGCTGAAGGATTCCGGCGCCGCCGACCTGGTGGCCGCCATCCGCGCGGTAGCTTCCGGCGAAAGCTACCTCAGCCCCGCGGTTTCCAACGCCGTGCTGGACGATTACCGCCGCCAGGCGACCAACCCCATCGACCTGCTGACCAGCCGCGAGCGGGAGGTCCTGCAACTGCTGGCGGAAGGCAAGACCAACAAGGAGATCGCCGGCGTGCTGAACCTCAGCGTGTACACCGTGGAGGCGCACCGCGGCCGCATCCTGGAAAAGCTGAACTTGCACAGCATTGGGGAACTGGTGCGGTTCGCGGTGAGGAACGGGATGATTGAGTAGGGCCGGGCACGAGCCGGCCCAGTGATCTGCAATGGTAGAATAGAGTACAGAGGTAAAGAAGATGCCTCGGAACAAGCGAGCCGTCTCCCTCAACATCAAGAATCCGGAGGTCTACGAGGCCGCCGCGCGCCTGGCGAAGCTCCAGGATACGACCATCACTGCCGCCGTCCTCAACGCCGTCCGCGCCGAACTCGGCCGTCAGAATTCCCGGCGCCGGGCCGACAACGAAATCGCGCGGATGCGGGAGTTTGCCCGCCGCATCTCGGCGCTGCCTCTGTTGGATGCACGCTCCGCGGACGAGATACTCGGGTACGGCCCGGAGGGTTATCTGATTGGTGATTGACACCTCCGCCTTGATCGCGCTGCTGGAGCAGGAAGAAACGGCCTCCGGCCTGCGGGTTGCGCTTGCCGCGGACGGCGTCCGGCTGATTTCCACTGTGTCGGTTCTCGAAGCGACCTGCGTGATGGGCGCCCGCCGAGGCCCAGCCGCCGTCCTGGAGCTCACACTCTTCTTCTCCGAGTTCCATTTCGAGCCGTCGCCATTCGACAACGAACAACTGTCCATCGCACAGAAAGCCTGGCTGTTATATGGCCGCGGCCGCCACCCCGCCAAACTCAATTTTGGCGACTGTGCCTCCTACGCCTTGGCTCAGTCCAAAGCTGAACCTCTCCTCTTCGTGGGCGGCGATTTTTCGCAAACCGACGTCCGCGCGGTGGCCTATTTCTGAGCGGAGCCGGGCGTGCCCGGCCCCTACCGAAGCTTACACGCCAGCGCCAGGCCATCGCCCAGGGGCACCAGGCTCAGCGCCACGCGACGGTCGGCGTGCAGGTTGCGGTTGAAGGCACGGATGGCCTCGGTGTCCACGGTATGGTCGTGGGGGTCGAGCGGCCTGGCGTGCCACAGCACGTTGTCCACCACGATCAGCCCGCCGGGGCGAAGCAACACCAGCGAGCGTTCGTAGTAATTCGTGTAGTTCGCCTTATCGGCGTCGATGAAGGCCAGATCGAAGGTACCGGCGAGGCCTTCGGCCACGAGCGCGTCCAGGGTTTCGAGGGCCGGCGCGAGCCGCAATTCGATTTTGTCCTCGACGCCGGCCTCGCGCCACGTGCGGCGGGCGCGGACCATGTACTCCGCGTTGCGGTCGCAAGCCACAAGCTTTCCGCCGGGCGGCAGGGCCAGCGCCACCCAGGTGGAGCTGTACCCCATCAGGACGCCCACTTCGAGCGTCCTTCTGGCGCCCAGAATGCGGGCCAGCAGGTGCAGGAACTGGCCCTGCTCGGGCCCGATCTGCAACATGGAAAGGTCTGAGCGGCCCTCAGCCTCTTCGCGCAGGCGCCTCAGTACTTCCGGCTCGCGCAGCGTCACGCGGCGAATGTAGTCCGCCAGTTCCTCGGTGATGGGGGTGTGGATGAGGGACATGCCAGACCAGTTTACCCTACGGTAGCGCCGGCGATCTTGAACACGTAGGCCTGGCGCGCGGGAAGGCTGCCGGCGAGCGAATCCGAAATCTGGATTCGCAACTGGCTGCCATCGCGCGTGGCTTGGAGTGGCTGGCCGCCTTCGAGCAGCGTCACGCGCGCGCCGGAGGGGGCAACGATCCTGTCCAGCACTACGTCCTTCAGCGGGCGGTGCCGCAGAATCGCATATACCGCGCCGTCGGATAACCCATCGGCGCCCTGGTGGATTCACCGGCTCCCGGATTTGCGCGTCGAGGCCTTCTTCACCGCCGGCGGCAGCTTGCCCTCACTCCACTGCCGCGTGACTTTGCGGGCTCGCGTGTTGTAAATGGCCTCGCCGTTGGGCCGCAACCAGGCGCGATTGGCCTCGGCGCTGCGCCACAGGGTGAAGCCATCGCAATGCTTTGCGGTGAGGGCCCCGTACCTGGCGCCGGAGCGGACGAAGATATCGGCCCAGCGGTCGGGGTGGGCCGGCGCTACCGCTCGAACACAATCCCCGCGCTGGGCAGAATGGGGAACATCTTGTCGAGCGTGATGTACGCCTGGTGAGTGCTCGAAGTGTAACCGTTGAAGCTCTCAAACACGTAGTTAGTGCGGTCGGCCAGATTAATCACTTCGCCGAAGAGAGTTAGCTTCCACTTGTCTTTTGTCCAGGACTTATTGATGCGGACGTCGGCGCGCTGGTAAGGGTTGAGCCGCAGTTGGTTGCGGCTGCTGGTGAGATAGTAGTTCGCGCCGCTTATGCGCAGATAGCCGGGGACGGGGAAGCCGCTGCCGTAACTCCACTTGAGGCTCAGGTTGACGGTGGGGCGCAGGCGGTAACTGCCGTAGATATTCATGGTGTGGCGCTGGTCGTAGTCGGAGGGGAAGCGGTCGCCGGACCCGGCGGGTTCGCGGCCGTCGCGCATGCCGGTGCGGCCGAAGGCGTAGGAGATCCACCCGTTGAAGCGGTTGGCGCTGGAGCGCTGCAAGAAGAATTCGACGCCGCGCGAGTATCCGCGAAGAGAATTGTAGTAGAGCGGGTTGGAGGGCGGAACGAAGACCTTGCCGGTGGTCAGCAGGCGGGGGTCGTAGAGCGGTTGGAAAGGTAAATCGCGATCGGCACGGTTATAGTACTCGGCGCGGAGGCGGGTGCGCTGGCCGAGCCGGTGCTCGATGGCGGCGATGGCCTGATTGGAGCGAATCGGCAGCAGACTATGCGCGCCCAGCGGAGAGGTGAGCAGCGAGATCTCCGGGTACTGCGCATATTGGCCCCAACCGAGGTGGACGAGCGTGGCCGGCGTCAGGTTGAAGGCCGCGGAGGCTTGTGGCGACACCACCGAAACGCCGTCGATGGAGTGGTGGTCCCAGCGCGCGCCGGCAGTCAGGTGCAGGCGGCCGGCCCACGCCATCCACGACTGCTGCGCGTAGCCGCCGGTGTGCACGGCGGTTCCGTCGAAGTGGTCGAGCAGGCGCGGGACCGGCGAGTTGGTCTGGTACTGGTCCTCGTATCCGCCGTCGCGCAGGCGGCGCACGGACCAGCCTGCGTCGAGCGGCGTGCGCGCGTTCCACATCCACGTGATCGTGCCGTTCCAGACCCACTCGCCGTAGTATCCGGAGCCCAGCGGAAGGTTGGTGGGGTTCGTGTCGGTAAACTTCTCGCGCATCCAGGCGGCGTGGTTCACCACCAGCAATTTGTCGGTGGGGGAATAGCGCCAGGCGAGGTTGCCGAGGGTGTAGTGGTAGCCCCCGCCCATCAGCGAATTGATGCCCAGCTTCTGCTTGACGGCGGAGCGGTCGAGGGCGTTATAGCTTTCGAGGACGTAGAGAGTGATGTTGTTTTTGGCGTTGAGGTCGTAGGTGAGGCGGCCTTGGGCGTCCTCCATGCCGAAGACCAGCGAGGTGTCGGGGAAGGTGCGCTCGAGGATGTACTGCAAATAGCTTTTGCGCGCGCCGGCCAGCCAGGAGCCGCGCTTCTTCTTGCCCAGCGGCCCTTCGGCCATGACGCCGGCGTTGGAGGCGCTGCCCGTGGCGCGGAAGGTATTGGCGTCGCGGTTGCCATCGCGCGTATGGACTTCGAGCGCGCCCGCGCTGCGGTCCTCGAAGCGGACGGGGTAAGCGCCTTCATGCAATTCCAGTTCTTCGACCATGTCGCCGTTGAAGGCCGTGCCGGAGCCGCTGAAGTTCTGGCCCTCGAGCATGTGAAAGGGGGCGTGCAGCAGGACGCCGTCGAGGTACAGGCCGATGCGGCTGTAATCGGCGCCGCGAAGGGAGAAGCGCGCGTCGAAATCGTTATTGGAACTGACGCCGGGCA
>Ga0265316_10002790_pt1 | contig 17907 bp, 18 predicted proteins | sample 4522metaG_FD_202092 | JGI IMG/M metagenome (GOLD analysis project Ga0265316, IMG submission 202092) | Rhizosphere microbial communities from Carex aquatilis grown in University of Washington, Seatle, WA, United States - 4-5-22 metaG | ecosystem: Host-associated > Plants > Roots > Rhizosphere >... | reverse complement strand
GGCGGAGGCCCGAACTCCAGTTCCCCATGTGGCAATGGGAAGCGGCTGAACTCGAGCACGGTGATGGTCGACTCGGGGTTGAGGGGCACCCGCCCCAGGGCCTCCAGAACCCGCGCCTGGGTGAGTACCTCCGATGCGCCCTCGAAACACGCCGCCGCGCCGGGTGCAACCTGGATTCCATGCGCCTTTCCTATTTGCTCGATCTCGCGCCAAAAGAACGTCCGTCGCACACGCGGCGCGGGCGCCAGTCCGATCGGCTCGGTCCCCGCCGCGGCCGAGAACTCCGGAATGGCCTTGGCCAGGTCGGACATCAGAATCCTGTCCCCCTCGACCTGAACACAGGAGACGGCCGCCAAAAGCGCCAGCGGGATCATCGCAGGTTATTGACCTCCGAGTACATATCATCGGCCGCCTTCACCACCTTCGAGTTGGCCTCGTAGGCGCGCTGGCTGACGATCAGATTGATGAACTCCTGCACCACGCTTACGTTCGAGCTTTCCAGATAGCCCTGCAGCAGCGAGCCAATGCCCTCTTGTCCCCCCGGGGTCCCGATCACAGGATCCCCGGAAGCATCGGTCGGCCGGTACAGGTTTCCCCCCAGCGAGTTGAGGCCGGCGGGATTGGCGAACATGGCGAGCTGGATCTGGCCTGCGATCTGCGCCGCGGTCTGGCCCTGGCGCGTATAGCTGACGGTGCCGTCCTCGGCGATACTCACCGCTTGCGCGTCGTTCGGAATGGTGATCTGCGGTTCGAGCGGATCGCCCTGAGCCGTCACCAGGTTTCCGTTGCGGTCCAGGTGAAAAGCGCCCGCTCGTGTGTAGGCCAGATCGCCCGAAGTCTGGCGGATCTGGAAGAACCCCTTGCCTTGAATCACGAGGTCGTATGCATTTCCCGTCTGCTGGAAGTCGCCCTGGGAGTAGATGATCTCGTTCGAGACCGGCCGCGTGCCCAGCCCCAATTGCAAACCGCTCGGCACGACGGTTTGCGAACCGGCCGCCGCTCCCGGCTGGATCACGCTCTGGTACATCAAGTCCTGAAACTCCACCCGCCGCGCCTTGAAACCGGCGGTGTTGGCGTTGGCCAGGTTGTTGGCGATGTTGTCGATGTTCAGTTCCTGCGCGCTCATCCCGCTGCCCGCGCTGAATAGTGCCCGGATCATCGGTCCTCCTCGCTCCCGACGGCTTCGCTCACGACACTCGGGCGACCTGCTCGATCGCCTGGCGCGCCATGTCCCCGTCCATGGTGATGGCTTTTTGCAGCATCTCGAACTGCCTCATCAGCCCGATCAGGCGCACCGCCGAGTCGGGCGCTGCCACGTTCGAGGTTTCGACTTTGCCTTGCTCGACCTGGGCCGCCGCTGGCTTGGGAACGGCCGAACTGTCGGCCTGGAAGTAGTTCCGGCCGAACTTGGCCAGCGCCTGGGGCTGATCGAAGTCGATCACCGCCACCCGGCCCACATCCGCCCCGGCCTGTTTCACGGTGCCGTCTGGCGTGACCTCGAAAGGCAGGTTGGGCTGGAGTTGGATGGTCCCGCCCCCGGTATCGCGTACCGCATAACCGTCCGCGGTGGTGATCACCCCTGCCGGCGAGAGGCGGAAGCTTCCGTTGCGCGTGTAAAGCGTCGAGCCGGGTCCGTTGACGGCGAAGAAACCCTGGCCCGAGATCGCCACGTCGAGCAGGTTGCCCGTGGCCGCCAGGCTGCCCTGAGTGAAATCGGTCCAGTTCCGCTCCACCACCGGAAGAGTCGAAGGCGCAGGCGATTCCGGGTCGACAGCCTCCGGTGCGACATAGAGGTTGTAGGATTCGCGGTCCAGCTTGAAGCCGGTCGTGCCCGAGTTGGCGATGTTGTTCGCCGCCAGGTCGAGCGCTTCCAGACGCGCCCGCATACCGGAGGCGGCCGCAGTAAGCAGTGAGTCCATGAGAGGCTCCGCGAAATGGAGAGCAATCGGTTGTCCGGGAGGCGAAACTCCGCTAAAACCTTGAAGGCGCCCGCCGAAGAGAAAAGGGAGGGAGCGCGCGAGCCGCGTCAATAATTGGTCACGCTCAGCAAAGCGCCAAGTTCTTGTGCTCCCTCGCCAACTCTAACCGATTGAAACCGGGGCTGCCAGCCTGCGGACCCTGACCTGCACAGCCACGCTGCGTGACGGCGGCTCTCCTCTCCCAACTCCCGACCAGCCCGCTACTGGCGGCGGTGGCAGCCATTCCCGACGGCTCGGCCACCTCGCCCGCGGTGGCCGGAGGCTTCCTTGGGCTGTTGGCTGCCCTGCTGTCGGAAGTGGCAGTCCCCGGTACGCCGGCGGCGCCTTCCCAGACCAAGCCTGTCCCCGCGCGTCCGGCCCCCAAACGCCAACCCGGCGACGACCCCGCTGTCACGTCTCTGGCGGCCGCGCTTCTGCCCCCTCTTCCGCCGGCGCTCGCGTCGGTTGGTCCCATCGCCGACGATGTCACCGACACGGGTGCCACCGTGACGGGGGGACAGCCGTCACTCCCGCCGGCCGGCGCCGCCGACCTTTTGGATTCGGCCCTGACCTCGCCCGCACCCGGCGCCCTGGAGCCCGTGGGGTCCGCGCCGGAGGAGGCCGTGGCGGAAAATGCGGTGCCGGAGACTGCGGTTTCGGAGAATGCCTTGTCCGCGGCGCCCGAGAACACGGCGCCGGAAAACGCGCCGCCGGCGCCGGCCGGTCAAGACCTCCCGGTTGGGGACCGCGGGCCGGCCCTGGCATTCGCGGTTCGGCTGACCGCGTCCGCCCCGCCTGCCCCATCGCGGCCTGCGGCAGCGGCCTCGGGGCCAGCCATCGCGCAGGCCAGGGAATCCGTCGCGGATCGAGCGGCGTCCCCGGCGGTCCAGAATCCGCCGGCGGCCGAACCTGCCAGCCAGACCCCGGACCCAGCCCGTACGCGCCCGAGCCGGCAGCCGGCCAGCGACGGCATCCAGGCGCAGGATCTCGACTCGCCCCCCTCCGCGCCGGCGGAGCGAAGCGGAGCCGGGGCCATCGAGACCGAGCGGCCCGCCTCCCCGCGAGGAACCTCGAACGAGCCGCGCGGCCCCGAGAACCCGCGCCCACCTGCTAGCAGCGTGGGGTCCCAGGACAGCGGAATTACGTGTGCAGCCGCCGTCACGGCGCCGGCCGCTTCGAGCACGCCAGCGTCTGGCGCCCGTGACCGCAACCCGGAGGCCGCTGTTCCGCCGCCCGAAGCGCCGCGCGAACAGCCGCGAGAGTCCGCGGTTCGCGAGCTTTCGCTGGCCCTCCCCGGCCCCTCCAACAATGGCCACCAAGCGGAGCAGGTCTCGCTGCGGGTAGTCGAACGGGCCGGCGAGGTGCAGGTTGCCGTGCGCACCTCGGATCCTCAATTGGCCGACGCTTTGCGCCAGAACCTCGGAGATCTGGTCTCCGATCTCGCCGGCAGAGGATACCGGGCCGAGACCTGGCAACCGCTGGCGGGATCCGGAACGGAGGCGAGCGTCCTCCCACGAGCCGGGAGCACGGGTCCGGATTCGGGCCCCGGACAGGGTTTCCCCGGCCAGGCCGGAGACGGCTCCCGCAACGGCGGAAGCACGGCCGGGCAGCAACAACAGCAGCGGCGCGGGCGGGATCCGGAGCAGCCTTCCTGGCTCCAGGCTCTCACCAGCAGCGCCGCGCGAACCGGGAGCACTCCTTATGATCATTACACCCATTAGCGCCGTGAGTCCGAGGGCGGCCGCATCGGCCGCACCCACCTCATCCACGACGTCCACCGACCCGCTGGCCCAGGAGCAGACGTTTCTCAAGCTCCTGGTGGCACAAGTCCAGAATCAGGACCCCATGGATCCGACTGCGGACCCCACCCAGTACGTGACACAACTGGCGCAGTTCAGCTCTCTTGAGCAGTTGACCCAGATGCGCTCGGACCTGGACACCCTGGCCTCGACCACCCAGGCCTCGACTGCGGCCACGAGTTCAACCCAGGAGAACGGCTAGCATGTTCACGGCATTCTCGACCGCCCTCTCGGCGCTGGACGCCAACACGACCGCCATTGACGTGGTCTCGAACAACCTCGCCAACCTGAACACCACGGGTTACAAGGCCAGCGTGGTTTCCTTTCAGGACCTGGTCACCGAGTCGATCGGGGCCGGTCTGGGCGCCACTCAGGTCGGCTTCGGCACCGGCACGCCCTTCACGGTGCGCGAGTTCAGCCAAGGCGCCACACAGGCCACCACCGGACTGCTCGATGGCGCCATTCAGGGCGACGGCTTCTTCGTCATTAAGGACAGCCAGGGCGCGCAGGACTTCACGCGGGCCGGCAACTTTCAGGTGGACGATTCGAACTACCTGACGACGCAGGCCGGCCAGCGCGTCCAGGGCTGGGCGAAAAACGCTAGCGGGGTGGTCGATACCAACCAGCCCATAGGAGACATTCCGGTGCCGGTGGGCACCCTGCAGGCGCCCATCGCGAGCCAGACGTTCTCGGTGGGACTGAACCTGAATGCGGCCGGCGTGGCGGGCCAGACCACCGGGATGTTCTCGACGCCGATCAACGTCGTCGATTCGCTCGGCATCACGCACACCATGACGCTGACGTTCACCAAGGAAGCCCCCGCCGCCGCCAACAACAACTCCAACACCACCTGGGACTACACCGTGACCATGCCCGACGCCGATCTCACCGCTCCACAGACGGCTCCTCTGGCGACCGGAACACTCGTCTTCGACGCCAGCGGCAACCTCGCCACGCCGGCTCCGACCACGCCGAACGTCAACTTCACGATTCCCGCTCTGGCCGACGGAGCGGTGATTGGAAACCAGTCCAAAACCCCGCCCACCAACGACATGACGTGGCATTTGTACGACGCGGCGGGGGCGCCGGAAATCACGCAGTACAACGCCCTTTCGGCCCCCTCGACAACCACGGTGGATGGTTCGGCCGCGGCTTCCCTGACCAACGTGGCCCTGACCGATGGCGGCAAGATCGTGGCCAGCTACTCGAACGGAACGCAGGTCACCGTGGCACAGCTTGCGCTGGCCTCGATCCCCAATCCCCAGTCGCTGATCGCCGTCGGAAACAACGCTTTCCAGGCCGGCGCCGTCACGGCGCTGCCCTCGATAGGGCTGCCCGCGACGGGCGGCCGGGGCAAGGTGCTGGGCGGATCGCTCGAAAGCTCCACAGTCGACATCGCCAAGGAGTTCACCAACCTGATCGTGTTCCAGCGCGCCTACCAGGTGAACACGCGCGTCGTTACGACGGTCGACCAGATCAGCCAGGACACCGTGAACCTGAAGCAGTAGGGCACGATGACTGCGCTCGAACAAATCGGAACCATGGCGGACGTGCCCATCGAGCTGGAGATGGAGCTCGACCGCAAAGTGATGCCGCTGGCCGAGATCCTCGAATGGGAGCCGGGGCGGGTGGTCTGGCTGACGCGCTCGGCCGGGGAAGCCATAGACATCCACGCCGGCGGGGCCCTGATCGGCTTCGGCGAAGTGGTGATCATCGAAAGCACCTTCGGGGTGCGCATCACGGACTTCAACCAGGGGGTTTGAGAGAAATGGATCTGGCGCGAGAGCTGGGAGCGGTTCTCCTCGTTCTAGGCGTCCTGGCAGCTACGCTGTGGGCGCTCCGAAGAGCGGGCACCGTGCGCTGGCGCACGCCCGGAGGCGCACGGGGCCGCATCGAGGTGGTCGAACGGGTAGCGCTCTCTCCGCAGCACGCCCTGCACCTGGTTCGCCTGGGAAGCCGCGCCCTGCTGATCGCCTCGCACGCGGGAGGCTGCACTCTAGTCGAAAACGTGCCCTGGCAGGAGTGCGGGGTGGCACCTCCCCGGGAGGAGTTGTCATGATAGCGCTTCTGCTCATGGCCGGCGACCCGCTCGTGGGCGTGTCCCTGGGAGGCGCGAAAGGGGCGCAGAGCCTCAGCGCCCCGATGCAGATCGCGATTCTCCTCACTCTGCTGGCGGTGCTGCCCGCGGTGGTCATGTCGCTCACGCCGTTTCTGCGCATCGTGGTGGTGCTGCACTTCCTACGCCAGGCGCTGGGCACGCAATCGACGCCTTCCAATCAGGTGCTGATCGGGCTATCCCTGTTCCTGGCCATTCTGATCATGCAGCCGGTCCTGGCCCAGATGTACACGCAGGGCTGGGAGCCGGTCGAAAAGGGCCAGCTCACCCTGAGCCAGGGCCTGGAGCAGGCGGGTGCGCCGCTCAAAGCCTTCCTCGTCCGCTTCGCGCGGGAGAAGGACGTCCGGCTGCTGGTCGAGATCACGCACTCGCCCGCGCCGCGCCGGCCGGCGGACCTGGATTTCAGGATCCTGATGCCGGCTTACATCCTCTCTGAGCTAAAGACGGCCTTTCAGATCGGCGCCGTCCTGTTCCTGCCGTTCCTGATCATCGATCTGGTTGTGGCTTCGGTGACGCTCTCGATCGGCATGATCCAACTGCCTCCGGTCATGCTGTCGGCGCCTTTCAAGGTGTTGCTGTTCGTGCTGGTGGACGGCTGGAACCTGGTGGTCGGCTCGCTGGTGAAGAGTTTCTACTGACATGACGCCCCAATTTGCGATCCAGATCATCCGTGACGCGCTGATGACAGCCTTCTGGCTGAGCGCGCCATTGCTGGTGGTGGGCTTTGCCGCTGGGGTCGTGATCAGCCTGGTGCAGGTGGTCACCTCGATGCAGGACTCGGCCTTCAGCACCATTCCGCGCCTGGCTGCGTTCCTGGTGGCGCTGCTGCTGGCGCTGCCCTGGCTGCTGCGGCAGATGATGAGCTACACCACGGGACTGCTGGGAGACCTGGGGCGCTATGCACGCTGAGCCTCTCTCGCTGACGGTGCCGGTGGCAGGGCTGTACGGCTTCCTGCTGGTGCTGGCGCGCGTGGGCGGAGCGCTGAGTTTCGTTCCGCTGCCGGGCTTCTCGAGCGGCCCGGACGCAGGGCGCATTCTGCTGGCGCTCAGCCTGACGGTGGGCCTGGCGCCGCTGTGGCCCGCGGTCGCCCTCCCGGAGCCACTGGCAGGGGGCATCCTGGCCGCCGTCGCCTGCGAGGCTGCCTTTGGGCTGACGGTGGGCCTGGCGGTCGCGATCCTGATTGAGAGCCTGCTGGTCGCGGCTCAGATCTTCGGACTGCAGGCCGGCTACTCCTACGCCTCGACCGTCGATCCCACCACGCAGGCCGACAGCAACGTCATGGTGGTCTTCGCGCAACTGGCCGGGGGCCTGCTGTTCTTCTCGCTGGGGATGGACCGGCAGGTGCTGCGCGTGTTCGCCGCGAGCCTGGTGGCGCACCCGCCGGGGAAGTTTTTTCTGCGCGCCTCGTCGGTGGACGCGATTATTGGCCTGGGCGCGGGGATGTTGGCGACGGGCATGCGCCTGGCGATGCCGGTGGTGGTGCTGCTGGCGCTGATCGATATCTCGCTGGCGCTGCTGGGGCGCATCCACCAGCAACTGCAATTGCTCACCCTGGCCTTCCCGGTCAAGATGCTGGCGGCGCTGGCGTTCCTGGCGCTGATTTTCGTGTTGTTGGTGCCGGTGTACCGGGCCGCGGCCGAACACACGGTCTCGATCCTGTACCAGTTGCTGTGAGGAGCGATGGCGGGGCGCGGCGAAGGCACAGAACAACCGACCGAAAGACGGAAGGAAAAAGCGCGGCGCGAGGGAAAGTTCCCGGTCAGCCGCGAGCTGGTGGCCGCGCTACAGTTCTTCACTTTCGCCTGCCTGGTGACGGCGGGCGGCGGGGCGTGGTTCGCGGGGATGATGCGGACGTTCCGCTTCCTGCTCGGCCGGGCCTTCGGAGGCGAGCTCGACCCAGCCGAACTCTCGCATCTTGCCTCCCGGATCGTGCTCCACGACCTGGCGCCGCTGGGGATGTTCTCGGGGGCGATGCTGGCCGTGACCTTGGGTTCGCACCTGGCGGTCACGGGCTTCGGCGTTTCCGCCAAAAACCTGGCGCCCCAGTTCGGGCGGCTGAGCCCGATCGCCAAGCTGAAGGAGCTGCCGCGCCAGAACCTGCCGCTGTTCTTCCAGGCCATGGTGCTGCTGCCGGTCTTCGGCGCGGCGGTGTGGGGCGTGGTGAAGGACAACCTGAACGCGCTCGGGGCGATGCCGCTCGAAAGCGTCCAGGCGGGTGCACGGCAGGCGGGCGCGTCCCTGGAAAGCCTGATCTGGAAGGCGGCCGCCGTCTTCCTGTCCCTGGGCGCGTTCGACTTCTGGCGCCAGCGGCGGCGCTATATGGCCGATCTGCGCATGACCAAACAGGAAGTGCGCGACGAGATGAAGGAGCTGGAGGGCAACCCGCAGGTGAAGGGCCGCATCCGCCGTCTGCAGCGCGACCTGCTGAGGCGGCGGATGATGCACCAGGTGCCGAAAGCCACCGCCGTGATCGTGAACCCGACCCACTACGCGGTGGCCATCCGGTACTCGATGGAGGCCATGGCCGCTCCCGTAGTGGTGGCCAAAGGGAAGAACTACCTGGCGCAGCGCATCCGCCAGGTGGCCGTGCTTCACCAGGTTCCGATTGTCGAGAACCCGCCGCTGGCGCAGGCGCTCTACAAATCGGCCGAGGTGGGGCAGGAAATCCCGGCGCACCTGTACCGCGCCGTGGCCGAGATCCTGGCGTATATCTACCGCCTGATGGGAGGCCGCCTGCCGGCATAAACTATGGCTCCTGCTCCCGTTAGCCTGGCCCACACGGGCAACACTCCGCCGCCCGCGAGTGCGCGCCCGGGAGGCGGCTCGCGGCCGCGCGCCGCCGCAGCCGCCCGCTCCGTGTTTTCTCCCACCGCGGCCGCCGAGATGGGCGTGCCGCTGGCGGTGCTGGCCATCGTGCTGGCCATGGTCACGCCGTTGCCGCCATTCCTGATGGACCTGCTGATCGTGGTTAACATCACGATCTCGGTGGTGGTGCTGCTGGTGGCGATGTCCATTCTCAAGCCGGTCGAGTTCAGCGTGTTTCCGGCCGCGTTGTTGCTGATGACGCTGTTCCGGTTGAGCCTGAACGTCTCTTCGGCCCGTTTGATCCTGCTCAACGGCAATGGCGGGACATCGGCCGCGGGCCACGTAATCGAAGCGTTTGGAACGTTCGTGGTGGGTGGTAACTACATCGTGGGGGTCGTGATTTTCCTGGTGCTGATCGCCATCCAGTACGTGGTCATCAACCACGGCGCAGTGCGCATCTCGGAAGTCACAGCGCGCTTCACCCTGGATGCCATGCCGGGCAAGCAGATGTCGATCGACTCGGACCTGAACGCGGGGCTGATCGACGAGGCGGAAGCGCGCGCCCGGCGGCGCCAACTGGCTGCGGAGGCCGAGTTCTACGGCGCCATGGACGGCGCCTCGCGCTTTACGCAAAGGGATGCTGTCGCGAGCATCCTGATCACCGCCATCAACATCATCGCGGGGTTCCTGATCGGCGTTCTGCAACACGGGATGGACCTCATGCGGGCGCTGCAGACCTATACCGTGTTGACGATCGGGGATGGCCTGGTGACGGTCATGCCGGCGCTCATGATCTCCATTTCGGGTGGCCTGGTGGTCACACGCGCCAGCGCCGAAGCTCGGCTTGGAACGGAGTTCCGGCGCCAGGTATTCGGCAAACCGCAGCCGCTGCTGATGGCTTCCGGAGTCCTGGTCCTGCTGTCGATGTTCCCGGGACTGCCCATGATTCCCTTCCTGGTGTTAGGCGGAGGATTGGGCACGCTGGGCTGGCGCATGCGCAAGACCGCGGCGGCGGCCGAACAGACTGCCGCCGCGGCCGCTCCGGCGGCGGCGCGGGAGAACCTGGATGCGCTGCTGAAGGTCGAGCCTTTAGCCGTCGAGGTGGGTCTGGGCCTGGTGAGAATGGTCGACGGCGGCGCGCAGTCGCCGCTGCTGAAGCGGATCGCCGCCATCCGGCGCCAGTTGGCCACGGAACTTGGCTACCTGGTGCCGCCCGTGCGCGTCACCGACAACCTGTCGCTGCGCTCGCGGGAGTACGTGCTTCTGCTCAAAGGCTCCGAGGTGGCGCGGCACGAACTGCCGCAAGGCTGCGAACTGGCCATCAACGCGGGCAAAGTCGCCTCTCCAATCGATGGCCTGGCGACTCGCGAGCCGGCCTTCGGCATCCCCGCCGTCTGGATCCGGCCCGAACAGGCCGAGGCCGCCCGCAAGGCGGGCTACACCGTGGTCGATGCCACCAGCGTGCTCGGCACACACCTGGCCGAAACGATCCGCCGCTATGCCCACGAGATCTTCACGCGCCAGGACGCCAAGCGGCTTCTGGACCGGGTTACCGAGGATCACCCCAAGGTGGTCGAGGACCTAGTGCCCAAGCTGGTTCCGCTAGCCTACGTCGAGCGCGTTTTGCAGAACCTGCTGCGAGAGCGTGCCTCGATCCGCGATGCGGTATCGATTCTCGAGGCGCTGGGCGAAGCCGCCAACATGACCAAGAACCAGATCCTCCTGACCGAATACGTGCGGCAGGCGATCCGGCGCATGGTGGTGAAGCCGTACCTGACCGCCAACGGCGACCTGGCCGCATACGTGCTGGACCCGGCGCTCGAGCAGGTAGTCGAGAGAGCCATCGAGCATGGCGAGCATACCAGCCACCTCAACCTCGCGCCCCAGGCCATCCGCGACGTTCTCGACCGCATTCAGCGCGTCACGGGGGTGCCCGAGTCGCCGGTAGCGGCCGTGTCCGGTCCCGGGACGCGGTATTTTCTCCGGCAGCTTGTCGAGCCGACGCTCTACAACGTTTTTTTCCTTTCTCACAATGAGATACCGCCGGGAGTGAAAGTAGTTTCGATGGGCGTACTCCGTTGAGGTGCTGATATGACATTGAGGTCATTCTTCGGAACGGGAATCAAGGCGGCGCTCGATCAGGCACGCCTGGAGATGGGGCCGGAGGCGATGCTGGTTAGCTCGCGTCCGGCGCCTCCGGAGGCCCGCCACCTGGGCGACTACGAAGTGGTCGTGGCCACCGACCGGCCGGCAGCCGGGTCGGTCCAGCCGGAGCGCGTCGAACGGCCCGAACCGTTCGCTTCGGGCATGGCGCAGCTCGAAAGGAAGCTCGACCAGGTGGCGGCTGCGATCGCGCGAGCGGCGCTGGCCGACCCGGCGCTGACGGGGAACCCGGAGGTTCGCCAAGCCTGCGCGGTACTGGTGCGCAACGAGGTGGACCCGGAGCTGGTGGGAGAGATCGCGGCACGCCTGCGCACCCTTGGTCCTGGCGTCTCGGCAGCCGAGCTCGGTCTGGCGTTGCGGGCGGAGGTGGCGGGACGTATCAAGGTGGACGCGACGTTGGGCCGGCCGGACGGGCGGCCACGCATATTGGCGCTGACCGGTCCGTGCGGCGCCGGGAAGACGACCACGCTGGTGAAGCTGGCCGTACGCTTCGGCCTGGGGATGCACCGCCCGGTCCACATCCTGTCGATGGATTGCTACCGCGTAGCCGCCTCCGAACAATTGCGTTCCTACGCCGCCATCCTGGGGGTCGGGTTTCAGGCCCTCGAGACCACCACCTCCCTCGCGCAGGCACTCGAGGAGCACTCGAACAAAGACCTGGTTCTAATTGACACACCTGGGGTTGGCCCACGGGACTTCGATGTTGTCCAGGATCTGGCGCGATTCCTGGCCTCGCGGCAGGACATCGACACGCACCTGGTGCTAACGGCTTCGATGCGTTCTGCCGATCTAACGCGAGTGGTGGATCGGTTTGAGGTCTTCCGCCCGGCAAAGCTGCTGTTCGCCAAGCTGGATGAGACCGGGAGCTTCGGTCCGATTCTGAACCAGGTGGCACGGACGGGGAAGCCGGTATCGTTCCTGGCTGGCGGCCAGCAGATCCCAGAGGATCTGGAGCCGGCGACCTCGGAACGGATCCTAGAACTGCTTACGCGGCCCGCTGAACCGGTGCAGCCGGTTGAGGCGTGACGCCGAGCGGCAGAAACCGGTGGAGGTGACGACAGAAGTGGCACACGCGTATCCGGTCACCGAAGAATCGGCCGCTGCCGAGCGGGAGCGGCTCATCCTGGAGCATTTGCCCCAGGTGCGCCTGATCGCCCGCCGGATTCACGACCGGCTGCCCGGCAGCGTAAACCTGGAGGACCTGATCTCAACGGGGATCGTGGGGTTGATTGGCGCCATCGACAACTTCGACCCCACCCTGAACGTCAAGCTCAAGACCTACGCCGAGTACAAAATCCGCGGCGCCATCCTGGACAGCCTGCGCGGGCTCGATTGGGCGCCGCGGCAGAAGCGGAAGAAGGCCAAGCAGATCGAAGCGGCTATCCAGGCGGCCGAGCAGCGCCTCCAGCGGACGCCCACCGAGGACGAGATCGCCCAGCACCTGAATCTGAGCATGGAGGAGTTCCACGCCTGGCTGGTCGAGGTTCACGGCGTCGATCTGGGCAGCCTCGAGCATGCTTCGGAGGACGGCGGGCGGGACCTTCTGAAGTACATCTCGGACGACCACGAGAAATGGCCCTCCGAGATCGTCGAACGGGCTGAGCTCGAGCGCCTGCTGGCCGCCTCCATCGAGAAGATGCCGCACATCGAGCGGACGGTGCTAAGCCTGTACTATCGCGACGAGCTTACGCTGCGCGAAATCGCCCAGATCATCGATCTGCACGAGTCCCGGGTATCGCAATTGAAAACCCAGGCGATTCTCCGGCTGCGCAGTTATCTCAAGAAGCGCTGGCCGATGGAGCGGGGAGCCTGACCATGGGCGAACCTGTCCCGGGCGGCGCGGCCGCCTGGGTTGCCGAGACCTGGAGCGCCCGATTGGCGGGCGCCATCGAGGCGATGACGGGCGATCTCCCGCAGGCCGTCTCGAAGGCGGCCGCAGGAGGGGAACTTCGGCCCGGGTTGCTGTGGTGGCAGCATCCTCTAAGCCTCGGCGCGCAGGCGACGGTCTGGATTGGAGTTCCGGAGCCTTCCTGGTTCACCCTTGGCAAGCACCTGCTCACCAGCGCCGGGATCGAAGCCAGCGAGCCGGCCGATGCCAGAAACACCTTCCTGGAGATTTCGAGCCAGGCCGTTTCCGGTTTGTGCCAAGCGATCTCCGAGCGACTGGGAAAGAACGTCTCCACCGAGGGCGGCGCGGAGTCCGGGCCAACCTCGGGCGCCCTCCCGTTCGAGGTTGCGTTGAAGCTGGGGGCCGAGACGCTGCCGCTCTACCTGAGCGTGTCTCCCGCCTTAGCGGAGGCGTTCGAAAGTGCGGCAGCCTCCGCCGGCCCGGCGCCCCTGGACCGTACCGAGGACGTCGGGGCCCGATCAGAGCGCGAGGCCGAACCGAGGAAGAAAGAGACCAACCCACTCGACTTGGTCATGGAGGTCGAGTTGCCCGTAAGCGTGTCTTTCGGACGAGCCGAGCTCCCGCTCAGAGATGTCCTGAAGTTGACGACAGGCTCCATTGTGGAGTTAAACCGAGGTCTCCAAGATCCTGTTGAAATCATTGTTAACAATTGTGTTATAGCACGTGGAGAGGTTGTCGTCATCGACGGGAATTACGGTGTCCGCATCCAGGAAATCGTCAGCCGCGATAAGCGCATGGGCACACCGCGATGAGCACACACTTAGCCGTGGCGGAAAGCCTGCTGGCGGCGGCCGGGATGGCGGCCTGCGTGTGGCTGTTTGTGCTCATGAAGACGGAACTGCGGCGCGGGACCAAGCGGTCGCGGAAGCGCGAGGAGGCGCTCGAGACTGCCTTGAACGCGGTTCGGATGTCACTGGCGAACCTGAGTAAGCGACTGGAGGAGACGGAGCGGCAAACCGGTTTGCTGGTGCCCCCGCCACCCACGCTCTCCGGCTTCAACTTGAGCAAGCGTAGTCAGGCGATCCGAATGAGTCGGCGGGGAGAGACGCCCAGCCAGATCGCGGCGGCTCTGGAATTGCCGCGAGGCGAAGTCGACTTGCTTTTGAAGGTGCACAGCATCGTGGTCGGCCTGCCGGTGACGATGGTGCCGTCCAAGGGTCCTTGAATGTTGTCCGCGTTTGGTCCTGTCGGGTCTTGAATAGAGTTCAAGGAAAGCGTACGATTTGGAGCGGAGACTTCATGAAGCCAATACGGGTTTTCACCGTCGTTCCCTCGCTTCCGCCACCCATCGAGGGGTTGCGGCAGATTGCCTATAACCTGCGCTGGGCCTGGAGCCACGAGGCGATCGAGCTATTCCGCCGGCTGGATGGCGACCTCTGGGAATCGAGCGGCCACAACCCGGTGGCCATGCTGGGCTCGATCGACCAGAGCAAGCTCGACGCAGCCTCGGTGGACGATGCGTTCCTGGCCCACCTGGACCGCGTCCAGCGCAACCTCGAGGGCTACATAGGCAACGAATCGTCCTGGTTCGGAAAGACGTACGACGGCCGCAAGGATAGCCCTCTGGTCGCTTACTTCTCGGCCGAATTCGGACTGACCGAGTGTCTGTCGATCTTCGCCGGAGGCCTGGGGATACTCGCGGGCGATCACCTGAAATCGGCGAGCGACATCGGCGTCCCTCTGGTGGGGGTCGGGCTGCTCTATCAACAGGGGTACTTCCAGCAATGTCTGACCCAGGCGGGCTGGCAACAGGAATCGTACACGGATAACGATTTCCACAACCTGCCGGTCAGCCCAGCGGTAGGAACGGACGGGAAGCCGGTGGTGGTAGAGGTCTGCTATCCGGGCCGGGTTGTGCGGGCGCAGGTCTGGCGGGTCGAGGTAGGCCGCGTGTCACTGTACCTGCTGGACACCAACCTGGCGGCGAATCGTCCGGAGGACCGCGACATCACCGATCAGCTCTACGGCGGCGACCGCGACATGCGCATCCGCCAGGAGATCCTGCTGGGCATCGGAGGCTATCACGCCTTGGCGGCGCTGGGCCTCGAGCCGACGGTATACCACATGAACGAGGGCCACTCGGCTTTCCTCGGCCTGGAACGCGTACGCCGGCTGATGGAGAAACACAAGCTGTCGTTCGCCGAGGCGCGGGAACTGGCCTCGGCCAGCCTGATCTTCACCACCCACACCCCGGTCGAGGCCGGCCACGACTATTTCCCGCCGGAGTTGATCGGCTACTACCTGGGCGACTACGCACAGCGGCTGGGCCTGTCGCGCGATGAGTTCCTCGCGCTGGGGCGGCGCGGCGACTCGGACCAGGGCGAATTCTGCATGACCGTGCTGGCCCTGCGCCTGGCCTCCTTCCGCAACGGCGTCAGCAAGCTGCATGGCACGGTAAGCCGCCGCATGTGGCAGTCGCTGTGGCCGGGCGTTCCAGTGGACGAGGTGCCGATCCGCCACATCACCAACGGGGTGCACTTCCGCTCGTGGATTTCGGCCGAGATGAACCACCTCTACGACCGGTACCTGGGGCCGGGCTGGCGGGACGAGCCCTCGAACAGCGAAGTCTGGGACCGGATTCACCAGGTTCCGGCCGAAGAGCTGTGGCGCACCCACGAGCGCCGGCGGGAGCGGCTGGTGTCCTGGGCGCGCCGCCGCGTCCGCAACCAGCGCGTCCGGCGTGGGGCGCCCCAGACCGAAATCGAGGCGGCCGACGAGGTGCTCGATCCCGACGCCTTGACCATCGGCTTTGCCCGGCGCTTCGCCACTTACAAGCGCGCCACGCTCCTGCTGCGCGATCTGGACCGGCTGAAACGCCTGCTGACAGATCCGGCTCGTCCCGTGCAGCTTATTTTTGCCGGGAAAGCGCACCCCAGGGACACGCAAGGCAAGGAGTTGATCCAGCAAATCGTCAGCCTCGCGCGCCAGCCCGATCTGGGCCGCCGCCTGGTGTTCCTTGAAGATTACGACATGGCCGTGGCCCGCTACCTGGTGCAAGGAGTGGACGTCTGGCTGAACACGCCGCAGCGGCCGCTCGAGGCCAGCGGAACCAGCGGAATGAAGGCCGCGGCCAACGGCGCGTTGAACCTCAGCACGCTCGATGGTTGGTGGGACGAAGTCTGGCGCGATCCCAACCGTCCAGCCGGCATCGGCTGGGCCATCGGGAGCGGCGAAGACTACGAAGATCACAACTATCAGGACCAGGTGGAGGCCGAGTCGCTATACGAGCTACTCGAGCGCGACGTCGTGCCGGCCTTCTACGACCGCGGACCGGACCGCATGCCGCGCCGGTGGGTCAGCCGCATGAAGGCGTCCATCGGGACGTTGTGCCATTTCGTCAACACGCACCGCATGGTCAGCCAGTACACGCGCGAATACTACCTGGTGGCGCACGCACGCGCGCGAAAGCTGGAGGCCGAAAACGCCGGCGGCGCTCGCGAGCTAGCCGCCTGGATGGCGCGCGTGCAGAGGGAATGGCCCCTCGTCCGGGTGGAGGGAATCGAAGGAGGTCCGACGGCGGCCTTCCCGGTCGGAACCAAGATCCGCACCCGCGCCCGGCTGGAGTTGGGCGGCTTGTCGCCGGAGGATGTCGCGGTCGAGCTCTATTGGGGCCGCGTGAATGCCTCAGGCGAGATCTCGGACGGATCGAGCGCGGTCATGAAGCCTACCGGGCGCGACCAGCGCGGAAGGCACCTCTTCGAGACCGAGGCCATTGCCTGCGCGCGCAGCGGGCTCCACGGCTACACCGTCCGCGTGCTGCCGCATCATCCCGATCTGGCCTCGCCCTTCCTGCCGGGGCTCATCACCTGGGCCGACGGTGGCGCCGCGGCGGGAGCGCAGGCGGGCAAGTAGCCGCGACCGTAACGAGCGGCTGCGCCCGGATTTCCTGCGGGGCATCCGCCGCATCAGGTAGAGTTAGAGAAGAATGCCACTGTACGAATACCAGTGCGCCGGCTGCGGCGCCGCTTTCGAGCAGCTCCGCCGTATGCAGGATGCCGACCTGGACCTGGGGTGCCCGCAGTGCGCCTCCCACGAGGTCAAACGGCTGCTCTCCACTTTCGCCCCGCACACGGCAAGCTCCGGCAGCGGCGCGGGCGCGCTCGCTCCCTGCGGCCAGCCGGCATCGGCCTGCGGAAACGGCCGCTGCTCGGGCGGCGGTCCGCTGCCCTATTGAGGCCGGTTCCGAACTCCCGTTCCTGCCTTGCGTCTTCCGTGACAGAATAGATCGCAGTGGTGCGAACACAACTGCCAGGAGAGGACAGATGCAACTTCGCGTGCTTGCCTTCGTGCTCGCCGGCGGCAAGGGAACCCGGCTCTACCCGCTCACCAAGGAACGCGCCAAGCCGGCCGTGCCGTTCGGCGGCAAGTACCGCATCGTCGACTTCGTACTCAGCAATCTCATCAACTCGGGCATCTACTCGACTTACGTTCTGCTCCAGTTCAAGAGCCAGTCGCTGCTCCAGCACCTGCGCGACGGCTGGCAGTTCGCCGGGCTGCTGAAGAACCAGTTCATCATCCCCGTGCCGGCGCAGATGCGAACGGCCGAAACCTGGTATCAGGGGACCGCCGACGCCATCTACCAGAACATCAACCTCATCGAGCAGGCGGACCCGCACATCGTCGTGATCTTCGGCGCCGATCACATCTACCGCATGAACATCCGCGAGATGATCGAGTATCACGAACAGAAGCGCGCTGAAGTGACCGTGGCCACGATTCCGGTCGAGAAGCGGTACGCCGTCGAGTTCGGCGTCGTCGAGACCGAGTCCGACGGCCGCATCCGGGGCTTCCACGAAAAGCGCGCGGACGCGCCCTGCCTGCCAAGCAACCCCGAGATGGTCTACGCCTCCATGGGCAACTATGTGTTCTCGACCCGCCTGCTTCTGCAGGAGCTGCACGCCGACGCGGACAACGAACAGAGCACGCACGATTTCGGCCGTGACATCCTGCCCAGCCTGATCGGCCGCGTGCCGATGTTTGCGTACGACTTTGAGACCAACGCCATCCCCGGCGAGCCGCCCGAGAAGAGCCCCTACTGGCGCGACGTGGGCACCATCGACGCCTACTACGAGGCCAACATGGACATTCGCAGCGTCGAGCCGGCGCTGAACCTCTACAACCGCCAATGGCCGCTGATCACCGCGGGCTACTCGGAT
>Ga0265316_10002789_pt1 | contig 17907 bp, 11 predicted proteins | sample 4522metaG_FD_202092 | JGI IMG/M metagenome (GOLD analysis project Ga0265316, IMG submission 202092) | Rhizosphere microbial communities from Carex aquatilis grown in University of Washington, Seatle, WA, United States - 4-5-22 metaG | ecosystem: Host-associated > Plants > Roots > Rhizosphere >... | reverse complement strand
ACTGATGCAGAATAAAGCGGCTGATACGTAGGCCCGCCTCGTCCAGCGTGCGGGTAGTGAGCGTCAATTTCCCTTTGCCGACCAGGCGAATGAATCGATCGCGCAGGTCTTCGTGTTTGGCCAGCAGAAAGATCACCAGCACCAGCACGATCAGCACCTTGGCCAACGGCGCCAGCACTGGCGTCAAGATGGCCTCGATCCGTTCGGTCATCGTCGCTTCGGCTGGGATAAGCTTCACGGGACGGGCCTCGCGATCCTCCGTCACGCGCTCGTCCAGCTGTTGGGCAACCCCGTCGATACTCTTGGACAGTCCAGCCAATCCGCCGCCCTTGGGGCCCCGCAGAGCGCTCACCTTCTTGCGCATGGACTCGGAGTACTTCGTCATCTGCGTCGAAAGATCGACAAGCTGATGCTTGAGCAGGTAGCCGAACGCGGTCACCGCCGCAAGCGCGACGACGGCCACCAGGGCTATGGCCGCCGCGCGCCCGAGACGGCGCTCGATTCGCTTGACAACCGGACTCAAAGCGAAGGCAATCACGACTGACAACGCCAGGGGGACCAGGATCTGCTGAGCGCGTGAAAAAATCGCCACCACCAGGGACGCGGTGGCCAACCAGAAGAAGACGTGCCTGTCCTGGCGTGGGACTGCGGCGGCTGGTTTGGATTCGTTCACGACCCGGCCTCGATGAGAGGTTGTGCGCGACTCACGCGGATACTGTACGCGGTCGGCGGCCCGAATGCCGCAGTTGGAGCATAGGGCTTTCGATGGGTGTTCTTTTGTGTTGAGGAACCCTCCCGCGGCGGGCCGCCAAGCCCGCCCGCAGAGCATCCTGAGTGCCCCGTCGCGACCATAGGACGCAGTCTACCCCATCACGCCCTCGCCCGGACCACCGCAGACGTGCAAGCCGGTCACCATGCGGTCGCAGGCTTGGCGAGCGCGAGCAGGCCGTAGCCAGCGCCCTCGACGACCGACTTGCCGAACGTCGTGAGATCGGCGCTGGAGTTGTAGTCGCCATTGAGCGAGAGCGCGAACCAATCGTCGCCAGCGCTGGGATTGTCGTCCCAGGCCCAGGCCAACCAGCCGAGGTTGCGTGCTTCGGCGGCCTGGATGATGTCTTGGGGTGTGATGTTGGTCGGGGAAGGCCCGATGTTTCGCCCAGGGCCGAACTCACCGATGATCACCGGCAGGCCCGTCGCCGCCAGGGCGTCGAACCCGGCGATGAGGCCCTGCTGCCAGCTCTGTTTCCCGGCGTCTAGGCCCCAGTTGCCGTAGATGTGCTGGTCGAAGATGACGTTCTTCTGTGGGTCCGCATCGAACACGGCCTGCGCGTACTTCGCCAGGTCGGCGTTGTCCTGTCCGCAGCCTCCCGAGTCGACGGAGATGGTGCAGGTGTACCCGGCGGTACGCAGACGCTGGACGGCGGTGACATATGAGTCGCGCCAAACGGTGCTGTCGGCGGGGCCCCACTCGTTGGCAATGTTGAGGATCATGTACTTGTCCAGCGCCTTGTAGGTGGACACCTGAGCGACCCAGCGGTCGACGATGGTGGTGAGGGTCGCCGTACTCTCGTCACAGGTTCCCTCCCAGTTGCCTGGCATCGGAACGATGTGATTGTTGATCATGTCTTGCTGCATGACCTGGACGTTGCGGGTCGTGGTGCTGCCCCATTCCCCGTTGAAGAAGAGCACCGTGCGCTCCGTGTTGGCGTGCGTCTTCGGGATTCCGGGCGCATCCATGTCGTAGTGGTTCCGGTCGACGCCCCGGATCCTGAACTCCACTCCGTTGGCGTCGTAGAGCTTTCCGTTCAGCACGAAGAATCCCGTTCCCGTGTTGTAGCTGGGACGGGTCGCGCTTCCCGTTGTCCCGCCCGAGCCTTGCGCCCCGCCGCTGCCGATCGTCGCTCCGCCCGTGCTTTGTGTGCCGCCTGTGCCAGCCGCACCGCCCGTGCCAGAGCGCCCAGCCGTGCCCTGTCCTCCGAAGCCTTGGGTTCCACCGCTGGCCGACGTTGCACCACCTGAACCTGCGCGTCCACCACTGCCGGCTGTGGTGCCAGCTGAAGCCGTCGCACCGCCCGTGCCTTGCGTGCCGCCTGCGCCCGTCGTGCCGCCAGTGGCGGTACGCCCACTCGCGCTCTGTCCCCCGGAGCCCTGAGTTCCACCACTGGCCGACGTTGCACCACCTGAGCCTGTGCGTCCGCCACTGCCAGTCGTGGCGCCGGCCGAAGCGGTCGCACCGCTACTACCCGGGGGCACACCAGCCGTTGCCGTCGCTCCGCCACTGGCAGTCGTGGAGCCGGCCGAAGCGGTCGCACCGCCACTGCCTGTGGTCGCGCCACCTGAAGCCATCGCACCACCGCTGCCAGGTGAGCCGCCGCTGCCTGTGGTGCCGCCCGTGTCCTGGGCGACGCCGGTGCCAGATGCGCCAGCAGGTCCTTGCTTGCCACCCGACTCATTCGTGCCGCCCGACCCTGCGGTGGTGCCTCCCAATCCCGAAACACCACCGCCCCCGCCGGAACTACAACCCAGGATCAGACCGAGTCCAATCAGCGTGGCCGGACGGGACATCTTTGCTGCGATCATTCTGTCTCCTCGTCTGCCGGTGTCCGTTGAGTAAGAACTGCGTCTACGGGTGAGCGGCCAGCCAATTGAGGACGCCCTGGTACTTTGGCGCCTTGGCATTGCTATCGCCGGTCGCCATCTTCAGCCCCCAGCAATTGCCGACATGCGTGTACTGCATGAACGGGCCCAACAGTCCCGCCGACATCATGGAGTTCAAATACGTGAGATACAAGTTGGTCATCGCCGGATCGGTGGCGACTGCGGTGCAACTGGTCGCCGCGTACGAGTCCTGTCCTCCTTCGTAGCTAATCAGGGGAATGCCCGTGCCCTTCAAACACGCGACGTGATTCTGCACCAGCGTCGCTTCATCCGGGATGTCACTGGCGAGCGCGGTGGTGTCTGTGCCTCCAAAGTACGGCGCAATGGCGTAGGCGTTGATGGTTTCGCCTTGTGGGTTGACGGTCTTGTCGGCGAGCGACTGCAGATGCCACGCGCAGACCGGCGCGGGATTGGTCGCATCGCCCGTGTAGCCGGCCTGGCCCGAGATGACTTTGACCAGGCGTGGGCTGTCTTTGCCGAACACAGCCTCGAAGCCCTGGAAGATCTGCACCGAGCGGTACACATACCAGGCCCACCCTTTGTACCACTGATTCATACCGGGCATGTTCGCCGCCACGCCTTGGTTGTCGGCGTAGGTCGCTTGCGGGAACCCGCCGTTCCACACTTCGTTCGAGTACTCGATGTAAATGCGCAGACTTGGATCCAATTTCTGCTGAATCAATTGCGCGAGCTTGGTCACGTGGTCATCGTCGGCCAGCGTGGGGACGTTGATCCAGTAGTCGACGCGAGCGCGGTTGCACAAATCAATCTGCCATTCATAGGCGACTCCGCGATCTCCCGGCGCCACGTTGGGCTGCGCGCGCGCTGCCCAACTGCCAGCGACTTGGTCGTTGGTTCTGTTCCAGTCCATGAACCGCAGAACGTGGGCATAGGGCGCAAGATCGCTCAGCAGCGTGGGGTTCCATGGGTTGGTTGTCGTTGCCCAGTTGACGTTGCTGGCGAAAAAGTCGCTCGCTGGTTCCCATCCCTCGTTCCAGAAGTTCGCACCGATAAAGAACTTGCTGCCCGGAGCGGGGTTGACAAATCCGCCCGTGGAGGTCGAGCCGCTGGTGCCTGGCACACCGCCGGTGCTGAGCGTGCCGCCCGAGGAGGTCGAGCCGCCCGTGCCTGGCGTACCGCCGGTGCCCTGCACACCTCCCGAGCTAGTGCGCCCGGCCGTGACTTGTCCCCCGGACCTTTGCGTTCCCCCGCTGGCCGACGTCGCGCCACCTGAGCCCGTGCGTCCGCCGCTGCCATTCGTGGAGCCACCTGTCGCCGTCGCTCCACCGCCGCCAGTCGTGCCACTGCTGCTCACGCGTCCGCCAGTGCCAGTCGTCGCGCCACCTGTATCTGTCCTGCCACCAGTGCTAGTTGTCCCACCGCCTGTCGCCGTCGCTCCGCTGCTACCAGTTGAGCCGTTGGCTATTCCGCCGCTGCTGGTGGTGCCGCCCGAACCCTGGACGCCTCCCGCGTCCGATGTGCCGCCAGCGCCCGGTTTGCCACTAGATCCTGTGGTGCCTCCTGATCCCGAAACACCGCCGCCTCCGGGGGAACTGCAACCCAGGACCAGGCCCAACCCAATCAGCGTGGCCAGACGGGAAGTTCTTGTCGCGATCATTGTGGCTCCTCGCCTGCCAGTGTTCGTCAGGTGAGAAAACTTTCACCTTTCTTGATGGGCCGATGCGTTGGGCTCGTCTCGTCCGACCTTGTGCTTCACCGGTTGACCGTGCCGGCCCGTGCGCGCTAACTCTGAGACGTGGAAGAAGCGGCTCACTGGCCGACGGTTCGGCGACCCACGGGGTGGTCGTGATCGCCCAGACCCTGCTGGTGCTGCTGCTGGCGCATCCCATGGTGACGGTCTCGGGAACGGCCACCTGTCCTGATCCCGCTGAAATCGCCGAAAGACTGCGGCGGCTGCTTCCTGACGCCGCCGAGGGCACGTCGCCGGATCGTGCAGTGTTGTCGACCGAGGGTGAGACAATCAGGATCGAGTTGCGGCGCGATGACGGTGGGTTGCTCGGAGAACGCCACCTCTTTGCCTCGGCGTCCTGTCGGGATCTCGCCGCAGCGGTCGCCACCGTAATCGCGGCGTGGGAGGCCGAGTTCAGGCCGGCGCTGGTTCCTTCGCCCGCGTTCAATCGTCAATCTGCGCCCACGTTGCCCCCGCCACGACTTCCACCGCCTCACTCTCCCAGCCCGCGCCAAGAGCCGCCGCCGGCGCCACCACCGCCAGAGTTGCCGCCGCTACCATCACCGCCACCACCGCCACCCCCGCTGCCACCACCTGCACCGCCGCCTCTTTCGCCGTCGGCAGTCTTCGACCTTGGCGCTGGGGCTGGCCTGTCGTGGGCGTCGTCACTTGCGCCGACACTGGCCTTGCAAGGCACGGGCTCTCCGGCTGGTTGGCGCTGGGGTTTGCGCGCGGTCCTTCAGGTTGACTGGCTGCGCACGTCGCCACTCGGTTTGGGCAACGCGCGTTGGACGCGAGCCGAATTTCAAGCCGGGCCACGTTTTCGTGCTGGCGGGGAGCGTTTGCGCATCGACCTGCACGCCGAGGCGCTGCTGGCCGCCGCAGTCGCGGCTGGGTCAGGCTATCCCAACGATCTCAGCGACTTCGGTATGGACGTCGGCGTCGGGGCAGGTGTGCGTGGGCTGCTTTGCGGTCGCCGACACGCGTTTTGGCTGGAAATCGCTGCCTCGGGCTGGCCGCATCGCACGACGCTGCGAATCGAGGGCATTCCATCTGTGGGCTACGAGTTGCCGGCCCTGCATATCGGTGTGATCCTGGGTGCAAGCCTAGGACGTTTTCGATGAAAGGTTCCGAACTCGACCGACACCAGACTGGCGGAATGAACTGCGCCGAGTCCACTGTGGCAGCGAACGAGTACGTGGGTCCGCTCGACCTCGACGGAATCTACCGAGTCCATGCGCCCGACGTGATGCACTGGATCGCGCGGCTGGCGGGGCCGCATTCCGACATCGAAGACATGGTCCATGAGGTCTTCATGGTGGTTCAGCGCCGGCTGCCCGAATTTCGCGGCGATGCCAAAATAACGACCTGGCTGTACCGTATCACCGAGCGCATCGTGTTTGACCGGCGGCGCAGGGACCGCAAGCTGCGCTGGCTCGGCCTGCACCGTGCCGAGGAAGCCGGCCGTGCCCTCAATTCCTCGACGCTCAGCCCGGTCGAGTCGGTCGAGCGCCAGCAGTCGGTCGCGCTGGTCTACCGGATCCTGGACACGATGGACGAGAAGTATCGGAGCGTGCTGATTCTGTTCGAAATGGAGTCGATGTCGGGCGAGGACGTCGCGAGGCTGACGGGAATGAAGTTGGCCACAATCTGGGTGCGACTGCGCCGGGCACGGGCCCAGTTTCTGCGCGAGCTCGAGCGCATCGAGAGGAGGGACGCCCAATGAACGACAGCAGGCCGATTCACGAGCATTGGAGCGACCGCGTCGCCATGAGCTCGCCGCTCGAGCAGAGGGCCGGCGATCTGATGCAGCAGGCGGCCATGGTGCCGACGAGCGATCCCGCGCTGCTGTCTCGGGTGGCCGATAGACTGCAGGGCTGGCCCAAACGCCAAGGCATGCCCAGGCTGCGCTTGGCCCTGGCCGCAGGCGTGCTGGTCGCGTTGTCGGGTGCGGTCGGGGCCACTGTGCTGCTGCGGGGGCGTGTCTCGAGCTTGACCACGCCGTCACGGGCAGCGGCGCCTGCGAGCCATTCCGTCGGGGTGCTCGCCGTGGAGCCGGTGCCCAGCCGCATCGCCGAGGAGTCGCGTCTGCTGACCGCCGCGCTCCAGCTTCTACGACAGCAACACGACGCGCGGTCGGCGCTGTCCGCGCTCGACGAGTACAGCCAGCGATTCCCGAGCGGAACACTCACGCGCGAGGCAACCCTGGCACGCATCGATGCGCTTCTGGAGCTGGATGATCGCGTCCACGCACTTCAGATCCTCGACCGAACGCAGTTGACGGAACTGCCGCGGGCACGCGAGCTGGCCGTGCTGCGCGGTGAGCTTCGCGGTGCAGTGGGTCGCTGCAATCAGGCCGTTGCTGATCTCGGCTCGGCCCTTGACGGCTCTGGCGATGCGCTGGAAGAACGGGCGCTGTGGGGACGCGCGTCCTGTCGATCGCGCTTGGGTGACAGTGCGGGCGCACGCTCCGATCTCGGGCAGATCATCTCGCGTTTCCCGCAGGGCAACTTCGCCAGCAAGGCTCGTCAGGCGTTGCGAGGACGGTAGCCGGGGTGCATGCGCGTTGGTCCATCGCGCTCGCGTCGCTCGCCCTCGCGGCGTGCGGTGGCGATCTCTGCGTGGCTCACATGGGCGCGGACAAAAGCTCGGCTGGCGTGGACGGCACCTGGCTGTGGGTGCGCAACGGCGACAACTACCTTGGAACCAACCGTACCGCCGCAGGACTGGCCGATGGATCGGCCTTCAATCCGCTCTATCTTGAAAAGCTGGGGCAGATGCGCAGCATCCGCTGGGGCGACACCCTGGATTCGGCATCGGTGACAGAGTGGGACACGCGCACCCAGCTAACCGACAACTGGTTGGATGCCGACCGGGGCGCGCCCATCGAGGTTCTGGTCGCGATCTGCAACCGTGCCCAGGTCGACTGCTGGTTCAGCATTCCTGCCCAAGCCACGGATGGCTACTTGCGCGGCCTTGCGGAATATTTGCGGGACAATCTGGATCCGCGGCTGATTGCGCGCATCGAGATCGGCGATGAATACTGGAATGGCCGCGCCCAATACCCATTGGCCCAATGCCAAGCCCGCTGGAACGTGACGGACTGGTGCGCGGCGGAGTGGGACGGCATGCGCCTGGCGCAAGCTTGCGACATTTTTAAGAACGAAGTCTTCGGTGTGACAGGACGCCAGCGCGTCCGTTGCGTTGTGGTGGCCCAGGCTGGAAACAGCGGCGTCGGACAGCAAGCGCTCGAATGTCCCTTGTGGGTGAACGAAGGCAACCAGGCCTGTTGGCAACACGGCTTCGACGAGTACGCCATCAGCCGATTCTTCAGTGGCAACGTCGACACCTGGACGACGCTGGAATCGCAGGGCGCGGCGGGCGTCGGCCAGGCGGTCGATCTATTGGCTGCCGATGTGACGGCCAACATGGCCGCGGATCTAGCGGCGGATCTTGCTCTGGCTCAATCGCACGGGCTGGTGTTCACCGCGTATTCGATGGGCATCGACTTGGGATACGACCAGACGGGAACGACGGCTGAGTTCCGCCGCCAGGTGGCGCGGCATCCGCGCATGCAGCAAGTGTACGCAGACATGTTGAGCCGGTGGAAAGCCGCCGGCGGCACGCTCTTTCACCACTACGTCGATGTTCGTGGCGGCGATGGCAGCGTGTACGGCCTGCTGGAAACCGTCGAGGACGATACGCCGCGCTGGCGAGCGATAGCCGATTGGAGCCGCACGGTTCCTTGCTGGTGGCCAGGCTGCGCGCGCTGACACCACGTCTGGGCAGATAAGGACGTGTCGAGGAGGATGAAACGTGACAGGCGCGGCGGGCGCAACAGTGCTTCCCAAGGGCTAGGCCCGGGCCGTATGATCGCCGTATGCGCTCACTGCTGATCGCGGTTTCGTGCTTGCTCCTGGCTCCCTCCTCCGCCATTGCGGCGGCGTGGGACAAGCCGGGTTGGCAGTTGACGTTCCAGGACGAATTCGACGGCGTTGGGGTCGATGCCGCCAACTGGGTCAAGCGCTACAAGTGGGGAGAGGCGCCGATCAACAGCGAGTTGCAGGCCTACGTCGATGACGCCTTCCAGGTGCAGAACGGCATTCTCTCCATCGTGGGCGACAAGCGAACCGCCACTTACGCCGGACAGACTTTTCAATATGCCTCGGGCGTTCTCTGTTCGGTGCTGGAGCAACTGTACGGCTATTTCGAGGCCCGCCTCAAGGTACCGGCCGGCCAGGGCATGTGGCCGGCGTTCTGGTTGCTGGGCACGAACGGATCGACGGGCGTCAACGAAATCGACATTCACGAGATTCTCGGCCAACAACCCAACACCGTGTACATGACCGTGCACTGGGGCACCGACTACAGCGCCGGCCACCAGAGCGACGGCAGCAGCTGGGTTGGCCCCGACTTCTCGGCCGACTTTCACACTTTTGGCCTCGAGTGGAATCCCGATTCCATCATCTGGAGCATCGACGGTGTCGAGCGCAAACGGCACACCGGCGCGGGGGTTCCGCAAGTCGAAATGTACGTCATTCTCAACCTGGCTATTGGCGGCACGTGGCCCGGCGCCCCTGATGGGACCACGCCGTTTCCTGGCCTCTACCAGATCGACTATGTTCGCGCGTATTCGCGGCTGCCGGATGCCGGGGTCACCCCCACGGGCGGTGCGATCGGCGGAACCAGCACAACTGGCGGCGTCAGCGGCAACGGCGGTGTTGTCGCGACGGGCGGAGCGACAGGCAATGGCGGAGTCATTGGAACTGGCGGCGCCCCTGCAAGTGGCGGCGCCACGGGAACCGACGGTACGGTTGGAACTGGCGGCGTCACGGCAAGCGCAGCGACTGCCCGCAGCGGCGGTGGATGTGGCTGTGGCGTGGCGGGCACGGCATCCCCTGCCGAACTGATGGTGTTCGCGATTCTCGTGCTCGCCTGGTGCGGACGGCGGCGTCAATGGTCGACACTTCAATCTAGCGCCTTGCCGTCCGGCACGGCCCAACCGTCGGGTGCGCGTGGGAAAAACTGTCTCGACTAACTGCCATCTTAGCGATGCCATCATAGGATAGACTCCGCTCCGTGGTCCCTACCTCGTCACCAGGAACGCGCTTCGGCGGCAGCGGTCGCCCGAGCCGAGGGATAGGCAAGGCCAGTTTGCGCTCTATCATCGACGAGGCAAGGAAGCTTCCCCTCGCTAGCGCTGCCATTCTGATCTTCGGCTTCCTATTTCAAGTGGCCTTGCGACATCAGGCCCAACCCTATTTGACCGACGGTCACCAACGCGAGTGGTTCTCATCGGAGACGCTCATGCAGACTGTGTCGATACTGGATCTGCGCGAGGCGCCCGTCGAATCCCTCACCCATATTCACATTCAACCTCCGGGGTTCGACCTTGTCAGGGCCATTCTCGTCCATCTCTGGCCCTCGCTAGACATCCACGCCGCTCTCAAGCAGGTGGACCACGCCCTGTATTTTCTGTGGTCAATCCTCTACTGCGTGTGTGGCCTGCTCATGTTCCGTTGGCTGTCGGGCCTCGTGGAAAGGACAATTGCCTTTCTTGCCTCGCTCTTGTTCCTGCTCCATCCCGCAACCCTGGTGTATTCAACGCTATTGGACACCACATTGCTGTCCGGCGTTCTTGTTCTGTGGATGTACTACTCCTTGTGGAAGCTGAGACGCGGATATTCCTCCATCTTCGCGGTCACCACTTCGTCAGTGTTGTTGTTCTTCTTCAGGTCAGTCTTTCAGCTCCCCTTTCTCTTAGTTATGGCTGTTTCTCTATTCTTGTTGAAGGTGCCGTGGCGCACGGTGGTGCTCTTCTTGCTGATAACTGGCGGAATCTGTGGGTCCTACGTAGCGAAGCAATACGGCCAGTTTGGGCTCCTCAGCACATCCTCGTTTAGCGGACTCAATCTGGTCCGCTCCGTTGGGGTCCTGACGTACTCCTGGCCCTACGAGGTTGACCCCGTCGGAGAATTGCCCAAGACATTGCCAAATGTGCTTGTGCGGAAGAGCAAGGTGGACGGCAGCCTCAACTACAACAACCTCTGCTACCTGGAGTTCGATAGGCGGCTTAAGAGTGAGTACAAGCACTACCTCTCGGCAACTCCCGTGGCGGTTCTTCTCGGCGCCTATTACAGTAACCTCAAGATTTACTGGCGCCCGTCCAGTAGCTATTCCGTGCGCAGGAACATCGAACTCCTTCCGTGGAAGTCCGCCTACGATTCCATCTTTTCTGGGCCAGTCTTGATTGTTCTCTTGTCTTTGGCGGGAGTAATATGGCTTGCGAAAGGGCGGAGGGAAAAGGACTACGCCTGTAGAGTGGGAATCCTATTGCCTGCGCTCTACGTTTTTGCGATTTCTATCCTATTCGAGCAGGGCGAGAACAACCGCTTCAAATTCTTCCTGGAACCGGTGTTCTATGTTTTCATGGTGTGGCAGTTTCATGGCGCTGTAGTTCGAGGCTGTCGGTGGGTCGTCTTGCGACGGTGGCTGAGGTAACCTCGGTTGGGCGCTGGCGGTGTACGCTTGCCCGCAACGCTGGGTCGGTTATTCACTTACAGCATCAGTAACAGAATCGGGCTGGGGTCCATCAGCCACTCGCTCAGCGCGCAACCCCGCAGAATCGCGCCTGTTTTCCCTGGATTAGTTGGGGCGGTTGACGTTGCATGCAGATGTCGGACAAGCAGGGCGAAGTACGACAGGAACGAAATCGCTTTTGTTCCTGCCGCCGCCGATGAAGCCCGGTGTATAGTCAACTGAGTTCCATTCAGGGCATTCGCCAGAGTCTCCCTTTCTTCGTGAGGTTCTCCGATGAAGACAGCCCACACCGGCCATGCAATGTTTCTTCTTGTGTTGGCGGCAGTTGCCTGCAGCAGCTCGGAGGTACAAAACAACGGAGGTGGGCCAGGCGGTGGGGGAGGGGGAGGAGTGGGAGGTGCGAATTCGGGCGCGGGCGGAGCGTTCGGTGGGAACATCATCTCGACCATCGCCTCCTCGTCTGGCGGCACGACGACGACGAGCGGCTCTGGGGTTTGCAACAGCGACAGCACTGTGGGCTGCAAGGCCGAGTATCCTGAGGCCTGCGGCGATGGAATCAACAATCAGAATGGCATCGAGGAGTGTGACGACGGAAACGCCTTGCCCGGCGATGGGTGCAATGGTGCCTGCAAGGTCGAGCCCCACTGGAAATGTCCGCCCGCGGGGGCCTGCCAGCGACTGGTCATCTGTGGCGACAAAGTCGTCGGCGCGGGTGAGGTCTGCGACGATGGCAACACTCTCGACAACGACGGCTGCAATTCTACCTGCACCGTGCAGGACCCCCGCTACAAATGTGTCCCCGGACAACCTTGCACCCTGGTTTCCCAGTGTGGCAACAAGCGTATCGAATCGGGCGAAAAGTGCGACGACGGCAACAGCAACAGCGGCGATGGCTGCAGCAGCGTTTGTCAGGTCGAGGCCGGTTGGAGCTGCCCGACGCCAGGCGCTCCCTGCAAGCCGGACGCACGATGTGGTGATGGCGTTGTCCAGCTTTCGATTGGCGAAGTGTGCGACGACGGCAACATGAAGGATGGCGACGGCTGTTCGGCCGACTGCAAGATGAAGGGCGCGGGCTGCGTTTGTACCCCGGGCCAGTTGTGCGTCTGCCCGATCGTCAAGTGCGGCAATGGCGCGCTCGAAGGGAGCGAACAGTGCGACGACGGCAACACGGTCAGCGGCGATGGTTGCTCGAGCGATTGTAAGACGGTCGAGACTGGTTTCCAGTGTCGGGTGGTTGGCAAGGCGTGCACGGCCAAGTGCGGAGACGGCAAGGTCCTCAAAGGCGAACAGTGCGACGACGGCAACACCACGAGTGGCGATGGCTGCTCCAGCACCTGCCAGATCGAGCCCGGCGCTGACTGTCCGACGGCGGGACAGACTTGCACAACGGCCAAGTGTGGCAACGGAATTGTGGAGAAGAGCGAGCTGTGCGACTGCGGCATTGACCCGAACAATCTGCCAACCGGATGCAAGGCCGTAAACGGGCTCTTCTATGGCGACGGCAAGGGCTGCTCCAAGACTTGCACCAAGGAGCCGAGCTGCCAGGACCCCACGACGGGCAAGACCCAGGCCTGTACCTCGGCCTGCGGCGACGGAAACCTCGATCCAGGCGAAGATTGCGACGATGGAAACTTGGTGGACCTCGATGGTTGTTCGTCGAAGTGCAAGGTTGAAGGTGGCTTCGCTTGCCCGCCTGCGACCGCCCAGGACTCCTCGACGTGCAAATCGGGCTCAGGACAATGCCTCGAACTCCCCATCACCTACCGTGACTTCCAGCCGGAAAACGTCTCTCCCGGCGGGCACCCGGACTTCTTTTTCCTGGGCACGAAGAAATCGCCCTCGACTTCGCCCACGACCATCTGTGTTCCCAACTCGGGCGGTCCTTCCAAGGGCAACGACTCGACCGCACGTTGTTGGGGAATCGTGGCTGCGAATCTGTTGAACGGCAAGCCGCAGCCCGGTACCACGACGACCTGCGCTTGCCAGTTCAGTGACTGGAACATCGGCAATGCTGCGCTCCACATCCCCAGCGGCTACACCCAGGCCGGCAACGACAGTCCTCTTTCCAACGGGGCTGGCGGCTATTTGGGCGGAAATATCGGCACGGCTGTCATCGTGACCGGCAACGCTGGCGTTTCTGCCGGCACACTGGTCCGCTATACCCAGAGCACCCCGGGCGGCCCGGTTTGGTTGGGGACGACACCCGCATTCAAAGATGCCGCCAGCTTCAAGCAGTGGTTCAACGATGACAACACGGTCAACAAGACCTTCACAGACGTTCTCGAAATGACCAGCATCGGCGGAAATGTCTACCAGTACGCCAGCAAGACGCATCTAGCTGGCCCGGACAATGGCTTCTACCCCCTCGACCCGCTGAATCCCAGCCAGGTCACGCTATGTGACCTATGGCCCTACTGGAACCATAGCAGTGGCGTTGCCATCTGGGCCACCTGCCAAGGCGACCAGTATTTCTTCCCACCGCGCGTGGTCCAGGCGGATTGCCCAAACCAGAATCCGCTGAGCAATGGCTGCTGGGTCGCAAATACTCCCGGCGTCAAGCATGACAATTACTTCACTGATGAGGCGCGCTACTACTTCGTCTACAACGGTGCCGCAGGCATCAGTCTCAGTTTCTACGGCGACGACGATCTCTTCATCTTCATCAATGGCGTTCTGGTCCTCGATCTCGGCGGCGTCCACCAGCAGTTGCCTGGAAAAGTGACGGTCAGCGACCTAACCGGCGGCAACGCCAGTGTCACGGAAGGTGGCTGCCTCGACGCAACAGGAAACATCACTGGGGTCACCGCTGGCTCAGCCGCCTGTTCGCCTACCAACACTACCCCCCTGCCTCCGACGGCCAAGGACGGGGATGATTTCCGCGTGCGCACCGTCCCGCTGGGCCTGGTCACCGGCAAGGTCTACGAGATCGCGATCTTCGGCGCTGACCGGCACCCGCCCGAGTCGAACTACCAGCTCACCCTAAGTGGTTTCACGACGACCCGATCCGCCTGCCAGCCTCGCTGCGGCGACGGCGTGGTGACGGGCGGGGAAGAGTGCGACTGCGGCGACGGGACCGGTACAACCCCCGCGACCTGCCCGGGTCCCAACGACAACCCCGGGTACACTGGCTGTACCTCGCAGTGCAAGTGGGGACCCTATTGCGGCGACGGCGTGGTCAGTGACGGCGAGGAGTGCGACAACGGCATCAACAGCGACGACTATGGCTCAGCCAAGGGCTGCGCCCCAGGGTGCAAGCTGCCCGCACGATGTGGCGATGGCGTGGTGCAAACCGACTTCGATGAGGAGTGCGACGACGGCGCTAAGAACGCAACCAGCAGCGATCCCAACGCTGTGTATGGTGGCTGTACGTCGAACTGCAAGCGCGGCGGGCGTTGCGGCGACGGCATCACGAATGGCGACGAGGCATGTGACGACGGCGTCAACGACGGCAGCTACGGAACCTGCAAGAGCGACTGCAGCTTGGCTCCCAGGTGCGGCGACGGTAATATTGACACGGACTACGGGGAAGAATGCGAACCCACCATGTCGAACGATCCCAATTGCACCGACGCGTGCCGTCTACCAGGTGGGTGCGGCGACGGTTTGATCGAGCCGCCCGAAGAATGTGACGACGGGTCGCTCAACAACAACGGCGAGTACGGTGGCTGCGCCCCGAGTTGCGTCTTCGCCCCTCACTGCGGCGACGGCATCGTGAATGGAAACGAGGAGTGCGACGACGGCAAGAACGACGGCTCATACGGTGGCTGCACTCCGCAATGCAAGTTGGGCCCCCACTGTGGCGATGGTTATCCCAACGGCCCCGAGGAGTGCGACAGCGGAAGCAAGAATGGCGTCGATGGTATTTGCACCTCGTCGTGCAAGAAGATCATCTACGTCCAACAGTAGCCGTTTCCGGCTCCGGCACTCTGACGGAATGGTTCGGATTCAGTTCGTCAATCGGGGCCTGTTTGAATGGCAAAACCCAGGAAGAGCAACGCTCGCGTCGAAGGACTGCCACAATGACGGGTCGTCATGTGACCGCTGTCACTTGTCGCGGCCGCGCATTTTCACGAAGGTGCCGTTGCGCAGCTCTTCGTAGGCGACGCGCAGCTCCTCCTGGGTGTTCATCACGATGGGGCCGTACCAAGCGACGGGCTCCTTGATGGGCTTGCCCGAGATCAGGAGAAAGCGCGCCGGCTCGTCGCCGGCCTTGATAGTCACGCTGTCGCCGTCGGCGAAGATCACCATGTGGCCGTCGCCCAGCTGCCCGCTTCGTTCCATGTCGAAGTAGTTGCCGCCTTCGGCTTCGTAGCTGTACGGATCGCTCTGCTGGCAGAACACAGCCTTGCCGCCGATCACGTAGGCCAGCACGGTGTGGCCACGCGCTGTGGCCCGGGTGAAGGTCACGCCCGCGGGCACGGTGACGTCGAGATACTCGGGCGCAGTGACCACGTCGCGCACCGGGCCGGTCACACCATCCGCGGCGCCGGCGATGACCTTGATGCGAACGCCGTTCGCTAGCGCGGCCTCGGGAATCTGCGCGCTGACAAAGCCCCGGTAGCGTGGGTCCATCATCTTGTTGGCCGCGGGTAGGTTGGCCCACAGCTGAAATCCGTACATCGCGCCCTGGGGATCGCCCTTGGGCATTTCCTGGTGCAGGATGCCGCTGCCGGCGGTCATCCACTGCACGTCGCCCGACGAGATGACCCCGCTGTTGCCCAGACTGTCGCCGTGTTCGACATCGCCGCGCAGGACGTAGGTGATGGTTTCGATGCCGCGGTGGGGATGCCAGGGGAATCCCTTGAGATAGTGCTCGGGTCTGTCCGAGCGAAAGTCGTCGAAGAGAAGAAACGGATCGCACAGCGTCGGATCGCCGAAGCCGATGGCCCGATGCAGATGAACGCCCGCTCCCTCGATGGTCGCGCGACTCCTGACAACCTTGCGAATGCGCCTGTTCTCAGCCATGGGTGCCCTCCCTTTCCAAATTGCCCGGGCCACCGGCCCGGCGAAACGGAAGTGTAGCAGCACCCGTGGCAAGGGCTATTGGTACAGTTCGGCGCTTGCGAGGATATCGTCGCCGCTATCTTCTCCGCCGACGACTAGCACTGCGCCACCCGGCAAGAGGGTGGCCGTTTGTCCGAACCTTGCCACGTTCATGTTGGCGGTGGCGGTGAAGGTTCCTGCCGCTGGGTCGTATAGCTCCGCATTCGCGGCAGCAGGGGTACCCCAGCTTTCGGTTCCGCCAACGACGAGCACTTTTCCATTCGGCAACAAGGTCGCCGTGTGCAACTCCCTGGCCGTGGTCAAGCTGCCGGTGGACGTGAACAGACCGGCTGCCGGGTCGTAAAGTTCCGCGCTCGCGAGGAGATTGCGTCCGTCGGATCCGCCAGCGACGAGCACCTTCCCACTTGGCAACAACGTCGCTGTGTGAGCCGACCTGGCCACGGCCATGCTGCCGGTGGCGGTGAAAGTGCCAGCTGCTGGGTCGTATAGCTCCGCGCCCGCGTCAACTCCGGTGACGAGCACCTTGCCGCTCAGTAGTAAGGTCGCGGTTTGCGCTCCACTGGTGGTTGCGGTGCCGGTGGCGGTGAAAGTTCCGGCCGCTGGGTCGAATAGCTCGGCGCTCGTGCCGCTAGCGTCTCCGCCCACAATAAGCACCTTTCCGCTCGGCAACAAGGTCGCCGGACCATACCCGACTGTATTCATGCCGCCAGTGGTGGTGAAAGTTCCGGTTGCTGGGTCATACAGCTCGGCACTCGCGAGACCTTGCATTGAGAGGCCATCTTTTCTGTCCGCTCCGCCAGCGATGAGCACCTTTCCGCTCGGCAACAAGGTCGCGCTGTGACCAAACCGAGCTGCATTCATGCCGCCGGTGGCGGTGAAAGTCCCGGCCGTTGGATCGTATAGTTCAGCCGCTCCAGTATCGTAGATCAGCGCCATTTCGCCCATGGGGTCAGTAAACTGTCCGCCGGCAATGAGCACCTTCCCGTTCGGCAACAGCGTTGCGGTATGTTGGAATCTTGCCACGGTCATGCTGCCTGTAGGCGTGAAGATTCCTTGCGGCGTCAAACTAGCGTCAGGGCTACCTACGCCACCGTCCGGACACGTCATGCAAATCGCCGCACCGGCCGTACGAATACCACAGGTCCAGTTGCCACCCTCGCAGCTACAGATGAAGTCGTGTATAGGTCCGGTCGCTCCGCCGCAGGCACAAGGGACGCGCGCACCAGTCGAGCACGACGGCGTGCCAGGGGTGCAGGATCCATACGGAAGGGCAGTGTCGATGTTGGGAATTGCCTGAGGGGTTGGCCACGCCGAGTCTCCGCAGGCCGCGGGGCAAGCGACGGCTGCCTCTGGTGTACCGCTGGGAAGGAACGAGAAAACCGACGTCGGCCCATAGTCAGGCGAAGGCGCACGGCACGACGGCCCGTCTGCGGGCGGCACCCAAGCATCAATGCCACCATCAACTGACGGATTCCCGAAACAGAAGTAGCTGTCTCCAGAAGGCGGAGAATCCGTCGGGCCCAAGGTCAAGGGGAACGAAGTGGTGCCAATGGTTAGCGTGGCCGGACCTATCACCAGACCTCCCGGTGACAGTTGCACGGGGAAACTCGCGACAGCCGCTGCGCCGTCGATGGTGAAGTTGATGGTGGTCGACCCGCCGTCTTTGTACCGAACCACTTGATCCACGGATCGCTCGGCCATGTGGTCCGGGGCGCCGAAGAAGACGCGGAAATCTTGATAGGTCCAATCGTCGAAAGGTCGCACCACCAGCAAGGCGCGTCCGTCGGAGAGGGTCGCGTTGTACTCGATGAAGGTTTGCGCGGGGATATTGGCCACGGGCAGGCTTGCGATTTGGGTGGCGGGAACCAGTGTGAGAACGCTGCCCTGCTGACATGATGACCGCGAGGTCGGTGAGTGATGATACTGCCATTCGTGTCGGCTGGCGCGGGCTTCCGGGTGCAGTACAATCGCTTCCGCCGTGACCTCTCCTCATTCTGCTGCTTGCACGATTCCGG
>Ga0265316_10002786_pt1 | contig 17911 bp, 20 predicted proteins | sample 4522metaG_FD_202092 | JGI IMG/M metagenome (GOLD analysis project Ga0265316, IMG submission 202092) | Rhizosphere microbial communities from Carex aquatilis grown in University of Washington, Seatle, WA, United States - 4-5-22 metaG | ecosystem: Host-associated > Plants > Roots > Rhizosphere >... | reverse complement strand
CGCTCCGGCGCGCGCGTGCGACACCGCCGCCCTGGCGAGCCAGTCGAGGGTCGCGTCGTTGTCCACGTCGCCATCCACCACCTTTCCGCAATGCCCGTGGCTGGTGTACTCGCAATTGCAGACGTCCGTGACCACCAGCAGGTTGGGCGCCCCGAGCTTGATGGCGCGGATGGCGCGCTGCACGATGCCGTCGTCGTTGTATGCCTCGCTGGCGGTTTCGTCCTTCTTCTCCGGGATGCCGAACAGGATGACGCCGCCTATTCCCAGATACTCCGCCTCGGCGGCCTCGCGCACGGCCTCTTCCACGGAGACTTGCGCATGGCCGGGCATGGACGCGATCTCCCGCCGCACTCCCGTTCCGGGGACCACGAACAACGGCAGGATGAACTGAGAGGGCTCCAGATGGGTTTCGCGCACCAGGCGGCGCATGGGCTCGGTCGCGCGCAGCCGCCTCATGCGGTGAATGGGGAAGGGCATGACTACGATTCTAGCGCCGCCTCCAGATCGCCATCCCGGCCAGGCACAGCGAGGCCAGGAGCAGGCTGCCGTCCCGCGCCAGCGAGCGGATCGAGATGACGTCGCCGGGGCCGAAACAGCCGCATTCGATCTGGATGCCGCTGGCGTAGGTGCGCACCATGACCGCGAAAAAGCCCAGCAGCAGAGCCGAGGCGGCGATCGAGGAGACGCGCAGGAACCAGCCCGAAATGAGGAGCAGGCCGATGAGCATTTCCGCCCAGGGCAGAACCCTCGCCACGAGCTTCACCGCCCACATCGGCAACAGGTCGTAGGCGGCAACCGAGTTGGCGAACAGTTGCCAGGGATCGCGCAGCTTGGTCCAGGCCGCGTAGACGAAAATGGCGCCGAGCGCCAGCCGGAGGAACAGTCGAACCCAGCGGGACATGTTACTTGGCCAGCAGGCCGTCGAGGTAGCTGCGCAGCAATTCGTAATTGGCGGCGCCGGGCCAAGCGTAGGCAGTGGAGCCGTGCTTGATCCACATGGTGGGCGTCTGGTGCAGGTCGATTTTCTGGCCCAGTTCCACGTCGCGCTGGATCTCGGCCGCTACGCTGGGATCCTTGGCCAGGGCTTTGACCTTCTCCGTCTCGCCGGGAGTCAGACCGCGGCAGGCAGTCTCATCCACCTTTCCGCTAACGGACCATTCGGCCTGGTGCAGGAACAGGCGGTTTGCGACCTCTTCGTACTTGCCCAGGCGCGCCGCCGCGGTGGCATAGGAGGCCGCTAGGCGCGCGAACGAGTGCCCCGGCAGAGGGAACTCCCGGTGAATGAGGTAGACCTTACCCGTTACTACGTAGTCCTTGATAAGCGGAGGGAGGGTCTGTTCGTTCAGGGTCTTGCAGTGCGGGCACTGGAAATCGCTAAACACCTCAATGGTGATGGGGGCGCCGGGAGAGCCGACCGCCTTGGGGTCGGGACGTGTCGGACTGGTGGCCCACGCGGCAAGGCTGGCGAGCAAAAGGACGGGAACGTGCCTCATAAGACGATTAGACCATGCAGGCGGGTTTTGGTTACAGGGCGGGAGAACCTTGGTCTGGACAGGAGCACTGGCGAGCGGATACGCTCAATACAAGTGGTCTTTGCGGAGGGGCTATGAGCGAGAACAACCTTCGGTCGGTCGCATTTCCGACCCTCAACGAGAAGCAAATCGACGAGCTGACGCGATGCACCAACGCCGCGCCCAAGGTCTACCGGGACGGAGAGCCACTGTTCACCGTCGGTCAGCGCAACATGAACTTCTTCATTGTGAAGTCGGGCGAGGTCGAGATCATCGATCGTTCCGGCGACGAGCCGAAGACCGTTACCATCCATCGCAAGGGCGAGTTCACCGGCGACATTTCCCATCTGACCGGCCTGCCGGCGGTGGTCAGCGCTATCGCCCGCGGCGACTGCGAGGTGCTGGAGATCTCCGGCGACGCGCTGCGGCGCGTTCTGAACCAGTGTCCGGGCATCAGTGACATCATCCTCCAGGCGTTCATCGCGCGCCGGCAGCTTCTGCGCGAGTCCCCGAACTTCACGGGCCTGCGGGTGATCGGGTCCCGATACTCCGCCGATACCTTCCGGGTGCGCGACTTCCTGGCCAAGAATCGCATCCTCTTTACCTGGGTGGACATCGAAACCGACCCGGATGTGGACCGGCTGCTCAAGCGATTCGGGGTGACCGAGTCCGATACGCCGGTGGTGGCGTGCGGCAAGATGCTGCTTCTGCGCAATCCCTCCAACCGGCAACTCGCGGACGCCGTGGGCATCCGCCAGCCGCTCGAGAATCTGGTGTACGACCTGGTGGTGGTGGGGGGCGGTCCGGCGGGACTGGCGGCCGCCGTCTATGGCGCATCCGAAGGGCTGCGGACGGTGGTGCTCGAAACCTCGGCACCCGGAGGGCAGGCCGGCAGCAGCATGCGTATCGAAAACTACCTCGGCTTTCCCACCGGCTTGACCGGCAGTGAACTGGCCGGCCGCGCCATCCTCCAGGCCAACAAATTCGGCGCGCATTTGTCCGTTCCCACCCCGGTGACCCGATTGTCCTTCGAGAGCTCCTACACGGTTGTGCACATGGATGGGGACGAGACGGTGACCGCCAAGTGCCTGCTGATCGCAACCGGGGCGGACTACCGCCGGTTGGGCGTGGAGGGATCCGACCGGTTCGCGGGGACAGGTGTCTACTATGCCGCGACTCTCGCCGAAGCCCGGCTGTGCGAGGGAGCCCAGGTCATCGTGGTGGGCGGCGGGAATTCCGCCGGCCAGGCGGCGGTCTTTCTCTCCGGCCACGTCCGCCACGTGCTGGTTCTGCTGCGGGGAGACGACCTGTACAAGAACATGTCCAGCTACTTGGCACAGCGAATCGAGCAGACTGCCAACATCGAGGTGCTTTTCAATACGACAATCCGCCGGATGAACGGCGACACCCACCTGGCCTCAGTGGACATCGTCGACGGCAAGACTGGCGAGGAGCGGACCGTCGAGACCCCGGGCGTGTTCAGCTTCATCGGGGCCGAGCCGAGAACGGGCTGGCTACCGCCGGAAATCGAGAGGGATGCGAAGGGGTTCGTCCGGACCGGAGCGGATCTGGCGCATTCCCTCAACTGGAGTTCCGCACGCCAGCCGTTTCTGCTGGAGACGAGCCGGCCGGGCGTATTCGCGGCCGGGGATGTGCGGTCGGGCTCGGTCAAGCGCGTCGCATCGGCCGTCGGCGAAGGCGCTATGGCGGTCCAGTTCGTGCATGAGTGCCTCAAGCATATGTGAGTTGACGAATGCCCGCCGCCCGCCGTTCAGCGCGGGGCGGCTATCGCGATCGCGTTGCGTGTGGACCGCAGCGTATTCACCAGCGACTCCGCCGGAAGTTGGCGGATGATCGGCTCGATCAACCATCCCAGACCGGCGGGCACGTCGCGGGTCAGCGAGATGGCCTCGCATTCGATATACACGCCGCCATCCCGTTCCTCGAAGCGCCAGTAAGAGTACAACCGCCAAAGGAAGCCGTGGTCGTTCCCCACGGGCTGCTCGCGCTCGCTGCTCTTGCCTGGATCGGTGACCTCGGCGATGCGGGTGCTGTAGGAGCGGCTGTGGCAGCGCTTGGCATCGATGGAGAAGTACCGCACATCGTGCTCCGTGTTGAGCACCACGGTGAGCACCTTCTTCTTCATCAGCCGGAAGTACACGCGGAAATGGTTACCGTCGCGGCTGAGCAGTTTCGAGTCGATCACTTCCGGCCGGTGCGTCACCTTGACGCGGTCATAGTCCTGGACGGTGGCCAGGGTGCGGTCGAGCGTCGCGCCGGGCACGAAGACCGCCCCGATCCAGTCGTGAACCAGGCCGCCGGCGACCCCAACGTCGCCCTGTCTCGCCACCGGTTCCGCGACAACCTGGCCGTCGCGAACCGCCTTGAGGCGGGCGGGGGAGTCGTCCGCCCACAGGAAGCCCGGGCCGTGCAGCCGGCCATCGATGCGGGCCTCCGCGGCGCGGACGTAGCGGTCGAAGGCTGCGACCGTCTCCGGTTTCAGCTCCGCGGCCAGGGCCGGGCACGCGCAGAGCCACAAAAGAGACCACAGCCGGATGTAAGGCGGTCGGCTCATCAGTGCGCGGCTCCGGCCGACGTGTGGGTCTCCGCCGTCTCGGTTCCCGTGGGCGACTCTACCAGGGCCTGGCGAGTGTAAACGTTCGAGGGCGCCCACACCATGTAGCCCGCAAAGCGGTCGCCGAGCGCGTCTTCGACGGCTTTGATCTCGGCCTTGACCATAGCGGCATCGTACTTCGCGCCGAGGTTGAAGTCCTGAATCCAGGGCCGCAGTCTGGCCGCTTTGACTTCGGCCTCGGGCGCCGCTGCGCCGTCGCCCTTCGCCGCTGCCGGCTTGGGACGGCTGAAGTCCTCCAGCCGGCTGCGCGCCTCCTTCATTGAGTAATTCACCACCTCGTACGGGTGTTGCGCCGGGTTGGGGAAGCCCAGGAACTTGTGCGCGTAGTGCGATGGATACACCATCGGGCATACGGCGTCGAAAGTCCCGTAGGCGTCCTCAATCACCTGGCCGATGCCCAGGTCGTCGTCGTTGACCGTGGCCAGGCCGAACAGATCGCCGGACAGCCGGGCGCCCGCGAGCTGTTTCCTCAGGTATCCGAAGAACTTGCGGATCACCTCGTGCTTGGGGGTCTTGCCGTCCCAATTGGGGAAATACATCTCGTTCAAGTCGCCATCCGAGGGGAAGCGGACGTAATCGAAGTTCAGCTCGTCGGCGCCGTGGGCGAGCGCGTCGCGGGCGATGGTGACCACGTATTCCCAGGCCGGGCGCGACGCCGGATCGATCCACGCCAGCCCCTTGCGGTCGCGCCACAAGGAGTCGGCGGTGAGCGGCCCGCGCTTTTCCTTGGGCAGCTTCGAGACGCGATGGACCGCCAGGTCCGGCCGCGCTTCGGCCAGTACCGGGTCCTGGAACACAGTGAGGCGCGCGATGACGTAGATTCCCTCGTGGTGCAGGCGGTTTACCAGTCCGTCGAAATCGCGGATCATGACCCGCACCGCGCCGTACCGGCGCGCCTCCGGGGCGCTTACCGAATAGGATAGGTTGCCGGAATAGTCCTTGACGTCGATCACCACGGCATTAATGGCCGTGGTCTTGTGCAGGTCCACGAGGTAATCGACGCGCCGCCGGAGGCCGGCCGACCAGCCGGTGAAATACACGGCTTTGACGATTGCGGGCGGATTCGCCAGGGGCTGGCCGGGTGGGGACGGCGGAGGAGTCGGCTTGGCGGTTACGGGCTTGGGGGCGGGCTTTGTTGAAACCGGTTGCGGGGAGGCTGTCGCACCGGCCGGTGCGGGCGGACCGCCGGCCGCCGCATCCTTCACGGCGGGTTGGGGCTTGGGAGGCGGCGAGGAACAGCCGGCAGACAGGAGGAGGCAGCCGGCCGCCAAAAAGTAACGAGTTGCATTCCGCACTTTACGAGGGTACCATCCGCGCCGCTTGAGAACCGCAGGACTAAGAAACCTGGAGGTTCTGCCGATATGGTGCACGTAATGGCACCATTTCGCGCGCTGTGGCTCCGATTCCCGGTTCTCCCCGCGGTCGCCTTGATCCTGGCAGCATGCTGCGTCTATGTGTATTTGCATGGAACCAATAAGCGAATGGACCGCTTCCTGGTCGCCGTGACTCTGACGGTGCCCGGTCATATCCTTGTGATGGCAGGCGCGGTCTGGACGGCCCACATCCACCCTCAGAAGCTGGATCTGTTCGTCTATTGGATCGACATGCTGTCAGGCTTCGAACCGAGTTTTGCGTTGGGCCGGATCGTTCTTAGTCACATGTCCATGGTCGTTCTCCTGGCGGTGACCTACCAGCTCTTGCCTCTGGCCATGGTCGCCGTCTTCGGCGGGTATCTGTGGCATCGCCCGGAACAGGAAGCCATGGATATGGTCACGGTGCTCGTTTTGAACCTCGCGCTCAGCGTGCCGTTTTACCTGTTGTTTCCGGTGTGCGGTCCCGCTTATGCTTTCCCTGGATTCCCGGCTCTGCCTGCCGGACCGGTGGTCCCGCATACCATCCTGTTGAATGCACCGCCAAACGGCGTGCCCAGCATCCATTTCTCGACTGCAATGCTCGTCTTCTGGTACGGCCGGAAGCTGCCGTTTGGCTGGTGGATCGGCGGTGGGTACCTTGCGTTAACTGCGGTTTCAACGCTGGCTTCCGGGGAGCACTACCTGTTCGATCTTCTGGTCACCGTGCCATACGCCGTGATGATCCTGGCTCTAGGCAACTTCATCGCGAGGCGGCGCCGGGCGCCGTCCGGTGTCATAATGATCCCGACATGACTTGCTCGCGCGTATTCGCGGCTGGCCTGATGCTTGCCTGCGCGGCGAGCGCGCAGGACACGGTGGAACACGCGGCCGCCACCGCCAACGCTACCTCGACGACCGGGATGCGGAGTGCCGGCAAAGGCGCTGCCTCGGTGATGGAGAAGGCCGTGAAGACGCTCAACGGGGCCGCGGCGCCGTCGCCCAGCGCGGCCACCGCCATCTTGGTTCCCGGTGCCACGCAGAAGCGCGAGCCGGCTGCCAGGATTGCCGCCCCGGATCCCTCCCTCATTTCTTCTGGAATGGCCCAGGAGGAGCTCATCCGCAGGTTCGGCCAACCAGCCATGAAGACCAGCGGGACGGAGGATTCGGCCACCGTCGAAACCTGGTGGTACGGCTCCGGTCCCGACGCCGTCACGGTCAAGCTCGCGGACGGCAAGGTCCGTACTGTGTCGCCTCCGGCCCGTCCCGCGCCTAGCCCCCGTAAACCGGACACGCAAGTCGCGGTTTTGCCCTAGCGCGTTACCCCCAGCCAAGCGACCTGTGATGCAATGGGCGTAGGTTCAACTGGGACCGAATCTCAGAGGAGGCAAAAGATATGTGCGACTATTCGCTGCATGCCGTGCCGAACCGCCTTGCAGTCGAAGGAGAGGAACTGGTCACCTATCGATTTCCAACCAGCTCGATCGGGTTGGCGTCTCCGGCGGATCTGGAGAAGGCCAACTGCCTGGGAAACGCCACCAACGGCGCCAAATCGTGGTGGTCCGTGCTGAAGAGCTGGCTGAACCCGCCGCCACTCCGGATCGACAAGGTCCCAGCCGTATGCATTCCACCCGGCGCCCGGCTGCGAATGAATGGCATTCCCCGAGACCTGCAGAAGGACCTCGGCGCGGGGCAAACCGAGGAGGTCACCTTCGTCGAGTTGAGCGCCTCGGCCTATCGCTATCGGGATGGCGTGAGATTCTCGAACGGTCGCGAGATCCTGTTACAGTATCTGGACGAAGGGTTGCACGTCGACGTGCTCTCCCTGGGCGGCAGGGAACAGCCCGAAGTGACGCCTGTGTCCGTCATGGAAGCGTAGGACACGCCGGGCCGAAGGCCTGTCCTACGGCCTGTTACAATTGGTAGCAAGCCGAAGCGCCAGGAGTGTCGCCCGGTGGTATGGACCTCGACCAGCTCCACACGTTTCTTGAGATCGTCCGCCTGAAGAGCTTCTCGAAGGCTGCGCAGACCTGCTTCCGGACTCAGCCGGCCATCAGCGCCCAGGTGCGCCAACTGGAGCAGGAGCTCAACGCGCAGCTCTTCGAGCGCTTTGGCAGCCGCATCTCGCTCACCACCGCCGGCAAGATCCTCGCTCAGTACGCGGAGCAGATCCTGTCGCTCCGGCGGCAGGCGCAGGACGCCATCAGCGAGTTGGAGCGGATGCCGCGGGGCGAGCTGGTTATCGCCGCCAACGAAGCCACCTGCATCTACGTTCTGCCCGAGGTCTTCGCCGAATACAGCCGGCGGTTCCCCAACGTTCAGTTGCTGGTCGAGCGCCAGTACGGCTCCAAGATCGCCGAGGCGATCATGGACAACCTGGCGGACTTCGGCTTTACCCAACTCCCGATCGCGGACCGCAAGCTTCAGGTGGTCAAGATCCACTCCGACGAGGTCAAGGTTGTCGTCCCCCCGCATCATCCCTTGGCGGGGAAGAAGGCCGTTCTGCCGGACGACCTGGTGCCCTATCCGCTCCTGCTGCCAAAATACGGGAGCACTCGCGCGCGTCTGAACGAGTGGCTGGAACTGGTGGAGGACTCGATCCACACCGCCATGGAGCTCGATTCGAGCGAGATGATCAAGCGCTTCGTGATGGCGGGCCTGGGCTTGTCGTTTCTGGCGGAGTCGAACTGCCGGGAGGACATCCGGCTGGGGCGCCTGGCGGCTCTGTCGCTTGGCCCCGAACCCATGATCCGGCGGCTCGGCTTGGTGTATCGTAGGGACAAGGCGCTCTCCAAGGCGGCGCTGGGCTTCATCAGTCTTGTGCTGGAGCAGGCAGGGATCGAGGACCGGGTCCTGAAGGGCGGAGAGGTGCACGCATGAAGGAAAAGCCGGCCGATCGAGGGACGGTGAAGACTTCGGCCATCCTCATCGCCGATGGACGCCGGACCGCCTTCTACCGCAGCGTTGAGGACGTCCCCCCGGCGCTTCGCCGGAAGCTGGCGGAATCCACCGCTGGCTCCAACGCCGCTACGGTCCTGATCGCGGATCGCCGCGGCGCCCAGGAGCTGCTGCGCGCCAATATCCGCTCGCTGATCGAGGAGCGGATCGGGGCGGCGCCTGGATTCCGGGCGTTGGTGCGTGACGACGTGGTGCAGGCGGCCCGGTTTCTGCGCGCCCACTGGCTGGGGTTCACCATCCCGGTAGCCGCCGCGTTGGCGCTGTGGCGCCTCTTCCGCTGACTCAGAGCACAGCCAGACCCATCACCCCGTGGTACACGGAGAGAACCAGGGTCGCGAGCATCACCACGTAGAGCGCCAGCCTTATCCGCTTGATCTTTGAATCCATCGGATGATTCCGCCCGCTTTAATAGATGCGGGATCGAGGCGTTTCGGTTGCCAGATTCGCTAGCGGGCGGCGGCGTGGTATCGTAGCGACTTATGCGGAAGAGAGCGGTCGTTTTCGGGAACGTGGGGCAGCTCGGGGTGGAACTCACCGCGGAGCTCGAGCAGCGCGGTTACGAGGTCTTCGGCTCGGACCGCGCGCAGTTGGACATCACCGAACGGAGGCTGGTCGAGCAGCACCTGGCCGAGGTCGATCCGCAGGTGGTCTTCAACGCCGCGGCGCACAACCAGGTGGACGTCGCCGAAGAGGAGCCGCAGGCGGCCTACCTGGTCAACGCTCTGGCGGTGCGCAACGTCGCGCTTGGCTGCCGGCAGGTGAACGCCCGGCTGGTGCACTACTCCACCGATTACGTCTTCGACGGACGGGCGGGCCGGCCCTATACCGAGGAAGACCACCCGCACCCGCTGGGCGCGTATGCCGTTTCGAAGCTGGCCGGTGAGCTGTACGCCCAGGCATACCTGGAATCGCCGCTCATCATTCGCACCTCGGGGGTCTTCGGGCCGGGCGGTCTGCACACGGCCCGCGGCAACTTCGTGGAGGCCATGCTGAGGCTGGCGGCGGAGGGCAGGCCGATCCGCGTCGTGCAGGATCACATCGCGTCGCCGGCTTACGCCCCGGCGCTCGCCGCGCGCTCGGTGGACCTGGTCGAGCGGGGCGTGACCGGCGTCGTTCACGTGGGTGGAGGCGCGCCCGTGTCCTGGTTCCGGTACGCGCAGATCATCTTCGAGGTGGCGGGGCTCAAGCCCGAATTGCGGCCGACCGACGAGCGCGAGTACCGCACGGCCGCGCATCGGCCCAAGTTCTCGGCACTCTCAAACGCTAAGATGGAGGCGCTGGGCCTGGAGCCCATGCCCTCGCTCGAGCGGTGCATCCGGGATTACTTCGGGCGGCGGGAGAGGTACCAGAAGCCGGCAGGGTAGGGAGAGTGTTACCGGGCCAGCAAGGCTTCAATGGCTGGGCCCAGATCCGATTCGCTCCGCAATCCGGACCACTGGCGAGCGACGATTCCCGTTTGGTCCACGATCACGATCTGCGGGAGGTTATCGACGCGATAGGCAGGAAAGGCGGTATCCGGCGGGACGATGGCTCCGGGAAGCGTGCGTTTGTGTCCCGCGATCCAGCGCCTGGCTGCCTCGGGATTGTCCTCGGTGACGCCCCAGATCTCGACTCTTTTGCCCGCGAGCGACGCCTTGAGCCGTTCGAGCGAGGCCATTTCTTCGACACACGGTCCACACCATGTTGCCCAGAAGTCCAGGACGACCACGGCGCCTTTCAGCCCTGACAGCCGGAACTCCTTGCCATCCACGGTCTGGCCGATGATCGCGGGCGCCTGGTGGCCGACCAGGGCGCTTCGTTCCTGGCCGGCCATCATCTTTCCGGCGTCGATCAACCAGGCGGGGGGAGCATGGTCTTCGGTCCACGCGTCCCACACAACGGTCCAGGGAGCCTGTGAGTCGCTGTCCGCGCTGACCTGCATCTTCCAGACCGTGAGCGTGGCGGGGTCGATCCAGTAGCGGACCGGCCCGCGGCGCGGGTCCTCGTACTGAACCTCTACGATTTTGCAGGGATGAGACTGCACCTCCTCGGTGCCCTCGATTCTCGCACCGGCGACGCGCCAGGCCATGCGGTCGAAGGCAAAACCGGAGACGGGCGGTGTGATCCTGGGCAATTTGGCGCGCGGGTCCGAGAACTCCGGCGCCCCCGCCTGAATCACCTGAGGGAGCATGGGCACGGGCAGGTCGGCCGGAGTCATCCTCGCCGACGCGTAGGCGAACCGCAGTCGAATCTGGACGCTCACCCCTCCCGCCAGCGGCCGCCGCGCGATGGCGGACGCTTCATAGCTGCCGATGTCGCGGTACTTGCGGGCGGAAGCTTCGAGAAAGAGGGTAGCGTCGTTGGCATTCTGGGCAGGCAGAACGGCCGCCAGAGCCAGCGCGAGAAGGACGGCGCGCATAGGCTCACTATATCCCAATGCCAGTGGTCACTCAGTCCAGGGCGCTATGTCCGGAGCTTCCTGAGGATGGACCGGCGCGCCCGCCAGGCCGCGTAAGTCGAGAACCTGTAGCCGCAGGCAGGATCGAAGCTCTCGACCGCGTTCATGAGGCCAGTGTTGCCCTCCTGAATCAGGTCGAGGATGTGTTCGTCGCCGTTGGCGTATCGCCTCGCTATGGAGATCACCGGCCGCAGGTTCGCCTCAAGGAGCTGGATTTTGGCGGCCTCCGTCTTCATAGCGGCTAGGGCGCCCTCCGCGTCGCGTGAGAGCGGCGGGACCCTGGCCACCTCGCGCACATAGACCCGGAGGGGGTCGTCATAAATCTGGCTGTTGTCCCCGACGAAGTCGTCAGATCGTTCCGGGCCTGGCGCTGCGACAACAGGGACGCCGGCGCTCTCGAAGGCGGCGAGGACATCGTCGAGCTCAGGCCCGCCCTCGCAATCCTCGGGCAGCAGCCCGTCGATCTCATCGCAGAGGACGTAGCCCTTGTTCCTCCCGGCCTCTATCAGTTTCTCCAAACGGGTGGACATCAACTCTGCTCGGGCTCAGTCGCGTAGTAGCCCTTGCGCGCTTGCACCTTCTGGTCCTTGTCCTTGGTTTTGATCTCGACGCGGCGGAAGGTGCCGTCCTTCTTCCCATTGGTGGGAAGATAGCCGATCGCGTACTGCGTTCGCATGTCGCGCTGGATTTCGTCGAACGCCTCCGAGAGCGGATGCTTGCGGCTCACGTGGAATGCCCGGCCGCCGGTCTCTTCCGCCATCCGCCTCAGAATCGAGCCGCCGCCTCCGCCCCCCAGGCTGAAACCCCCGCCGTAGAAACCGGAATCGTAGTACTCGATGCCGTAGATGATGGCGTCGGCCAACTGTGCCGAGCGCATCGCCTCCTCGATCTTCAGCCGGCTTCCCTGGTCGTTGCCGTCCGTGATCAGGACGATCACCTTGCGTCCCACCTGGCCGCGCAACTGGTCGTGCGCCGCCAGGTAGACCGCATCGTAGAGGATCGTTCCGCGCGGCGTATAGACCGTGGGCACGGGGCTCTCGGTGACCTGCGGCGGCGGCGCGTTCACCTTCAATCCATCGAGGCCGTGACGCAGGAGACGCGCCGAGTTGGTGTAATCCTGGAGCAGTTCCGCTTCCGAGCCGAAGCTGATCAGGAACGCCAGGTCCTTTTTGCCCACCACCTGCGTGAAGAACTGGCTGGCGGCCTGCTTCTCCTCCTCAACCAGCCGTTCCTGGCTTCGGCTGACGTCGATCAGCAGGCCGATCGTCAGGGGCAGGTCGGTCTCGCGCGCGAAGTACTTGATCTCTTGCGGCTTGCCGTCTTCGCTCACCTGGAAGTCGTCCTTGCTGAGAGTTCCCACCAGGCCACCCTGCTTGGTGCGCACCGTGCAAAAGACGCTGACCACGTCGACCCCGGCCTTGTAGGTTGGCTCGTCGGACGGGGTTCCCTGGGGCGACGGCGCAGCGTCCTGGCCCGCGGCGGCCGGCTGTTGTGGGGGCGGCGAATCCACACGGCGCCAGCCCGGGCTCGGCTGCTGGGTAAATGCGGCAACGGCTGCCAGGGCGAACACGGCGAACAGACGCATAAGCTCCCTCTGTCGGAATGGCATACTACTAGATGCGCGCCCTGGAGTTTCTGTTTCGCCATGCAGCAGGCTTTGGACCATTTGAAGGCTGCCGACCCCGTCCTTGGACGCTTAATTGACCAGGTTGGGCCCTATCGGATCGAGCTTCTGGAGCCAAACTACGAAACGCTGGTCAAGTCCATTGTCCTCCAGCAGCTCAGCGGGAAGGTGGCCGAGATCATTTTCCAGCGCCTGGTGGCGGCCGCCGGGGCTGGACGGCTAACGCCCGAGGCGGTGCTGCGCCTCCGCCCGGCGAAACTGCGGGCCATCGGGCTCTCGAAGCAGAAGACGCTGTACATTCGCGACCTGGCCCGGCGGACGGTTTCTGGCAAACTGGACCTGGCCGCCCTCGCGGCGGTGCCGGATGAGGAGGTCCACGCCCAGCTCACCGCCCTCAAAGGGATCGGGCCCTGGACCGTGCACATGTTCCTCATCTTCGCTTTGGGACGCCACAACGTGATGCCTTCCGGCGATTTGGGCATCCGTGTGGCCGTCCGCAAGGTTTACGGCCTGGCCGAGATGCCGAAGCCCAGCGAGGTGGACGAGATGGCGCGCCGCTGGCACCCCTATTGCACGGTGGCGTCCTGGTATCTGTGGCGCAGCCTGGAAGCCAAGGCGGGCTTGTAGCCCGTCGCCTCTTGCGGGAAAATGACTCCAGGAGGGGAACGAGATGCCATCAGCAGTTTCCGGCCCGAGTTTTCAGACCCGGATCGATCTTGCGCCCGAAGTGCGACAGCACGTGATCACGGTGCTGAACCAGCAATTGGCTCAGACTCTGGACCTCTATACGCAAGCCAAACAGGCTCACTGGAACGTCAAGGGGACCGATTTCTTCCAACTTCACGAGCTATTCGATACGGTTGCCGAGGACGTTTTTGGGTTCGTCGACACGATCGCGGAACGCGTCACCGCGCTGGGGGGATACGCCTTCGGCACCGCGCGGATGGCGGCGGCGAATTCGAGTCTGCCCGAGTACCCGAAAGAGGCCATCGACGGCCGGCAGCACCTGGAAGCGCTCATCGACCGTTTCGCCCGCTATGTGGCGTCGAACCGCAAGGCGCTCGACGAGGCCCAGAACGAGGGCGACGCGGCTACCGCGGACGTCTACACGGAAGTCGCGCGCGCAGCCGACAAGGCCCTGTGGTTCCTCGAAGCGCACCTGCAGGCGGCGGCGCAAAGGGCATCGTAAGACAGCGGTTGGCCGGAGGCCTGTGCAACTTGCGTATAATGGCGGCATCTATGCCCACCAGCCCTGATGCCGCCGCTCAAGTTCCGGCCCTGCCCATGAGTGAGGCGGGCCGCCTCGTCAACGTCTTCGTCGACCCCAAGCCGGCCTTCGCGGACATCGCCGCGCGCCCGCGCTGGTGGGCTCCGATGGTCCTGATCATGGTGTGTTCCCTGGCTTACCTGCTGCTCTTCTCGAGCCATGTCGGATGGGAGCACTTCATGCGGCAGCAGTTCGAGCAATCGCCCAAAGCGCAGACCATGTCCCCTGAGGACCGCGAACGCGCCATCCAGATGCAGCTCAAGTTCGGCCCGCCGTTCGGAATGGCGATAGGCGTCATCGCCCCGCCCATCTCGATGCTGGTGTCGGCGGCCGTACTGCTGTTCATTTTCAATAACATGTTGGGAGCCGCGGTGAAGTTCCCTCAGGCGCTCGCGGTGGTGGCCTATGCGTCCCTACCGCAGATTCTGGCCACGGCTGGGGCGCTGCTTGTGATGTTCCTCAAGGACCCGATGGATTTCGATTTGAAGAACCCGGCGGGCTACAACCTGGGCTTCTACCTGGACCCGCACGCCGTACCGGCCTGGCTGGTCAGCCTTGCCGGGAGCGTTGACGTATTCGCTTTCTGGATCATCTTGCTCATGGCAACCGGCATGGCGGCCGTCACCAGGAAGCGCTGGACTACCGCGCTCACAGGAGTGCTCATCCCCTGGGGAGCATTCGTAGTGTTGAAAGTTGCTTGGGCCGCGATCTTCGGCTAGGCTCCACGTCCGGTCAGTGCCGGAACAGCCCCCATGCCAGCGCGAGCCAGGCAGCGATGAAGGCCAGGCCACCCAGCGGAGTGACCGCCCCCAGGGTCCGCACGCCGGTTAGTGCCAGCAGGTAGAGGCTGCCGGAGAACAGGAGGATGCCGGCGGCCAGGAGCCAGCAGACCCACGCGCCGGCCCCGGGGCGAAGGGCGCCGATTCTGGGGAGGATCGAGACCACCAGCACCCCCAGCGCGTGGACGAAGTGGTAGAAGACGGCCCGCTCGTAGATGCCCATCGAGTAGGCGTCGAGACGGCCGCGCAGGCCGTGCGCCCCGAAGGCTCCGAGGATGACCGCCAGGCCGAGCAATATTGCCGCAACGCCACTCCAGTTCATAGGCTATCTCTCCACTGCCGCCGGGCGCCGCACACTCGGCGAGGGGGGATCCCGGACCGCGGCGCCCTGCGAGGTGGGATCGCCGTAAATGATGCCACGGCCGTTCGTGCCGATATAGACGCGGCCGAAGATGCGCGGGTCGCCGATGAGGAGGGAGGCGTTCCCGTACTGGTGCCGGTCGTCGTTCATTTGGGTCCAGGTGGCGCCTTCATCGCTGGAGCGGAAGAAGGCCTGCACGCCGCCGATCTGGCCGAGCAGATAGAGCGCCGGGTAGGGGGCGCCCGTGGCGGCCTTGCCCAGGCCCACGCCGTAGGCCTGCTGGACGCCGGCGAGCGGAACGAAGCTAGTGCCCGAATCCGTGGAGTGATAGAGGCCGCCATTGGATGCCAGCCACAGGTCGCCTTCGGCGGCGAACGAGGCGACCAGCGTTCCAGTCGCGGAAGCGCCCGTGGGCGTAAAGGTCGCGCCGCCGTCCGTGCTGCGGTAGAGCGCGCCATTGGCGAAGTAGAACTTCCGGGGGTTCAGGCGATCGGCAACCACGGTGACGCCGAAGGGAACGCCGGCGGATGGCGTCCAGGTCGTGCCGCGGTTGGTGGAAAAAGCGCCCGGGGCGTCGACGGGAGCCCACACGAAGGTTGTTCCGTCGGCCGAAATCGCGATGGAACCGGCCCCCTGGGCTGTCCCCGCGGGCGCCTGGGCAAACGGCGTCCAGGTCAGACCCCCATCGGTGGACCAGGCGCCGAACGGGCCCGTGGTGCCGTTGTAGCCGGTTCGCGCCATCGCCAGCGGCGTGCTTTGCGCGAAGTCCAGGCCGCTGGTGGTCGAAAAGATCGGATTGCTCATCATGCCGGCGGGCGGCGTTTTGGTCACATCCAGGTGCGCGAACCCTCCAATGTCTCCGACCCCGCTCAACAGATTCGCCGGGCCGCTGGGCGGGCTGATGAGCTGGGTCACGGCGGTTTCCTCGAGACCCATCGCTCCGATGGTCCAATTCACGGGCTGGTGCGAATCGGCTTGGGTGGCGCTCGAGGTGGACCAGATCGTAGCGCCGGTGCCGTAGATCACGTGGTCGGAATTGAAGGGATCGATGGCCAGCGAACCCATCCACCATCCCGGCATGGTGGGGTTCTGGATCTTGCCGACCCAGGGAGAAAGCGAGCTGTCCCAGGCGCCGCTGGCGCCGAGTTCCTCCCACGTATTGCCGCCATTGAGGCTACGGAAGATGTCGTCGTGCAGGTACCAAAGGTCGAGAGTGCTGACCATGAGGACACCGGGATGTTCGAGATCGACCGCTACGCAGCCGTAGCCGTAGGAGCCATTGTTCTTATAGCTCGGCGCGGGCGGCGTGATGTTAATCCACGTGCCGTTGCCCGTGGGAGTGCTGTTGGGAGGCGGCGTGTACTTCCACACTGCGCCGGCGCTGATGTTGTTGGGGCCGACGTCGTTGCCATAGGAAAGGTAGATATTGCCGTCGGGTCCGACAGGGCCATGGCTCGGATAGAGGCCCGCTGGCTGGCCGGGAACCGGCTGCCAGGTCGCGCCGGCATCGGTGCTGCGGTACAGGTTGGTCCCTGGGTCCGAGACGCCCACGTAGATGACCTGGGTGGCGCTGCCGGGGCTGCCGCCGATGAAATCCACGAAGACCACGCCCACGCCAACGCCACCAGTGGGACCGGTCACCGGAAAGGTCGAAACCTGGCTCCAATGGGCGCCGTGATCGGTGCTCTTCCAGAGACCGTTGAGGCGGGAGCCGAAGTACACGACGCTGCCGAGGTTGGGGTCAACGGCCAGGCGCTCGCCCGCGTGGCGGCCGTTGTCATTGCCTCCCAATTTGATGGGCAGGGGCACCGTCTGGAACGTGTTGCCCTGATCGGTGGACACCAGGATGGCGCCGTCTCCGGCCCAGGATTCCGTATAGGTGCCCCCGGCCAGATAGAGGCGGGTGGGGTCGGCCGGATCGAGACCGATGCTTTCCACGCCGATGTAGTTCGACTGGGCGCGGCCGATCCAATCGAGCAGGGGTATCCAGGAGCCGGTGGCGGGATTCCAGCGGTACGCCCCGCCTATGTCTGTCCGGGCGTAAACCAGGTTGGGCTGGGTGGGGTGGAAGACAAGGCCATCGACGAAGCCGCCGGCTACGATCTGGACATTGTTCCAGGTGTAGGCCGTCGTCCCCACGGGGAAGGTGTAGGCAGCCGTGGCTACGGCGCTGTTGGTATACCCGGAGGCGGTAGCCAGGGCGCTGATGGTCTGGTTGGAGGAAACCTGAATGGGCGCGCTGTAGACGGGAGAGGAGGCCGTTGGCGTGCTGCCGTCGATTGTGAAGTGGATCGACGCGCCCGGCGTGGCGTCCGTGATGGTGACGCTCTGCGCGGCGGTGTAGCTTCCAGCGGACGGGCTGATCACGGGCGTGGCGGCCTGCGGAACAGGAGTAGGCGTAGGAGTAGGCGAGGGGCTGGAACTGCTCGATCCGCCGCCGCATCCGGTCGCGAGCGCGAGCGGCAACCCGATCAGTGCCAGAAAAATGGCAGCTTTCTTTTGCGTCCCCTGGAGTGGGGACGCGGCACGCAGGACGGCGCGCGACCAGGCCACAGGCTTATCGGCCCCACTTGAGCAGGGCGCCGCAAGGGCGGGTCATGGGATCCCCGTAGTGGTTGGTCGTGATGCGCAGGGCGTAGCCCATGCGCCCGGTCTGTTGGGGCACGATCTCCTTGGCGAAGACCACCACGGAGCCGCGCTGCTCGACCGGGGGCAGCGTCATCACCTCGGTGTCTTCGAGCTGGCCGTTGACTCCCACGCGGCCCACCACGACCTCGACCCGCACGTCCTCGGCCTTCAGCCCCGCCAGGTTCACCGCCGTCTTCACCGGCACGGGTTTGCCGCTCAGCACGGCGCCCTTGGGCGGCGTCCCCATCTCGACGAACTGGACCTGGTCCCACACCTTGCGGACATCGGCGTTCCAGCGCGCCTGCTCCCGCGGTTTGGCGAAGTTGTCGTAGCGCATGTCCGCCCAGGCGCGGTCGGCCGGT
>Ga0265316_10002785_pt1 | contig 17913 bp, 13 predicted proteins | sample 4522metaG_FD_202092 | JGI IMG/M metagenome (GOLD analysis project Ga0265316, IMG submission 202092) | Rhizosphere microbial communities from Carex aquatilis grown in University of Washington, Seatle, WA, United States - 4-5-22 metaG | ecosystem: Host-associated > Plants > Roots > Rhizosphere >... | reverse complement strand
TGCTGAGTCGGAAGTTACCCAAAAGCCAACTTGAAAAATCAACTATGCAGGATTTCCTTTCACTTAGCCCAAGGCTCTCCCTGATATAGGACACCGCCAGACGCTTCGCTTCGGGCTTTAGTCCGCCTTAGACGGATGGCAGTAATTCCTTAAGCGCGCGGTTATCGAGGGCTTGCTCTGCAACCAGCTGTTTGAGCCGGCGGTTTTCTTCTTCCAGGGCTTTAAGCCGTTTCAAATCGCTGGTTGTCATCCCGGAATACCTGGCTTTCCAATTGTAGGAGGTGGCTTCACTCATCCCGTACTTTCTACAGAGCTCAGGCAACTTGGCTCCGGCCTCAGTTTCTTTAAGCACGGCGATGATCTGTTCCTCGGTGTATTTCTTGCGTACCATGTAGTCCTCCCCTTCGTTTTATTATAGCGGAGGACTCTAAATCAAGGTGCTACTGTTTTAAGGGGTAACGTCATTCGCAACAATACGTATTGATAATGTGAAATGTTACCTATTTATATGATGAGAGGGGATTATCATAGAGTTTACGTTCAAAAACATATCGCGACAGGACCATAACAACTAAAACGGAGCGATGTCACCCGGCCTGAATGTATTTGCACCGCAAATAGCTCCAATTTTACGCAATTAGACTAACCGCTGAAAGTTTGTACAAATTAATGAGAATATACTATAGCGGGCTGCAGGGATGAATCGTAGACTGGAGTGAGAAACGTCCTTGCAACCGCCTTTTATCTTTTAGCTAGACGCCTCCAACTGCTAATGTCTTGCGAACTGCTATAAACCATTTCAGGTTGACTATTATCAAAAACTTTTTGGTTTTCTGCAGCGTATTGCTCTTCCTGATAATTCTCCATTTTTAATTCGATCCGGTGAAAATATAATCGCAAAAAATAGGCAAATACCTATTTACTATTAGTTTTACTGTTAAACCTTCATAGGAGAAATACGCAGTTTCTGAGACGTTGTTTAGGTTAGCCTACGAATATTCCATTTATCAATAAGAGGTTTACTATAGGTAGTGAAAAGGGAAAAAGGATTTATCGAAGTGGACGTTAAGGAAGACAAGCAATCGGCAATCGAAAGCAAAATAACTAAAACTCTTCGAATGCCTTTAAGGTGGTGAGATTATGTGTGGAATAGTAGGATACATTGGGAACCAACAAGCGGAACCTATTCTAATGGACTGTTTAAGTCGCCTGGAATATCGAGGCTATGATTCATCCGGTATTGCTGTACGTGAAAACGATCAAAATAACGATATTAAGGTTTACAAGGACGCAGTCAGAGTAGCGGTGCTCCAAAAACAATCTCCGCATCTTAAGGGGAGCACGGGTATTGCTCATACCAGGTGGGCAACCCATGGACCGCCGTCATTATTAAATGCTCATCCTCATTTGGACTGTTCCGGCAGATTTGCTGTTGTTCATAATGGCATAATAACCAATTACCAGGAATTAAAACGGCAGTTAATAAATGAAGGACACCATATTGTTTCGGAGACAGATACCGAAGTCATCCCACATCTAATTGAAAAATTCTATAAGGGTAATCTGGAAAATGCAGTTAGACTTGCGACAACTTTATTGACCGGTTCTTTCGCTATCATTGTCCTTTGCAAAGACGAACAGAAACTGGTCGTAGCAAAAATGGGTAGTCCTTTGGTTATCGGTATTAAAGATTGTGAGAAATTTATAGCCTCTGATACACCGGCAATACTCAACTATACAGACAAGGTTATTTATTTGGAAGACGGAGATGTCGGAGTAATTACAGACGATAACGTAATAATTACCAGAAATGGAGAAACAATTTGCAGGGAAGAGAAAACCGTTAATTGGTGCAAAGCGGATACTCAGAAAGGAAGCTACGATCACTTTATGATAAAAGAGATTCATGAGCAACCGAGAGTAATCCGCGATACGATTTCAGAAAATGATCTATCAGAATCTAAGGTTACCATTGGCAACGGCGTACAATCCCTAAAGATTATTGCATGCGGCACCTCGTATTATGCCGGTCTTATAGGTGAATACATTATCGAGGAACTTCTGGGTATCCCGACAACCGTTGTTTTCGGATCTGAATTCAATCATCGTCGCGCAATATTCCCAAATGAAGCAATTGTGATTACTCAATCCGGTGAAACCGCAGACGTATTGTCGGCCATGAAAACGATGCGAAGTGCCGGAGTAAAGATGTTAGCTATTACCAATGTTCCTGGAAGTACAGCAAGCCGTATTTCTAACCGTACGATTTATACCAGAGCCGGACCGGAAGTAAGTGTCGCGGCCACCAAGAGTTTCATTGCTGAATTAATATCCTTGTATCAATTGGTCTTGTTACATCCTGAAATTGACCACAATATCCGTGAACAACTAGTTGCAGAACTCAATGATTTGCCGACTAAGGTAGAAAAGCTCTTCGATCTGGAACCCCAGATAATAGAATGCGCTAAATATTTAGCACAGTGTAAAGATGTTTTCTATATCGGCAGAGGTGTCAATTTCCCGATAGCTCTTGAGGGTGCCTTAAAGTTAAAGGAGATTTCATACATTCATGCTGAAGGCTATGCGGCCGGAGAATTGAAACACGGGCCCTTCGCCTTGCTTAATCCGGGGGTACCGGTTATTGCTATTGTGGGTCATGACGGTAATCACGAATCTATGTTGACCAGCATCAAAGAAATTAAAGCCAGAGGTGCGTATGTGATAGCACTGGCCGATGAAGATGACAACACAATCGACAGCTCAATTGATGTGGTATTAAAAATACCGCACACTCATGCTTTGTTGTCACCGGTGTTGAATATAATACCGTTACAATTACTTGCCTATTATACAGCTAAATTAATGAGTTGTCCTATTGATTTTCCGCGTAACTTAGCAAAAAGCGTTACTGTCGATTAAAAAATGGCAATTACATTATGAAAAAGTAAAAGTATGGGAATCACGAATCTCGGTCGAAAAATAAAGAGCGGTGTAATAACTACCGAATGGGAAACGAATATGAAGCGCATAAGGGTAGTAATAGCTGAGGAACAACAAAATATTAGAAGAGACCTGCGGTTATTGATTGCGTCAGAATCCGATATGGAAATTGTTGGCGAAGTAAATAATGGTTTCGACGCATTGGATATAGTTGGGAGTCTACACCCGGATATTTTAATACTCGGTTTAAATGCGAGTAACACTCTTGAGATTGTTCGGCTTGTTAATCAACGCTTCCCAAACGTTGCTATCGTAGTACCCCGCAGGGGTGACAATGAAGACCGCATAGTGGAGATGATGCGGGCCGGTGTAAAAGCATACGTTCTAAAAGCAGCTTCTTCGATAAAACTTGTTGACACTATACGGAAAGTTAATTCAAGTCAAACATCTTTAAGTGCTCCTGTTTCCGAAAGAGCTGCGGAAAAGACCGCCCGTTTCCTCAAAAAGTCGACTGTCGACCCTTATGAAGTTCTAACTAAAAGAGAACGTGAGGTCTTAAATCTAGTCGTCAGCGGCCTCACCAATGCGATGATTGCGGAGCAGCTTTCCATCAGCCGGCGTACTGTTGAAATTCACCGTGCTAATATGCTGCGAAAACTTGGTCTTCGCAACCAGTATGAACAGTTAAGAAAATACGCAGTTGAGCGAAAAATATTGTTAGATACTGACTAGAAGAAACCGTAGAATTCGATATTTTTCTTAGTCAGGCAACGGGTTCATGTAAATGGAGGTAAATAATGAAAAATATCTTATTAACCATATAAACATACGGTAATCATTCTTTTACAGGATGAAATACAAGACTATTAACTAATAGGAGAAAAACATGTTTAAGTTATCGAAATGGATTAGGGGGGCCGGATTATCGGTACTCATTGTATGTACAATACTCGCGATGGCACTCCCCGCCAGCGCCAGTCAAATTGCCGGGAAGACTAACGGTAGACCGGAAAGCCCACAGGGGGTGGGCACCGCGCCAACCCTGGGGTTGGCGGCAGGCTACGCGGTCCTGGGTGGCTCGACGATTACAAACACAGGCAATAGCGTCATTAATGGAAATCTTGGATTGAGTCCGGGTACTTCAGTAACCGGATTTCCGCCGGGAATAGTGAACGGGACGCAACATGTAACAGACACTGCGGCCGCTAATGCTCAGTCCGCTCTTGTCACTGCGTATAATGCTCTAACAAGTCAGTCGGCGGGCAGTGTTGACTTGACGGGTCAGGACCTGGGTGGACTCACGCTCACACCGGGCGTCTATCGTTTTTCGTCATCGGCTGGATTAACGGGAACACTCACTCTTAATGCCCAGGGCGATCCCAATTCAGTCTTCATCTTCCTGATTGGCAGCACACTTACGACCGCGAGCAATTCGATTGTTAGCGTGATCAACGGCGGTTCGGATTGCAACGTGTTCTGGCAGGTCGGCAGTTCGGCGACCCTTGGTACCGCCACTACGTTCGTGGGAAATATTCTCGCCCTCACGGATATCACCCTGACTACCGGTGCAAATGTGAAAGGCAGCTTGTTGGCACGAAACGGTGCCGTGACGTTGGACACCAACAACGTCTCCCTCCCCATATGCAGTTCGACGACCACCACGCTGCTGTCGGCTACCACGATTACTATAGGTGGTAGTATTACTGATACTGCCACGGTTACCAACGCTGGTGTCACTCCTACCGGAACAGTAATCTTCAAAGTCAGTTCCGATGGCGGCGCTACCTTCGCTGCCTTTGGAGCTACTGGGACGCTAAATGGCAGCGGCCAGGCAACATCTGCCTCTTATACTCCAACCCCGGCAGGCACCTATTATTTCCAGGCTGTCTACAGCGGCGATGCGAATTATCCCGGCTCCCAGAGCGGGACTACCGCCGAACCGCTGGTTGTAAATCCGCTTGTTCCAGGGAAAACCGCTTCGGTTACCGCTACTCTACTCTCAGCTACCTCTATTACTATAGGTGATAATGTTATTGATGCCGCCACGGTTACCGGAACGGGTGTCACTCCTACCGGAACAGTAATCTTCAAAGTCAGTCCCGACGGCACTACCTTCACTGCCTTCGGAGCTACTAAGACGCTAGATGGCAGCGGCAAGGCCACGTCTGACTCTTATACTCCAGCTTTAACAGGAACCTATTATTTCCTGGCTATCTACAGCGGGGACGCGAATTATAACGGCTCCCAGAGCGGGAATACGGCCGAACCACTGGTTGTAAATCCCCTGGTTCCGGGGAAATCCGCTTCGGCTACCGCAACTTTACTCTCGGCTACCACCATTACAATAGGTGATAATGTTACCGATGCCGCCACGGTTACCGGAACGGGTGTCACACCTACCGGAACAGTAATCTTCAAAGTCAGTCCCGACGGCACTACCTTCACTGCCTTCGGAGCTACTAAGACGCTAAATGGCAGCGGCAAGGCCACGTCTGACTCTTATACTCCAGCTTTAACAGGCACCTATTATTTCCTGGCTGTCTACAGCGGGGATGCGAACTATAACGGCTCCCAGAGCGGGAATACGGCCGAACCACTGGTTGTAAATCCCCTGGTTCCGGGGAAAGCCGCTTCGGCTACCGCAACTTTACTCTCGGCTACCACCATTACAATAGGTGATAATGTTACCGATGCCGCCACGGTTACCGGAACGGGTGTCACACCTACCGGAACAGTAATCTTCAAAGTCAGTTCCGATGGCGGCGCTACCTTCACTGCCTTCGGAGCTACTAAGACGCTAGATGGCAGCGGCAAGGCCACGTCTGACTCTTATACTCCAACCTCAGCAGGCACCTATTATTTCCAGGCTGTCTACAGCGGGGATGCGAGCTATAACGGCTCCCAGAGCGGAAATACGGCCGAACCGCTGGTTATTGTGAACACCACCTCAACACCTCCACCAACTACTACCTCTACGCCGGCATCCTGTCCACCTGTTCCCTGTCCTTCTATCTCATTACCCCAGCCGGATGCAGGAATCGTTACGGGAGTAGTGGCAAGTGTACCTGAACCGAGCGGTGCTACTAACGAATATAACCTGTACATTAAAATCGTAAGCACCGGTCAGATGGTCTGGGTCGCGGCAAAAACAACCGCTTTTCCGGCCTTGCTTACCGTTGGTACGACTTTAACAGGGGATCTTAATCATTCCCTGGGCTGGTGGGTTCTAAGCAAATAGACCTGCGGTTGTTCATCTACCCGCTCAGATTGAGTACAAAGAGCCAGCTTGCCCTTAATAAACTCGAGGCAAGCTGGCTCTTTCTTTTGTTCTGTTAAATCCCGATCCGGCTTTAATAACATATAATCTTAACAGAGCTTTTTATGTATCCTATGATAATTTTCGGGTCAGGGAATACATTGCTACCGAACCAAACATAGTGACGGGAAGTGAGTCTACCTATACCCAGGCAAACAAAGCAAATACTGTTATGTGGATCGTAATCGGAGCGGCGGCATTAATAGCTATTGTTGTAGCCGCTGCTGTCATAATCCGAATACGCGGAAAGAAACGGTAACGAAAAAACTGATGGGGGGCTTAAGCCCCCTATCAGTTATATAGAGCATATTATAACGCAAGATCCGATTTTAGCCGGTTATTTAAGCAGTATCTTATCCTTTTCATTATTGATGACATCAAAAAGTTCACTCAATTCCAAACAATGAGCGAAACCGTTAAGAAATCCCGCTGTATAATCTGCGCTTTTACTGTCTAAAAGTGTCTCTGCTTCCATTAAAGCAGAAGCGCCTACTATTTCCATCTCTACAGCCTTACTCAAACTTCCTTTTTTGAGTGTCATTTCAACTTTCGATCTGTAGTTATCATCTTTGTTCATCATAATTTCTTACCTGCCTTACTATGGTTATTTGACATTCTTACATTCTTAAATGCCCAACAAATTAAGTGAAAAGTGCCATATTGCCGCTACCGGGTGCCATAACCGTGAGAAGAAAGTGCCACCTGTCTTTCCTGACGCCGGAGGTGGGGTGATAGCAATTACCGGGGCAGCTATCGTGGTATTAGTAACTACGGGGGCAGTTATGGGGGCTTTAACAACTACGGGGGTAGTTACCGGGGTATTAACAACTACCAGGGTAGCTATCGGAGTATTAGCAACTACCAAGGTAGCTATCGGAGTATTAGCAACTACCGGGGCAGCTATCGGGGTGATAGCAATTACCGTGGTAGTTACCGGGGTATTAACAACTACGGGGGCAGTTACCGGGGTATTAACAACTACCGGTGTAGTTATCGGAGTATTAACAACTACCGTGGTAGTTACCGGGGTATTAACAACTACGGGGGTAGTTACCGGGGTATTAACAACTACCGGTGTAGTTATCGGAGTATTAACAACTACCGTGGTGGTTACCGGGGTATTAACAACTACGGGGGTAGTTACCGGGGTATTAACAACTACGGGTGTAGTTACCGGGGTGTTAACGACTACCGGAGTAGTTACCGGGTTGTTAACAACTATCGGAGTAGTTACCGGGGTGTTAACGACTACCGGGGTAGTTACCGGGGTGTTAACGACTACCGGGGTAGTTACCGGGGTGTTAACGACTACCGGAGTAGTTACCGGGGTGTTAACAACTACCGGGGTAGTTACCGGGGTAGCAGAAGATGATTCGATTAGCGTAATATAGCTTGCTAACCAGGTTGGCAAAGCAACATATGAATTACAGACATATTCAGCCTCGACACCTTTGCTCCAGGCGGCCTCAGTGAGATTAGCTGCGGTGGCAGCATCGTTTACGCCCTGTGTTAAAAACCATGTCCGGCTTGCCCATTTAATCTGGCTGGCAGTTAGCGGGTTATTATTCCACACCTCGGAGCTGTTAATGAAATCACAGTAATTCATTAAGGAATCTGACCATGAGTCAACACCGGCGTTGAAGACAACCTTAAGCCCTAATGAATGAGCCCTGTCAGCTAATTGTTTCAGATAGTTAAGAGCGGAAGCTGAGGGGGATGCTGACACTTCATCGATGAATACGCCATATGCTCCGGCTTTGGCAATGGCATTAATGTAGTTAAGATTAGACTGTAAATCATTGGGTATGGCCTGTGATACCGTACCTTCATATCCACCGTCAATATATTCAAAGTACTTGATTCCCGCGGACATAAATTTGCTAATATTGGCATTTCCACCCCATGGACCTGCCGGGCTGTTATTAACTAAGTATTCGGGGTTGGCATTGATGATGCTTTGATCAGTCGTACTACTATTTGAACCATAATAAATTAAGTTGATGGAGGCCGGGGCAGATGCAGCATTTACCCTGCTTGCCGCTCCGATTGAAGTGAAAGTGAATCCTCCTATCATAGTCACTGCCACAATAACGGTAGTGATAATTCGAAGCATTACGTTGGTGCGTATTTTCGAGAAGAATGATTTTAACATTTGATTCTTCCTCCTTTGAAGTTTCGACCTCAAATAGATTAACTACATACTTATATGTTTTATTTATTACTTATCTAATACCTAGTATAGTGCCTGTAATTTGGCTTGTATATGAGTAAATACGTAGTATAAAAAGGCCGGCAGCCGGTAATTAGACGTACTCAGGTTTGGATTGTTCAATCATTTTAATTGGATTGCCCGCTATACCAGCCCCTTACATCTAGTTATGCAACTCCGTATAACAAGGTAAAGTTCCCTTGGTGATAAGACCCGGTTAAATTATTCCTAATCGAAATTAATAAGGGTTTAAAGGGAAAAATAGATTAAGGCTTTAATCATATTGAATCCTGCTTTCGGGAAAAAGACCGCTGAGACCATCAAAGAGGATAATCAATCCATATAATTCGTAATGAAATTGTCAGGTATTCTCTTAATTGTTTATAACTTTGTTATCATTAATACTGCATAATAAGAGAAGCTGTCATATAGAAAGCGGGACGGCAACTGGGGACAGGTCTACGACAGGTTAAAGGTTCACCGAATAAGGGAAATCCGGATAAAATAATGGAGGGAATATGGGACTATTATTAGGCATCGGTATTGTTCTCTTAATTTTGTGGGCGTTAGGTCTTTTTGTTTTTAGTTGGGGTGCAATTATCTATATTGCACTGGTGGTTGCGGTTGTTTGTATCGTTATCTGGCTTATTAGAGCTGTATTTAGACGGGCCTAGCCATCCACCACTTGACAGCATGAAATGATGATATGAATAAACAATCAGTCCTAAGCGGACTCAGAAGATGTAAATTGTGGTGAATATTTTAGAAGATAACATTGGACAACGAAGGTCTGAACATGGCTAACGGACCAAGCGAAAAGGCTAATAAGGCCCTCAAAAAACTAGGTAAGGAAGCCGATAAGGAATTCAAAAATTAAGTAAGTAGATTTTGACCTTTACACTGGAAGATTGACGTATGTCCTAGCAGTATTTCATAATCGGCCGACACTTATGATATTCTTCTTAAACTTGATCTCTCGGTTTGGCAAATATTTTGGGCGATCTCCGCACCAGTTCGTCATTGGTAACTTTCAGGATAACGTTATCTCCGATTTTATTTATTTTTTCTACCCCGATATTAATCTTTGTAAGAACCGTATTTTATTACAAACAAAAAACTGGGGACCGAGGGAAAGTAAAATATGCAAATGCATACTTTCTCATTTCAATGGTGTGAACGAAACGGTTAAAAATGTAACCACAAGTATAGTTAATCATGATTCTCAAGCTGTGAATATTAGACATTAGAACTAAAGAACGTGGGAAAATGGATTGAAATTGGGGAACTTACTTTATTTTCGAGCCCGGAGGTATTATCCCAAAGGCCTGGCCGCCAGGCCCGATAACCGTATCGTTCCCAATAATGGTGCCGGTATTAATACAGGAATTAATTCCGGTTTTTACGTTATCTCCGATTATAGCACCTAATTTATGCCTTTTAGTATCCAAATCGCTTATTTTTACGGTCTGCTCGTCTAACCGGACGTTGGCAATCTTAGTCCCCGCGCCCAGGTTGCAGTTCTCCCCAATAATACTATCGCCAACATAGCTCAAATGAGGGATTTTACTGCCTGACATAATGATGGAATTTTTAACTTCAACCGCTGCTCCAATATGGCAACTATCTGCCACAACAGTACTGGGGCGGATATAGCAATTCGGCCCGATGACACAGTTCCGGCCGATTATCACAGGCCCGACAATATATGAGCCCGCCCGTATTATAGTACCTTGTCCTATAGACACTGAACCGTTTATAACGACATTTACTTCCACCTCACCCGACATTTGCGGTTCAAGTTTAGCCATAACTTCCTCATTAGCCGCCAATAGATCCCATGGATAACTGAAATTCAACCAGTTATATATTTCATGGTAAGAGACTTTCTGGCCGCTATCTACAAGCATTTGAATAGCATCGGTCAACTCATATTCACCACGCGGCGACCTCGCTATTTTATTGATGGCATCGAAGATAGCCGGAGAAAAAAGATATAATCCGGCATTCGCCAGATGAGAAGGTGGGTTCAGCATCTTTTCATAAATTCGGATGACATGCCCGGATTTAACTTTAATCACTCCCAGACCGCTGACATCGGGTAATTTGATTATACTGAGAACATTTCCGTCTCTCCTGATCAACTGCATGATATCTTGATGTCCAATAATGGTATCCCCGTTTGCCAGTAAAAAGGTCTCATTTAATAACCATTCAGTTGCAGCCAGGGCATCGGCGGTGCCTAACTGCTCTTTCTGTTTGATATATTGTATAACCACTCCCCATTTTTCCCCATTACCAAAGTAATTTCTAATTTGCTCGTCATGATACCCGACGACAAAAATGAACTCGCTAATGCCTGCCTGCTGCATTTCGACCATCAGATGTTCTAATATCGGTTTATTAGCAATGGGAAGCATTACTTTGGGGCGCGTAAGTGTAAGGGGGCGCATGCGCGTGCCTTCACCGGCGGCGAGAATAACCGCTTTGGGGATGTTCATTGTTTCTCTCTCCGGGTGCTTTCCCTGATTATTCTTAAAGCATCTTCAAAATATCGGTGGGTAACTGGTTCGGTTATCGCTTCAGCAGTAATCCGGATTTTCGGCTCGGTGCCGGAAGGACGGATTAGCAACCAACCGTTATCAAAGTTTAATTTGATGCCGTCAATAATATCGCATGATACCGGATTTAATTCGGCTATTAAATTTTGTTTTAATTCTGTCATTTTTACTCCGTTGCTGGATACATTTCCGCGTATTATGGGATAGGATGGAATATTATCAACCAGTTTAGATAATTTCTGTCGGCTGGCGATGGCACTTATCGAAGCGGCAGCATAAATTCCATCGGGGCATAATGAGATTTGCGGGAATATCCATGTTCCTGAAGGCTCGCCGCCGAATTCGCCCCCGTTTTTTAATTCTTCTGATACATAAGGGTCGCCTACCCTGGTACGTTTCACCTCGATATGCATATTTTCAATGATCATGGAAGTATCTACTGTAGTAACGATTTGTTTTGTACCGGACACTTGGGCTAATATTACCAGTAATTTATCTCCGGGAATAAAGCGGCCCAAATCGTCGACTGCCATCATCCGGTCGGCATCACCATCATGGGCAATGCCTAAATCAGCACCGGTTTCCTGGACGGTACGCATCAAATCACTCAAGTTAGCCTCGATGGGCTCGGCATCGCGGGGAAATGTCCCACTGGGAAAACAGCTAATGGCTTTTACATCGCAACCCATTCTGGCTAATAACTCCGGAGTAATATAATATGCAGCTCCACATCCGCAATCTACAGCTACCCTGAGTTTGAGACTGTCTTTAAAATCTTGCATAATACGGGTTATGTGTTGTTCATTCGCGGTGCTATATATTTCGCCGCATTGCATCCTGTCCCATTGAATATTTGCCAATACTGTACCGTGAACAATATCTTCAATCTGTCTTTGTTGTTCGATGGAGAAGGCTGAACCATCCGGATTTATTAATTTGATACCGTTATATTGAGGTGGATTGTGGGAGGCGGTTATCATCACTCCGGCTGAAAAATCCTGGGTGGCAAAGGCAAGAGTAGGTGTGGGCAGGATACCGGCGTCGCTACAATGGGCACCGGCCGCCAAAATTCCGGACATAGCCCCATGGAGCAAGGTACTTCCGGATGTCCTGGTGTCTCGCCCGATTAATACTTTATTATAGAGAGATCCAACTGCTAATCCAACCGCCATGGCCAGATGGACCAGGTCCCGGTCAACTAAACGCCGTATCCCCGATGTCCCAAATAGTTCCACGTTTTAAATATGGAACATTACTACCCGAAAGTCAATAGATATTAAGACGTCCTCGTGTAAATTGTTTAATGCTATTAATGGTAAAATGAGGGCAGACTAAAGAAGTATATTTTGTGCTTGGTCGTGAGTATTATGCGGGATAGAATAGTCAATATGACCGATTTGTAAAGCTTAAAATATATCAACACAGTTGACTATTCCGGAGGTTGAGAATGGAAAAAGAGATAAACGCACGAGAGAAACATACGGAGCTGCGTCAGCGGGCAGAAAAACTGCTTAAGGAAAAAAATGGAAAACAGGTAATGTCAACCGATGAGATTATTAAGCTTTCGCAAGAACTTGCGGTACATCAAATTGAACTCGAAATGCAAGCTGAGGAATTCCGACGGGCACAAGTTGACCTTGAGAAATCGCGTGATAAGTATATTGAGTTATTTGATTTCGCGCCATTGGGGCATTTCACGCTGAATGGAAACAATATTATCACCGAAGCCAACCTGGCTGTTGCCAGGTTATTAAACACGGAAAGGAGCAGCCTTATCAAGTCAAAATTTACTAAATTCATTGCTCCCGAATCACAGGACATCTTCTATACGGTATTCCGTAAAGATTTTGAACCGGAGGAAAAAAGGAGTTGTGAGCTTCATATGCGCCGCAAGGACGGCACTACCTTCACGGCATGGTTGGAAGGGGTTGCCATGCCTGACGATGAGCGACATTTAACCAAACGCCTGATAGTCGTTACGGACATTGAGGAACGTAAACGCATTGAAGATTCCCTGTTCCGCAGTGAAGAACAATTCAGGAATTTATTCGAGAAATCACCCATCGGCATTGAACTCTATGATGTTAACGGTATATTCGTTACCTGCAATAGAGCTTTTCTGGACATATTCGGTATTTCTGATGTTAATAAAATAAGGGGTTTCCAACTTTTTAAAGACCCGAATATAACCGATGATGTCAAGGCTATTTTGCGCCGGGGAGAAATCGTAAAATATGAATCTCCTTTTGATTTTGAAAAAGTCAACCAAAATAAACATTATAAAACCACCAGATCCGGTATTATTCAAATTGATGTAGCGATAGCTACATTATTGACCGCAGAAAAAAATATTATCGGTTATCTAATCCATGTCCAGGATATTACCGAGCGCAAACAAGCACAAGATTACGTTTTAAAAGCGAAGGATGAACTCGAAGTTCAGGTATTGCAACGTACCTCATCACTGGAACGCTCCAACAAAGAATTGCGACTGCTGGCTTCACGTTTAACACTGGCCGAGGAACGTGAACGGCGCAGAATTGCTCAGCAATTACACGATAGAATTGGTCAGAGTATGTCCTTGGTTAGCATTCAATTAGGAAGGATAATAAACTTTTCAACTTCCGATATTTCTGTCCAACGCTTGAAGGAAATCCAGAATAATATAAAAGAAATTTTAAATGAAACGCGCGTATTTGTTTTTGAAATCAGTCCTGCCGTGCTTTATGATTTTGGCCTTGAGATAGCACTGGAAAGACTCACCACGATGCTTGGGCAAAGACATGATATTCGGATTAACTATAAGGATGATTCTAAGGAAAAACATCTTGACGAGGATGTTCGGGTCATGCTTTTTCAGATGACACGTGAACTGCTGGTCAATGTTATCAAACACGCGAAAGCTCATAATATCAAGGTACGAACAGCAAAACGTGACAATATTATACGCATTACCGTTCAAGATGACGGCATTGGATTTGATACCGCAATATTAAAAAACAGAGGCTCAGGGGGGTTAGGGCTCTTCAGCATTAGCGAGCGGCTCACGCAAATAGGGGGTAACGCCCAGGTAAAGTCAAAAATCGGAAGCGGTACTGTAGTTACTCTTGAAGCCCCACTAAAATAAGGGTTAGTTTAAAAGGATATCTCGCCGGTTAAAAAACCTTGAACTCTAACGTGCGTCCCAATCCGATCTTTGTAAGTTAGAGCAAAGCCTGCCACTATTATTCTTTAGAAAAAGGGGTTTCAGAAGGAATTATACCGCGGCGCTGCGCAAACCTAATCAAATCAGCGCGCGAATGTAGACTAAGTTTGTGCATCACTTTGGAACGGTGAGCATCTACGGTCCGCGAACTGATAAAAAGTTTTTCCGATATATCGTTGCTGGTCATCCCCTGGGCAACCATCTGCAGTATTTCTCTTTCACGGGCACTCAGAGTATCGAACGGTTCCTGAATACCATCTGTGGTCTTTTGTGCGTACATTTCAATCGCTCTTTCAGAAAGAGATGACCCTAAATAATGTTTCCCTTTAATGACCTCATTAATCGCATGCTGCAAGTCTTCGGCGGAAGAATCTTTTAGAACATAAGCTTTAGCACCTGCGCGTAATGCCTCAATTACGTAACTCTCATCAGAATACATCGAAAGAATTATGATACCTACTTTAGGATACTGTTTACTCACCCGCCGGGCTACCTCAAGACCGTTCATGTTCCCCATCATCAGGTCACATAACAGAACATCCGGCTTCAATTTTTCAACAAGTTGAATCACCTCCAGCCCATCGGAGGCCTCTCCAATAACCTTGAAGCCCAATTCCTCCAATGTTAACCGCAGACCGTGCCTGATAACAACATGGTCATCCGCTAATATGATGTTAGTCATACTTCCCCCTTGCGATTCGTAGGCGTATGCTTGTTCAAAAAATCCTCAATTAATTCTAATTTTAACTCTTTTGATTCCTAGTGACAAGCGTGGTAACCGTTCAAAGCATATTTACGTGGTTTAAGCGGCATATTGGCTATAGCTGAATAAATTACCGATAAAAGGTTTTCAGTAATTAAGTAACATTTTAACACAACATTAAGTATAGATACGAATATACCTATAGTCATAATTAGACGAGAATAGTATTAACAGGAAAATACCATCGGAATAGTATGGATAAGTAGTAACAAACAGTTAATGCTTAAGGAAATATAAATGGAAAATGTAACATCCGGATTCTGGGAAAATAAAAGATGTCTGGTTACCGGCGGATATGGTTTCGGCGGTTCTCATCTATGCGAACAACTTTTAGATAAAGGTGCCAGGGTTTATGTGTTCGACCGCGAAACTCCAGGCAATTCATATTTGGTATTAGCCGGGCTTGCTAGCCGTATTAAATATATTAACGGGGATGTTAGAGACCTTGATCTATTGAAGTTAAGCCTTGAACGTTTTGAAATTAATACCGTTTTTCATCTTGCCGCCCAACCGGTTGTGCCAATTTTCAACGCTTTCCCTTATGAATCACTCTCAATAAACGTAATGGGAACCTACGCTATTTTAGAAGCGGTGCGAATGTCCACACATACCATTACTTTAGTCTTTGCATCCAGCGGAGCATTTTATGGAACAACGACCCAGAACACTCCGATAACCGAAGAGCACCCCTCTCTGGTAGCCGGCAGCCTCTACGGTCCTTCAAAAGTAGCCGGTGACATTGCTGTCCGCAGTTACGTAAAAACGTATGGAATAAAGGCGGCCGTATGTCGTTTTATCAATACTTACGGACCGGGAAATGCCAACTTCACGACGATTGTTCCTAAAACGATTACCAACCTTATTAACGGTCTTCCTTTTGATTTTGGGGCGCGGGATGATGGTACCTCAACCTTCGATTATCTCAATATACATGATATGACGAGGGGTTATTTAACAGTCGCGGAGAACATCAACATTACCTCCGGTGAAGCCTTCAATTTTGGCGGCGGCAATCCTATATCTGTCAGAGATTTAGTTAAATTGATCAGCCGCCTTTACGATGGACAGGAGAGAGAACCGGTTTTTCATGGTTCCCCAAAAGCTATCCCGGTATATAAATGTCTGGACACCACGAAGGCAAAAAAGATGCTGGGGTGGCAGCCGTCTATCTCACTGGAAGATGGGTTAAAAGAAACTATCGATTGGTATAGACTGTTTTGGTCAAAGCTGTAAAACGATACTAAGGCGAACGATGATAGATATCCGTAATTTGCTTGATAACCCGATTTTGAGGCATCATGAATTTCCAATTACATCTTCGAAGACATTTTTAGCTCATGCGGCAGTATCACCTTTGCCGCGGCGTGTAGCGTCAGCTATCAGCACATACACTCAACGGGCATCATATGAAGGACAGTTGGAGTATATCTACACTGACATGGAGAACGAGACAAGGGAATATGCAGCCATTCTTTTAGGCGCAAGCGAGGATGAAATTGCTTTTATCTCATCAACTTCTCTCGGTTTAAGTCTGGTCGCCGCGGGACTGCCCTGGCAAAAAGGGGATAATGTTGTAATTGCTGACGGAGATTTCCCTTCAAACATCTATCCGTGGTTGAATCTGCAAAGCAGGGGGGTACAAATTAAATTTATCCCCAAGAATAAAGATGGCATCGTAACATTGGAAGATATCATCAAATTGACAGATAAAAACACGCGGCTCGTCTCTTTATCAACTGTCAATTATATATCAGGGTTCAAGATTGATGTTTCTTCAATCGGATCATATTTACATCAGAAGAACATTCTCTTCTGTTTAGATGCAATACAGAGTTTGGGGGTTTTTCCGATTGATACCACGCATGTAGATTTTCTGGCCGCAGGGGCTAATAAATGGCTTCTAGGTCCGATTGGTATCGGTATCTTATATATAAAGAAAAAAAATCTTGGCCTCCTTAGCCCTGTTTTAGCCGGTTGGAAATGTGTTCAATCCAGTAAAAGCTATACTAATTACAACCTGTGTTTTCTGGATTCAGCAAAGCGCTTTGAACCCGCATGCGTCAGTATCGTTAGTCTTGTCGGCCTTCATGCAGCGCTTGAGTTGCTGCTTGAAATTAAGATAGAAAACATCGCTGATAGATTAACGGCGCTCCGGAGACTGATCGTTCCGGCACTAAAGGCGAAGGGTTATCAGGTATTTGGCACTAGCGGGCTTGAACAGAATTCCGGAATTACCTCTTTCTCTTCAAAAAAGCAGGATATTATCCAACTTCGCAACAAGCTGGATACCGGCGGGTTCGTAGTTTCAATAAGAGACAGCCTCGATGGTAATAAATGTATTCGAGTGTCTCCTCATTTTTACAATACAGATGAAGAGATTTTTCAATTTCTTGACAACATCCCTGAAGTGACATCGAAAGACTGAGCGCTGTTGAAGGTTATTTCTGGTTTTCAAGCATCGGCAGTTAGCTTGGCATTAAACAGGTTTATTTTTATCTTCATAGTCCTGTATTAAACGCGCATAATCCTCCAACCATAGAGGAAGGGCAGTGTACCCGGAGTCGGTAATATAACAGTAAGTCAGGCCCTGTTGCCAGGCTTTGACCGTAAGGTCAAAAGCAGCTTGTGCCGTGCAGCCCGGTTTTAATCCGGCAACACTAATCCAGTTGCCCCAATCGCGTTGTACCTGACTCAATCTTTGTCCGCACCAGTCCTCGTTGGACTGCATCAGGTCAAAACCACCTTTGGTAAAGAACCAGGTATCAAATTCCGCCTGGCCCACATTTCCCCAGGTGATAAGGCCGTAACTGTGCGCAAGGTCAGTGAGTGTTTTTAAATAAGTCCTGGAACTTGCACCGGGGAAAGCACTGCACTCATCGATAAAAACCCCGTCTACGCGGTCAATTTCAGCCATTTTTCTGA
>Ga0265316_10002783_pt1 | contig 17926 bp, 20 predicted proteins | sample 4522metaG_FD_202092 | JGI IMG/M metagenome (GOLD analysis project Ga0265316, IMG submission 202092) | Rhizosphere microbial communities from Carex aquatilis grown in University of Washington, Seatle, WA, United States - 4-5-22 metaG | ecosystem: Host-associated > Plants > Roots > Rhizosphere >... | reverse complement strand
GCCGGCGATTTGAAGATGGCGCAGGTATTGGGCGAGAGAGTGGCTACTTTTGCCGCTAAATTACAATCTAAAAAATAGAGCAAAACAAGAATCAGGTAATAAAGGGTATCGAGGCCGTGTATAAAATTAATTTAATGGGTAAAAGTTTGGTAAAATATCAGGCGCTGGTTGGATTTAAAATAACAGTCCGAAAGATTAAATGATGGAGGTTAAATTATGAGCAATGATAATGGCGAGAATGTATCGGTGCATCTTTTGCCGGCTTTGCCCTATGCGGAAAGCGCTCTGGCGCCGGTGATTTCGGCGAATACGATCGGTTTCCATTACGGCAAGCATCATAAAGGATATATTGATAATTTAAACAAGCTTGTAGCCGGAACCGAGTTCGCGGGTTTGACGCTCGAGAAAATTATTGTCAAGGCCGCCGGTGATGCGAAGAATGCCGCTATTTTTAATAATGCGGCGCAAGCGTGGAACCATACTTTTTATTGGCGCAGTTTGATGCCTAACGGCGGCGGCGAACCTTCTTCGGAGTTAAAAAAGAAGATCGAGGCCTCTTTTGGTACATTGGATGCATTGAAGAAAGAATTGGCCACTGCGGCAACTACCCAGTTCGGCAGCGGCTGGGCGTGGCTGGCGCTGGAAGGCGATAAGCTTAAAGTCGTAAAGACCGGTAATGCCGATACGCCTTTGGCGAAGGGCGTAAAACCGCTTTTAACTATCGACGTTTGGGAGCATGCTTACTATCTGGATTATCAGAATCGCCGGACAGATTATGTTGCAGCGGTAATCGATAAATTGATCAATTGGAGCTTTGCGGTGGATAACCTTAAACGCTGATCTATTGAGGCTATATTTTAAATCGATAGAAAGGGAAATTTTTCTCTTTTCATAATTTGATTTACTTCTATAATAGATAAATACGATAAAGGTGATTGTAAAAAAATGCAACTTTTTTCTATGTTGGTTTGTCTAATATTGTAAGGAGAAGAGTAAGGAGGTAAATATGCTTAAAGATATTTTAAAAGGTAAATTGTGGGCTGCTATCGTATTGTTGGGGATTTTTATATTTTCTTCTTTTTCCGCTTTTGCCTGGGAGCATGGTTCAAGGTATCATTTTCGCGAAGGGCGTTGGTATGGAATAGACAGGTTTGGTGCTGAGATTGCTGTTGCAACCTTGGGGGTCGGTGCGCTTGTGGCGGGATTGCCCGGCGGCTACGCTACGGTTGTTGTCGGCGGTGTGCCGTATTATTACTATGACGATATTTATTACCGGTCCGCGCCTGATGGATACGTGGTAGTCGAGCGTCCAGTCACGGTAGCAAGAGAAGCGCCGACTGGTTATCAACCGGTAGTCATCAATGGTACGACTTATTACGTGAATAATGGTGTTTATTACAGCTACACTTCTTATGGTTACCAGGTTGTACAGCCGCCGGCTGGTGCGCAAAACCCGCCTGTTTCTGCTGCGGTAACGGTTCCGGTTAAAGATGCTGTTTCGAGTGTTAAAGGGGAGCCTTTTGTGGTCAATGTTCCCAATAAACAGGGTGGGTTTACGCCGGTAAAATTGACCAAGCACGGTAAGGGTTATGTCGGGCCGCAGGGCGAGTACTACGAGCATCCTACGGTTAATCAGCTTAAAGCTTTATATGGAGAATAATATGAAAAAAATATTTTTATCGGTTTTAATTATTTTGGGCCTTGCCGGGTGTGCGGTCAGTTCCAAGTATACTGCTTATACAGACCGGAAATTTTCTCCCCATCTCAAGCATACCATGGTGAATATTTACAATGCTTCGCAACAATTGCCTTCAACTATGTCGTATTACGTGATCGGTAAGGTCGATCTTTCGGCTTATGCCAGCTCCGGCGCAACCCCGGCAGATTTACGCCGTAAAGCGCAGGCCATTGCCCGCAAAAAAGGCGCCGATGCGATCATTAACGCGGCGAGCGAAAATATGCCTTATCGAGATGTATATGTCGGGGGAGGCTACTATGGCCGGCACTATTACCATCCGCGGTACTATATCCCTTATGGTGATACCTTGCTTACTTTTAGCGGTGAATTGATCGTTTTTTCAAACGCGGTAGCGCAACCGTAATTGATTATGGATTATTCCGTCGTCGAAGCGCAGGTAAAAAAAATTATTGCCGAAAAGCTGAATATCGATACCAGCCGGGTTAGTTTGGAATCCCGGCTGGTCGATGACTTGGCCATGGATTCTTTCGGATCGATAGAAATGGCTTTTGAGCTTGAAGAAAAATTTAACATCAAGATCCCTGATGCCGACATCGCTCAGGTAAAAATCGTTAAAGATATTGTCGACTATGTAGCCTTACGTGCTGCCTGAAAGCGCATCTGGAAAAAAGTCAATAGAAGGCGGATATTTCATCTTTGCCGGCCTGTCTGGATGCGCTAAACTTATATCATGAAAAAATATTTATTAATTTTTGCTTTTACTCTTTTTACCCTTGCGTTTTCGGCGCAAAGAGGATATTGTGAGGTAAAAATGGAAAGCGTAGATTATGAAGATCAAGGCACAAAGCTTACTGGTTACCTGGCTTATGACGATAGTGTCGGCAAGCCGCGGCCGGGAGTATTGATTGTCCATGAATGGTGGGGAGCAAACGATTACGTAAAGCGCCGTGCCCGCGAGATTGCGGGGTTAGGCTATGTGGCTTTTGCGCTGGATATGTATGGTAAGGATAAAGTTACCAAAGATCCCCAGAAGGCGCGCGAGTACGCGACGGTTTTTAAAAGCGATCGCAAATTGATGCGCCGGCGGGCTAAGGCCGGATTGGATATTCTGGCGGCCCAGTTGCTGGTTGATAAAAGCCGTCTTGCCGTAATCGGTTATTGTTTTGGCGGCACGACCGCGCTCGAATTGGCGCGTTCCGGGGCTCTGCTTCGCGGCGCGGTTTGTTTTCACGGCAGTCTGGATACGCCGGAGGAGAACGATGCAAAAAATATCAAGGGTAAGGTTTTGGTGATGCTTGGGAGCGACGACCCCAACATTTCCGCCCAGGAGATCGAAGATTTTAAGGTTGAGATGCGTAACGCCCATGTCGATTGGCAGATGAACCTTTACGGTAACGCTGTGCATAGTTTTACCAACCCCGATGCCGGTAACGATAACTCCAAAGGCGCAGCTTATAACGCTTTGGCTGACCGGCGTTCGTTCGATGAACTTAAGCGGTTTTTACGGGAGATTTTTTGATTTGTTTTATTTCTCTTCGATAAAATAGAAGTAAGGGTATAATCAGCAAGAGGTGTTTAAATATGAAAACAGTAACTTTTCAGGGTAATCCTTTGCATTTGACGGGGCGAAGCCTTAAGGTGGGTATGCCGGCGCCTTTTTTTCGGGTTACGGGGCAGGGGCTTAAAGAAGTTACGCTGGCGGATTTTTCCGCGCGAATCAAGATTATAACTTCTTTTCCTTCTTTAGATACGCCGGTCTGCGATCTTCAGGTCAAGGAGTTTAATAAACGCGCGGCGCACCTTTCGGATGATACGGTGATCTTGGCAATCAGCATGGACCTGCCGTTTGCCCAGGCGAGGTTTTGCGATGCTTTTGGTGTGAAAAACATTACCGTTCTTTCCGATTACCGCAACGCGTCGTTTGGTATCAATTACGGTTTGTTGGTTAGAGAGCTGAATCTTTTAGCCCGTGCAGTTGTAATTTTGGATCACGATGTCGTAAGCTACATACAAATCGCTCCGGAATTGACTAAGCCGCTTGATTATGATGATGTGTTGAAGAGCCTGCAGGAAATATTGGAAAATCCGGTACCGATCGTTTCAGGCGAAGGGACAGTATTAAAATGCAAGCCTTGCACGGGTGATGTAATGCCTTTGAGCCATGAGACGGTTGCGGAGCACCTTGCGTTGCTCACGGGATGGCAATTGACTCCGGACCAAAAGATCATTCGCGAGTTTAAATTCAAGGATTTCACGCAAGCAAAATATTTTTTCGATATTATTGCGGCAATCGCGCAGGAAGAGGGGCACCACCCTGAGCTGGATTTAGATTATAACAAGCTCAAAGTTACTTTAACGACCCATGCCGCGCACGGGCTCACGGAAAACGATTTTACTATGGCCGGTATTATAGAAGAATTGGATGGGTGAGCGAAGCGTGGAAGAATTTTCTCTACTTATCGGCGGCAAAGCCGGTTTCGGCATCGACAAAGCCGGAATGGTGATCGCCGGGATCCTAAGCCGCTTAAATTACCGTATTTATATTTATCGTGATTATCCTTCTTTGATCCGCGGCGGCCACACTTTTTCGATTATCCGCGCCAATAAAAAAAAGTCGGCGGCACATTTTAATAAGGTAGATTTTATCCTTGCCTTGAATCAGGAGACTTTTGATTTGCATCGCAATCGGCTAAATACCGGCGGGATAGTGATTTTTGATATTGATTCCGTTAAGGTTGAAAATCTGCCGATATCCGCAGGCGTGCCGATCGGAAAAATCATGAAGGAAGAGGCAGCGTCGGAAATAATGCGTAATTCGTGCATTATCGGCGCGTTTGCGAAAGCCGCCGGCATTGATTGGGATATTTTAAAAGAGATTTTTGATGCCGAGATGGATAGAGAGGCGCAGGCCAATTTAAAGATCGCTCGCCGCGGCTATGACGAGACGCAACAATTGCTTCGTGTCGAGCCGGTATCCGGCCAGCCACTTCCGTTTATTACCGGCAATGAAGCTTTAAGCCAAGGATTGATTAAAGCCGGCCTTAATGTTTATGTGGCTTATCCGATGACCCCGTCATCGGGTATTTTGCACTACATGGCTTCGACAGCGGATAAATCCGGGGTTACGGCGCTTCACTTAGAAAGCGAGATTTCAGTGATCATGGCGGCGCTGGGGTTTGCTTATGCCGGTAAAAAAGCCGCGGTCGGCACTTCCGGCGGCGGATTCTGTTTGATGACCGAGGGGTTAAGCTTTTCCGGGATGAGCGAATTGCCGGTTGTGATCGTGATGGGGCAAAGAACCGGCCCCAGTACCGGCTTGCCGACTTATACCGGGCAATCGGAACTCGATTTTGTAATTTCCGCCGGCCACGGTGAATTTCCGCGTCTGGTTGTCGCGCCCGGCGATTGCGAAGAAGCTTACTTTTGGGCCGGTGCGGCCTTAAACCTTGCCTGGCAATTTCAGATTCCAGCGATTATTCTGACCGACAAGACCCTTGCCGAAGGTGTTGCCAGCTTTGATTTGGAGGCGGCAGGCGAGGTCAAAGAAAAATATTTTTCGCTTTGGGATAAAAAAGGCGCTTACAAACGTTATGCTTTGAGCGAAAACGGCGTTTCACCGCTTGCCTTTGCTCCGGAAAAAGACGCGGTGATTAAGGTAAGCAGCTATGAGCATGACGAGGCCGGCATCACGATCGAAAACGCTGAAAGTACCCGCGTGATGCAGGAAAAACGTTTAGGCAAAGAAAAATATCTTTTGTCTGCCCTTGAAAGTTATGAGGCGGTTAAGGTTTACGGCGATAAAAATTCTGCGCAGGCTCTCCTTTGTTGGGGTTCCAACAAGGATGTTTGCCGGGAAGCTGCCGAACGGTTAAAATTAAAAGTCATCCAGCCGCTGGTTTTGTGGCCGTTTCCTCTTAAACAATTTAAAGCCGCGCTTTCCGGCGTTACCCGGCTTATTGTTGTGGAAAATAACGCCACCGGCCAGCTGAAAAATTTGATCAAGCGTTTTGGGATCGTAGCCGACGAACAGATTTTAAAATATGACGGCCGTCCATTTACCATCGATGAATTGATCGAGGAGGCGCGTAAGCGGATATAAAATGGAACTATCGGCTTTTAATACTACAGCGCAGAATACCTGGTGTCCGGGTTGCGGTAATTTTGCGATCTTAAACGCGATCAAGGCGGTATTTAAATCCCTGGTTGAAGAGGGTTTGCCTTACGAAAATATCGTTTTGGTATCGGGTATCGGCTGTCACGCCAAGATCGCCGATTATATCAACGTAAATAGTTTTTATTCTCTGCACGGCCGGGTTGTGCCGGCAGCCGAAGGAATAAAGTTAGGCAACCCTAAGTTAAAGGTAATCGGTTTTGCCGGCGACGGCGATTGTTACGGCGAGGGGCTGGAGCATTTGATCTTTGCCGCCAAGCGCAATATCGATATCACTATGATCGTTCATAATAACCGGGTCTATGGTTTGACCACCGGGCAATGCACACCGACTTCGCCTTTGGGTTTTAAAGGGCGCTCAACGCCGTACGGCAGCCAGGAATTACCTTTAAATCCTTTGGAGCTCATGCTCAGCGCCGGTGCGACTTTTTTAGGGCGTGGCACTTCGCATGGCCTGGAGCTTTTGAAAAAACTCTTTAAAGCGGCGATTTTGCATAAAGGGTTTTCGCTGGTCGATGTTTTACAGGTATGCGTGACTTATTGCAATATGTACGAATATTACGACAAGCGGGCTTACGAGATGCAAGGCCACGATTCCGGCGATCATGCCCGTGCTTTTGATAAGATCCGCGAGTGGGATTATAATGCGGACAATAAAATACCTTTAGGGGTTTTTTACCGTGCAACTAAACCCGTGTTCGGAGAAAAATAACGATTTTAAAAAATGGAGGCTAATATGAAAAAAGTTTTAATCAGTATGGTGTTCATGGCGATGGTTTTAGCGAATCTTTCGGCTTATGCGCACCCGCCTTCGGATATTATTATTACTTATGATATGCAGACCAAGGTGCTTCATGCGGTGATCATGCATAATACGATGAATACGGTAAAGCACTACATCAAAAAAGTCGAGGTAGCTTTAGATAACAAGCCTATTATCACGCAGACGTTTGCGTTGCAGGGCAATAACGTTTCTCAGGATGTGACTTATATTGTGCCGGATGCCAAACTCGGCGATAAAATTTCGGTCGAGGGCGAGTGCAATATAAGCGGGACGTTAAAAAAAGAGACCACCGTAAAATAAACCTGCCATAGCTTATTTGAGCGCCAACCGAATTAATTTTTTTTAATTTTATTTTAATCTTTCTCTAAGGGATTTTGCGTATGATGATACGCGTTGGATTGTTCCAGGGGTAAAAGCTTGTTTTATTGGTTTTATGAAAAGGAGGAGATTATGAAGAAAGGGTTATTCGTTTTCTTGTTTGTAGGATTGTTCTGCATTTCGTCGGTATTCGCTCAGCCGGTTGTGATCGTTGAACATAAAGGCGAACGGCATGAGAACCATCACCCGATGATTGAAGCGGCGATGCATAAGTTAAGCGCGGCGAGGGAAGAGCTGGAAAAAGCGCCGCATGATTTCGGCGGCCACCGCTCAAAGGCGATTATGGCAATTGACGCGGCGATGCATGAGTTAAAAGAGGCTTTAGAGTACAGAGAGGACAGGCCTCGCCATGAAGGCGGTAAAGAAGGGATCACGGTAAAAGGCGTAGTCAACGTTCATTGATTTTCTTTTTGAAAAGGACATCCTAAGGGGCCCCGAAATTTCGGGGCCTCTTGTATTTTGTAGCAAACTTATGGGAGAATATTATGGTCATGAAATCCTCTCAACACTGTTGAGAGGATTGCCGATGATCCATTATACCCCGGTATAATTGCCGTATTTGCCACTCGCCGTTAGAATATGGTACGTAGAAAAAAGACATTTAAAAGCGTACTTTTAGCCTGCGTATAATGGTTGCGGTATTTTATGATAAACTATAAAGAGGAAAACCGATGAAAGAAAATCCGTTAAAAAGATTGGAAGCCCTCGGCCAATCGATCTGGCTTGATTATATCCGCCGCGATTTGATCAGCTCGGGCGAGCTTAAGCGTTTGATCGAAGACGACGGCCTTAAAGGAATGACCTCGAACCCGGCAATTTTTGAAAAAGCGATCGCCGAAACTCACCTTTACGATGAGGATATCCGGGAGATGGCGCTTAATAAAAAAAATGTTAAAGAAATATATGAATTTCTAAGTCAACGTGACGTGCAAAATGCTGCCGACGAGTTTAAAACGGTTTATGCCGCGACCGGCGGCCAGGATGGATATGTAAGCTTAGAAGTTAACCCGCATCTGGCTTATGATACGAAGGGAACGATCGAAGAAGCCCGCCGGTTGTGGGCGGCGCTTAATCGCCCCAATGTTTTTATTAAAGTTCCGGCAACAGCGCAAGGCCTGCCGGTGATTGCGCAACTTATCAGCGAAGGGATTAACGTTAACGTGACTTTGCTTTTTGGCCTGGTGCGTTACCAACAGGTTGCGCAAGCTTATATTGCAGGGCTTAAAGCGCGTATTGCCGCCGGTAAGCCGGTGAAAGATATTGCTTCGGTGGCGAGTTTTTTCTTAAGCCGTATCGATACTTTAATCGATCCGCAGATTGAAAAATCTTTTGCGCCCGGCGGTAAGGCCGAGATCGCCCGCAAAGTGCGCGGATATGTGGCGATTGCAAGCGCCAAGATGGCTTATCAGATTTATAAAGAAATTTTTGACAGTGATAACTTTAAGGTATTGGCGGCTCAAGGCGCGTGCAAACAACGCTTGCTATGGGCCAGTACCGGTACCAAGAATCCTAATTATAGTGATATAAAATATATTGAAGAGTTAATCGGGCCAATGACCGTTAATACCGTGCCGCGCGAGACGCTTGACGATTATCGCGATCACGGCAACCCCCGGTTAAGCCTTGAAGAGAATATCGAAGAAGCTAAGCGCATTATGGCCCGCTTGCCGGAGCTTAAGCTGGATATAAATAAGATCACCCAGCAGCTGGAAGACGAAGGCGTTAAAAAATTTAACGAGCCCTTTGATAAGTTGATGGAGGCCTTAACCAAAAAATCATCGGAATAATCATGAGGACAAACACGGCCTGGATTTGCCGGAAATCCGCGATTGGAAGTGGCGCAACCTCGAATAAATGTTATAGGTGAATCATTCGCCCAATTTTTTTATTCTTTTTAGTATTCTTGGGTGGCTTTGCGCTTTTTATATTCAGCGTCGAAGTTATAACGAGAATTTATGCAAAAATAATATTTGATGGGTTAAAGAGCAAGATTAAAATAAACCCAAAGATAGGGATAGAAGATAAAGACGGTGATTTTGTCCTTCAAAGGGGGAGGTATACAATTAAATACAGGATGATCAGCCTGGGGGATGATCCAAGGCGAAATACGATAAAGTTGATCATGATGAGAATAAAGTTGATGGGATATGAAAGAGAGATCAATGATTTTGAAAGAAGCCTAAGAAGATTCTGGGCTAAGCGTGAATGGGCGGCTTTCCTTGTTCCTAAAGTTTTTTTCATCTTATTCGCGGTAATTTTAGTACTTTATTTTGGCGTGTTTGAATCGCAATCGGTCAAAGCCGATCAGTTTGGATGGATTATCTCAAAGATATTGAGAATGGATAAAGGAAGGGTGACGATAAAGCCTGACGGATGGATCATGATCTCCGGGCAGAGATTGACCGCGGTGGATAAAAAACTTGAGGATGTATCGTATAATGTTAATTTATTCGATTGGGCTACTTTTAAAGATTCCGGTTATATAGCTCGGGATAGAGGCGTGGTGGAAGGTAAAGATTATGGGCATACCGAGTATCCCGTAAGATATGGCGATGACGGCCGGATCCGTTTGGAAAAGGACGGAAAATGGATCAGGGGTAACTCCGATGCGAATGGAATAGGGATGGAGTGGAAAAAAGCTCAGGGAACGGGTATCCGGAAAGGGCAGGTTTTGGGCGATGAGGAGGATGATAAGGCGCATTCAAAAAATAATGAATTCTTGTTTGAAGATAGATAAAGATACCCGTTAACACGTCGATAATAAAAATTCGATAAACCTCGATTATACCTCAGTACAATTGTCGCCTTTTCTGATTTCGCCTAGAATCAAATCAAAGGAGCGATCGGTGGTTACAGGCAAAAAACAAATATTTATTGTGGATGACGATGAGTCGGTATGCCGCGTTCTTAAGCTTCTGCTGGGTACGTACGGATTTAAAGTGAATACTTTTAACTCCGCCGAGAATTTTTTTCACTCGGTGCCCAACAGCGCTTCTGGCTGTTTGGTTCTGGATATCCATATGCCGGGTTTGGATGGATGGGAAACACTGCAGAATATTTTTTTATCCGGGCCGGGGCGCCCGGTGATTATTATCTCAGCGGATAAAAACGGCGGGATCAACAATAGGGCAGTAAAAGCCGGGGCCGTGGGGTTTTTACAAAAACCGTTTAATGACCAGGCGCTGATTGATCTTATAAAAGTTGCCATTGAAAGGGAAGGTCGGTAAATAAATCATAAAAAGATAAGCGAGATTTTTAAAGGTCCCGAAACTTCGGGACCTCTTGTATTTTATGGTACAATTATTCTTCCTATGGCAGAAAAAGTTTTAGCGGTTAAAGATCTAAAAAAAGTTTACGGCAAAACCGTTGCCGTGGATGGTATCTCTTTTTCGGTAGCGCCCAATGAAGTAGTAGGGCTTTTAGGGCCTAACGGCGCCGGAAAGACTACGACGATCAATATGGTTTTAGGTGTCTTGGAGCCGACTCATGGTACGATTACGGTCGACGGCGACGATCTGGCTGCCAACCGTTCGCGGGTTTTGTCGCGTACTAATTTTGCCGCGGTTTACGCCCCCTTGCCGGGCAACCTGACGGTTTATCAAAATTTACATATTTTTTCCCTTTTGTATGGTGTTAAAGATATCGCCGATTCTATCGGCCGATTGTTAAAACGTTTTGACCTGGAAAAGTTTCGTAATACCAAGTGCGGGGTGCTTTCTTCCGGCGAGCAGACCCGCGTGGGCCTGGCCAAGGCGATGCTTAACGATCCGCACTTGCTTTTGCTTGATGAGCCGACGGCATCGCTTGACCCATCTATCGCGCGCGATATTCGCGCCGTGATCCGCGATTTTGCAGCACAAGGCTCCGGCGGGGTTTTGTGGACTTCTCACAATATGCACGAGGTCGAAGCGGTTTGTGACCGGGTATTATTTTTATCCCACGGCAAGATCCTTTTGGAGGGGAACCCTAAAACTTTGCCGCAAGAGCAAGGTAAGGCTAACCTCGAAGAGCTTTTTATCACAGTGGCGCGCGAACCGTTATCATTGGAGACGCTATGAATTTTACCCGGGTCTTTGCGATCGTTTTACGCCAATATTATCTGATCCGCGCCAGTTTTTCGCGCGTTTTACCGTTATTCATCTGGGTCGCGGTGGATATAATTTTGTGGGGATTTTTAACACGCTATTTGAACAGCGTTGCCTTAAGCGGTGTTAATTTCGTCCTGGCGATGCTGGGCGCGGTATTGCTGTGGGATTTTTTTATCCGCATCATGCAGGGCGTGACCATGGCTTTTTTTGAAGACGTTTGGTCGCGTAATTTTTTAAATCTTTTTTCTACGCCGATTTTAGTGAGCGAATATTTAGCCGGGCTTGTCGCTTCGAGCATGGTAACCAGCCTGGTGGGTATTGTGGTGATGATAATTTTAGCGTCGGTAGTCTTTGGCCTTTCGTTTTTAAGCTACGGCATTGTGATCGTGCCATGCCTTTTGGTTTTATTCATGTTCGGTATTGCTCTGGGTATTGCCGCCAGCGCGCTGGTATTGCGTTTAGGCCCGGCAGCGGAGTGGTTTATCTGGCCGATCCCGGCGATCATTTCGCCCTTTGTGGGGGTTTTGTATCCGATAACCATTTTGCCCGGTTGGATGCAAGCCGTTTCCCTGGCTTTGCCGCCTTCTTATGTTTTTGAAGCCTTGCGTGCCACGGCCAAGCACCAAGCGGTTTCCTGGCTGGTATTATTGGCGAGTATTATTTTGGCGGCGGTTTATATTTTATTGGCTTGCCGTTATTTTATTGCCACTTATCGCCAGGCAGTACGTACCGGCCTTATTGCCCGCTACAGCGCGGAGAGCCTGAGTTAGTAGTCTAGTGTAGGGGCGGGTCAGTGACCCGCCCGTTATGGCGTAGAGACGTGATTTATCGCGCCAGATATAATTATTTTCCAAATTTCCCGGTTTTCGTATTAAAATAAACTCTTAGGTTTCGGGACATTAGGCGATAACAAAAAAAGGAGAAAAAGTGAATAATTTAACATTGGAATCTACGGGGATAGGGGGAATTTTTAGAAACTCTTTGAGATTGTATAAAAACAATTTTATAAAGTGTGTTGTTATTCTGTTTCCCTTGCAAATAACTTTTTTTCTGGTGTGTGTTCTTTCGGTTATCTTTAAAATCGGAAAACATTCTTTTGCCGGGTTGGGGACCACGACGGTTTGTTTTGTATTAGTGTTATTGCTGTCGATGGTTTATGCTTTATCTGCCGGAGCTATTGTTTACCTTATTTCGGCGGCATTTCTTAATAAGCGTATCGGTATTATGGAAGCATGTAAAAAAGTCACTCCGCACGTTTTTGGTCTTTGGATATTAATGCTATTGTCGGGGCTGATAATTTTTGGTGGTTTAGCTATGAAAATAATCCCCGGGATTATTTTTATGATTTTTTTGTCTTTTATCGTACCGGTTATGATTGTGGAGAAGAAAAAAACCGGCGCGACGATGCGGCGCAGTTTTGAGCTTGTTGCCGGTTCCTTTGGTAAAGTATTGACAACGCTATTGCTGTTGGCGCTGGTACAAATCGTTTATATGTACATAATGGGAACAGGCATTTTTACAATAGCTGAATTTACAGGGATTTCGCCGATGCAGCAGTTATCTTTTTCCGGAGAATTGATAAACATGGGCATTATCAACTTTTTTAATCTTCTGCTGACGCCTTTCTATATGATCACATTGATTTCGTTGTATTATGGCATAAAGGCCGGCAAGGAAGGTTTTAATCAGGAAGCGATGGCATCCTTTGTTGGTCGTTAAGGAATAAACAAAGGGGGAAAAATGTTCAAAAGATTACTTTTTTTAATGGTTTCCTTGGGCGCCCTTTCCGCTTATGCTCAAACAGACAATTCGCTTCTCGATGTGAGCCATGCGTATCTCATTATCAAGAACGGAGCGGTGTCTTATAACGCCGACACCGGTAGCTGGCCGGCCAGCAATAATGTCGCCGCTTTTATGGAAAACGATGGAACTGCCAAGTGGGATGGTCCATATATTAAGGAGTGGCCGGATAAAAATCCCTGGGGCGGGTTTTATTTCTGGAAAAATGATAAAGCCGGTATTTTTGTAGAAAAATCATTTGGCGAAAGATATATTGTCGTGAGTTCGGTGCCGGCCGGCGCGGCGAATAAGTTTGATGCAAAAGTTGATAACGGTAATCCTTCTACCGGTTCGGTGCGATACAAGGACGGCAATTTGCTGCTGGAGGTTTCCGACGACGCTTACTAAATTATAAATTTACGGCAAAGCCTCTAAACCGGTAAAAGGTTAATTATTTTTTAAATTTTCCTATTTTTGTAATACAATAGAGTCAGTACTTAAGGAGAATTAATGTTTAAAAGATTTGTTGCTTTGGTCACGTTTGGCGTATTTCTGCTTATTACCGCCGGGTGTAATTTGATCGGTATAGTATTGGCTGCGGCCGCTGCTTACGGTATGTCGAAAATCTGGACCCATTAATTTTTTTGAGGTTCGCATGAAGGCAATTTTTAAATTGGTTAAGATTGTTTTGGCAGTGCTTTTGGCCTTGCTTATTATAGTGCTGATCGCTTTGGTTATCTTTGTTAAGACCTTTGACGCCAATAAATATAAACCCCAGATTGTTACCGGCGCGGCTCAGGCTTTAGGAAGGCAAGCCGACATTAAGGATATAAGTTTAAGTTTATCGTTGGGCAAAGGGTTAGGGTTGCAGCTTAAGGGTTTGACGATCAGCGATGACCCGGCTTTCGGCAAAGATAATTTTTTTACCTTACCCCAGATTAATGCCGCAGTCGACGTAATGACTTTTATCAAAGAACGCCGGATTGCCGTAAGTTCGATTGTTCTTGATGCTCCTAAGGTAATTGTGATCCGCGACAGCGCAGGTAAGCTGAACGTCCAGACGATCGGTGCAAAACCGGTATCTGCATTGCCTGTTTCCAAGCAACAGGCATCCGCGGCTTCAGCTTCGGCCATACCGCCTTTGATTGTTAAGTCGTTTAAAGTTACGGACGCGATGATTATTTTTAAAGATAATACTTTTAATCCGCCTTTACAGTGCGCGGTGGAGCATGTTGACCTCGAGGTAAAAGACTTTTCTCTGGATAGGCCTTTTGGCGTTACTCTTGCCGCGGCTCTCTTCACCGATAAAGCAAATATCCAGGCTTCGTCGAAAGTTGCTTTAAATTTGACGAAACAGGAAGTAAAGTTGTCCGATATAAAATCCACAATCGACCTTGGCCTTTTTTCGATGGCTAAATTGGCGGCATTGCCGATGGTAAAAAAAGATCAGCTTCCCGATATTTTATCCGGTAAGATCGAGGTCTCGGTTGCGCCGCTTGCCGCTTCGGCCAAAGGATTAAGCGGCTTGTCGGCGCAGATCAAGCTTGTAAACGGTGCGGTAAAAACTGCGCAATTAGCCCAAGCGGTCTCTTCGATCAATGCAACCTTAAGCATGACCGATAAAGATTTGACGATTGATAATTTTTCTGCTGCGTTGGCTAAAGGCACGATCAACGTAAAAGGTGCGGTAAAAGATTATTCGGCAGCAAAAAATATTGAGTTAGAACTTGCTGTAAAAGATTTGGAACTAAATGACGCCCTGGAACAATCCAAGGCGCAAATAAAGATCGCCGGGGTTGTGAAATTTAATTTTAAAGCTCAGGGGAGCTTAAGCGATCTAAAATCGATCAAGGGGGATGGAACCTTGGAGATCAAGCCGGCTACGCTCAAAGATTTGAATATTTTAAAATCCGTGCTCGATAAGATTACTTTTATTCCGGGGTTAAGCGATATGCTGATCAATTCGCTGGGCAACGACAAATATTCGCAAGAGTTAAAAAGCCCGGATACTCAGATCAATCGTGTGGGCTTGACGATCAAGGTGGAGCAGGGCGCGGCTAACATCGATCCTTTAACCATCGAAGCGGATATGTTCAACTTTAACGGTAAAGCGGTCGCCGGTTTCGATCAAAGCTACGATGTCGACGGTAATATTACGATCGCCCAGGATTTGTCGGCGCAGATGGCCAAGGGTGTGAAGGAGGTGAGTTACCTCTTCGATGATAAAAATTGCATAGCCATTCCCGTAGATGTTAAAGGCAAAGGGAGCGAAAAGCCCGAGATTAAAGTATCGGAAACTACGACTAAACTTTTGAAAAATGCCGCGATCAATAAAGGCGCCGAGATGTTGGGTAATATGCTGAACAAATATGTCGGAGGAAGCGGCGATGCTTCCGGCGACAGTAATTCTACCGGCACCGGCGACGCCATCAAAGGCCTGCTGAATAAATTCTTGTCGAAATAACCATATCTTTTTTTCGTCATTACGAGCCGAGCTGTTGCGCTTGTCTCTGCGAAGCCTTGGCGTAGCAGGGAGAGGCGCGGCGATTGTTGCTCGGATTATTAAGCCTCAAATCTTATATTTTTTGCTATAATCACATTATGGCTAAAAATAAAAAAGAAATACCATCTGAACCGCCTGTGATAATAAAAAACATAGTTTGGGTAATAAAAAATTTGCTATTGCATCCTTGGATTTGCTTGATAGGCTTAATTTGTGTTGTTGGGGCAACAAATTTAACAAAAATTCATGGTTGCATAGATAGTGTAGTTGCAATGCATTCATTGCATCCATTTAAAAAAGACACTTTCGGTATACTCGTCGCAGAGTTTGAGGGTGAGACGATAATAAATGGATCGAAACATGATGGTAAGGCAATGCAACGGTCAATACGGGATGCTCTTAATGCGCGTTTTATGGATGAAAAAATAACTGGTGCGAAAACGGAAGATTATCCCGCTGTTGTAAAAAAAGAAGAAGCAAGAATTATTGGGCAAAAATATAATGCAGAATTAGTAATTTGGGGAAGTGGTAATATCCAAGGTATAGTACCAAACCTTACATTAGTAAAAAATGATTCCTGCGGAAAATTCATTATGGATCCGGACACATGCCTATTGAGAAATACACTAACTCCTGCCAGTCTCGCCAACATGTCAGATATTAAGTTTGCCTCGATTACTGCTGAACCAATTTCGTTAGTTTATTTTGTTTCGGGATGGAAATGTTTTGATGGTGGTTTATATAAAGATGCGGTACCTCTTTTTACAAAGGCATTAGATGCGCTTAATCATCGAGACTCAAAAATTAATGCTGCGTTTATTTCTGAGTTGTTGGGAGCATGTTACTATGCGCTAGGGCAATATGATCAAGCATTAACTTTCATTAACAGGTCTATGGATATTAAATTAAATCCTACTTATGAAGAATATAATAGCCGCGGGTTGATGTACGCTGCAAAGGGCAATTATGAAAAAGCATTCATAGATTACAACAAAGCGATTCAGCTTAAGCCCAATGCTTTTTCCGCTTATTACAATAGAGGTACGACCTACGCAATTAAGGGCGAGTACGACAAGGCATTCCCGGATTACGCTAAGGCTATAAAACTTAAACCAGATTCTGCAGAGACCTACAATAATAGGGGGATAGCATACTCCGCCAGGGGGGATTATAATAGAGCGATACTGGACTTTGGTGAGGTCATTAAGCGAGATCCCGCTTGGGTATATGCATATAGTAATCGCGCGAAGGCGTATTGCGATCAAGGCGATTACTATAAAGCCATTGGAGATTACACAAAAGCTATTGATCTTAAACCTAACGATGCTAAATTCTATTACAGCAGGGGGACGGTGTATAGCAAAAATGGTAACCATGAACAGGCCGTTTCTGATATCACTAACGCGATTCGTCTTAACCCTGATTTTTATGAAGCATATTACAATAGAGGGTTGGCGTATGATAAAAAAGGTGATCACGACAAAGCTATCGCAGACTTCACGAAGACCATTGAGCTCAGCCCTAACCTCGCTAAGGCGTACAATAATCGAGGGTCAGCATATCTTGGAAAAGGTAATTATGACTTAGCCATGAATGATTTTATCAAGGCAATCAAGCTTGACCACAATCTTGCTGAAGCTTACGGTAACATAGCCGCTATTTATTATAGAAAAAATGATTACACCAATACCTGGAAGAATGTACGTAACGCAGAAAAATATGGACTTAAAATTAATCCTGAATTTATTTTAAATCTAAAGAAATCTTCTGGAATAGAACGGTAATGGAACCGTGACCTTTTTTTCGGCACAGCTTACTATAATTATCCAGGTGTGAGGTTATCTTCAAGACGCGATGAATCGCGTCTCTACAGCGAACCATTTCGGGTTTGATGAATCAAACCCCTGCACCATCAGAGATTGCTTCACTTCGTTCGCAATGACGATTTGCTCAGAGAGCTAAACAATTACTATTTTTTTGCTCCATATTTTTTACTATCTATAAGTAGTATTGCAAACTGCTTTATTAAATGACATAAATATTATAAAAAATATATTTTATTGTGAGTATATTTATGTTACAATTGGCCTATTATGATTTCAAAGAAACAGTCTGGCCACCAATTCGCTGAAGTTGTGTCTATGATAGAGAGGGCTCGGTATAATGCTATTCGACACGCAAATAGCGAGCTAATCCAGCTATATTGGAGCATTGGGCAGCACATCAGTAAAAAGCTTGCTTCAGCTGAATGGGGCGAGGCAGTTGTTGATCAGTTGGCTGATTTTATCCAAGCCCATTATCCCGGGATCAAGGGCTTTACGCGCCGTGGATTATATCGTATGCGGCAATTTTTCGAAGTATACCCCAGAAGAAAATTTGTGTCAGCAACGCTGACACAAATAAGTTGGACAAACCACTTGTTGATTCTTTCTAAAACCAAGACAAACGCAGAGCGGGAATTTTACTCAATGCTTGCGATTAAGGAAAAATATACTTCTCGTGAGCTAGGGCGGCAGATTGATAG
>Ga0265316_10002781_pt1 | contig 17933 bp, 13 predicted proteins | sample 4522metaG_FD_202092 | JGI IMG/M metagenome (GOLD analysis project Ga0265316, IMG submission 202092) | Rhizosphere microbial communities from Carex aquatilis grown in University of Washington, Seatle, WA, United States - 4-5-22 metaG | ecosystem: Host-associated > Plants > Roots > Rhizosphere >... | reverse complement strand
GATCGCCGCAAGACCATCTACCAGGCGCTCATGGCCATCGACGACCAGATCCGCCCCAAGCTGAAAACCAAAAAGCGCATCCTCATCAAAGCCAATGACGTGGGCGGCGGCCGCAACCCGCTGGCCTGCACTCACCCCGATGCGCTCCGTGGAATGCTGGACTACCTGGCGCCGCGCTTCAAAGGACCCATCACCATCGGCGAGGTCCTGGGCGGCGGGCCGGCCGTTTTCGATGGTCTGGATTACCCCAAGGTGGCCAAAGAGTACAAAGGCGTCGATCTAGTCGACTTCACCGCGGAGGGTAAGTTCGTCCTGCGCCCCATGCTCGACCAGGACGCGCACATGATTCCCGTCCACCTGGCCGCCCGCTTCTTCGATCCCGATGCCTTCATCGTCGGCGCGGCCATGCTGAAATCGCATAACTACGCGGTTGTCACAGGGTCGGTGAAGAACATGGTCCTGGGCGCTCCCGCGCGCCCCGACAAGGTCCTCTATCATGCGGGCTTCCACCTGGTCCACTACAATATGGTGGTGACGGCGCAGGCCATGCAGCCATACTGGGGCCTCGCGGTGATTGACGGCCACGAAGGGATGGAGGGCAACGGCCCCGTCATGGGCACCCCGGTAGCCTCCAAGCTGGCCATCGCCTCGACCGATTTCATCGCCGCCGACCGGGTCGCCGTGGAGTGCATGGGTGTCGATCCCAACTGGGTCGGCTATCTGCGATATTGCGCCCAGGTTGGCTTAGGCAATTACGATCTCGCGAAGATCGACATCCGCGGTCCGCAGATTGCCTCGGTGCAAAAGAAGTACCGCATGAATGCCGATGTCGAACGCCAGTTGGGCTGGATGACGCCGCTGGACCTGGAGGACGGTTCCTGGAGCGGTCCGCGAGGCCGCCGAACCGACAGGCCGCCGGCCGCCGCCCCCGCCAAATAGCTCTGCCGGCGAGCCCGCACCCACAAGTTACTCCTGGCAGAGTCGCGCTCGGTTCCCCCGCCGCCCGCGGAGTATTTGCGGACGGCCGGGCGATGCGGTCCGGCGCCGCGGCGAAAACGGCGCCGCGCCCCGCCGCCCATCGCAGTGCTTCGCTTCTTCGCGCCACAAGATCGACTGCGGGCTCCTCGGCGACTATCGATCCATGCGGCCTCGCCGTAAGCCGCGAAACGGCAAGCACCTCGCGACCGCGCCACGCGTGGCTGCCACCGGGCGCCGCGCTGGCAGGCCATGCGGCTGCCTCCGCGCCACCATGACGAGCAACGCGAGCGGTCACCCCCCGGGCGCCGAACTTGCGGGCCGCGCCACAACCCCGCCCTGCGGGGGCGAAGACGCCTCCCGAAAGAGATGACACTCGCAGTAGCAAGAGACTTGCTTTGGTTTACACTGAAAGGGACCTGAAGATCCCCGATAGGAATTCCGGTCAACTGCTTCCAGGGCCTATGAGTTTCTCACTCGCGAAAACGCCACGCCTGATCGAAAACCCATGTCACTTATTCATCCGAGTCTACTTCGTCGATTGATCCACGGAGCCTGCGCCACTCTCGTGTGTTCTCTCGCCCTCGTTGAGGGTCAGGTGAAAAGCCCTCCGGCCTCAACCCCCGCGGCTACCGAAATCCCCCATTTGCGAAAGCAGGGGACCGCCACGCAAATGATCGTCGACGGCAAGCCGTTCCTGTTGCTGGCAGGAGAGTTAGGCAACAACACCCCCAGCAGCCTTGAATACATGAAGTCGGTGTGGCCCACGCTCCTCAAGACCGGGCTCAACAGCGCTTTGGCCGCCGTTTCCTGGGCCCAGATCGAACCGCAGGAAGGGAAGTTCGACTTCGGTGCGCTGGACGGCGTGATTCAGGGCGCCAGGGCGAATAACTTGCATCTTGTGCTCTTGTGGTTCGGAAGCTGGAAGAACGGCGAGTCCACTTACCCGCCCGACTGGGTGAAGCGCGACTTCAAGCGGTTTCCGCGCACCCAGCGCACAGAGGGTCAAAGCGCCGAGGTGCTCAGCCCCTTCAGCGATGCCAACCGCGATGCCGATGCGCGCGCCTTTGCCGCACTTATGCACCACGTCAAGGCTGTCGACGGCCAGCGGCACACGGTCATCATGATCCAGGTAGAGAACGAAATCGAAACCTGCGACCACTCGCCCGCGGCCCGGCAGTTCTACGCGGGGCCAGTGCCGAAAGAGCTGATGGACTTTCTGGCGAGCCACAAAGACACTCTGATTCCGGAGCTTCGCGAGGCGTGGGAGGCCACCGGCTTCAAGACATCCGGAACCTGGGAGGAAGTGTTCGGGCAAACCGCCGCCGCGGGTGAGATCTCGATGGGCTGGGCCTTCGCGCGCTACGTCGGCCGGGTGGCCGAGGCGGGCAAAGCCGAATACCCAATCCCGATGTACCTGAACAGCCCAGGCTCCGGATTTCGCAAGGGCCAGCGCGCCGCCGGCTGCCCGTGCGGCGGCGCCCCGATGCCCGACCTCATGGACGTTTGGCATGCCGGGGCCCCGAAAATCGATATCTTCTCGCCCGATATCTACGGCGGCGACTACCCGCTGATGTGCGCCCGATACACCCGCTCCGGAAACCCGCTGTTCATCCCCGAGACGCGCGGATTCCCGCCGAACAATCTGGCGGCCCGCGTTCTCTACGCCTTCGGACGCCACGATGCGATCGGACTCTCGCCTATGGGGATCGAACGGCCGCCGGCGCCCGACATCGAGCTGACCAGCGCCTACAACGTGATCCGGCAATTGGCGCCCCTGATTTCGGCGCACCAGGGCGACGGCACCATGTCCGCGGTCACGTTGTCGGCCAAGGACCCGCCGTTGAAGATCAAAGTTGGAACCTGGACGCTGGAAGCTTCCTTTGTGATGCCCCGCACGCAGCCTCCGGCGCCGCCGCCGCCAACGCCCGTCTGGAATGCGGCGGCGATTTTCATTCAGACGGGCCCCGAGGAGTTCTATGCCGCGGGCACGGGCGTGAACGTGCGATTCATCCCCGACACGCCGGGCCCTCCGCTGGCCGGACTGGCCACCGTGGAAGAAGGCGTTTTCGTGAACGGCCGCTGGGTTCCCGGCCGGCGGATGGCGGGCGACGACACCGGTTCGCGCAGCCTGGTGCTGCCGAGGCTGCATGACGAACCGGTCGATCGTCCAGCCCTGTTCGGACCCAGTCAAAAAGGCATCCAGCGCGTGACGCTGTACCGCTTCGAGTAGTGCGCGGCGGACCTTGCGAAGGAGATCATTATATGAAACCGCAGAGCCTGTTATCGGGCGCCTTAGTTTGTTTTCTAGCCTTAGTCGCCACTCAGTGTGGCACGACATCCGGTGAAATCCCTCACTTGCTGAAGCGGGGGACCGCAACCCAACTGATCGTGGACGGCAAGCCGTTCCTGATGCTGGGGGGAGAACTGAGCAACAGCAGCGGCACCAGCCCCGAGTATATGAAGCCGCTATGGCCCAAGCTGGTCGACGCCAAGGCCAACACCATTCTGGCTGGCGTCTCCTGGAATCAGATCGAACCTCAGGAAGGGAAGTTCGATTTCACCGCGCTCGATGGCATCGTCCATGACGCGCGGCTTCACAACCTGCACCTGGTGCTGTTGTGGTTTGGAAGCTGGAAGAACAGTTGGTCCAGCTATCCACCCGACTGGGTGAAGAAGGATTACGAGCGCTTCCCGCGCGTCCAGATCACCGGGGGCAAAAGCATCGAGGTGCTCAGCACTTTGAGCGATGCGAACCGCGACGCCGACGCGCGCGCCTTTGCGGCCCTGCTGGGGCACGTCAAGGCGGTCGACAGCGGGCGGCACACGGTCCTCATGATCCAGGTGGAGAACGAAATCGGGCTGCCGTCGGAGCCGAAGGAGTTCCGCGACCGCTCGCCCCTGGCCGAGAAAGCCTACGCTGGTCCGGTGCCCAAGGAGCTGATGGATTACCTGCAACAGCACAAGGACACTCTGGTACCGGAACTTCGCACGGTGTGGGAGGCGGCCGGCTCCAAGACGTCGGGCACCTGGGAAGAAGTGTTCGGCAAGGGCACACCCACCGAGGAAATCTTCATGGGCTGGAACTATGCGCGCTACGTCGGCCGGGTGGTGGAGGCGGGCAAAGCCGCATACCCGCTGCCCATGTTCATGAACGCGTATACCTACGGATTCGCCAAGGCAGGCGAAGCCATCCGCAACAGCGGCACCCCCATGCCTGACCTGATGGATGTCTGGCGCGCCGGGGCGCCGCGCGTGGATGTGTTGGCGCTCGACATTTACGGCTCCGACTTCGCGTCGTTCTGCGCCGATTACCAGCGTTCCGGGAACCCGCTGCTCATCCCGGAGACCAGGGGCTTGGCGCCGTACTCCATGGAAGCCCGCGTGCTCTACGCCTTCGGACGCCACGATGCGATCGGCATCTCGCTCATGGGCATTGAAAGGCCGGCGGCGACTCCCGACCCCCTGCTGACCGCAAGCTTCGGCCTGATCTCGCAACTCGCGCCCCTGATTGCGAAACACCAGGGCGACGGCAGCATGTCCGCCGTGCTGGTGGACCCGAAAGGCCCGCCGCAGAAAGTTCAGGTGGGGAACTACACCATGGAAGTCGCGGCTCAGACCCGGCGCGGCGGTCCGCCATCGGAGGACTTCGCGGCGGCGATTTTCATCGCCGTGGGGCCGGACGAATACTATGCCGCGGGCACCGGCGTGAGCGTCAAGTTCTCTCCCAACGCGTCCGGGCCCGAGTCCGCCGGCATCGGCACAGTAGAAGAAGGCTGGTTCGACAACGGGACCTGGGTTCCCAGCCGTCAGCTCGCGGGCGACGAAACCGGGCAGGGCCAGAATCTATCCCTGCGGAGCCATCCGGCCGATCGCATGCCGGACCGCTTCGCCGGCATCCAGCACTTCACTCTGTACCGCTATCGCTGACCGCGCGGGGACGGGGACATGGCCACTTCTTTCAGCGGCCCCGGCTCGCGTCGCGTGCGCGGCGTCAGGGAGCAGCCGTCGACCCGATGAGGCGGCTTGCTCCGCGCCGGGCGCTACCGTGACAGCACTAATTCGAGGTTACCCGGCCGGCCGTCGAAATTGTGACGCCGGCGGCGCGCATTTCGTCGAGGGCGGCGCGGCCGGCTTCGGCGGTCAGCGACTCTATGGCGTCTGCCACGACGGTCACGGGCTTGCCGAGCTTCACCAGGCCGCGCACGGCGAGCAGGACGCAGATCTCGGTGACCACGCCGTAGACTACGAAGCGAGCGGGATTCAGGCGATCGAGCACCGGCAAAAAGTCGCGGGCTTGGAAAGCGTCGACGGTCTGCTTCTCCACGATGATTTGTTGCACGCCCTCGGCCCAATGGGGGGCCACCACGCGGCGGTCGAGCAGGGTGGCTTCGGGTTTGCGCTGGCCCAAGGTGCCGGCGACGCAGTGTTTGGGCCAGGTGGCGAATTCGGGATCGTTCTCCGCGTGGGCGTCGGTGGTGGAGACTACCGGAATGCCATGCGCGGCGGCGTAGCGGTTGAGATGCGCGATGGCGGGAACGATGCGCTCGGCGGCGGGCACATAGAGCGCGCCGGCGGGGTAGACGAAATCCAGTTGCGAATCGACGTCGATAAAGAGAGTGCTCATCCCAGTAAGTTGCGGCGGGTGCGTTCGATCAGCGCGCGCATTTCGCGGCTGTAGATCACCGGCCACGGCTCCGTTACTTCCAATTGTCGCAGAGCCACGGGGAGTTTCGCGAGGGACTCGGCGGCGCGTTGGCGGGCCTGGTCGAGCGAGGGAAGCGGTTCGATGAGCCGGCCGCCCAGCATGATGGGGCGCAGCAGCGCTTCGCCCCGGCCGCACTCGCCGGAGCGGGCGATGACGTCGCGGGCGATATCGCGGAAGACCTGCTTGGAGCCGGGGCAGGACGTCTTCTCGTCGCTGAATTTGGCGGTGAAGCGCTGGATGCCGCAGATTTCCAGCTCCACCAGTTTATAGATGGCGCTCAGGCTGGGCGCGTCGGCGGAAGTCGCGAGCTGCGTGCCCACACCGAAGGCGTCGATGGGCGCGCCGGCAGCCAGGAGGTCGCGAATGCGGTATTCGTCCAGGTCGCCGCTGGCCATGATTTTGGCGCCGGTGTGGCCGGCTTCGTCGAGGATGGCGCGCACCTGGCGGGAAAGCGCCAGGAAGTCGCCGCTGTCCAGCCGCACGCCCCAGAATGGGCCGCTGGCCTGGGCGGCGTGGCGGGCGCCTTCCAGCGGATCATAAGTGTCTATGACGTGGACGGCGGATTCGCCGAGAACGCGCTCTAGTTGACGGAACGCTTCGACCTCGCCCGGAAACGACATCACCCAGGAATGGGCCGCGGTTCCCATCACGGGAATGCCGTAGCGGAAGCCGGCCAGCGTGTTGCTGGTGCCGGCGCAGCCGCCTATGTACGCCGCGCGCGCACCCAGGACGCCGGCATCGGGAGTGTGGGCGCGGCGCGTGCCGAACTCGACCACGGGACGGCCGCCGGATGCCTCGGCGCAGCGGGCAGCCTTGCTGGCGATCAGGGTCTGGAAAGAGAGAGCCGAGAGCAGGTACGTTTCGGGGATTTGCGCTTCGACGATGGGCGCGCGGAGGGTGAGAACGGGCTCGCCGGCGAATAGGATAGTGCCTTCGGGGACGGCGAAAAGGTCGCCGGTGAAGCGGAAATCGCGGAGGTAGTCGAAGAAGGCCGGCGAGACGTGGCGGAACTGCGCGAGCGTGCGGAGGTAGGCGATTTCGTCATCGGTGAAGGCCAGGTTGAGGAGATACTCGACCGCCTGGGCGAGGCCGGCGGCCACGACGAAGTTGCGATGCGGAGGCAGGCGGCGGATGGAGAGCTCGAAGACGGCCCGCTCGGCGGTCTTGCCGGCCTCGAAGTAGCCGGCGGCCATGGTGAGCTCGTAGAGATCGGTGAGCAGGGCGTTCATAAGAGTTCACCGCAGAGCCGCAGAGACGCAGAGTAAAACAAAAGCAAAAAACAGAAGAGAGCGCAGAGGGGGCAGAGGAAATCGGAACTGTACTTGGAGGATGCTCGCACCACGGGGTTCATGGTTTTGTTCTTTCTCTGCGTCTCCGCGTCTCGGCGTAGAGGTCGGTGAGCCGGGCGTTCATGAGAAATCACCGGAGAGACACATCGGAGGGCTGACCCGCGCCGCCAGCGGGCCGGCGAGGGCGCCGGCCGCGGACCAGGGGGTCCGCCCCACGAGGACCGCGCCTTGGGAGTCATCCTTCTTTCTCTGTGTCTCTGCGGTGCACTACTTTTTCTTAACCGGCTCCGGAGCCGCCTCTTTTATGCCGGATGCGGCGGACTGGAGGTCGTCTACGGATTTGGCGTCCAGTTCATAGATGCTCGGCTCGCCTTCGCGTTGCGCAAAATAGTTGGTTCCCTGCTTGCGGATGGTCACTTTTTCGACTTTCTTGCCGGAATCGGAGGTTACCTTGGCATCGAAAACCGGGTCGCCCGCGCCCGTGTCGGCAAACTTGGTGGCGGCGAGGTCGCGCAGCTTGTCGATCAGACTCTGGACCGTGCCGTTGTCCAGGGTCTTGGCCCCGGACATCCACTTGTCGCCGCTCTTGGTGTAGACGGCGCCCTTCACCTCGAGTTTCGTGGGGTCGCTGAAACCGAAGTCGAAGAGCTTCTTGTTGCGGAAATCGTCGAGGCTCTTGTTCAGAGCGTCGCCAATATCGGAGGTCAATTTGAATACGCCTTCCACTACGGAACTCCTGGCGTAATAGTTCTTGTCTTTGTCCTGGCGGAGATCGAGGGTCTGGTCGCCCGAGGAATCGCTTGTGGTGGCGACCGCGATCCTGACGCCGGTGGCGAAAGCCGCGGCGGCTTTCTTGGCGTCTTCGTCGGAGACGGCTGGATCCATCTTGGCGTCTTTCAGCTTACTAATGAGCGAATCCACCTGGGTGCCGTCGGCCCGCAGCGGGCGCGGTTTGAGGATCTGCCATTCGTTCTGGGCGTTCTTGCCGAATTCGATGGCCGGGCCCTTGGTCTGGAGTTGGACGCGCGTGAGCTTGTCGGAATCGAAGGTGAGAAGGCGCTTGTCGCGCAGGTCGTTGACGGTCTTATCGAGCCCCGTTTTGACGTACGTAGCGATCTGGTACACGCGCGGGCTGCCGGGAAGCTTGGCATAGGCGCCGGAGTTAGTGGGAGTAGAGTCGCCCACCAGCACGCCGGCGGTCTTACCATCCTTCTTAGTGACGGTGATTTCGAGCGTCGGAATGTCTAAGCCATAGGCCTTGAGATCGGTGGCGCTGTCTTCGATGGTCTTGTCGGCGGAGAGCGCGCCGAGGCTGGTAACCATGGAGGTGACGGCGTCCTGGTCCGCCGGAAGCTGCTTGGGCTCCAGGATGCGCCACTTGCCGTCTTCGCGTTTGAGATCCTGCACCTCGCCGGTGAGCTTCTTGATGCGGATCTCCTGGAACTGGTCGTCCGGAATGGTCAGCAGCTTGGTGGTAGTGCCGGTGGCCGATTTGGCCGGCGCGGCGGCCTGTTTCTTATTCGAATACCAGATGGCGCCGCCGAGCAAAGCCAAAAGAACGACGGCAACGAGGAGTCCCTTCGGCTTCATGAGTTATCTCCTCTTCCACCAGGTTGCCATGCCGATGGCGACCACGCCCAGCGGGAAGATCACAAAGCTGAGCCAGAAAATGGACCTGAGGTTGATGTTGGGACTTAGAGGACGATCGTCGGGGGACTTAGGGCGGATGGAGATCAGGTCCTCATCCGAAGACAACCAGTTAATCATGTTGGCGAGCATGTTACTGTTGCCCATGGAGCGGGAGCCCAGAAGGCTGTTCTGCGCCCACAGCGAAGTACCGACCACGATGAATCGGCCAGGAGTGGCGCCGTTGTAAGTGCCCGCGACAGCCAGGGTGAGCGGACCCTTCTTGCCTTGTTTGGGATCGATGGAGCCGCTGGCTGGAATGCTGGTAACCGCTACACTATCTTCGCTGGTGGCGACTAACTTCGAAACGGTGGTCTTGTCACCCGACTTCACATCGAGCGAGCGAACCAGCGGATAGGCCGTGGGGATTTTCGTCATCGGCTGGGTGATGGGGTGCGATTCGTAGGACACGACTATGGGCACGTCGATGGGAAGGCCGAAGATCTGCCCGACCCCGGTGAGATCGAGGACTACGTCTTTGTTCGCGCTGACGCCCCAATCGGCGAGCAGTTTCACGAGATCGGCGTTTTCGGCGGGAGGCTCCTGGCGGCCGATTTTCACCACGCTGTCGAGCATGATAAGCGCGCGTCCGCCGCCTTCCTCGTACGCCTTGATGGCCGCCACGGTGGCGGGCGGATAATCGAGCTGCGGTCCGCCGACTACCAGGACGGTGCAGTCCTTGGGTATTTCGACATTGGCTTGCGCGGGCGCCTGACCCACAGCGACACCCTTGCTGGCGTCGGGCGCCGCCGGTTTGAGAGTGGTGGCCTTGACGGTGTAGTTATCCTGCTCTTCCAGCTTCTTCAGGTAGGAGTAGCCGCCGCTGTTGTCCTCGTCGATGCTGTGCTCGTTGGCAGCGCTCAGGACACAAACGTTGCGAGCGCCGGATTTCAGCGAGCGGATCAGCGCGCCGGTAACCTCTTCCTCCGTCAGGCTCTTGGCGGCTTCCTTGCGGTTGCCGCTATCGATCAACACGGTGGCATCGGGGCGGTAATCGGCAGCCTTGGCCAGGGCGGGCTTGCGGTCCGGATCGATATATACGACGTGAAGTTTGGGGGAAAGAGCGGAGTAGCGGTCCAGGAGGTCGCGGGCGCCGCCGAAATCCTCGTTATGGCCGAAGTAAGTGAATTTGACGTCGTGTTTCAGCCCGCTGACTACCTTGATGGTCTGGTCGGCCAGGCTGAACTGTTTGTTAGCGGTCGAGTCGTACGACTTATCGTAACGGTTGGCCAGGAAGTTGACGCCGGCGAGGATCGCCAGGATCACGACAATGTAAGTGCCGGCGTAAGACCAATACTTGGTTTGTCTCGCTTTTATCCAATTAATAGCCATGTTATGCCCTCCACCGCAGCGATTCCATGGATCGCGAAGTCAGGAACAACCAGAAGTAGATCATGGAAAAATAGAAGACCAGGTCTTTGGAATCGATCACGCCCTTACTGAAATTCTCCATGTGAGTGACGATGGAGAGATAGTTGATGACCTGCGAAAAGCCGGTGGCGTCGAAGGCCGTAAACCAGCTCAGCAGCCAGAGCAGGAGGCTGACGAAGAACGTCACGCCGCCGGCCACAATCTGGTTCTTGGTAGTGGTGGAGACGAAAATGCCGAGGGCCAGCAGGCAACCGCCTTGCAGGATCAGCCCGAGGTAGGCCACCAGAACGGGCTTCAAATCGGGCTTGCCCCACAGGAAAAGCATGGCGATGTTCAGCACCGACATGCCCAGCACGCACAGATAGAGCAGCAGGGCGCCGAGCCATTTGCCGAGGATGATTTCGATATCCTTGACGGGCGAGGTGAGCAGCAGCTCAATGGTGCCGTTGCGCTTCTCTTCGGCGATGAGCCGCATGGTGATCATGGGGATGAGGAAGAGGGCGATGGTGCCGGCGAACCCGAGCAGCGGGCGGATGACCATGTCATTCACGCTGAGGGGCTGCTGCTGGCCCATCATCTGGGCGCGGAAGCTCATCTGCACCATGTCGCGCGTGGCGGTGTAGAAGCCGAAGCCGAAGATGAGCCCGAACAGAGCCATCACGGCGTAGCCGATGGGGGAAACAAAATAGCTCTTGAATTCCTTGAAGCAGATCAGGAGGATGTTTTTCATTTCTTGGCTCCTTCATTGTCCGGGGCGGCGCCGGCGGCGGGCGCGGCCTGTGTCTTTTCGGTGCTGGTGAGTTGCAGGAAGATATCCTCCAGGCTCAGACCGACGGCGCGAAGTTCGCTGAGATTCCAGCCCGAGTTGACCACGGAGCGGGCCAGTTCCGAGCGAATGTGGCGGCCTTGCAGGCTTTCCACCTCGAAGGAGAGGCGGCCGTCCCTGGAATCTTTCAGCACCACGCGGCTGACGCCCGAGACCTGCTCCAGGCGTTGCTGCACGTCGCCGGGATTGGGGCTTCCGGCGGCGGCCTCCACTTCCACGGCCACCGATTCGGAACCGCGCAGCCGGTTGGTGAGGTTGGCCACCGAATCGATGGCCACCAGTTTGCCTTGCGAGATGATGATGACGCGCTCGCAGGACTGCTCCACTTCGGAGAGGATGTGGGTGCTGAGAATGATGGTGTGGTCGCTGGAGAGATGTTTCAGCAGCTCGCGGATTTCGATGATTTGCTTGGGGTCGAGGCCGGAAGTGGGCTCGTCCAGGATGAGAACATCGGGGTTGTGGATAATGGCTTGGGCCAGGCCGACGCGCTGGCGGTAGCCTTTGGAGAGCTTGCCGATGAGCCGGGTGCGGACATCCCCGAGGGCGCAGCGGCCCACGACCTCGTCGATCTTCTTGGAGATGTCGGCGGAGGAGATGCCTTTGAGGCGGCCGGTGAAGTGGAGGTATTCGTGGACCTCCATTTCCGGGTAGAGGGGAGGTGTTTCGGGCAGATAGCCGATGCGCTTCTTGACCTCCATGGGGTGTTCCAGGACGTCGAAACCGTCGACGCTGGCGGTACCGGAGGTGGGGGGCAGAAAGCAGGTGAGAACGCGCATCGTGGTGGTTTTGCCGGCGCCGTTGGGGCCGAGAAAACCGACGATTTGTCCCTTATCGACCTCGAACGAGATATTGTCGACAGCGACAGTGCGGGCGTATCGCTTGGTGAGACCCTCGACTTTAATCATAATGTTGTGTTCCTGATCGGAGCGGACGTGACAGGTGTCATCCTGACGCAAGCAGGCGCCTCCGGGGAGGCGCCCAAAAGGTTTATTCTAAACGAAATTCCATGATACGGAGCAGGGGGAAGGCTTGTCAAATAAGGGTGCGGGCGGTGCAGCCCACGAGGACGGCGCGGCTGGCGGGCGGCGGCACGGGCGGGCATGGGGCCGGGCGCGGCGTTTCCGGCGCGGGGATGGAGCGGTGGCGCCGGCGAGCGGCGGCATAGGCCGGGAGGATCGCGTTGGGTTCGTTTCGAAAGGCAGAACTGGCGTGTTTTCTGCGGGTTCCGGCCAATAATGGGTTCGTTTGGTATTGGTGGGTGAAGGGTGCGGCCCGGCCGGGCATGCGGCCTGGCACACGCGGCCTTTTCCGGCGTGGGCTTGGCGCAGTGGCGCCGGCGAGCGGCGGCATAGGCCAGGGGGATCGCGTTGGGTTCGTTTCGAAAGGCGGAACCGGCGTGTTTTCTGTTGGTTCGGGCCAGTAGTGGGTTTGTTTGGTATTGGTCGGGTGAAGGGTGGTTGGGGCCGATGCTGAACTTGGCGAGCGGCATGAGAGTGTCCGTCCGCCTCCAGCAATATCATGGCGCCGTGCCTGCGGCGGAGATTCGGAATACTAAGACCTTGAAATCATAGGGACCATTGGCACGAGTTTGGCGAGATCGTGAAGCCTCGCGGCGTGGAGGCCGAAGGGCGTCTGCCCGGCGTTCCGGAAACATCCGCCCGGCCTGTCAGGCGCTATCCTCCAGCGCCGCGAGCGTGGCCTCCGCCGTGGTCCGCCAGGAAAACTGCGCCGGCGATGGGCTCGATGTCCGAGCACGCCATAGGCGCGCCCGCCGCCAGCGCCTCCACCACGGGAATCCCGAAGCCTTCCAATAGCGGCGAGGGTAAAATCAGTCATTCACGCTCAGAGTGCTGTCTTGCAATCATACAGGCCAGCTTCCAACGACAGGCGAGCAAGTTCGCTCAAGGCAGTGGCTCTTTTCCGATCGCGTTTCTTTTTGAACTCAAGTAGGTCCTTGAGGTAAATACGCCGATGCGTGCCAACCTTGTGATGCGGTATCTCGCCAGCATCCAGTAGCCGCACCAGGTATTGGCGCGACATCCCGAGAAGCTTCCCGGCGTCCTGCGTGGTCATTTCCTGCGTGTACGGCAATATCGCTATGGCTTTCCCCGCCTGGAGGAAGTCGAGGACCCGCAAAAACAGGGCACGAACGTCATTTGGAATTGGGTGCCTTTGCCCGTCAGGTCCCATCAGGACGGCCTCGCCAGATGCCATGCTCAGCCGCAAGGTGCGTACCTGTTCCTCCTCGTTTTCCGCGATTCCGATAGGTTCCAAAACCTGGGTAGCCATGGCCGATCCTCCCATACGCTATAGACGCAACCACATACGCTACAGTCGCAACCAAATTCCACTGTAGCCGCTAGACGCTGTTCCTGTCAACACGCGAACGCCACAGGACATTACGGCCGAAGGGCTGAAACTCTCGGTGCGCAACACAAGGCCCATAAATTCTTATTGTTACGAGGAACACACGTCCCTGCGCGGCGTTCCGGAAACGTCCGCTGCCCGCCTGGTCAGCCACAATCCTCCAGCGCCCGGAGCGTGGCTTCCGCCGTGGTCCGCCAGGAAAACTGCGCCGCGCGCTTCGGCCCCGCTTCGGCCAAGCGCTGGCGTAGCACCGCATCGCCCGTGATGCGGTCGAGCGCTGCCAGCATGGCTGCGGGATCGCGCGGATCGAACCGCAGGGCCGCGTCGGCCGCGATGCCGGCGATGGGCTCGATGTCCGAGCACGCGGTGGGCACGCCCGCCGCCAGCGCCTCCAACACGGGAATCCCAAAGCCTTCGAATAGCGAGGGGTAAACGAACGCCCACGCCCGCGCGTAGAGATCGTGAAGGTCCTGGCGGGGGATCCAGCCGGGGAAATCCACCGCTTCGGCGAGCCCCAGGCGCGCGCGCACATCGTGCAGCGGGCCCGCGAAGAAGCCGTGCAGCCCGCACACCGTCAGGCGGAATTCCGGGTGCGCGCGGCGGAATTCGGCGAAGGCGCGCAACAGGCCGTCCAGGTTCTTGTGCGGGTGCAGGGTGGAAACCGCCAGCAGAAACGGCTCCGGATGGCGGCGGCGCGCCAGTTCGAAGAAGACCGGGTCCACCCCCAACAGCGCCACGCGCACTTTGCGTGGCGGCAGCCGGTAATGGCGCAGCAGGTCAGCGGCGGTGGCGGGGGAATTGGCCAGCACGGTTCGCGAAACGTGCGCCGACCCAAATAGCAGCAGCCTCCAGAACGGCAGATCGAACCAGCGGAAATACTCGGGGTGAAGCACGTGCTGCAAATCGTGAAACACCGTGACCTGCGGGCAGCCCGCAAACAGCGGCGCGGTGAAACCGGGGTTGAGCAGCACGTCCAACCGGAGCCGCGCGGCGGCCAGAGGGAGCGCGGTCTGCTCCCAAAGGATGCGGACCGGGCGCGACCGGGCGCGGATGGGCTGCGGCGCCGCGGTGAAGTTGGGGCGCGGCGGCACGAGATCGGGACCGGTTTCGCGGTTGGTGAACACGAAGTAGCGGTTGGCGGCGTCGATTTCCGCCAGCGCGGCCAGCAGCCCGCGGAGATAAATCTCCGTGCCGCCCACGCCTCCGGGAATCAGGTAGAGCGCGTTGACGCCGATGCGCAGCGAGCGCATCTATTTCCCGCCGGGATGAGCGCGCAGTTGGGCCACCACCACTTGCATGTCATGCAGCGCATCGGCATTGCCCGGATCGATCTCCAGGGCCCGCTGATAGTCCTGGTAGGCGCTCGCCCACTGATTGATCTTTACGTGGATTTTGCCAAGATAGACGTAGGTATCGGGAAAGCCGGGGTCCAGCTTCTGGGCCTTCGCCAGCGCCGTGAGCGCATCGGACCACCTTTCGAGTTTGGCGTTCACCATGCCGATCTGCGAGAAGACGTGGGCGGTGGGATGCATCACGGCGGATTGTTCCAGCTTATAGAGAGCCTTGTCGGACTGGTTGAGGCAGTCGAGAGCCAGGCCCCAATCGAGCAGCAGGTCGGCATCGGCGGGGTGCAGCGCGGCGGTCTTTTCGAATTCCCCGGCCGCCAGGTCACAGCGTTGTGCGTTGTAATAGGCGGAAGCGAGCTGGAAGTGCGGGCGCCACTTGCCGGGCGACTTGCGGACGGTATCCTGCCACAGCGTCACGGGGTCTGCCCAGACTTCCGCGCGGGCATGCGTCACCACGGCGGCCAGCAGCACTGCCGCCAGGGCGGCGGCGGCCAGGGTCTTGCGCTCGATTTTGACGCGCGCCAGCACGTCCACCAGGATCAGCAGCAGCCCCGGCATGGCGAAATAGAGGCGCCGCTCGGCCACCGGATCTTTGATCGGCAGGATGGAGGAAGTGGGCGCCAGGAGCAGCAGAAAAACGAAGAACCCGTAGCTGGCCAGCGGAAACCGGCGGCGGACGAGCCACGCGGCCGCGGCCAGCGCCACTAACGCCACCAGGCCCACGATCGCGCCGTGTTCCAGGAGGGTGTGCGAGATGGGGAAGTCCCAATCGAGCGTCAGGTTCGCAGGGAAAAGGAACAAGCCCAGGTATACGAAGATCGCGCGGCATTGGGTAAAGAAATACTGATACCAGGTGAATTCCTTGAACCCGAATCCGGCGGTGGTGGCGTTGGTAATCAACGGCCAGAAGAATGCGAATCCGGCCGCGCCGGCCACCGCCATGGGTGCGTAGATTTTCCAATTGCGGCGGATGCCTTGCCACGAAAAGCCGGGATTCCACCAGTAATCCGTGAGCAGCAGGAGGGCCGGCAGCGCGATGGTGTGTTCCTTGGCCGCCAGGGCCGCGCCGAACAGCAACAGCACCGCGAGCGCGGTCCTCCAGTCCGCGGCACTTTCCCGGCGATACAGAAAGACCGTGAACGCGGCGAACGCCAGCATCACGCTGAGGGCCTCGGAACGGCCGGCCACGTACGCCACGGCTTCGCTTTGCGCCGGGTGCAGCAGGAAGAGAGCCGCGGCGACGGCGGCCAGCAGATCGCGCCGCGATTCCGGCGCCTTGGCCCACTCGACGAGGCGCCGCACGATGAGAAACACCAGGCCCGTGGCTATCAGGTGAATGACGATGTTGAGGAAGTGATACCACCAGGTGTCGTCGGGCGAAGGCGAAAGGCGGGCGCTAAACCAGTAGGTGGCCATGAGGAGTGGGCGCAAGCCGTGCAGCCATGCGGAAAGCGGTTGCGCGGCAACGCTCGAAACCGCGAAGGGCAGGAAATTGTCGTCGAACAGAAAGGGCCCGTTCATGGCGGGCCAGTAAGCCCACAGCGCCACCACCGCGGCAACCAGCATGCCGATGGCCCAGAAGCGCCACTGAGGGTGGATGGCGGATGCGGCGAAAGCGGCCGATGGCGGTGGGGTCCCCTTGTCGAGTGGCGCCGCGCGGAGGCGGTCGGCGCGGCCGATGGCGCTGGGGTGGGCGCCGCGGGAGGCGTTCGGCGCGGCCGATGGCGCCGGGGTCCCCTTGTCGCGTGGCGCGTCGGAAGCGGCCGGCGCCGGGGCTCCCTTGTCGCGCGGCGCGGAAGCAGCCGGCGCGGCCGATGGCGTGGCGCCTCCTTTGCGAATCTCGCGTTTCCTATTCTTCATGGTGCTCCAGGCTGTGGATATGGTACTCCAGGATGGCCACGCGCTGCGCCAGCGCCACGTTGTCGTCGCGCAGGTGGGAAATGATCACGGAGAAGCGGAAGAACATGATCAGAAACAGTGTGCCGGAGATCAGAAACAGCGTCAGCGGAGTGTCCGGCACACCGCTCCATCGGGTGATGACCTCTAGCACCGGCCGGCTGCGGGAAAGCAGCAGCATGGCCACGGCGGTCAGCAGCCAGCTCACCGAATACTCCACGCGAATGTGCGCGCGCCGCACGGAAATCAACACCATGAGGAGCAGCAAAACGCTCAGCACGGTAGTCACATTCAACAGGCGGTCCATCTACCCTCCCGCGCCGGCGCCCGAGTGGGGTGGCGCTCCGTCCCGGGGTGGGGCGTTCCGGGGCGATGCCGCCGGGCCACGGTGAAACCGGCGATCGTATTTCAGGATATTCACGAAAACACCCAGCAGCACGTGGGTGATGTAATGCAGCGACTTCCAGGCCGTAATCGAAGAGCGGCCGGTGCGGCGCGGCCGCATTTTGACGGGTACTTCCTCGAAGCGGAAGCGGCGGCGCTGCAGCACCACCAGGGCCTCGATCTCGGGATACTCCAGCGGGAAGCTGCGGCTGAACGCGCCCAGCGCTTCCCGGTTGACGCCCACAAAGCCCGAGGTCGGGTCGTGCACCGGCTTGCCCAGAATGGGACGCAGCACCAACCGGAAAAATCGGATGCCCAGCGACCGCGCCGCGCCGGTGCGCGAGCCGTTGGCCTCAGCGAAACGCGAGCCGATCACCATTTCGCAGCCGGAAGTTTTCAGGCGCTCCAGGATACGCGGGATGTCGCGCGCATCGTGCTGCCCATCGCCATCCACGCGGATCACGTACTGGAATCCCAGCGAGTAGGCCAGTTTGTAACCCGCCTGCACGCAGCCGCCGAGCCCCAGGTGATGCGGCAGCGTCAGCACTTCCGCGCCGGCCCCGCGCGCCGCCGCGATGGTGCCGTCGGAAGAGCAATCGTCGATCACCAGCACCGGCACGCCGGGCACGTGGCAGTTCACGTCGCGCACCACCGCGGCGATGGCGGCTTCCTCGTTGAAGGCCGGCACGATCACCAGGAGCGAGTCCGGCCCGTCCGCCCGGATCATAACGCCGCCACCTTCCTGGCGCTGAGGGAATGCTGGAGCCGGGTGCTTAGACAAACTCGGGAATCCGGTCCGCGACCGCTCCCTAACGGTCGCGGCTCGGTAGCCTTATGCAAAGACGGAGCATTCGAAACCGAGCCGGGCCCAGAGGGCACCCCGTCAGGGAGCGGATTCCGCGACTGATCCGCGAAATCCCGAAAACGTGTACGCACCCGCTGGAGCCGAGGAGCGCCCCCTTGCTGGCGCTGAGCAAACGGCGGCGGCGCGCGGTGCGCACGGCGGCGGGGATAGGGCATCATAGCCCCGCCACCTTTCTGGCACTAATCGAATGGCTGCGCAGCAGATGCCGGAAGACGGCCGG